>ERZ1034669.128-NODE-128-length-34687-cov-45.296980_pt1 | contig 34687 bp, 26 predicted proteins | sample MGYA00520705_ERZ1034669 | MGnify/ENA primary metagenome ERZ1034669 (study PRJEB33766, sample SAMN09781766) | gut metagenome | biome: gut microbiome | host: Homo sapiens | place: Madagascar | study: EMG produced TPA metagenomics assembly of the PRJNA485056 data... | reverse complement strand
TGGCGACACAACATTCCGATCCTTTCATGGGTTGGTTCCGCGTCTTTCCTGTGCTTCGGTCCCAGGCGACAATGAGCGCTTGGTGGTCACGATTCGATTCCGATGGGCTTTGTGCCTCGCGTCCGCTGTCCGGTTCCCGAACCGCCACGAAGGATTGATTTGCCGGCTTGGATTCCTTTGGTTTCCCTGCCGTGGCCGTTAGATTTGCGGTGGTCATAGCCCTGGTGAGACGCCCGGTCCCATTCCGAACCCGGTAGCTAAGGCCAGGCGCGGCGATGGTACTGCACTCGAGAGGGTGTGGGAGAGTAGCGCGCCGCCGCTTCAAACGTATCGGGCCTCCCGGTCGAGCCTTTGGCTCCCGGGAGGCCCTTTTTCGTTTCCGGGGGTTCCCGTCGAGCTTTCGCTCCGGGAACCCCCGTTTTTCTCTCATGCCCATCCGGATTAGATGGTTAGATGTGGTTCGAAGCTGAATGTCTCGTTTTTTTGAATGTTATCCAAGACTTTCAGCACTTTATCGCGATACTTCTTTTTGTCGATGAAGGCTGCGGGGTGCAATATTCTGACCACTTCATACCCTTCCGACTTCATGCATTTCAGATTTTTCTCGGCGGCGTATCCGAGAGCCACCAATACAGGCTTGCCACCGAGTAGCTCGAGCTCCTCCCTCAATCCCTTGAGGTTCTCATCAACGCGTTCCGGGTTACTTTTGAGTGTCTTTTCCACTTCACCGGAATCGGTTTCTTGGTAATCCTTGATTGCGTCGGTTATGTAGCTTCCCCAATACCGTGTGCCCTGCAGCGCATATCGCAGTTTGAAATCGTTCCTTCCCGCATGGAAATTAAACCACGGATCCTTCGGCTTGTCCGGCTTTTTCTCCGCGTTGCCGTCCTTGGGTTTACCGGAGCGGTTCAGCCCCACGAACACGAAGCCGGTGTTCAATTCGGACAGATTCGGGGAGTCGAATACGCTCAGATCGTTTATATTGCGGCTGGGCTTGGAATCCGCGTAATCCGTGTTCCAGACGGCCCAGCTGGACGCATCTCCGTATTTTTCCTTCAGTATGTCGTAGTTCTCTTGGCTGATCATCATCCGCTCCTTTTACGCTTACGTGGACGACAGTCGGTCATTAAACGCCATCCGTGGTTATCCGTCATTCTATGTTGCGTGAATACGAGATGTACATGTTGGGCCGGATTATTGGAGAGTCTTGCAAAACGTCACTAACCTTGAACCGATATTGGAGCTCTATATGTTTTGCAGATTTGGTAGAGCGACACGCCGATTTGGTCTTCTGCCATTCCTGTTGTATTCTAGTCAAGTTGCGCTTAACGGATAGACACCGGGAAGCGTTGAATAATTGGAGAATTCGCCTAGTGGTCTATGGCGCACGCTTGGAAAGCGTGTTGGTGTAACAGCCTCACGAGTTCGAATCTCGTATTCTCCGCCAGCAGGGTTTTCAAAGAAATTTGAAAGCCCTTTTTTCATGCCCAAAATGGCTTCCTTTCAACGATTTCAACCAGTTTGGCCCATATGCCGTTTTGCCGTGTGATGCCTTCGAATGACGTTGGATGCGCCGATATCGATGACACATTAGGTGACACACATGACGGACCAAATCGGTGTGCCACTCTATCGTCGAAAGGAGCTCCGGCATGCTCTCTTATCCCAACCCGGAGGCATATACATCTGGCGCCTCCCGCGTCCACGTCTTCGTCGGGGAACGTGATATTTCATATCTACACTTATTTACTCTTTATGACTAGTAGGGGGCAGTTAGTCTAGGTCGTAAAACAGGGATGTCGATTTGGGAATCGTCATGGTGAAGGAGCGCTGGATATGGCTATTTGGACGGTTTTGAGGGGAAAGGCCGTCGAAGGCCGATACGCCCGGGCAACGCTTGTCAATTCCGTTGGTCGCGGCATCTTCTTCGCGTTGTCCACGTTGTACTTCACCCAGATCCTCGGCATGCCGTTGACGTTGTTCAGCATGTTCCTCACGCTTTCCGCGGTGACCGGTCTGGCGGGCAGCGTGCTGTTCGGAAGAGCCTCCGACAAGGTCGATGCGATGACCATGTACCGCACGCTTCTGGCCGTGCAGGGATTGGGCTTGATCGTTTATGTCGTCACGGACAATTTCATCTGCCTGGGGATCACCATGGCCGTGGTGTCCACGGCCGATCGAGGGGCCGCCGCGGCGCGTGGTCCCATCATCGCCCATATCTCGCAGGGGGAGAACCGCGTATCGTACAGGGCCATGTTGCGCGTGGTCTCCAACGTCGGCACCGCGATGGGTTCGGTCCTGTCTGCGATACCGCTCACCATCGGCACGCGTCCGGTGTTCGTGGCCCTGATACTGTTCAACGTCCTCACGTATTTCACCGCTGCGCTGATGTTACGCGGCATCCAATGCGGGATATTCGCGTCCGCCCATTCCCGGAAGAACGGCCGGATGGGTCTCGTCGCGGTGAGGGATGTGCCGTTCCTGCTGGCGACGGCGGCCAATGCCGTCCTCTATCTTCATGACGGGATCCTGACCATCGCTCTGCCGATATGGATCGCCTCTGCCAAATCGATTCCGAACGGCATGGTATCCGCGTTGCTTCTCGTGAACACGGTCGGCGTCATCCTGCTTCAGGTGAGGTTCGCCAGGGGGACGGATTCGATCCGCGGCGCGGGACGGGCCGGATTGCGAAGCGGCTTGTCGCTCTGCGCCGCCTGCGTTTTGTTGGCGCTGTCCAGGGAAGTGGTGGTGTGGTTGTCCGTCGTCATGCTCGTGGCGGCGGGGTTGATGCATCTTTGTGGCGAACTGTGGCAGTCCGCGTCGGCATGGTCCTTTGGATTTGAGATGTCCAGCGACGACCTGCTCGGTGAATATCAGGGCGTTCTCAATGCCGGGGCCGATACCATGGCACTGATTTCCCCTATGATTCTGACCAGTGTCGCCCATGCCGATTCGCCGGCGGGGTGGCTGGTCCTGGCAGTGGTGTTCCTGCTCACGGGACTGTCCTACGGGCCCATCGCCAAGCTGGCGGCACGCACACGTTCGAAGTAGCGACCAAAAGCGGCGATCCGATCCGCGGGGCTCCTGCGAATCTCGTAGCAAACAGCAAGGGAGGAATCTTGAAGATAGTCATATGCCAACGTCCGTCGTCCGGCTCGCAGTACGCCAAATGGGTGAGGGAATTGATGCCGGACTGCCGGCTGTTCCTCGTCAGCGAGAAGGGGTCGAAGGCCGCTGAAGCGAATGAGGGCTACTGCGATCTCGTGCTGGTGGACCGATACTACAGCGACGAGTTCGGGAAGGCCCTGTCGTCCATCGCCTGTTCGGGATGCGACCGCATCATCTGCAATTCCGAAAACGATGTGGAACGGGTGGCGGCCGTCCGGTCGCAGTACGCGGTGCCGGGCATGAAGCTCCCTCTCGCGGAGGGATTCCGTGACAAGTACAGCATGAAGTCGTTGTTCTCCGCGGCGTCGCTTCCCAGCACCGACTTCGCCCTGGTCGATTCCGGGAAAGCCCTGAAGGCGTTCGTCGAAGAGCATGGGCCGTCCGTGGTGAAGCCGCGCAATGGGGCCGGCGCGTTCGGGGTGCACATCGTGGAGACCATCGATGACGTGGACCGGCTGCTTCAGGATCGCGGCATCCGTGAGGAGATCGACGGGAACATGCTCCTCGTGGAGGAGTACCTGCCCGGAGACGTCTATCACGCGGATGTGCTGCTCCAGGACCGGCTGCCGGTGTTCACGTCCGTCAGCCGCTACATTCATAAGCCATGCATGTTTAAGGAGGAGAACTACGGATCCGTGATGCTGGACAACGCCTCCCCGAAACGCTTGGAGATCATCGATCTCGTGGGACGCTTCGCGAAGGGGTTACCCGAGGACAGCGGCGTCCACGTGCTGCATTTCGAATTCATAGACGACGCCTCGGGGCATGCGCGATGTGGGGAGGTCGCGGCGAGGGTCGGCGGTGGACTCATCAAGCAGTCGATTCGATCCGCGTATGGCTTCGACATCTCCGAACAGTTCGTGAGATTGGAGTTGGGGCTTCCCGTGTCGGTCGTTCCCGGCGTGGACGACGGCATGAAGACCGGATGGCTGGTCAGGACGGGTGGGAACCGGCTCCGCAAGCCATCGGACTCGGACGGATGGTTGTTGGGCCTATGGGATTCGGGACAGCCGAACGATCCCACGGATGCGGCCGACTATGTCGGCGGAGCGGTCGTCCGGGGCGGAAACGAGCGGGAACGGGAACGCATGCTTGGCCTGGTGGAAAACGGCGTACACGGGGAGGAGCGGTAATGAGTGACCATGTGATGCTGCTTAATTCAGGCAAGACCGACGCCTACCGCCACTTGGTCAAATTCGTGCCTGGAGACCGCGTGGACGTCATCACGGAACGTAAGTACACTCCGTTGTATCCGCACGATGCGAATCTGCATTACGTGCATGACATAGCGGATGTGACGGAGGTGCTGGACGTCGCGAGGAAACTGGATTCCTCCAGTCCTATCACCGCGGTGGTGTCTCCCAGTGAAAGAAGCCTTCCCGTCGGGGGTTATCTGCGAAGCTACTGCAATCTTCCCAGAACCGGATTCGACGTGGCCTGGGGCTTCTCGAACAAAAGCGTCATGAAGAGCAGACTGCGCTCGGCGGGGGTAGCGGTCGCCCGGTCGCTGACCATTTCGGATATCGGGCGTCTCATCGAATGCGGTGACGATATCGGATGGCCTGTGGTCGTCAAGCCCGTCATTGGTTCCGGATCGATGCATACCTACACGATCGGCGATCGCGAGGAGGCGCTTTCGTTCCTTGAAGGACCGGAAGCGGAATGGTTCAGGAACAATCGCTACCAGATCATCGTCGAAGAATACATAGCGATGAAGGGCGAATACCACTGTGACGCCATTATCCGCAATGGCCGGGTCGTCTTTTCCGTCCTGCAGAGATATTTCTCTCCCCTGCTGGAATGCACCGGCACTTGGGGAGGGTCGATCATGGTCGACACAACGGACGAGCGTTACACTGCGATCAGCGCGATCTATCCCAAAGTCATCAAAGCCCTTGGGCTCAAGGACGGTGTTACGCATATGGAGGCCTTCTGGACCGGAAGCGACTTCACGGTGGGGGAGATATCCTGCCGTCCGGCCGGAGGCGGCATCCCCGAATCGATCCTGTTGAAATATGGGGTCGATATATGGGATGCCTTCACCGCGGCATCGCTGAATCGTGAATATGATTGCGAGGCATCGGAATCGATTCCGGGAATCGTCGCCAATATCGATCTTCCCGTCCAAACCGGAAGACTCGTGGACATCAGCACGATCGACGAGCTTTCATCGGTCGACGGTTTCATCTCCGCCGATCTCGCGCCCGTCGGCACTTGCTTCTCCGAGCCTCTGAATTCATCGTCGGCCACCGGGGTCGTGTATGTCCAACTGCACTGCGACACCGAGCTGGCGGAAGTGCTACGACAGCTGAAAAGACGGTACCACGCTGCCTACGAATCGTGATCGATTCCAATAGTTCTGATTCATTCTTCTGACTGGGGTCCTAGTGAAACTCGAAGATCTTTGTCTGAAGCCATTAATCACGGTGGTAGAACGGCAGATATCGTGCGGTACGGCGCGATCCCTTCGTGGCGGGATCCAGGAAGATGAGGCCGGCATCGACCGCGGCCGCGATGACTTGCGAGGTCACCGCCGTCTTCGACTTGGGAAGTCCGAAGCGTTCCCTGAGCGAGGAATTGGTAAGGAATTCTCCCTTGGCTGCTTGAAGACAACAATGTAGGTATGCGGCGTTGACACGCTCTTTCATGCCCATGTTTTCGAAACGTCCCTTGCGTATCTCGACGGTGGTGCTTCGTGTTCTGACAATGAATTCCGGCGCGTCGGTCTGTTGTTTCTCGATGTTCTCCAGAGCTCGGTCGATGCCGCTTCCCCTTTTCTCGCAAATACGGAGGATTCGTAGCGCTTCGGCCAGACTCTCGTTGCGTTCGTATGCTTCATCGACGAAACGATTGGTCGGTATCTGGGGTATTCCCGGGTTCGATACGGTGATGCGCTGGGAGGAGATGGTAACGTCGATGCCGCCATGCTCCATGAAGTCCTGATGCACACAGGCGTTGGCGACGATCTCGCGAATTGCGACGAGTGAGAAATCACGGTGTTCGTCGCGCAGTCCACCTGCGAAATCCTCGTTCACTGGAAGCAACGCGCTAATCTGGTCGATGACGTCATCGAACACCACGGCGTATCCCTTGCTGTATACACGGTCGAACACCATGTCTGTTATGGACGTTCCACGCAGCCGCATGACGCGTATCGTGTGATGCTCGACATCCGGGAAATTGTTGAGCGAGCGTGCCAAGGTAATGGCTCCCAGTCTGCGTATGTAGAACAACGAGGCATCGAAGGCCGTGCGTTCCACGAAATGCATCCTGAGGAAATCCCTGATTTGCGTTTCCTCTCCTGGTATGCGCGATCCGATAAGCTCGTAGTATCTTTCCACGGCCAGCAGCAGTTTGATCTCGTCCCAGGAATGGGTGCCGGGCTCATTTTCGTCCAGATAACTCGGCGCGCCTTCGTTGAGCAGTTCCCTGAGCCGTTCGGGACTCATGGGCTCGAGGGATTCGCCGTTGCGCATCCAGTACTGTCCCTCGTAGGATGTCGGATGGCCGATGATTGAACGGGGGATATGGAGGATAAGCACACGCTTGTCGTCGATTTGCAGTGTTTCGAATGTGCATCGTAACCCAATACGGTTGTAGATATCGCGTTCCATCTTGGCGGGGTCTGGGAAGGCCTGTGTGCCAACGATTCGTTTGTCGTCGGACACGCCGAATACCATCGTGCCACCGCCTTCGCAGCTCAGCGCGCAGCAGTAACGCATCAACTTGGTGGAATCAAATTGCGTCGTCGCGCTCTTGAATTCCAACTGTCTTGATTCGTTCTCTGCTAGGTATTGTCTGAGCCTATCGATGTCTCCGGTCATTACAGTCCTTTTGCCTTAAATAAATAAACCGCGGAAAATCAACGTTTTCTGCGTTTTTAGTCTATGGATAAGCCTACCAGCTTAAATAAAAAAAGTCTTATCCGCTGACAATTGCCGTCAGCGGATAGCTTGGGATTTTGCTAAGCGCGCCTATGACAGATTTCGAAGGTCGACGGTCATTCTTCTGATTGGGGCATCGATGTTGCCTTAAATAAATAAACCGCGGAAAATCAACGTTTTCTACCTCATTATCCTGTAGATGAGGCTACCGGCTTAATAAAACCTCTGCGCTGATAATTGGGATGGCGAGGCGAGCCTGAGATGAATCCATTGTTGATGTCCGGAAATATGGGGCCGGAGCGTGCCCATGATGGGTTTGCAAACTAATGACCTTGTCTTCGGATAACGCATCGTTATCGTCTTAAATAAACTTTCCTTGAAAAATAAAGGTTTTGATGGGATGAAGTCATCTCATCGGTCCATTGTCTTAAATAAAAACACTCTCGTGGAACAGCAAGATAAGAGAAAGAGGCTGCCGCCCCAAAAGCCCTCCGCTTCGCTCCGGTCTGCTTTTGGGTTGCCTAGAAATGACTCATGATCCATATCTCGTTGCATCTGCTTCGGCCGGATTTGGCGTGAAAGTCGGGGCAAAGCATGTGTAACGGACCTCATAACCCTTGAAATTATTAGGCTTGAGGCTTTTGAACAGAAAATGCATACTATAGACAACTCTATAAAGTGTAAAAGTGTAAGCAAGAACGTTGAAATTCCAACGTTTTATTACTCTTTTCAATATCGCAAAGAGTAAAAAGAGTAAATGTGTAAAAGTGTAAATCAGATGCCCCGATAGGCGCTTAGAGTGACAAATAGAGTGCTACAATCAAACCAGTAATCGCTGAAAGCCTTGCTATCACTGGTTTTGAGGATAGTTGTTAGGGAATCTCGTATTCTCCGCCAGCAGGGTTTTCGAAGAAATTCGAAAACCCTTTTTTCATGCCTAAAAATGATTTCTTCTCAGCGATTCTGGACAATGCTGTATCCATCCGCTTGGAATCCGCGGATACCTGGCCGGTGGCCGGGGAGTGGTTCAGTCCGGTCTGGCCGGGTTTTTCTCTGGCTGGGGTTTGATGGACATCAGCCATAGTCGGGAATGACCATCATGTTCGGCTGGATGAAGCAAGCGATGATCATGCCTGTTATTTTGTCGAGGTCAGTGTCGGCGAGACGTCCGATTTTTTCCGGATTGCGTGCAGATAGGTCCAGTGCTCGGATCTGTTCGATTTGAACGAGCCCGTCGACGCATCCTCCTTCGATATGGTCGCTGGGGGCCGGCTTGAAGGGCAGGTGAAGTTCGTAATCACCGCGTCCGTGGGAGATGGCCGCGCAGATGGTCAGGGAGCAGTTCTTGTTGAAATCGTCGTTGCTGACTACCAGAACCGGCCGCCGCTTGATCTGCTCATGTCCCTTCGAGAGGTCGAGGTCTGCTATAACTATGTCGCCGTATCGCCAATTTGTCACAGCAGTTCGTCTCCCTTGGGTGCGCCGAACGGATCTTCTTCCGCTTGATATTCCGTGGTACGGTTCTTGAACACGTTCGACAGCCGTGGTACTTGGATAACGCGTACGGCATCATGGATGGGCTTGAGCATGATGCCTCCATCTTGAACACTTGCATCAATTTGGCATCCGTCCGTCATGCCCACCTGCTCGCGCAGGTCCTTGGGGATGCGCACTCCTTGCGCGTTGCCCCATTTGCTGAGTGTAAGGGTCGTCATATTCCCCTCCTTATGTTTATACAAGTATAAACATTATTTGTGATTGAAGTCAACGTGGCTCACACGACTTCCAGCAAAAACGTTAATCGATTTGCTCAATTCTCGATTGGGATATTTTGGAATATTTCCGATGCCTGACCGACCGGCATATGGAATTTTGGTATGGGGATATGGTCTTGTGACTAGTGTCAGTTGCGCCCCGTGGCTGTTCCTGCCATACTCCCATCGGTGGGAGAGTTGCGCATATTGTCGGGTTAGGCGTGTTCTCGCTTTGAAGGTGCGCTACGCTCGAAGCCGTGACGTTAAGAGCGAGAAAAGGAAGCGCGACGATGGGTGATTCGATGGCCCCTGGAATCCAGCAGGATGATTCGCGTGACACGGTCACCCGCGATTCTTTGGCCACGCTTGCCCGACGCCGTAGCACATCGCAGGAAAACGGTCGGATGGAAACGGCTTGCAAGGAGGGAAATTCCACGGAGCGGCCGGCGATAGGCAGTGCTGCCGATGATCGCGTCATCCATGAATCCCGCCAATCCCATGAATCGCCCGAATATTCCGAATCGTCCGAAAACGACGATTCGACGCAGATTCTGCCACCGAGCTTCATTCCGACCGCAACCGGCCGCATCCGCCCAGTGGCGGGCGCTTTCCCCGCCATACAATCCACCACGCAGGAGAAGCATGCGCGGCTCAGACGATCCATCCGCTCGTTGTCCGCAGGAGCGCTGTGTAGAAAAAATGGCGATGCGGAAAATGCGGACAATGTCGGCAAAACGATGACAGGGGACGGGCATATGCCGGCGCCTCGAATCGCTAGCAGCGCCCCGCATTACGTGGACTGAAGCATTCGAACTGAAACATTGCCTACGAGAAAGCGGCCTTGGAAATACAAGGCCGCTTTCTCGGTGTAATGAGCTTTTAACTAGCTTCGGTTTCGCTCACTTTTCGCTGGTTTCACGCTTGTACTGCGCGAACATCCTCACAGCGTAGGCAAGACCTGCGAACAGCAGAATCGCGGCGCAGGCAAGGGAAATGCCGATGCCGGTCTGCGCGAGCTGTCCATATTCCGACTTGGTCAGCGCGCCCGTGGACGCGGCGGTCTGGTCATTGGAGGCGCCGGCCGCCGAGGAAGCACCGGAGGAAGAGCCGTTGCCATTCGCCGTGCCATTGTCGGCGATTGTTTGCACGGTGCCGTTGGAACCGGAAGCGGTATTGAAGGATCCATTGGCGGAGCCGGCAGCGGCTGAACCGTTCTGCTGACCCGCCTTCGCGTTCGCTTCCTTCAGCGCCGCGATGAACGACTGATGCCACTGGTGGCTGCTGGCAACGAACGCGTCATGCTGCGTCTTGAGCTCGTCGTGAGTTTCCTTCGCATCGGCGTGCAGCTGATTCAGATGCGCCTGGTTGTCCTGAATATCCTGATGCAGGGTGTCGTGACGCTCCTGGGCGCGCTTGGCTGCCGCGTCGAGCGCGTTCTTCACATCCTCGCGGTCCTGCACGTAATTCTTCCAAGCCTGCTCGTTGTAATGGCGGATCGCGTCGGCATCCTCATGCGCGTTCTGATGCAGCTGCTTGACATGCTCCTTGGTGGTGTCGATGTCCGACTTGATCTGCTGATTCGTCTGGTGCACGTGGTCGATGGCGCTGCATGCCTTGTCGTTGCCGCAGATGCCCATATTGTCATCGATGCGCTCGCTGATGGTGGTCCCGGACGCCAGTCCGTCCGTGGACGGTGCGATTTCATCGGCCGAAGCCATGGACGGCAATGCGATCATTCCGATGGTCAGGATTCCCGTTGCCGCTACCGCTGCGATGCTTTTCCTCATGACGATTCCTCTCTTTTGCTCGCGTACGTCGCGTTCCGTACATGTCATATTCCGTACGTCATAGTAGGAGGGCTCGGCGCGCGAATAAACCGGTGGGAGGAAGCGGTTTGTCTAGTTTTCGCGATTAGTCAAGGGGAAGAGGCTGTCTGGCCGTCATTCGATGATGGCGATGAACGGGCTTGCCGGAAGATTGAGACTGTTATACAGCATGCTTGCGCACTTCGGATTGCCGCTGAACAAGTAACGCACCTGGGTCATGTCGTTGAGGCTGCTGAGGCCTGTTCCGCTGGCTGCGGAGAGCCTCACCTGATCACCTTTGATGGTGGCGGTGACGGGCACCCATTGTCCGGAATGGTCGGCGACCTCGAATCCCTGCAAAGCCAAGGTGGTGGAAGTAGCGATATTGCTGATGCCATCAAGCGGAGTCGCCCCGGGTTTCTTTGCATAATCAGGCACTTTCGCGCCCGCGCTCTTCGTGCAGTTCGGCCGCATCGCCTTCAACCCATTTGCCGTCCCCTCTTCGAAGGACAGTGTGATCGAACCATCCGAGGCATGCTGCGCGCTTTCGAAAAGCGGTCCGTTGGGCACGGCGGCGCTGTTTTTCGAACCATTCTCCATCGCAAGATACTGTGCTGCCATGCGCGCTCCCAGAATATCCTTGCCGAGCGGATGGATCGATACGGACGTGCCTTTATCCGTATCCAGCGAAACCGTCATTGCGATATTCGACGCGTTCCGCAGATTCGCGCTGCTGAGCGCGGTCCGTTGTGCCTCGCGTACATTCTGTGTGTACTGGTATCCCGGCCAACGCGCGAGCTGCACGTACAGGAACGGCAGATCGCTGCGCCCAAACACGGAACGATACTGGTTGATGAGCGTGGTCATCTGCGATTCGTATTGCATGGCCGTGGCGTAATTCGCGGCGTCGTCGCAACCCTGATACCACAGCACGCCCGCCACATGGAGCCCCTGCAAAGGCGCGATATGGTTCGCGTAAATGTCGCCTCCGCGCAGATGCCTTCGGATGGGGGTGCCGCCCCACGCGGTCTGGATGATGCCGATCGGCACGTTCGGATGCTTCGCCCGCAACTGCATGGCGAACTGCTGGGCCAGATAGCTCAAATGCTGGGAACTCTCGGCATCAGCATCCAGCCATTTTCCGGCCTGCCTACTGACATCGCGCAATGGAAAATCGGAACCCTCCGCAGTGTCGTCCGCCTCCACGAACTTCACGTTCGCGTCGGTCACCGGTTTCGGCAGGTCGCTCTCCGTGATTAAACCGCCGTAGAAGCTGGGCGCGTCGCTTCTTCCGAAATACTGCGCATGATTCAGCTCCATATTCGACTGGCCGGCTGCGACGAACACGTCACCCACATACACGTTCGTGAGCTCGGCCACCGTTTTACCGGCATAGCGCAATCGCAGCGAATACGGCTTGAGACTTGCCTTCTGCGCCTTCAAAGTGCAGGTGAACGATCCTTTTTTGCCGATTTGCGCTGTGGCGCTCGCGGACTTCCTGCCTTGGGAGAGCGTCGCGGACAGTTTCGACGCTTTGACCGGTTTGCAGTCCTGCTTGGATATGACGGTGCCTTTGACCACAAGCGGCTGATTGCGCTGGAATACCATGTTCTCCATGTAGTAGGAGGGGAGAGTGACGGAAACGGCGGCTGCGGCGTCCACTCCGGCGGCGGATGGCGATTGGCCGTTCTCCGATTCGTGGAGCACCGATCCGTCACCCCACTTGGGTCCGCAGCCGATGATGGCTGCGACGATCGCCGCCACGGTCACGGCGACGGCGAGTGCCACGTGAAACAGTCGTTTTGCGTTCAATATTCCAGCTCCTCGGTCAGGTGTTCGTTCAAGACATTCGTTTCGGATATGGAACTATGCACAGAAGAGCCTACACTGACGGGAAGCTTTGCCGATTGTCATGACCGTTGTTCAAACGGTTCGACGCACGCGGATGAAAGATTATGTTCGACCGAACGTCGTTTCAAGACGCCGTTTCGATCATTCTTCTTCGCTGGCTTGTTCCTCATCCTGCTTGGCGCCGTATTGCTTCAGTGCCTGCTTGAATTTCTTGGCCTGCTTGTCGTATGCCACGCGCGCGGTCTTCGCCTTTTTTGCGGTTGCGGACGGATCGACCTTGCAGTCGAAGGAGGCCGGTGACTTGACGTCCTCCTTGTATACCGCGCTGAGCTTTTCCAGATTGTAGGAGGAATCCATGCTGGAGAACGCGTCCACGACCTTGCCTTTCAGCTGGAAGGCGTTGGAATAGGAGGCGTTCAATGCGGCGACGGTGTCTCTGCAGGCGTTGATCTCGTTCATCTCGCGCATTTTCTGCGAGGTCCGGACGCTCATGACGCCGAAGACGGCGACGCAAACCACCACTATTGCGACGAACGTGGCGATGGAATATGTGAGGACGTGCTTCGTGTGTTTGTTGACGCGTTCGACGCCGTCTTGGATGCCTTGCTCCACGGCGTCGCGGAACGGATCGCTGTTTTTGTTGCGGGTGACAGATGGGGGATTGGCGGCTGCCGGATTGCCGGTTTTCGTTTGGCTGCCGGTTGTCTGGCCGTCGATTGTCTGACGGGAGAGCTTGTCCTCGTTCGAATGACTGCCGTGCCGTGCCATACACCCCTCCAGAAATCGTATTGCCGTTTTCCGTATCATTCATTGGCGACGGGTTGACGGGCAATCATATGTCTTCCGAATCATTTGTCTTCCAATGACAATACATGGCATATGGTACTCGTCGCGTCCCCCGATTCCTTGCGTCTCATGTTGCGAGGTGTCGGAATCCGATCGATGGGGAATCCTGGTTCGGGCCGGTGCACGGCATTTCCGGGGATGGTGGGGCTTGCGGGTATACTCACGCCTATGTGTGCGGTTCCGTGCCAAAGTGCGCCAAAGCATGTGACATGGACTCATAAGAGAGGCTGACGATGATATCGCCGAAAAAATTGTTGAGGATTTCCACTGCTGTTTCTGCGGTCGCGTTGACGCTGTTCGTTGCCGCGGCTCCGGCTTACGCGATGCAGGATATCGCGATTGATGATTCGTCGCGTTCCTTCGCCACTGCTGTGGAGGGTGCGCAGGGTGCCGGCGACAGCATGCCGGACAATCCGAATGCGGCATTGCCGGATACGGTGAGTGAACGGATTCCGGACGATTCCACCGTGGTGTCGGAAAAGCTTGCGGTCACTCCCGAAGGCGAGGTGCGGGATATCGAAACCGGCAAGGCCGTGACGGATGAGACATTGGTCGGCACTCAGGATCAGCAGCCCGACCCGTTGGCCAAGACGGATGGCGAATCATTCATTCCGGTGAGCGCATCGGACGTGAAAGATGCCGTGGAACAATCTGTGAAACAATCCGTGGAGCAATCGTCCTCAAAAAACGGAGCCACCGTGAAGCTTGCCAAATTCGATGGCAACGATTACGGCGCGCATTGGGGAACCTACAACAATACGAAAGCCTTCTTCGACTACAAAAACAACCTGTTCGTCCAGCAGGCCAAAGGCGTGATCGACGTCTCTTCATGGCAGGGAGACATCGATTGGGCCAAGGCGAAAGCCGACGGCGTGGAAGGCGCGATCATCCGTCTTGGCTTTGGATGGGGCAATGACGCCGATGCCAAAGCGCAACGCAACATTAACGAATGCAAGCGGTTGGGCATTCCGTTCGGCATCTACTGGTACTCGTATGCGGAGGATGCGAGCGGTTCCAGGCAGGAGGGCAACGATGTGGTGTCCAAGCTCCGCCAGTTTGGCGTGAGCCCGAACGACTTGAAATACCCCGTGTACTACGACCTTGAGAGTTGGACGTGGACCGGGCACACGCCGCCGACCAATCCGAACGTGTATAACGGCATAGTCAATGCTTGGTATGGCGCGTTGCAGTCAGGCGGTTACCAGAATCTCGGCGTGTACTCCTACACGAGCTACCTGCAGGGGCCGTTGAACAATGCGAACATCTACGCGAAAACACGTTGGGTGGCGCAATACGGTCCGCGGATGGAATTCACGGCGTTTGGCACTAACGATCGTGGCTGGCAGTACACCGAAAGCGGTCATATCAACGGTATCAGTGGCTCCGTGGATATGAGTGCCTTTGGGGTTAAGGAGCTCTCTCAGAATGTTCCTATTTATCGCATGTATAACCGAAATAGCGGATTGCACCACTACACGGCAAATTATGACGAAGCTCTTGACTTGTCATTGAAAGGTTGGCTTGCTGAGGGAATATCGTTTTTCGCGGCTAGAGAGGGGAATCCTGTCTATCGGGTTTACAACCCTCATGATGGCAATCATCACTATACAAAAGATAGTGAGGAAAAGAACTATCTCGTATCTCTTGGATGGCGAGATGAAGGAATTGGATGGTTTGTTCCGGATAAGGGGAAGGCGAATGTCTATCGACTGTATAACCCCTATTCTGGAGACCATGTCTTTACGGAGGATCTCGAAGAATACAATTCGGCTGGTTCTGTAGGATGGCATAAAGAGGGTATCGCGTGGCAGAGCAATTGATTTCTCCTGGCGGTTCTTTTCGAGGGTAAGCGGAGCGTACTTTTTATTTCTTGCTTGCGGAGAATGAGGCCTTGGACGTTTCAAGTGCCTTCATTGTCAACGGTGCTAATGTGCGTTTTACGGTGTAAATGTGGAATGAATGCCCAGAGGTGGGTGGAGTGATTTCGCGGGGTCGAAAATGGAAAATACGGTCAAGAACAGAAAGCAGCCGAGAAAATCTGGTCTTGAGCTACTGCGTATTGTCGCGGTTGTGCTGATTGTCGCGCATCATCTGGTTTGCCATTCCGGTTACCCCCTTTTTGATGAGCCACTTTCGGTGCGCAGGCTGTTCTACCAGATGTGCTTTATGCCGTTTGGCAAAGTTGGCATTACTTTGTTCTTGTTGATCTCCTTGTGGTTCCTTGTTGATAGAGAACAAACGATCAAGGGAGCATGTCGGAGAATATGGCTTCTTGAACGAGAGCTCCTGTTTTGGGGATTTGTTGGCCTGGCAGTACAGTATTTCGATGCCCCTGAATCCGTTACTGCCGATTCCTGGCTTGATGCATTATTCCCAATTTCAAGGGACGTATGGTGGTATGCGACGAGCTACGCGATTCTGCTGCTGCTTCTGCCTTTTCTGCTTGATGGGCTACGTGGTATAGGCAAATCCAATCATGGTAAATGCTGCATTGCCATGATTGGATTATGGGGCATAATGAATCTTGTTCCAGGTGCCTATCTTGATATGTATATCAGTGTGATAGGTTTTGTCTATGTGGCCGTGCTACTGACGTACTACAAATGGTATGTCAAACCGATTAGCACCAGATGCGCTGTGTGGATGGTAGTCATTGGTACGGCAGTCATTGTTGGATGGAATGTGCTTATTTCCGTAATCTGGAAAGTATGCCATGCCGACCCCGGACAGATAACGATTTATATCAACCCCGTCCAGAAAGAATGGTCACTGCCGATTCTTTCCGTTTCATTTGGCTTATTTACAATATTCAGCCGGATGACATTCTCAAGCCGTTTTATTAATCGTTGCGCAAAATCTGCATTTGCCGTGTACCTGATTACTGAGCAGCATTATATTCGCGATGAAATGCTATGGCACCGGATAGTGCTGGGCAATTTCTACCATTCTAGATATTCTCTACTTATTGCATTGGCAGCGGTTATTGTTATTGTCGTTGTAACGACGATGCTGGATTTTGTGAGGCAATTTTTATTCTGGTGCACTATTGATCGGCATAAAGGACATCTTTTTGAACGTGTGTGGCATCATGCGCGGAATGTATATGAGTTATTCGTTTCAAAGTGCACCAATTTTGTTGTACCTGTAGATGGAGAATGATTAGACGCGTGCTCGTGCCTGACGAGAACGTTCCTCATTGTCGGTACGGCTTCAGTGTTGACAATTTTCGGTAAGCGCTGAAGCAGACATGCTGAAGTGTAGTGATTATTTGGAGTTACGTTTCAGCATGGCGAACTGGTTGGCATCGATGATGAACGCCTTGCGGTCGTTTTTAGCCATGACGTCGAGAATGATTCCCGCCACAAACAGCAGCAATCCGGCGATGACAAGCATGACCGCGCCGATGAGCGTGGGAAATCGCGCAACCATACCGGTATGCCAGAAGTCCACGGTCACGCTGCCACATAGCACGATGCCGATGATGCCGAGGACGGCTCCGAGCCCTCCAAAGAACGGCAGCGGCTTGTATTCGCGGATCATACGGAAGATGGTGCTCATCACCTTGATGCCGTCGCCCACGGTGTCAAGTTTGCTGACGGAGCCTTCCGGGCGGTCACGATATTGAATCGGCATCTCGAACAGGCGCAGATTGTTGTTCAACGAGTGGATGGTCATTTCGGTTTCGACTTCGAAGCCGTGCGACAGTACCGGATAGGTTTTGACGAATGTGAACGAGAAGGCACGGTATCCGGTCATGATGTCGGTGACGTTCGCATGGAACAGGCCGTTGATGGAACCGCGCACCAGGCGGTTGCCGAAGTTGTGGAATGGACGCTTGTTCTCCTGGAAGTAGGTGGAACTCAGACGGTCTCCGATCACCATATCGTAGCCTTCGAGGACCTTGTCCACCATGGCAGGGGCTGCGTCCGCGGGGTAGGTGTCGTCGCCGTCGGCCATGACGTACACGTCGGCGTCGATGTCTTCGAACATGGCGCGGATCACATTGCCCTTGCCCTGACGCGGCTCCTTGCGGACGATGGCGCCTTCGCTGGTGGCGATTTCCGCCGTGCGGTCGGTGGAGTTGTTGTCGTACACGTAGATGTCGGCATCGGGCAGCGCGGCTTTGAAATCGCGCACCACCTTGCCGATGGTGACTTCCTCGTTGTAGCAGGGGAGAAGCACGGCGACGGAAACGTTCGAATTATCAGGCATGAATCCCACTATATCCTTTGCGCTGGCCGATATAGCATGATGGTATGCGACCGATTATTGGTTCACATTGAGGGTGAACGGACTCAAAGGCAAGTTTGAGCCGTTGTATACGATGCTTGAACAGCTGGGATTGCTTTGCCATAGATATTGGATTTGAGCCACACGTTTCACTTCATCGGAGTGGATGCGGAGTGTACTGCCGGTAATGGTTGCGATGGCATTGTGCATCGATCCGTCTCCATCGGCGACCTGGAATCCTGATAGTGGAGTATTGGTGGCATTTGCGATATTGTCGATTGTTGCGCTGGCCGTGTAATTCGGCCGCTTCGCTTGCAGTTTGACGGCTGTGCCTTCTTGGAAAGTGATAATGGCCGTTGACTTGTCGTTTGTATCAAGATGCGCTTCTTTGGGCAACGGTCCGGATGGCACTGTCTTGTGTTCATTCATGGCGATCCATTGGTTGGCCATGCGTTGGGCGACGATTTCCTTGCCGAGTGGATGGATCGCCTTTGACGTGCCTTTGTCCGTATCGATGGAGACAGTCATGCCAAGATTCTTATGCGACGCAACGACGGGATTGCTGAGTATACCCAATTGGGCATTGCGCACGATGGTGTCGTAGATGTAACCGTAACCGTCGTATCTGGCGAGCTGCACATAAAGGAACGGTAATGTCGCATCGTTGAATAGATTTCGGTAATCGTTTATAAGTGTGGCGAAGGAAATGTCATACCGTAATGCCAGATCCATGGAGGCGGAATCATCTTCGCCCTGATACCACAGCGCGCCGGCTACGGCAAGTCCTTGTAACGGTGCGATACAGCTTTTGTAAATGTCTCCACCTTTTATATGGCGGGATATCGCTGTCCCTCCCCAAGCGGCTTGGATGAATCCGATAGGTATATTCGGATATTGTTTGCGAAGTTGTTGTGCAAAATATTGAGGAATATAGCCAAGATAATTGACGTCATCTCCTGTGGCGGAAAGCCAGGATTTCTCAAAATCTCTCAGCGGATAATCCTTTGTGTTGAGGACCTTATTCGGTGAAAGAAAATGGACATATTTGTCATTGATGCTGCGTGGAATATCGTTGCGTGTGTAGTGCAATGAGGTGCTTGTCTTGAAAAGCGAATCGCTTTTGAAATAGTCGTTGTAGTTTATTTCCATATTCGACTGACCAGAAGCGATGAACAAATTGCCGACGTACACATCATTCACGGTTTTCGCTATAGTGCCAGCCACCGTAAATTTCATGGCGTATTGGGTAAGCGATCCTTTGATTTTAGGCAGCTGAACCGAGAACTTTCCGTTTTTAGAGATTCGCGATGAAGCATTATATTGGTTTTTGCCTCCGCGTAAGGTGATTGAGATGGTTTTCCCTGACATGGATTTTGATACTGAACCGTTCAGGGTGGTGATTTTGTTCTGCTGCAGAACCATGCCGTCCATCACATAGCTTGGCAAAGTCAACTTACTTCCGTTTTGGTCTGTTTCCTTGTCTTCCGCAGCGCTGGCTGACGCACAACTGAATAGCAGAGTAAAGGCAAGTAGAATCGCGAAAGGGTTCCTGAACGCTCGGACAAATGAGCCGGTACGAATCCGTTCTGCAATGCAGATATGACTGTTTCTGAATCTATTTGCCATGCTTGATCTTCCGATACGTTAATGGGAATTCATTGCTCTTATAGCCTAGGGGCGAGAGCGGACGCAGGCTCGCAGTCCTCCGTCAAGAAGGGACGTCATTATTTGTTATGCTGAAGTGCGTATGCCAGGAAGAAGGGAACGCCAGTCGATGACAGAGGAACAGTTGGACGCGGAACAGGGCTTTGCGAATGAATGGAAAAGAGGTAAAGCAAAAGCACATTTTGTGTTTGTTGATGTATTGAACATCATTTCCTGTTTTGCGGTGGTCTGCTTGCACACATCTTTGGGTGTGTTCTCGCCTCAGAGAACCCGGTTATGGGCATTCCAGGAACTGATGCAGGCGGTGTTCATTTTTGCGGTGCCGATTTTCTTCATGGTCAGCGGCATGAATTTGCTGGATTATCGGAAGAAATATTCAACGAAAGTGTTTTTTAAAAAACGATTCGTGCGGGTGGGCCGCGCGCTGATTCTGGGAAGTATTGTGTGCTATCTGTTGTTTGGCCTGCTCCCCGGTTTATTCTACGGAGCGCAGCCAATCGCCGATAGTTTTGGCTTTGTTGATTTCTGCAAGCGATTCCTTACCAACTCTATTATCGATATTTACTGGTTCCTGTACTCCATCATTTATTTGTATCTGTTGACTCCGCTGCTTTCGAAAATCGTCCATGACCGTCGTCTCATGGAATATGCCATCGCATTGACGTTGTTCTGTTCGATTCTCATTCCAGCGGTTAAGGCCATTGGAATCAATGAAAAATACTTTAGTCCATTGCTGAGCTGGCCGCTGTTCTCGTCCAGCGCCTTGTTGTATTTCTTGCTTGGCTATTATCTGGAGAATTATGGTTTGCCGATGCGATGGAAAGCTCCGGTCTGGGCAGTCCTATTCGTCGGGTCTGCGGCATTGATGTTCCTTGGAGGATTGTGCTGGAACGGCTTTTTCCAAGGAACGATGGGAACGGAGTACCATAACTATCTTGTCGGCACTTCTTCCCCACTATGTGTGACGTCGGCTGTTTCGCTATTTATGCTTTGCAAAACGCTGGAACCGTTTTTCCAGCGCGGTTCCGACAAGATGAAGCTCGTGATCCGTAAAGTATCCAGCGTCTCGCTGGGTGTGTATATGTTCCATCTGCTGCTTGTGAACCTTACTTTGGGCGGGCCAATCGGAGGGTTTATTACATTGGGACAAACTCATCCGTTCATCAAGGCCATTGTGGTCTATGCGCTTACCGGTATCGCGGTATACATCGGCAAGTGGATTATTGCAAAAATAAAGCAGATTGCGTCATCGAGATGACAGGTGACAAATATGCTACCTATCATCTTCGGATTGCAATTGGCCGAGTGTGAGGAACAAGAACAACGGGACGATATACAGCATAGGCAATACGTATCGCGTAGCTTCTGTATAAGTCGAAATTGGTCCTGCGAACAGCACGAGCATTGTGATAAGCATTGGTGCGTTGAGCGTTAGCAGATTCAGCTTCTTCTTTTGCCGTCCGAATGTCAGTATAAGGAACATGATTGCGGAGGGAAGTATTGTTGCCCAGAAAGCCTTCTGCCATATGACATTGAATACGGGCGTAGCTAATAGCGTATCCATGTAGAACGTCTCGACTGCATTACCTGCTTTAGTGTTATCAACCCAAGGGACGTAGCGTTCGATGCCTTGATAGTGATGGCCGGAATTACTGATTGGAAGTAACATACTAAGGTTTCGGTCATTTCCGACGGTGACATTGAATGAGAACCATGCTGCAGAGAGGCCTCCCCAGGCGGCAAGCATATCCCCAGGATGTTTGATTAGTTGTTCGGCCCATGTCCTGATTAATTTATGTTCGTCTTCGGACGATAGCTGTTGCCCTTTAATTGGGTCGGCTTTGTGCCAGCAATACGCCTGTTGAAGTTGGTTGATATCCATATGATAAATTTGTTCGATATCAGTTATCTCAGATGCGCTTAAATCATCCTTGTGGTTATGTGCCACGTTGGCGACTTGTTGCATGGGGACGGCAAGAATTTCGTTGCTTTCTCCCGGTGCAATGTGCAATGTTGGCAATACGAAAGTCGGAATGACGACGCCGACGATTAGATATGGAATACCTGCCAAAATCAGTGTACCCAGTTTACGCCGCCAGCTTTTAATGGCAGTGCAAACTAAAAATATCATTGTCAAAATTACGATGTACATACCTGTTTTTTTTGTCAGAGACACAGCCAGTACATCTATAACAAAGAAAATATCGAACGGTACAGATTTTAGAATCGTTCCCTGAGTTTTCCAGAGTTCGCAGAAAGCGATGGAAAAGAACACAAAAAATGGTGTGTTGAATGTGTCTTTGGCGAGTGTCATAGACAGCATGGGAATGATGGGGAAAACGGCAAGAAACAAGGCCATGAAAAGGCGGCATTTCCAAGGCGCGTTGTATTTGGCTGTGTAGCAGGTTGCACAGGCTATGGATAGCGTGGACAGCAGAGCTTGTATGAGTATTAGCAGATACAGTCCATATATAGCGTTGTTGAACAGTGCTTTACCAATATGCGCGAATCCGACAAACAGATACGTCATCATGAAGGGATGATGATCTGTGAAAGGTACAGAGGAATCAAAGTACTCCATCAGCTGCCATGAAGTATCGTACCAATAGACGCCTGGAAAGTATGTTATGAAATATGGAATCCAGAGCGCAGTTATGGCGCACCACAATGTGATTATGGATCGTGGCGACCAATCTAATGTGATCCTGCGCAATGGCGCAAACGGTTTGTCCAATGACGAACGATGACGGTTCGCATATGCGGTTATTTTTGCGATAGCAAAGAAAGCCAGTGCAAATAAAAGGATATAGAAAAGAATATTTGCATACAGAAGTATATTCCCTATATTGATTTTGCCTTCATGCCTACCAATAAAGGAGCACATGCCGAATAATGTTCCCAAGATGATGGGAATAAGGTAAGCGAAGTTGCGGCTGGTGTTTTTGAAGTTCTTTACTGACTGCGCCAACGTGATTACTTCCTTCCTCGGATCACACGCCCAATCGCCTTCACCGCATCACGGCGACGGGAGCCAATCGGCATGAGTGGATCGACGATTTTGCGAATCGGATTGTTCTCGCCGACTGCGCGCTCATGTTGCGGGCGGAATACTCCTTCTGGGATTTCCGGTTCGTTCGCCTTCACCACACGCTTGAGCAAACGCTCGTAGAACGGGGTCTCACGCGCGTACCTCCAGTAGATAGAGGCGAAATCGCAATCCGGATCAGTCCAAGGCTTCTGGAAGCCGGCATAATGGATGATCTGCGGATTGCTACGCGACTTCATATATGCGTCGTAGATATCGTTCGGCGCCTGCGTGAAGAGGTTGCCCACGCGGCCACCACAATCGTGAACCACATTCCATTCCCATGGCAGATATAGCACATTCCCTTCGCAGTGTGCGTTGAGCACGTCCTGATCGTTGTAGATGAAATCGGGATTCGAGGCGTAGGTAAGCCATTGTTTGATGGTGTAATGTTCGCGCATCGCCTTGGTGTTGAGCACCAGCACGCCGGCTTGGAAGTAATCGTATGGATTCTTCATCTTCAGAACGGTTTGCGCGTAGCCCATGCGTTTGCCGTGCTTCACGTTGAGATTGGCGAGGAAGTCGATGTCTCGAATCGCGCCGAGCATCTTGCCCTGCAAATCGATGTTGTAAAGCTTCGCGATATCGCCGTTGATGATGATGTCGGAATCGAGATACAGCACCTTGTCGTAGAACGGCAGAACCTTCTGAATCAGGAAGCGGTAATACGTCTCCACACTGATATGGGCGTTATTGGTGGAAAGATCGTAGCCAGCAAGTTCGCGGTCCACGTTGGTGAACCTCAGATTCATATTCGGGAACTGCTTGAAGAAGCCACGCAGACGTTCCTGCTTGTCCCATGCGATGTTGCGCTGCAGCACCGTCACATCGTAGAAGTAATGCGGATCGGCGTTCTTCATGGCTGAATACACGGTGGTGGTCAATTGAGGAACATAATTGTCATCCGCCGCGAACACCACAGGAATAATCGGCTTGTCGGTAACGTCAAGCGGCTTGAGCTGCTCCGCCGGCTCCGGATTGGTGAAGTGGACGCACTGCAGTTCCTTGAACTTCCAGTTGGAGCCGATGCGCTTGTGATGCAGCAGGTAGATGTTGAGCAGACGTTCGGACAGGTGACCTGGCGTGCGGAGCGCTTCCTTGCTGTACGTGCTGTAGTCGGTGTTCTTGTCGAACTCCTCGAGAATGGGGAACATCCATTTGCAATAGTCGAAGAAGATCTCCTTCTTCATGATGAACATGTTGCAGAAGCAGGCTTTGTCGCCGTTGAAGAACGCCTGTGCATCCTGCTTGTAGTCGGGATACATGCTGCACAGGATCTGGTAGCAACGCTTCAGATCATCGTCATGCAGCAGGGGAGCGGCTTCCCACAGCGCGCGTGGAGTGCCGTGCTTATCGATGATTTTTTCGAGATTGCCGAATGGCGTGGTGATGACGTCGTATTGCTTCACCACTTTGGCGATGTTTTCGTCATTCAGGCCATACTTCTTTGCCGCGGCGGCATCGATGTAGTCGTCCATGATTTCGCCGTAGGGATTTTCCTCATGCGGAGTGTCCGAGAAGTCGAAGTAACGGCGGTAATGGCAGAAACCGTAGTAGTCGGCGTCGATGTTTTTCCAAGCCCAATATTGCGTGGTCAGTTCGCAGTAACGTGGGTTGAGATCGGCGATATTCTCGCCTTCATCATCGTGGAATGCCCAGGGGAAGCGATAGTTCTTCGGTCCGACCTGCACCGGCTGCATGATGGCGCTGTCGAAGGTGTCAACGTTTTTGTGAGTGGTGACGAAGATGCGGATGTTCTGGTCGGCATATGCTTGTTTGTTTTGCGCGGTATCCAAGTCAGTGAGCAGCTCTTCTGCGCGATGTCGGATGCCCAAGTATCGATTATTCTCGATATTGCCTGCTGCCGGTACGTCGATGGAGTTCGTCAAATCCTGCCACATTCTGGCACGATTCAGAGCCTCGCCATTATTTTTCGAAATGATGGCTTTCCACGCGTTGTCTCGCACGAAACGCCAAACCTCGCGTGCAACGATTGTTGGGCCGAATACTTTGATCATGGCTTGAATCGCGTCAGCCTTGGCCACATCGGGTACACGAATATTGAGGTCGTTGGCAAGAATTTCAGTTGCTTTCCATCGATATCCATCCGTGCAATCTTGTAAATCGAGATCTTGATGCTGATTGGTGAAATCCTGTGCCGCAGCGAAGCAACGGGCGAATTGCTGGCAGAAATCAGCATATTTTTGGACTGTGATTTGATTCGTTCCAGTAACGCCTCGACCGTAGTGATATTTGTATCCACGACATTCTTTGCAGGATCGATAGGTATGCGCCAGAGCTGATATAACAAGGCACTCATATCCATCTTCCGCGCGTTCAAGACGCTCGTTGGTCATTGCGGCAAATGCTTTTTTCAGAAGAGATGTCCGGTACATTCTCTGGGTTACTCGCCAGTCCACTTGCTGTCCATTGGCTTCTGCATAGATATTCTGAACAATATCGGCGTTAGTGCAGTTTTCAGTTGGGGCGTTGTTGAACGTCTCGAAAGCTTTGCATTCATCGTCTAGAATGCCGTTTTCCCCAATGACGGTAATTCCGAAATGCAGAATATCAACAGGATACTGGCTCATTGCCTTTGCGAATTGAGCGCATGCCTCCGGTGCGAGATCATCATCTCCATCGAGGAAAAAGGCGTATTCGCCGGTGGCATGCTCGACACCGGTCTTGCGGGTGAGGTGAAGCCCCTGGTTGCGCTGGTGGGTGATGGGTCTGATGCGTGGATCTTTTGCTGCGGCATGTCTGATGATTTCGGTAGTGGCATCGGTGCTGGCGTCATCGACGACAATCGCCTCGAAATCCGAAAATGTTTGGTTGCTGAGACTGTCAAGGCATTGTTGGAGATAATTTTCGACATTATATGCGGCGACAATGATGGAAATTTTAGGCATATCTTTCCTTGCTCAAAAATTCAAAATTTCAAAACTGGTAAAAGTCTAACTGGTGGCTTTCCCTAAAGTCTTGTTAAAAAGGTACTAAGCAAAGCCCTTAGTCCATGCGGCTGAGACTGAGGACGGGCAAGCAGCCCGGAATCGTATAGATGCGTATATGCGATTTCTCGAAGTCCAAGATAGTGGTTGTTCTTTGAACTGCCGGGAAGTCCATTATTTTTTTCGATGTATCGAGCCATATCCAAGTATGTTTTAGCATTGGCCTTATCGCATAACGCTTTTTGTGATTTATGATCCTTTGCCGTGAGATATGCATATGCGTAATCCCTGATATAGCGGTATATTTCTCCGCAAACCGTATCTGGTTCCCAATATTGCAGTATGTGCTGTAGCGTCTTTTTTTGATTCTCGCTGGGGAGATTATCCTTCCACTCATTCATGGTATGTTCGATGAGCCGATTACGAACGTCAGCAAGCCTATCGTCCCAATCAGAGCGCTTTATCTTGGAACTCTCCTGCGATACGAATTTTTTTAACAGCGATAGTGCCTGAGCATCGCGTTGCGCTATTGTTTCGGACGTTTTTTGCGTAAGTTGCTGGCCAAGAGTGTCCCCCCGCCCCAGATGGTAGATATACCAAGGAGAATCGGGAATGGCGATATAGGTTGAAGCGGTTGAGCACAAAATAAAACTCATATACAGATCGTCAGACAGAACGAGTCTCGTGTCGGAGGCCAAAGTATATGCGTTTCGGGCGAAATCTCCGGAGTACATCTTGTGATGTACATGCCAGTCAAATCCTTTGGACGATGCGAACTGATACTGAAGAATATCCTCCCCCTGCAGAGTCCTCGGTGTGGGCGTAAGGAAGGACGTCATTCCGGCAGCTGCTTGTTGTGCTTGCGAATTGGCGGCATGCACTTTCACCCCAAAGTGGTAGATGTCCGAGGGATGCTGCTGAGCAAATAGCATGAGTGATGTCAGAGCGTTCGGAGCCAATGCGTCATCTTGGTCTATCAGCATAACGTAGCTGCCGTGCGAGGCTAAAATCCCGCTTTTTCGAGAGGCCAAAGTTCCGGCATTTTTCTTATGCTGGATTAAGCGGATGCGAGAATCATGTTCAGCGAGGTCTTTGACTACGGACGAAGTGTCATCGGTACTGGCATCATCAACGACGATGATTTCGATATCTCGATAATCCTGCATTGTAAGGCTACGTATGCATTCGGGAAGATATCGGCTGTTGTTGTACGCTGGAATGATGATGGAGAGTTGCGGCATGCCTTCTCTTTGTTCGGAAATACTTTGTACTATTACCTTAGTCTAATACCTGGCGAATATGCTATGTCAATGAAAGGGGCCATCGTATGAAAGGCATTATTCTTGCGGGTGGTTCGGGAACTCGTTTGTATCCGCTGACTTCTGTAACATCCAAGCAACTTCTGCCGGTATATGACAAGCCAATGATTTATTATCCCCTATCCACTCTGATGCTGGCTGGGATTCGAGATATTCTCATAATCTCCACTCCGCAGGATCTGCCTAACTTCGAGCGTTTACTTGGGGATGGCGGCCGATTCGGCATCCATCTGAGTTATGTCGTGCAGCCTTCTCCTGATGGTCTTGCTCAAGCTTTTATTCTAGGTGAGGATTTCATCGATGGAGATAGCTGTGCTTTGGTCTTGGGCGACAACATATTTTATGGAAATGGCTTATCGAAACAGCTGAAGAGCGCTGTTCGCCGTGCGGAAGAAGGTGGAGCGACTGTTTTCGGATACTATGTTGAAGATCCGGAAAGGTTTGGCGTCATTGAATTTGGGCATGATGGCAAGGCCATTTCGATTGAAGAAAAACCCGCAAAACCTAAATCAAATTATGCGGTGACTGGCTTATATTTCTATGATGATCGTGTTGTGGATTTTGCCAAGCGAGTCAAGCCCTCAGCGCGAGGTGAATTGGAAATCACTGATCTTAATCAGATGTATTTGGATGACAATTCATTGCATGTATGTACCCTTGGACGAGGGTATGCTTGGCTTGATACAGGTACGATGGAATCGCTTTATGAAGCGGGAGAATTTGTACGATCCGTGGAGCGCTCGCAAAGTTTGCCCATCTCTGTGCCGGAGGAAATCGCTTTTGAACAGGGGTGGATTACAAAAGAAGCTCTTATTGAGGCAGCCCATACCTATGGCAAGTCCAATTATGGCAAGCATCTGCAGCAGGTTGCTGATGAGAGATTAATTGTTTCCGGGCGTGGATTCTGACTGGCTTCTCAAAAATCAGGTTCTTGAGAAGATTGGCGAAGCATGGTTCGGATGAGGAAAAAGAACGTCACTGGAAACGTTGAAAATATGCTTATGAAATTCGTGAAGAAGACCTCAACATATGTCAGTACACATTGTTGCTTGGCTGTGACGATTGTCTTCACCATATTGCTGGTCGCTGTTGCAGTATTACCTTTATCTCCGATTAATATAAATTATGAGGCAAAATTCGATAGGAATATCAACAAAGAATCTGTAACGTTTGTTTTTGACACGTATGATCCCAAACCTTCTTTAGGCCGACAATCAGCAATCGGCGAGGGAAATACGGCACTTATTCGTGTTGATCCCGTGAACTATTCATCTTCAACCCTCACGATTGGTATAAAAGCCAAAGATTCCAATGTCCGTTTGATTTCAGTTAACGCAGTAGTACACAGTGATAGTCGAGATTGGTGTACTGTAGCTAGCCTGCCGGCTGAAGCATTTCATATTCAGAATAGGAATAGTGCCGTATCCTTTCGCGCTGAATCTCAGAAGCTAAGCCATTTCAATTGGCAGATTCGGCAGAAATCAGCTTTGAAAGTGGGGATCGTAGCTGTTCTCGCGATGTTATATCTGTTGATTATTAGCAGAATGACGGTATTTTCGCGTGTACGACGAGGCTATTTTGCTGCTTCCTCCGTCGTGACTGCAGGCATCCTAATGTTTTTGTTCTATCTTTGGTTCGGACGAACGGGGCTTGCTGCGAGCAAGTTCCCGTATAGGACGATTATTTCGGGATTGCTTGTAGTAGTGGTTTTACTGGTTGTGCTGAACAATCGCGCTCGAAATTTTTCTGCAAGCAAACGTAATTTGACATGTATCGTCGATTACATATTCGCCGCCGTTTTTACGGTTGGACAGTTTGTGGTGTATCTCAAATATTATTCTCATTCGAATGATGAGATGGCGCATCTTTCCTATGTGGCCTATGAACGTGTCCATAATCAGCTAGTGCCCAAATTTGAGGATATCCGGATCTATCGTGATGCAGTGAATCCTACTGGGCACATCAGCCTAAATGATTCCGTGCAGTTTAATCAGCTGGGGCATCCGCCGCTGTATTACCTCATCATGAGTCATATGCCTGGTATCACTAATACAGGAGCGGAAGTCACCTATCATCTTGGGGTGTTACTGTGCGAATCGTTTGCTCTTGGTTTTGTGGGTATTCTGCTCTGCTTCTATCTTGGGTATACCAGAATTGCCAGAATTCCATTGTTGCATTTGCTCTATGCACTTATGATAGTAAGCCCTCCTAATTTGATTTTTGTTATGAGTGGTTTAAATAATGACACTCTAGCTTTTACGTGTGTGACTATTCTTGTTTTTGGCTGCATACGTTTTATTGAGCGGCGCTACACACTGTGCACTTTCTTGCTCATAGCCATTGGCGCTGCTTCAACGCTGCTGACTAAGCTTACTGCAGGTATGATTGTGGGCTGCATTGCATTACTGATTGTAGGTTATGGCCTATTGCGGGAGCATGCAAGGAAAGCTATTCTGCGGAAAGAATTCGCTTGTTCTCTGCCGATTTATATTCTTCCAATCGCATATTATGCAACATTAATTATGCGCTATGGCACCGTACAGCCTAGTTATCAGAAGCTGGCTCTCGGTGAATATTTGAGTGGTCCGTTCTACACGCCAATTACCAAGCGCCTTGATATGTCACTTAGCCAGTATCTCGTCTATTATTGGACCAATTTTGTACATTCTTGGTGCGCGATTCCCTATGCAAGTGATATTCAAAGGCCAACTTTGACTGCGTTCGGACTTGATTCCATTGCTGTTACATGCGTGCTTCTTTTGCCTCTCGTCATTATTGTTTGCGCGAAAGCTCGGCTTTCGAAATACATCGCTCTTGGTGTTGCTGGTACATGGATCGTCATGTTGTATCAGTTCTGGTCTGCATTGAAGGGTTTTTATCGGAATGGATATGCGGGCGCTTTCCAGAGTCGGTATTATCTATGCGCGATATCAATTTTTGCTTTTGCTATTATCGCGTTGATATTGCAGTATTTTGCAAAGCCTGCGGATAATGATTTGTGCCGTGATGATCGTAGTCTGACTGGCTTGGGAAATTGGCTTTGTTCTGTATTTGCAATCATGCTAATTATTGATGGATATATTTCTTCTTTCCTGTACCATGCTCCAGAGCTTACGGTATTCGCTGGCTGAAACAAGCAAAAGTGGTTGGCGGATTATGCAGGTCTGTAATAGTGCATAAAATAATAAGAAATAGACTGATATTGCTACCTTGAGGATTGAATGCGAGTTTTCATCCAGATTCCATGTCTTAATGAGGAAAAGACCCTTCCTTTGGTTTTGGAAAAGATGCCAACACAGATTCCCGGCGTCGATGACATCCAACTGCTCGTTATTGACGATGGCTGTTCTGACAAAACTGTCGAAGTGGCCCGCAATCTCGGAATTAAGCATTTTGTGCATCACGCTAAGCCAATGGGCTTGGCCCGGGCATTCCGCGATGGTGTGGATTACGCGCTGAAGCATGGTGCCGATATTGTGGTTAATACGGATGGTGATAACCAATATCCGAGTGATGCCATTGGCGAATTGGTACAGCCAATCATTCGCCATGAAGCTGATATCGTGGTTGGTGATAGGCAGACTGCCACCATCAAGGAATTTAGCTGGTTCAAACGTAAGATGCAGCATTTCGGATCCTGGGTGGTGAACAAGGCAGCTGGCACGCACATTCCGGATGCGGCCAGCGGTTTCCGCGCCTATTCCAAGAACTCCCTGTTGAAACTGAATATCGTCACTGAATTCAGTTATTGTATGGAAACCATCATTCAGGCGGGCAACAAGCGCATTGCTATCGCCTCCTATGCCATTAAGACCAATCCGAAGACCCGTGAATCACGTCTGTTCCACAACATTTTCGAGCATATGGCGAAGTCCGGCGGAGCAATCATTCGTAGCTTCCTGATGTTCAAGTCGAACGTCATCTTTAGATGGGCGGCGATTATCTTCGGCATCCTCGGTCTCATTCCGTTCGTGCGATTCCTTGTGCTGGCCTGCATGGGTCACTCCGCGGGGCATGTTCAATCTTTGCTTTTGGGTGTTGCTTTGCTCATGATTGGTGTGTTTTGCGTGGCGTTGCAGATTATTTCGGAAGTGCAGCGTATTCAACGCAAGTTGGTGGAAGATCAGCTTGAGCGCACCAAAGAGCTCCTGTATTCCACTGACTGCCAGAAAATCTGGGCCAAGCAGAACGAGTACGGCGAATTCCCGCCGGCGCAGGATCTGCACTGAACAATCATCGAGGGAAAAGGCTGACTTATTATGCCCAGGGTTCTGGCTTTCGGCACCTACAATGTTCGCAAACATCCACGTGTCGGCATCCTGATTGATGGTTTGCGGAAGAATGGATGTGAGGTTGCTGAAATCAATAAGCCGCTTATGCTTTCCACCGCTGAACGGGTGGAGATTCTGAAGAAGCCATGGAAGCTATTCGGGTTCGGTCTCGAGCTGCTTGGATTGTGGCATAGTATCGCCAAACAAGCACGCACATGGATGAAAATCAATGGGAAGCCGGATGCCGTACTGGTGGGTTACATGGGGCATTTCGACGTACTGCTTGCCCACCATGTATTCAAGGGCGTGCCAATCGTTCTTGACCATCTCATTTTTGCCGGGGATACTGCAAAGGATCGTGGCGCTCAAGGTCTGAAGGTTAAACTGCTCAAACGTCTTGATCGCATGGCTATCAACGCCGCCTCACTGGTGGTACTTGACACCAAGGAACATCAGGAGATGCTGTCTCCTGGAGGCACCAGTATGGTGGTTCCGGTCGGCGCTCCAGATGAGTGGTATGAGGCCGGACAGCTTGCCGGCAAGCGTTCGGCGGACATCGTGTTTTATGGGTTATATACGCCATTGCAGGGCGTGCCAATTATCGTGGAAGCTGCCCAGCTCCTCGCCAAACGTGGTATTACACCAAAATTCACTTTGATTGGCAAGGGGCAGGACTATGAGAAGGTTCGTTCCCTCGGCAAGGGTTTGAATAACATTGCTTTCCGCGAGTGGGTAGAGCCTGAAGAGCTGCCATCCGTGGTCGCATCGCACGCGATTTCGTTGGGAATTTTCTCCACTACGCCTAAAGGTTTGCACGTCGTGCCCAATAAGGTGTACCAATCCATGGCCGCTGGTTGCGCTGTCATCACTAGCGACACTGCTCCGCAACGACGTGTTTTGGAGAACGGCGTGGTGTTCGTGCGCCCAGGTGACCCCAAAGCGCTCGCTGACGCGATCGAGTCATTGGTTGCCGATACGGAATATCTAACACGTAAACAGCATGACGCTCGGACCGCAGCTCAACGATTCACCAGTGACGTAATCGCGCGAGACCTTGCCCAGTGGATCAGCAATAACAAGTAGTGCCAAGGTGTTATGAACAAGCTGAAAAAAAATATTAACTCGTCTATCATTCGATGGTTCTTCCTAGCGGTCGCGCTTGCGGGATTGCTCTGGGTGATCATCAAGAACTGGGGGTCGCTGACCAAGGCGCTGGCGACTCTTCCTTGGCAAATCGCCGTAGCTAGTTTCGTGCTGGCTGTGGTCTATGTGTTCTTTACCATGTGGTCCTGGCGAGTGATTCTGGCGGATTTGGGATCCACGTTGAATTGGAATACATCTACTCAGTTGTTCGGTCTCAGTCAAATCGGCAAATACATTCCCGGCGGTGTGTGGAATATCGTGGCTGCGGCGGAGATTGGCCGAGATCACGAGATTCCAGCACGGCGTTCGGTGACGGCTATGACTGTGGCCGTGCTGATTTCCCTGCTGTCTGGCGCCGGTATCGGCGTAATCACCGTGCTGAGCACGTCAGTATCCATTCAAGTACCGACATGGCTCATCGTGCTTCTGTTGGCTATTTTGGTTGCGCTGCTAATGCCGCCGGTGCTGAATCGTCTTATTGGTTTAGGCTTCAAGCTGCTGAAACGCCCAGCACCAGAACGACAGATAACCTTCAAGGGTTTAGGCTTAGCTACGTTGCTCGCTGTCATTGCATGGATTATCGCAGGCGTGCAAATCTGGCTACTTGCATGTGGCTTCGGCATGCAGCCATCAGCATACGGCATGGCATTATCCATCGGCGCATATGCATTGGCCTGGATTGTTGGTTTCTTGGTTGTTTTCGTACCTGCCGGCACTGGCGTGAGAGAAGGTGTGCTAGGCCTTTTCTTCGCCAGTACATTGACTTCCGGTGGCGTTCTCGCAGTCGTGCTTGTGAGCCGAATAGCCATGACTTTTGCGGATTTGCTGTTTGCTGCGGTAGGTATTTTATTGAGGATGAAAAATAGCAGGAGTATGACAGTTCGCCATCTTTGATGTTTTTGGAAAAGCGATGTTGTTGCATTTTCTATAGAGCATTTTTCTCCATCGGAATCGAGCTTAAATCCGATTGTCGGGTATGTCGTGATTGAGTAAAATAGGGTGTTGGCAAGCTTAATCCGATAGAGGAAGGGCGATGGATATGAAATTTCCAAGAAGATTGGTAGCTTCGGCGGCAGCCATTGCTGCATTGGGGTGTTTTGCAGTGGCCAACCCTGCATGCGCATTGGATGACTCAACTCAGCAAGAGTCATCGGTAGCCGTGCAGACGGAATCCAATACTACTGCCGAATCAGCGCGGTCCGTCAAGGTGAATCAGGATATTCCCGATACCATTCATGAGGTGAATTATTCGTATTACAAATGGTACAAATTCACCGTTCCGTCAAGCGGTTATGTCCAATTGAATATGCGTAATTCCGTCACATCGGAAAGTCCTCGGTGGGACATGACGCTGTATAGAGAAAATGACACTAGAAACGGCATCTTCTCATGGAAACATGAGGGCAGTAAGAACAACGAGTCTTCTCAGAAATATGGGCTCCCGGGCGGGACATACTATCTACGTATTGACGGCAGTTGGGCCGCGGACATAAGTTATACGCTTAAGATCATTTATGCACAGCGGAGTGATTGGGAGATAGAGCCTAACGACACTGCAGGTGCGGCTAACACGGTGCGTCCCAACGGGACCATCCATGGTTCGTTCGATTCCTCTTACGCTGATGACTGGTACAAGTTCACCCTTGGGGAGGATGGCATCGTTCAGCTTAAATTCACTAATTCAATCTTGGATAACGGGCATATTACGGCGGTGCTGTACAAGAGTGGTGATATGAGGAACGCGATTTTTGACAGTTCTTATCGCAATGATTTCGATTTAACTTCCACGAGTCATTCGTCTCCAAAGATCGGGCTTTCTAAAGGAACGTATTATGTGGACATGTCGTCGTATTCGTCCTTTGAATATGCGATGACGGTAGATTTCACAAGTACTGACTTATGGGAGAAAGAGCCTAACAATTCCTCAAGCCAAGCTAGTGACATTGCTTTGGGTAAGACCTACACGGGTAATATTACAAAAAGTTCTGACAGGGATTGGTACCGTTTCTCTCTAAACAAGAGACAACAGGTTCAAATTTATTTCACGAACAAGGCACAGCTCCAAAAGTATGGGAGCTGGAAGCTATATGTGTATAGTGGCAATGACATCAATAAGGAATTGACTAGGGTCGAAAATCCATGCAGTCAGACTTCCTCGAGTTCCAAGGTTCTGACTCTAGATAAGGGTTCATACTATGTGCAGGTGGATTCATCGTGGCTTACTAGCGACACTGGAGAAGGGTCTGAATATTCGTTGCTTGTGACTGATCCGGCTAAAAGCCCCTCGGTGGTGATGTATCGTTTGTATAACCGTTACACGGGTGAGCATTTCTATACGTCGGATGTGTCTGAGCGTGATCATCTGGTTTCCGTGGGCTGGTCGTACGAGGGTGTGGGCTGGGTGGCCCCGGTGTCGGGCGATCCGGTGTACCGTCTGTACAACGGCCATGTGAGGGGCGGTGACCATCATTACACGACGAGCGCGTCGGAGAGGGATTCCCTGGTCCGTGCGGGCTGGTCGTACGAGGGTGTGGGCTGGCGTTCGGGCGGTTCCGTTCCGGTGTACCGGCAGTACAATCCGTACGCGAGGACGGGCACGCATAACTATACGGCGGACGGGTCGGAGAACGATCGTCTGGTTTCCGTTGGCTGGCGTGCCGAGGGCGTGGGCTGGTACGCCGTGTCCGCCAAGTAGGTCCGGGCGCGGCCGGTTTCCGG
>ERZ1034669.126-NODE-126-length-35157-cov-27.261552_pt1 | contig 35157 bp, 34 predicted proteins | sample MGYA00520705_ERZ1034669 | MGnify/ENA primary metagenome ERZ1034669 (study PRJEB33766, sample SAMN09781766) | gut metagenome | biome: gut microbiome | host: Homo sapiens | place: Madagascar | study: EMG produced TPA metagenomics assembly of the PRJNA485056 data... | reverse complement strand
GAGCATCCGACTGTTAATCGGACGGTCACTGGTTCAAGCCCAGTCGCAGGAGCTTCAGCCCTTGGATTTCAAGGGCTTTTTTGTTATTTGCTGAAATTGTTTCGACTTATTCTCTCTCTTTCTTTCCCTGAATCGAGTCACTCCAAAGTGTCGAGCACATCGTCGACGAGCGTGCGCCCATGCGATGCGTCCGTTTTGAGTCGGGGGAAGCGACGTAGTACGTTGTCTGGGCTCGCGCCCGCCGCGCGTGCCACATTAGACTTCGATTCGCCGTGAGCCACAGCGATTTCGGCGAGCCGATCCACCAAGGAGTCCGATACTTGCCGCAGCTGCTCCGCGACCCATAACTGGGCAAGCTCGGGGGAGAGGGAGTAATCGTCCTGTAGCTCGCTTGATGCTTCCTGCACGGCCGCCCACAACACCATGAACGGCTTGCGATAGTAGGCGATGCGTTCCTGATCCGGTTCGTTTTGCAGCTGTTGCAGCGCCTTGCGTTGCGTGGTGTTGTCGCTCATACATTTCATCGTATGTCACACGAGGAAGTGCCGACGGCAACTTCAGGTGAGACACGCCCGGAGCATGTGGATAAGTGCGGTTCTCCGACCACAAGGCCGTTTTGATTGGACAATCGGTTTGTGACGATGGCATGCTTTCGATTTCCGACCGTAATACAGACAAAGGGAATCAACATGGATAGCAGAGAATACCGTCGACGTATCCGTCGCAGCAGAATGTCCGATGATGCTAAGGAACGTGATCGTCGTCGGTGTGCGGCTGCGATGATCATATGCGTGTCGGCGAGTGCCGCGTTCGTGGTCTGCTGTCTGCGCGTGCCGTCGGCATACGCGTATGCGGATAGCATAGCGGCTGGTGATGCCGTACAAACGGAATGCCAGTCATCGATGCGATGGCCTTTGGAACAGCCGCGAATCGTCGGCGTGTACGACGCGCCAGCCAAACAATGGTTGTCGGGCCATCGTGGAGTGGATCTACAGGCTCAGGTGCAGGATGCCATTCTCGCACCCGCCGACGGGACAATCGCCTTCAGTGGCAAGGTCGCTGGCAAATCCGTGGTGACCCTTCGCCATGGTGCGGACGTGGGGAACCTTACATCGACATTCGAACCAGCCGTAACGACGCGAGCGGTCGGAACATCCATCGCCAAAGGGGAACGTTTCGCTCACGTCGAAGGCGATTCGGAGCACTGTTCCGCCCAGTGCCTGCATTGGGGTCTTAAAGGCATCGGACGTGATTATTCGGATCCATCAATCAGGGTGAAGTCAATGAGGATAGGTCTCAAAGAGGTGTGATCGGCTTGTCCTGCGTGTTCCGCTGACTTGAAGTCGCGGCTTCGGAGGGAAAGTGCGGCATTATGGTTATGATGCTATGTATACATCGGATTTCGAGAAGCGGGAAACTTATGATCAAGGAATACATGCGGCCTCTGGAACATGCGATCGACGCGGATAGAAACATCTTCTCAGTGCTCGAGGAGCGTGCGGAACGCACTCCGGACGACAACCTGGTCGAATACAAGAATGATCAAGGAGAATGGAGCGCGTTCACCGCCACGCAATTCAGGGATAAGGTGGTGGCCCTCGCAAAAGGTCTTATCGCCCGCGGCGTGATGCCGGGGGATTCCGTGTCCATCATCGCGCATACCTGCTGGCAGTGGACGGCGCTTGACGTGGCCATCATGTCCATCGGCGCGCTCACCGTGCCGGTGTATGAGACGAACTCGCCGGCCCAGGTGAGGATGATCTTCAACGACGCCAATGTCAAAATGGCGTTCGCCGAGGATGACGCCCAACGTGACAAGATCGAATCCGTTCGTGGACAATGCTCCGATCTTGGCGATGTGTATGTCATCGGGCTTGGCGCGCTCGACACCATCATTGAATATGGCCATGCGGTCTCGGATGCGGAGTTCCTTGAACGCGAACAGGCGGTCAAAGGTTCCGATCTGGCCACCATCGTGTACACATCCGGATCCACGGGCACGCCGAAAGGCGTCGAATTGACGCACGCCAACTTCGTGTTTATCACCTACTCCGGTGTCAATTCCATGCCGGACATCGCCATGAAGCCGAATCGTCGCCTGCTGCTGTTCCTGCCGTTGGCCCACGTGTTCGCAAGGTACATGCAGTTCTTCTGCTTCGCCGGCAATGTCTCGCTTGGCCTTTCCAGCAATTTGAAGACCATTCTCGCCGATTTCAAGGCGTTCAAACCGACATTCATCCTCGCCGTGCCAAGGATTTTCGAAAAGATTTACAACGCGGCATCGCAGAAGGCCGGTTCCGGCTTCAAGGGACGTGTGTTCGCGGGCGCCACCCGGACCGCATATGACTGGTCGCACGCCCAGCAATCAGGCAAGGGGATTCCCTTTGCATTGAACGCGAAGCATGCTCTGTATAACAAGCTTGTGTATTCGTCAATTATGGACGTGTTCGGCGGCCACGTGGAATATGCGGTCTCCGGCGGCGCTCCGCTCGACTCATCCATCGCGCACTTCTTCAACGGCGTCGGTCTTCCGTTACTGGAAGGTTACGGCATGACCGAAACCTGCGCCCCCTCAAGTGTCAACCCGACCGAAGGCTACAGGATAGGCACCATCGGGCTGCCTTTGCAGGGGGTCACCATGGGTGTCGACGAGGACGGAGAGCTGTGCATCAAAAGCCCTGCCGTGTGTGTCGGTTACCATAACAATCCCGACGTCACCAGACAGCAGATCGTTGATGGATGGCTGCATACCGGAGACCTTGGTTCCATCGACGACGATGGTTTCGTCTCCATCGTCGGCCGTAAGAAGGATCTCATCATCACCGCCGGTGGCAAGAACGTCTCCCCGTGCGAGATGGAGGCTTCCATCATGACTTCGCCGGTGGTGAGCCAATGCGTGATGATCGGTGACCGTAGGCCCTTCATCGCTGCCATCATCTCCCTCGATCTGACCGAGACGAACTTGTGGCTGGAATCCAAGGGTGCGGAACGCGTCGCCGACTTGGACGAAGCCTCGAAGAATCCCATTGTGCGCGCCGAGGTCGAGCGGGCGGTCAACAAGGCCAATGAGCTCGCCTCGCGTGCCGAGTCGATCCGCAAGTTCGAAATCGTGCCTGACGAATTCACCGAGGAGAACGGTCTGGTCACGCCAAGCATGAAAGCTCGCCGACAGGCGGTGGTGGATCATTATCAGACGCTGATAGACAAGGCCATCTATGTGCCGAGGAAGCCGGCGCCGCACGCCGAATAAGCCTTGGTATTATCCGAAAGAAGCCCGGAGACATTATCTTATGTCTCCGGGCTTCTTTTCCACTTCATCGCAGTCGAGACGGCATCACAGGCCGGCGTCCGCCAAGGATATATAGTTTGGCTCAATCAGGGTCTTCTTGAGATTACCCGCGCTTATCGCCAGAGCATCCTCATGGATGGTCGGCGTCTTCTTTCCTGCAACCGTCGCTGAGACGATGAAGTCGAGCTTGGACGGCTTGCCTGCGACATTCAAACGCACGCAGGTCCGAGCGATGTCCTTGGCTAGGGTCTTGCGATTTTCCATCGCGGTCATCCATTGTTTGCCGTTGACGATATTCGGCATGGAACTGATATACGCCCCATAGCCGGTGATGATCGGCCACTGCATGTTCTCCTCGTCGTCCGATTTCTTATCTCCGTCATTGTCGGTTGAGGCATTCGGCGAATCAGGCACTGCCTTTTTCTCCAGATCCTTTTTTCCGGTGATGCTGTCCATGATGCCGGAGATGGTGATGGATGGATTGACATCCGCCGAGGAGCCCGTGTAGCCGAGTTTGTTCAATTCATCGGCGACGTTCTTCGCCACATAGTCGTTGCATGAGATGATGCCGTCAATGCGGGTGGGATGCGCGTCATCCTCGTCCATGCCAAGACGTTCGGCGAGCGTCGATTTAATTTGTTCGTCCTTTGCGGATTCGAATGCCACGGATTGCCAATCGGATTCATCGGTTGACGCGGTGAGCGTTCCGGAAGGGGAGACGGCCTTGCCATCCTTGAAGTACGGTCCGAGAATCTGCCAGATTCCCCTGAACACATGCTGGGCGAAGGACGTGTCCTCCTTGCTGCCGTGCTCATCCGTCTCATCATAGGGGAGCAGCACCTCGATCTGCTTGGGATCATTGGAAGACGCCTTGCCGAGTTCGAGCTTGCTGACGAGTTCCTTCGCCTGCAGTTGCCCGATCTGCTCGGCGGTGACCATTGGAGCGTACACATCCGGAACATATCCCTGGAGGGTGTTGGAGACCAGAACAACCTTCATGCCTTCGTTCTGCGCGAGACGCAATGCCGATACCAGACGTTGCGCGGATTGCGCGTGATCCTTCGCGTCCTCATCCGCCGCGTCGGCATCCCAAGTGATGTCATGCTTGGCATAGTCGCCGTACTGCCTGTCGGATTCCGAAAGATCCGTGACCGGCGCCACCACCAGAGTGGTTCCGCTTTTCGAGGACAAGTGTTCCGAACCGTTGATGTGGTTCACCACATAGTCCTGCACGCTTTGGCTCTGCTTGGCCAGATTCGAGGAGTTCTTGACGGTGATGTCGCTGCTTTTGACACCTTCCTGCTTCAGGGATGACACGATTTCGGGAACGATCTTCTCCCATTTGCTCAATGGCGTCTGCTGGGAGATGGTGATGCCGTCGGCCGGCGTGAAAATCGCCACGCTACCGGCTGGGTTTACCGCGCTGGACTGTGTGGCCTTGTCCTGCGACTGCGTGTTGTCGTTGGATGAGCATGCGCCCATGGCCGTCACCATGCAGGCCGATGCCAGCAGGGCGAGCAGCCGTTTCGTCGTGGTTATGCGATGCAGTGTCATGCCATGTCCTTTGCGAATACAGTGGGCGGATTCCTCATACTGACCATTGATTGTAATATCCAAGCAGCGAAAAACCCGTATACGTGTGTGGGCGCATACGGGCTTTCTCTTTGTGAAAAACGACGATTACTCTGCCAAGGCCTTCGCCAGGTTCTCGTCGAGCGCATCCATGAAGCCCTCGGTGTCGAGCCATGGCTGATCTGGGCCGATGAGCATGGCGAGGTCCTTGGTCATCTGCCCGCCTTCGACGGTCGAGATGATGACCTTTTCCAGCGTTTCTGCGAAGTGCCTGACCTCGGGGGTGTTGTCAAGGTCGGCGCGGTGCTTGAGACCGCCCGTCCAGGCGAAAATCGAGGCGATCGGGTTGGTAGAGGTCTTCTCGCCTTTCTGCCAGCGACGATAGTGACGCGTCACCGTGCCATGCGCCGCCTCGGCCTCGACAGTCTGTCCGTCGGGGGTCATCAGCACGGAGGTCATCAGGCCGAGCGATCCGAAGCCCTGTGCCACGGAATCGGACTGTACGTCGCCGTCGTAGTTCTTGCAGGCCCAGATGTATCCGCCGTGCCATTTCAGGGAGCTTGCCACCATGTCGTCGATTAGTCGGTGCTCATAGGTGAGTCCGGCCGCCTCGAACTTGTCCTTGTATTCGGTTTCGAACACTTCGGCGAAGATGTCCTTGAACTGTCCGTCGTATGCCTTGAGAATCGTGTTCTTGGTGGACAGGTACACCGGGTAGCCGCGCATCAGGCCGTAGTTGAAGCAGGCGCGTGCGAAGCCGCGGATCGAATCGTTGACGTTGTACTGCACCTGGGCGACGCCGCCGTCGGGTCCGTAGTTGTACACGACATGCTGGATGGGCTCTCCGCCGTCTTCCGGGGTGAACGTGACGGTGAGCTGGCCGGCTCCCGGAACCTTGAAGTCCGTGGCTTTGTACTGGTCGCCGAACGCGTGGCGGGCCACGACGATGGGCTTCGTCCAGCCGGGAACCAGACGGGGCACGTTGCTCATGACGATCGGCTCGCGGAAGATGGTGCCGCCGAGGATGTTGCGGATGGTGCCGTTGGGGGACTTCCACATCTTCTTCAGGCCGAATTCCTTGACACGCGCCTCGTCGGGGGTGATGGTGGCGCACTTGACGCCGACATGCTCCCGCTGGATGGCCTTCGCTGCGTCCACGGTCACCTGATCATCGGTGGCATCTCGATTCTCGATGCCCAGATCGTAGTAATCCAGATCCACGTCAAGATACGGCAGAATCAGACGGTTCTTGATGTCCTTCCAGATGACGCGGGTCATTTCGTCGCCGTCGAGTTCGACGACCTTGCCTTCGACCTTGATTTTGGCCATGGTTTGTCCTCCTGTGGGGATTGAGGTGATGACCTCTGTCTTAATACATGTGTGTTAATTCCGTACGGAAATGTCCAAAACCATGGGAGGACACGCTCGGACCCACTGTCATAGCTGAGCATTAGCCTTGAAACCATGTCTCAGGAAATTGAAATCGGTTTGGGCAAGAAAGGCCGTCTGGCCTACTCGCTGGACGACGTCTCCATCGTCCCATCTCGTCGTACCCGTGACCCCCAGGATGTATCCACTTCCTGGCAGGTCGATGCCTATGAATTCGATGTGCCGGTCATCGGCGCCCCGATGGATTCGGTGACCAGCCCGGCCACGGCCATCGCCATGGGCAAGATGGGCGCGCTTGGCGTGCTCGACCTTGAAGGGCTGTGGACCCGTTACGCTGACCCTCAGCCGCTGCTCGACGAGATCGCTCAGCTGCCGGCGGACAAGGCCACCAAGCGCATCCAGGAGATCTATGCCGAGCCGATCAAGCCGGAGCTTATCGTCGAGCGTCTGCATGAGATCCGCGATGCCGGCGTCACCGTCGCCGGAGCGCTGTCTCCCCAGCGCACGCAGGATTATTATTCGACGGTGCTCGAGGCGGGCGTCGACCTGTTCGTCATCCGCGGTACCGTCGTGTCCGCGGAGCATGTCTCCAAGGATCATGAACCGCTCAACCTCAAGAAGTTCATCTATGATCTGGATGTCCCGGTCATTGTGGGCGGTGCGGCCAACTACACAGCCGCGCTGCATCTGATGCGCACCGGCGCCGCCGGTGTTCTTGTCGGTTTCGGTGGCGGTGCGGTTTCCGCCAATCGCAACACTATCGGAGTGCATGCGCCGATGGCCACGGCCATCGCAGATGTCGCCGAGGCTCGCCGTGACTACATGGACGAATCGGGTGGCCGTTACGTGCAGGTGATTGCCGATGGAGGCATGGGTGATTCCGGAAGCTTCATCAAGGCCTTCGCGCTCGGTGCTGACGCGGTAATGCTCGGATCCCCGCTGGCTCGCGCCAAGGAGGCGCCCGGCCAGGGCATGCATTGGGGTGCCGAGGCGCGCCATCAGACGCTTCCGCGTGGTTTCCGCACCAACGTGGGAACCGTGGGCACCTTGGAGGAAGTGATGTTTGGCCCAAGCCACAACGCGGACGGCACCACCAATTTCGTCGGTGCTCTCCGCCGGGCCATGGCCACCACCGGTTATGTCGATCTGAAGAGTTTCCAGCGTTGCCCGGTCACCGTCACTCCGAACCGGTGATCGAATGACCAGGGGTCACCCCTGAAGGATGAGTTGTCCATATATCGATAATTCCCTCCGCCAATTTGACGGGGGGAATTTCTCGTGTATAAATGGTCATTACGTCCTTCTCAGCAGAGTTGGATGACATCCTAAAAAGGAGGCCATATTAATGGACGATTTATTCAACGATGATGTCCCACCTCCGGATTCGCAATCCAATCCCGAACAGGAGGCAGACAACGATGAAGTTTCGCACGACGACGTACCGGACAAGATTCCGTCATCAGGATTGGACACGATATTGGACTTCAATGAAGAAGATAACCGGCTGTTGGAACAGCTGAAAAGAGAGAAAAGATCCCTCTCCTCATACGATGGTTTTCTGGAATCGGAATTATCCCACAGACGCATTCCGTACCATATCATCCGCATCGACAACACGCCGTGGGATGTGGGACAGGCGCACTATCTGGCACTTTTGGGGGCGCGACTGTCATGCGATGTCATCGACATCTTCCGTGGCCGCCGAAAGCCGGCGCATGTCGAACGTATTCTGACGGAGGACTGCATGCGCCGGTTGAAGACGGCGTCGGGTCTTTTGATCAATCACATGAAGGAGGATATCAGGCTTCACGCCAGATTCGGCTTGCTGCCCATCAACGTGTTCATGGTCAGCGGATGGCTGGTTTCGCCGACGAAATTCGAATGCACCGCGTTGCTCAACATCGGTGAACTGCGATTGAGCTGCAATACGACCTTCGTGCTCAAGGGGTCCGTATGGAAGTGTACGGTGGCTGATTTCGGCTGACGTCCTTTTCGGGTGGATTATTAAGACAAAACCCTTGGAATTGGCTATTTACAGCTGATTTCAAGGGTCTTCTGTGCGCCTTGGAAGGACGGCAACTACTATAGAAACCATGTTGAGAGAATTTGTGCCGGAACCGGCTTACAGCACCACGGACGAGGATACGGTCTACGCATTGCTGGCGCGCCGTGCGGAGAAGTCCCCGGATGATCTTATTGCGCAATGGCAGGATGACGATACTAGGCAATGGCATGATGTGACGGCGGCCCAGATGCTCGCTCGTGTTCGCGCCGTGGCGAAAGGTCTTATCGGTCTTGATGTCAAACCGGGTAGCATGGTGGTCATTTATTCCCCGACTTGTTATGAATGGGGCGTGGTGGATTTTGCCTGCGCCGCGATCGGCGCGGTAAGCGTTCCGATATATGAGACGGATTCGGCCAAGCAGGCGGCCTCCATCGTCGAGGAGGTCGAGCCGATCATCGCTTTCGCAGGGGACTCCTCTCACACGCAAACCCTTGAGCAGATTCGCGATGATTATGAGGGGCTGCGTTACGTTTTCAACTTCAAGGCCGGCGGACTCGACGCGGTCGTGGACTTCGGAGAAGGCGTCGATGACGACATGCTCGATCGGGCCATCTCCCGGGTCAAGGCGGATGACATGCTCACCATCGTCTACACGTCGGGTTCCACAGGACGTCCGAAAGGCGCGATGCTGTCCCACCGCAATTTCACGCATATCGTGCTCAACGGCTACATCATCCTTGACGAAATGCTTTACCAGCCGAACCGGTTGATGCTGTTTCTGCCACTGGCGCACTGCTTCGCCCGTTACATCCAGTATGTGGCTATTGGCGGTCACGGCGTGGTCGGATATCTTCCCGGCGCCAAGCACCTGCTTGCCGATTTGCGCAGCTTTAAACCGACGTATCTGCTTGGCGTGCCCCGCGTGTTCGAGAAAGTGTACAACGCCGCATCGCAGAAGGCCGGCGCCGGCATCCGCGGCAGGATTTTCGCCAAGGCATTCGAGCATTTCGTCCAGTGGTCCAAGGATGAGCAGAACAGAGACGGACATTCCCTGATCGCCCGCACCGAGCACTCGTTCTTCATGTCCACCGTAGGCAAGTCCATTCGCTCCGCGCTTGGTCCGAATCTGAAATATCTGGCATGCGGAGGGGCTCCGTTGAACGTCGATCTTGCCCACTTCTTCAACGGCATGGACGGCATCACCTTCATACAGGGCTACGGCATGACGGAGACGGCGGCTCCGATGATCGTCAATTGGCAGAACGCCAACCGTGTCGGTTCAGTCGGCAAGCCCGGCCCCGGTATGGGCGTTCGCACCGATGATGATGGGGAGCTGCAGGTTATGGGGCCCAACGTCTTTCTCGGCTACTACAAGAACCCCGAGAAGACCGCCGAGGTCAAAATGCCCGACGGCTGGCTCAGAACAGGGGATCTGGGAGCCATCGACGACGACGGATTCGTGTATATAACCGGCCGCAAGAAGGACATCATCATTACAGCTGGAGGCAAGAATGTCAGTCCGGCGCCGATGGAGGACATCATCGACACTTGTCCGATCGTGTCTCACGCGGTGGTCATCGGCGACGGGAAGCCGTTCATTAGTGCGTTGATCGAACTGGACCCCGACATGGTTCGTTCGTGGCTATCCCAGCAGGGGCTGGACGGCGATATGTCCATGGAACAGATCGCCGGGAACGATGCGGTTCGTGCATTCGTGCAGCAATATATCGAAAAGGCCAACGCGAATGTCTCCCGCGCGGAATCCGTACGTAAATTCGAAATCCTCAGTGAGGAATTCAATCAGCAGGATGGTACTCTGACTGCGAGCCTGAAGGTCGTGCGCCCCAAGGTGCTGCAGCGCTACGAGGACATCATCGAGAACGTCATCTATGCTCCGAAACAGTCCGGCAGGCCTTTGCCGAAGACAGTTCAGATTCTCGATCGCACCACAGAAACGGTCAAGCAGGCATCGGAAAGCGTGCGACAGGCTTCCGAATCGGTTAGTCCGAAGGTTCGGCAGGCATTTGATACCATGCAGGAGAGAATCAAGAAACAGTCCGATGAGTCGGATGACAATGCGAAATCATCCGCTGAGCCTTCCGAGGCCGAGGATTCGGACAATAGCGAGGAGCGTTAATTTTGGCAATCCGTGAGATTCGTGTCGTACCTGATCCGGTGCTACGTACGCCATGCGACCCCATCAGGGAGATCACACCCGCCGTGCGCCATCTGGTGCAGGATTTGTTGGACACCGTCGACGATCCAGGACGTGCCGGTCTGTCCGCCAACCAAATCGGCGTGAGTCTGCGCGCGTTCTCCTACAATATCGACGGCAAAATCGGCTATGTGCTCAATCCAGTGCTTGAAGAGACCAGCGGAGAGCAGTATGGCGATGAAGGCTGCCTGTCCGTTCCGGGATTGTGGTACAAGACCCGTCGTGCGGATTACGCACGGGTGCGCGGCATTGACTTGGATGGCAACACCGTCGTTTTGGAGGGTCATGGCATCATGGGACGCATGTTGCAGCACGAAACCGACCATCTGGATGGCCATGTCTATCTCGACCGTCTGGAAAAGGAAGAGCGTCGCGAGGCGATGCGTTACATGCGCAACCATCGCAAGTAATCAGAGAATCGATAAACGTCACGGGGCCGCGTCCATGAAAGACGTGGCCCCGTGATATTTTTATCTCTTGTGTGCCATCCCGGCGAGGGACGTTGTCGCGAGCGTCTCAAACCACCAATATTGTCAACCGGCGCACAACCAATTCGCGTCATGCTCGTGACGGCCTGTGTCGGTCGGCTGACGTCTTCAAGACGTTGGCTGCACGCAGGAACGCATGGCCAGGCAAGAACCGACAAGAAAGAGGTAGCGATACCATGGCTCAGATCACTATGAGCGACATGCTGAAGGCAGGTCTGCACTTCGGCCACCAGACCCGTCGTTGGAACCCGAAGATGAAGCAGTTCATCCTCACCCAGCGCAACGGCATCCACATCATCAACCTGTTCAAGTCGCTCGACATGATCGACAAGGCCTATGACTTCATCAAGGCCACTGTCGCCCACAACGGCACCGTGCTGTTCGTCGGCACCAAGAAGCAGGCTCAGGAAGCCGTCTCCACCCAGGCCACCCGCGTGAACATGCCGTACGTCTCCGAGCGTTGGCTCGGCGGTATGCTGACCAACTTCCAGACCGTGTCCAAGCGTGTCTCCCGCCTCAAGGAACTTGAGGAGATGGACTTCACCGACGTGCACGGTTCCGGTCTGACCAAGAAGGAGCTGCTGCTCCTCGAGCGTGAGAAGGACAAGCTGGCCAAGCAGCTGGGCGGTATCCGCAACATGAACCGTACCCCGTCCGCCATGTTCGTGGTCGACGTGAACAAGGAGGCCCTGGCCGTCGAGGAAGCCCACAAGCTGGGCATCCCGGTCGTCGCCATCGTCGACACCAACGCCGATCCGGAATCCGTCGAGTATCCGATCGCCGCCAATGATGACGCCATCCGCGGCATCGAGCTGCTGACCAGCCTCATGGCCGACGCAGTGGCGGAAGGCCTGCTGGAGCGCTCCGGCAAGGCCGCCAAGGCTGAAGGTGATTCCGAGCAGCCGATGGCCGCTTGGGAGAAGGAGCTCCTCACTGAGGGCGCTCCGGCCGCCGAAGCTCCGGCTGCGGCCGAAGGCGAAGCCAAGGCTGAGTGAAACCATGCTCTATGATGGGAGGAGTTGTGCCTCCCATCATAGAGGCATCACCAAATTTTCAGAGGAGACAAATCAATGGCAGCAATCACTGCAGCTCTGATCAAGCAGGTGCGCGAGGAAACCGGCGCCGGCATGATGGACGTCAAGAAGGCACTGACCGAAGCCGAAGGCGACGTGGCCCGCGCCAAGGAGATCATCCGCGCTAAGGGCATTCAGGCCGCCGGCAAGCGCGAAGGCCGCAAGGCCCAGGAAGGCACCATCGCCTCCACCGTCGTCGAATCCGCCAACGGCCAGACCGGCTACGCGGTCGAGCTGAATTCCGAGACCGATTTCGTGGCTAAGACCCCGAAGTTCGTGGAGTTCGCCGACAGCGTGCTCGATGATGCCGTCAAGGCCGGCGCATCCTCCGTGGATGACGTTCTGGCGGCCGCCTCCGGCGACTCCACCGTGAAGGAAGCCGTCGAAGAAGCCGCGGCTCTGTTCGGAGAGCATGTCAAGGTCGGCCAGTTCGCCAAGGTCGAAGGCCCGCATGTCGAGGTCTACGCCCACAAGAAGTCCGCTGAGATGCCGCCGAGCATCGTGGCCATGATCGCCACCGATGAGGCCGGTGCCGCCGTGGCCCATGAGGCTGCTCTCCAGATTTCCGCGATGGGTGCCCAGTGGCTGACCCGCGAGGACGTCCCGGCCGATGTGCTGGAGTCCGAGCGCCGCGTGGCCACCGAGAAGACCACCGAGGAGCTCAAGAGCAAGGACAAGCCGGAAGCCGTGATCGAGAAGATCGCCCCGAAGATCGTGGAAGGCCGTCTCGGCGCTTTCTACAAGGAGACCGTGCTGCTCGAGCAGGCCTATGTCAAGGATCCGTCCAAGACCGTCGGCGACCTGTTCAAGGAAGTCGGTGGCTCCGCGCTGTCCTTCGCTCGCGTGGAGGTCGGCAAGGGCGACGCCGAGTGAATCTGATATGAGATAGGTCCGTATTCCCCATGCGGGCCGGCATATCTTCAAAGGCCACAATCCCATTGGGTTGTGGCCTTTTTCTTTTTCCTCCAAGCCATCGTGTTTCCGGTGTCTGTGTTTGCCGATAGTCTTGAGAGCGGTAATTTCATGGGTTTTCGGGTAAGAAAGGCATTTCATGACTGGCGAAAACACTGGTGACAATCCTCGCAGGGTGTTGCTCAAGCTTTCCGGTGAAGCGTTCGGAGGCGGCAAAGTTGGTATCGACACCACCGTCATCCGTCGCATCGCGGAGGAAATCGTCCCCGCCGTCAAACAGGGAGTACAGGTTGCCATCGTCGTAGGCGGCGGCAACTTCTTCCGTGGCGCCGAATTGCAGCAGGCCGGCATCGACCGTTCCCGCGGCGATTACATGGGCATGCTCGGCACTGTGATGAATTGCCTCGCACTGCAGGATTTCCTTGAGCAGGAGGGCCAGGCCACCCGCGTGCAGACCGCCATCACCATGGGGCAGGTGGCTGAGCCGTACATTCCGCTCAAGGCCATTCGTCATTTGGAAAAAGGCCGCGTCGTGATTTTCGGCGCCGGTGCCGGCATGCCGTACTTCTCCACCGATACGGTATCCATCCAGCGTTCCCTGGAGATCCATTGCGACGAAGTGCTGATGGGCAAGAACGGCGTGGATGGCGTGTATACCGCTGATCCCCGCAAGGACGCAAACGCAAAGCGCTTCGCCACGCTGAGCTACAACCGTGCGCTGGTGGACAATCTTGCCGTCATGGACGCCGCCGCGCTTTCCATGGCGAGGGACAATCGGCAGCGTATCCGCGTCTTCGGTCTGGAAGGCGCCGGAAACGTGACCCGCGCACTGCTCGGTGATGAGATCGGTACTATGGTCTCCACCGCTGAATCCAAGCTTGCCGAGTGAAGACATTCAACGTCGAATATCGATTGAAACAACAATATAAGGAGCAAAACAATGGCAACTATCGTTGATCAGGCCAAGGCCCAGATGGCCAAGTCCGTGGAATCCACCAAGGAGAACTTCTCCGGCATCCGCACCGGCCGTGCGAATCCGGCGCTGCTCAATGGCATCACCGTTGATTATTATGGTGCTCCGACCCCGCTGAAGGCCGTCGCCACCATCGGTGTTCCGGAACCGCGCACTTTGGCCGTCACTCCGTTTGACGCGTCCCAGGCCAATGCCGTGGAGAAGGCGCTGCGCGACTCCGATCTTGGCGCCAGCCCGCGCCGTGACGGCAACGTCATCCGTCTGACCATGCCGGAGCTGACCGAGGAACGCCGCAAGGAATACGTCAAGATTGCCAAGGGCAAGGCGGAGGACGGCAAGGTTGCGGTGCGCAACATCCGTCGTAAGGCCAAGGAATCGCTTGACAAGGCGATCAAGGATGGCGATATGGGCGAGGACGAGGGCGATCGTCTGCTTAAGGAGCTGGACAAGGTCACCAAGCAGACCACTGACGAGCTTGACGCTCTGCTGGAAACCAAGCAGAAGGAGATTATGGAGGTCTGAGTCTCCATACCTCCATATCAACAATCGACGCACGGTATCACAGGGGAGAACATGACGGGGCATCAGGAGCAACACGAAAAGGAAGCCGAGGCCATCGACGCCATCAACAAGAAGACGGGACGAAACATGCCACAGGCCATTGGCACGGCTGTCGTCCTCATCGCCATCATTCTGGCATGCTTGCTGATCAGCGTCGACCTGTTCGTCTATCTGGTCGTGTTGTTCATGATGCTCGCCCTGTGGGAGCTGCGCGTCGATTTCGCCACCGTGGGATTGCATATTCCCGTGGTGACGCTGTGGGTGTGTTCGGCAGCGACATTGCTGGCCACGTATTACAGCACCCATCATATTGTGGCGATGACGGTCTGCGTATTGGTTTCGCTTTTGCTGGTTGCTATCGCAGCCAGCGCCAAGGTGACGTTCGGCAGCCGTCTCTCTCTTGCTGTGGCGGACAAGCTGTCGCACACCGATGCCGGTGCGCGTCTTGAATCGTCATTCAACCACGAACAGGGCGAGGTCAGCCACAGCCGGCTGAGCCATGTGGCCGTCTCCATGTTCACGGTGCTGTACATCCCATTGCTGGCTTCCTGTCTGATTATGCCGCTGACCTTCAACAACCATCCCGTGGCGCATGCCATCATGCTGGTGTTCATGCCGGCTTTGAGCGATACCGGTGGGCTGTTCGCAGGAGCGTGGCTCGGCAAGCACAAGCTCAGTCCGCGCATCTCCCCGAAGAAGTCTTGGGAAGGTCTCGCCGGCTCCATCCTGTTTGCCATGGTCGGTTCCTTCGTTGCTATGTTCAGCACATATGAGCCATCCGTGTGCGTGTCCCGCTGGTGGGTGCCCGTCATCGCTGGTGTCATGATCGGTGTTGCGGGAACATTCGGCGATCTGTGCGCGTCCATGCTGAAGCGCGACATCGGTATCAAGGACATGGGACACTTGCTCAAAGGCCATGGTGGTGTGATGGATCGTGTCGACTCCATCCTGCTGTGCGCGCCTTTCGTGTGCGTGCTGCTGTGGGTCGCCGGAATGTGAGAAAGAGACGGCTATAACGTGAATTCCGTGAACGAACAACCGGAAACCGGCATCACGCCCGGAGGAACATCGGGCGCATTCAGGGATGTGCTGTCGAAGGATCATGCCCGGCGTGGCAAGCCGCCGCTGCATTTCGCCGACATGTCCGACGATGAGCGCATCGCCAAGGCCGAGGAAATTGGTCTGCCGAAATTCAGAGTCAAGCAATTGGCCAACCATTATTATGGCCATTTTGATATCGACGCGGAGGAATTCTCCGACTTCCCCGCGGCCAGACGCGCCGACGCGGCCGAAACTTTCTTCCCGGAACTCATTCACGAGGTGACCCGCCAGGTCGCCGACGAGGGCGAGACCATCAAAACATTGTGGCGTTTGTTCGACGGATCATTGATTGAATCCGTGTTGATGCGTTATCCGACAAGAACAACATTATGTATTTCCAGCCAGGTCGGCTGCGGCATGGGATGCCCGTTCTGCGCCACCGGACAGTTGGGACTGACCAGAAACATGTCCGCGGGTGAGATTGTGGAGCAGGTGCGGGTGGCGGCCAAAGCCATGCGTGACGGCGATGTGGCCGGCGGCCCGGGCCGGTTGAGCAATATCGTGTTCATGGGTATGGGCGAGCCTATGGGCAACTACAGGTCGGTGCTGAGCGCCGTCCGTCAGATCAGCGCCATGCCTCCTGAAGGATTCGGCATTTCCGCCCGAAATATTACCGTTTCCACGGTTGGTGTGGTGCCGGGCATCAGAAAGCTTGCCGCGGAGGGTATTCCCGTGAGACTCGCGGTGTCGCTGCATGCTCCGAGCGATGAGCTGCGCGATGAATTGGTACCGATGAACAAGCGTTTCAACACCACGCAGGTGCTGGATGCCGCGCATGATTACTATCTGGCCACCAAGCGGCGGGTCAGCATCGAATACGCTTTGATGCGCGGCATCAACGACCAGGCCGAGCATGCCAGGCTGCTGGCCAAACGTCTGAACCATTACGGGGACGACTGGGCGCATGTCAATCCGATTCCGCTCAATCCCATCGAGGGATCGAAATGGACCGCTTCCAAGCCCGAGGACGAACGCAGATTCCTGGAGATTCTCCGCAACGCGGGCATCACCGCCACATTGCGGGACACCCGCGGACAGGACATCGATGGAGCTTGCGGTCAGCTGGCCGCCAAGGAACGCGACTGATCCAATGTTTCTGTCCGCTACTCGGACTCCATACGAGTCGGCGTGACATTTTGCGGTTACTCTTGCAATCGTTGCAAACTTTATGCGCGAAGGAGTAGAGCACCATGTCACTGGCGGTCCGAGTCATTCCATGTCTTGATGTAGATGCGGGACGAGTGGTCAAAGGCGTGCATTTCGAGAATCTTCGCGACGCCGGCGATCCGGTGGAACTTGCTGCGGAATACTACCGGCAGGGCGCTGACGAGCTGACGTTCCTCGATGTGACGGCTTCGAGCTCCCACAGACATACCATGGTGGATGTGGTGAGCCGGACTGCTGAGCAGATTTTCATCCCGCTGACCGTAGGCGGCGGCGTACGCACCCCTGAGGATGTCGATTCGCTGCTTCGCTGCGGCGCGGACAAAGTAGGCGTCAATACCGCAGCCATCAACGATCCCACATTGATCAGCCGCGTTGCCGAACGGTTTGGCAACCAGGTGCTCGTCCTTTCCGTCGATGCGCGGCGAGAGCGCGGGGAGCGCCATACGCAGTCCGGTTTCGAAGTGACCACCATGGGAGGGCGCAAATCCACGGGCATCGACGCCATCTGGTGGGTCAAACGAGCCCAGGAGCTCGGTGCGGGAGAGATTCTTCTCAATTCGATGGACGCCGACGGCACCCAGCAGGGATTCGATTTGGAAATGATCAAGGCCGTGCGCAAGGAGGTCAAGATTCCCATCATCGCTTCGGGAGGCGCCGGGAAGGCGGCGGATTTCCCGCCGGCGATCGCGGCTGGCGCGGACGCGGTGCTCGCTGCATCGATCTTCCACTACGGGAAGGTCACCATCGGCGAGGTCAAGGAATCCATCAAGGCCGCCGGTTACACCGTGCGCTGAAGGGGAAGAAGCGTCCACGCGTCTGGAACGCCGGAACAACTGCACGTAAAGCATTTCCACTGAACGAATCGCAAGAAGCATCATCATGACCAACGAAAAAGCATACGACAACTCCATCACCCTCGATCCCCGCATCGCGCAGCGGCTCAAGCGCGACGACAAAGGTCTGGTCGCCGCCGTCATCCAGCAGTTCGACACCAAGGAAGTGCTGATGGTCGGCTATATGAATGACGAAGCCATCAGACGGACCCTCACCACCGGTCGTGTCACGTTCTGGTCGAGATCCAGGCAGGAGTACTGGCGCAAGGGCGATACGTCGGGTCATGCCCAATATGTGAAGTCCTTCGCGCTGGATTGTGACGGAGATGCCATTCTGGTGGAAGTCGACCAAGTGGGGGCGGCGTGCCATACGGGCAAGCGTTCCTGCTTCGAGGAAGGCGGGCAGCTGCCCGTGGTTGTAGGTTATCGAACCAAGGAACAGGAGGGTCAGCGGTGAGCGAATGCAGCGTTCGGACACTGAAGTGGGGCTCCACCTGGCCAAGCCGTGAGCAATTCCATGAATTGGCGGATCAAGGGTATCGCGTCATTCCCATCGTGCGGCGACTGCTTGCCGATTCACTCACTCCGGTGGGTTTTTATGAGCGTTTGGCGGGAGGCCGTTCCGGCACATTCATCCTCGAATCTGCGGAATTCGGCGGGGCTTGGAGCCGGTACAGCTTCATCGGTGTGAATTCCATGGCGCAACTGCGTTCGAACGCGGGCAAGGCCGATTGGCTTGGACGGGTGCCTGTCGGTGTCCCCACGGAAGGGGATGTCGTCGAAGTGGCCCATGCTGCGCTGAAGACATTGAAGGCTCCGCATGTCGAAGGGCTGCCGAATCTGACCAGCGGCCTTGTCGGTACGGTGGGCTGGGACTCGATCCGGCATTGGGAACCGACTTTGCGCGCCAAGGCACCGAACGAGACCGGGCAGCCGGAAACCGTGCTGGCCCTTGCCACGGACATCGCCGTGGTGGATCATGTGTCTGGTTCCGTATGGTTGATTGCCAATGCCGTGAATGTCGACGATCGTCCGACACGCGCCGATGCCGCCTATGACGAGGCTCTGGAACGCTTGGATGACATGCAACGCAAGGCCGCCACGCCAGTCGAGAACGAGGCGAGGGTCAATGTGCTCGACGAATCGGTCGAACAGCCCCAGCTGCGGTTCCGCACCGAAAAAGGGGATTACGAGCGCGCCGTCGAAACAGCCAAGCGCCATATTGTCGACGGCGATGTATTCCAAGTGGTCATCTCGCAGCGGCTTGACATTGATTCACCTGCGGATCCGTTCGACGTGTACCGTGTGCTGCGCACGCTCAATCCAAGCCCATATATGTACTTCATGGCGCTTACCGATGCGCAGGGACGTGATTTCAATGTCATCGGCTCCAGTCCGGAGACCCTGATCAAGGTGGACAACGGCCATGCCATGTCCTTCCCGATCGCCGGCTCCCGGCCGCGCGGCGCCACTCCCGAAGAGGATGAGAGGCTTGCCAAGGAGCTGCTGGCCGATCCGAAGGAACGCAGCGAGCATATCATGTTGGTCGATTTGGCCCGCAACGATTTGAGCCGAGTGTGCAAACCGGAAAGCGTCGAAGTCGTTTCCCTGATGGATATCAAGCGGTTCAGTCATATCATGCACATCTGCTCTACCGTCACGGGACAAGTCGCCGATGGCATGACTCCGTTCGATGTATTCACATCCGCCTTCCCCGCGGGAACGCTGTCCGGAGCGCCGAAGCCGCGTGCCATCGACATCATCGATGAGCTTGAGCCGGCCGATCGTGGCATCTACGGCGGCACCGTTGGCTATTTTGATTTTTCAGGCAATCTCGATATGGCCATCGCCATTCGAACTGCATTCATCCGCGACCATGAAGCGAGCGTGCAGGCCGGAGCTGGAATCGTACTTGATTCCGTGCCGGCCAGTGAGTGGCAGGAGACTCGTAACAAGGCCGAAGCCAGCGTCGAGGCGGTACAGATCGCCGCGCAGCTTCGCCAGTTGTGAGTCATATGTGACCATTCGATTGTGTTGTGAAAGGAATATCAATGTCCGTGCTCGATGAATTGGTGGCGGGAGCCGTCGAAGATCAGAAGTCGAGGGAGAAGGATGTGCCGCTTGACGAGGTCAAGCGCATGGCGTTCGAGGCGCCGTCGCCGATTGACGCGCGTCAATGGCTGAAGAAGCCGGATGGCATCCCGGTTATCGCCGAAATCAAGAGGGCTTCCCCTTCCAAGGGGCATTTGAGCGATATCCCCGACCCGGCCGCTTTGGCTCGTGAATACGAACGGGGAGGGGCGAGTGCGATTTCCGTGCTCACCGAGGGGCGCCGGTTCCTTGGTTCGCTTGATGATTTCGACAAGGTGCGCGCCGCGGTGAGAATTCCCGTGTTGCGTAAGGATTTCATCGTCACTGAATACCAGATTTGGGAGGCGCGCGCGCATGGGGCGGATCTGGTGCTGCTCATCGTCGCCGCACTGGATGACGACAGACTCAAGTCTTTGCTCGATCTTGCGCACAGCCTTAATATGACGGTTCTTGTGGAGACCCACACTCGCGAGGAGATCCAGCGCGCCATCAAGGTGGGAGCCAAGGTCATTGGCATCAACGCCCGTAATCTCAAAGACCTCAAGGTGGATGTGAACAAATACAACGAGTTGGCGGCCGATTTGCCGGACGATGTGATTCGCGTGGCGGAATCGGGCGTGTTCGGCGCGGTCGAGCTTGAGGACTATGCCCGTGCCGGCGCCGATGCGGTGCTGGTGGGAGAGGGCGTCGCCACAGCGGCCGACCATGAACAGGCTGTGAATCGACTAGTGAAGGCAGGAGCAAGAGTGAAAGCATCTGAACAGACTCCGTTGGCAAGTCATGAAGGACCGTATTTCGGGCAATTCGGCGGACGATATGTGCCGGAAGCGTTGATCACGGCGTTGGATGAGCTTGAACGCGTGTACACGGAAGCCAAGGCCGATCCGGAATTCCATAAGGAATTGGCGCGATTGAACCAGCAGTATGTCGGCCGTCCATCACCGTTGACCGAGGCTCCCCGTTTCGCCGAACGTCTCAAGGAGAAGACCGGGCTCGACGCACGTGTGTTCCTCAAACGCGAGGATTTGAACCACACCGGTGCCCACAAGATCAACAACGCGCTCGGTCAGGCCCTTCTGGTCAAGCGCATGGGTAAGACCCGTGTGATCGCCGAGACCGGTGCCGGACAGCACGGCGTGGCCACTGCGACGGTCTGCGCCATGCTGGGGCTCAAGTGCCGCATCTACATGGGGCAGATCGATGCCCGCCGCCAGGCGTTGAATGTGGCGCGTATGCGCATGCTGGGAGCGGAAGTCGTGGAGGTCACCTTGGGCGACCGCATTCTCAAGGACGCCATCAATGAGGCGTTGCGCGACTGGGTCACCAACGTCAAGGACACTCATTACCTGCTTGGCACGGTCGCGGGACCTCATCCGTTCCCATCCATGGTGCGCGACTTCCAGAAGATCATCGGTGAGGAAGCCAAGCAGCAGCTGCAGGATTGGTATGGCATCGACCATCCGGATGCGATTTGCGCATGCGTCGGCGGTGGCTCCAATGCCATCGGCATCATGAACGCCTTCCTTGACGACGATCGTGTGAACCTGTACGGCTACGAGGCTGGCGGCAATGGTCCCGAATCCGGGCGGCATGCCATCCGATTCGCGCCGGGAACCGGCGAACTCGGCATGTTCCAAGGTGCCAAGAGCTATCTGCTGGAGAACTCCGAAGGTCAGACCCTCGACACCTATTCCATCTCTGCCGGATTGGATTACGCCTCGGTAGGCCCCGAGCACGCATGGCTCAAGGACATCGGACGCGTCAACTACTCTTGGGCGACCGATCAGGAGGCCATGAGCGCCTTCAAGGACCTGTGCGAGACCGAGGGCATTATCCCGGCCATTGAAAGCTCCCATGCCGTCGCCGGCGCCTATAAGGCTGCAGCGGATCTCAAAGCCAAGGGGTATAAGCATCCGGTCATGATCATCAACATTTCCGGTCGTGGAGACAAGGACATGAACACCGCCGGCAAGTGGTTCGGATATCTGACCGACGAGCAGGCCAAGGCCTTGGAAGCTAATGGCGCCCAGGGCAACAACGCGGACGGCGAGTGAGAGAAGGAGCAATCATCATGACGAACGCAACAGCATCCACGCCGTCCGGACAGCCGCTCGGCATCAGCCACAAGCCCAGTCCGACGGAGTCCATGTTCGAGAAGTTCAAAGCCGCCGACAAGCCGGCCTTCATCGGATACCTGCCGTACGGATTCCCTGATCCGGAATACTCGCTCAAAGCGTTCCGCACCATGGTCGAACATGGTGTGAACGCGGTCGAGATTGGACTGCCCTATTCCGATCCCGTCATGGATGGCCCCGTCATCCAGGCGGCCTCCCAAATCGCCATCGACAATGGCGAGAAAATCGCCAATGTGTTCAAAGCCGTGGAAACCGTGGCGGATGCCGGGGGAGTGCCGCTGGTCATGAGCTACTGGAACCTCATCTTCCACTACGGTGTCGAACGCTTCGCACGTGACTTCGAGAACGCGGGCGGCGCTGGTCTAATCACTCCGGATCTCATTCCGGACGAGGCCGGCGAATGGATCGAGGCGTCCGACCGCCATGGGCTCGACCGCATCTTCCTGGTGTCCCCGGATTCCACCGAGGATCGTCTGAAGATTGTTGCAGACAATGCGCGTGGCTTCGTCTACGCGGCGGCACGCATGGGCGTCACCGGCGAACGCTCCACCATTGACGCCTCGCCGGAGGAACTGGTGACTCGCACTCGTAAGGCCGGCGCGAAGAACGTGTGCGTCGGCATCGGCGTGTCCACCGCCGAGCAGGGCGCCCGCGTGGGATCGTATGCGGACGGCGTCATCGTCGGTTCGGCTCTGGTGCATACCATGCTCGACGAATCCGGCAAACACGCCGTCGATGAGGCTGCTGGTCTCAAGGCTTTGGCCGCGAAGACCGAGGAGCTCGCCGAGGGCATCCATAACGCCCGTAACTGAAACAGCCGGAAACGGCGCATTGGTAGTCCACGCATCATATCGGATACGTGGACTACCATCGGGGAACCATGACACTTGCTTATATTCCGTCACCGACGATTTCGCAGTTTTCCATCGGTCCGGTGACCATACATTTCTATGCGTTGTGCATTCTGCTTGGCATTGTGCTGGCCGTATGGATGACTACCGTCCGCTGGAAGCGATACGGCGGCACCTTCGACCAGATTCTCGACATCACGTTGGTCGCGGTGCCGTGCGGCATCATTGGCGCGCGCCTCTACCACATCATCACCACGCCGGAACGTTTCTTCGGACCGAATGGCGATTGGGTCGAGATGTTCCGAATCTGGAATGGCGGATTGGGCATCTGGGGCGGTGTGCTGCTTGGGGCTCTCGCTGCATGGGCATGGTGCCGGCACAAGCATTATCCGATGGCGCTGCTCGGCGACGCCGTCGCTCCTGGACTGCTTGTGGCGCAGGCCGTGGGACGCTTGGGGAACTGGTTCAATCAGGAGCTCTACGGTGCGCCGACCACGCTGCCGTGGGGTCTGAAGCTCAATATGGAGGGAAGTGCCATAGGCCACAGCGAACAATGCTATGACGGTGCCACCTGCCCGACGGGCACACTGTTCCATCCCACCTTCCTATACGAGATGATCTGGAATCTCATTGGCGCGGTGCTCATCGTGTTCCTCGGATCCAGGATTATGAAAAGACTCAAGGCGGGCTCGTTGTTCACCATGTACATCATGTGGTATACGGCTGGACGCGCTTGGATCGAGGCTCTGCGCATTGATTTCGCCCACGAATTCCTGGGCGTGCGCATCAATGTGTGGGTCTCCCTGGCGGTGTTCGTGCTCGGTGTGGCAGCCTTCATCGTCGTCCAGCAGATGGGCAAGCCCACCGAACTGCTCGCGGAGAAGCTGCGCACCGTCACCGAAATCGAAACCCGTCTTGCCGATGGTCTTGGATCCGACTCGACGGCTGAAGCCAAGACCATGAATACTGTGGGTGGAATCGCGGCAAACGATGGCTTTTCCGTCTCACATGCCGATGACCATTCCGACAACAAGTGATATCAAGTCGATTACCTTCCATAGAATGAGAGACATGACTATTCAAATCGCACCTAGCATCCTGTCCGCCGATTTCTGCAATCTGGAACGCGACCTCAAGGCCATCTCCAACGCGGATCTCGTCCATGTGGACGTGATGGATCATCATTTCGTTCCGAATCTGACGCTGGGCGAGCCGATTGTGGCTCGCATCTGCCAGGTCACCGACCTGCCTGTCGATGTGCATCTGATGATTGAGGATCCGGATCGTTGGGCTCCGGAATACGCCAAGCTTGGTGCGGCTTCCGTCAGCTTCCATATGGGGGCCACCCACGCTCCGGTGCGTCTCGCCCGTCAGCTGCGCGACATGGGATGCAAGGCTTGCTTCGCCGTGCGCCCGGCCGAACCGGTAGAGCCGATCTTTGACATTCTCGACGAATTCGATATGGTGCTGATCATGACCGTCGAGCCTGGCTTCGGAGGCCAGAAGTTCCTGGACAACCAGATGGCCAAGGTTCGTCGCCTGCGTGATGAGATCACCCGTCGCGGCTTGAATACCAAGATCCAGGTCGATGGCGGTGTGAGCCCCAAGACCGCGCATATCGTGGCGGAAGCCGGCGCGGATGTGCTGGTCGCAGGCTCCGCCGTGTACGGCGCCGAGAATCCGGCCGAAGCCATCGATTCCATCCGCGAGAAGGCCGAAGCGGCCTTCAAGGCGTGAACGACCACCACACAAGGAAACTACGATTATGAAGACTTTTGAATCGCTGTTCGCTGAACTGAGCGAGAAGGCCGCCACCAAGCAGGCGGGTTCCCTGACCGTCGACGAGCTGGCCAAGGGCACGCATTTCATCGGCAAGAAAATCGTTGAGGAGGCGGGGGAGACCTGGATCGCCGCAGAATACGAGGGTGCCGACCGCACGGCTGAGGAGATGAGCCAGCTCATCTACCATCTGCAGGTCATGATGATCGACCGCGGCATCACGCTCGAGGATATTTATAAGAACCTGTGAGGAAACCCGAGGCCATGCCACTTGACGGTGTGGCCTTTCCTGAAGGAGAACCATGCTGAGAATCGCTGTGCCCAATAAGGGCATGCTGTCCGAACCCGCTTGGAACATGCTGTCCGAGGCGGGCTACCGTTTGAGGAGCAACCCCCGCCAGCTGGTCGTGGAGGATCCCGACAACGAAGTGGAGCTGTTCTACCTGCGTCCATTGGATATCGCCGTGTATGTCGGCCGTGGCACCATTGACGTAGGCATTACCGGCCATGATCTGCTGGTGAATTCCGGAACCGATGCCAAGGAGCACATGCAGCTGGGATTCGGCGCCTCCACATTCCGTTTCGCGGCTCCGAACGATTCACTGATCACCAAGCTTGAGGACATCGAAGGCAAGCGCGTTGCCACTACGTTCGACAAGCTCGTGCATGACTATCTGGTCGAACATGGCATCAACGCGGAAACCGTGCATCTGGATGGCGCCGTCGAGTCGTCCGTCCAGCTTGGAGTGGCCGACCTGATCGCCGATGTGGTGTCCACCGGTACGACGCTGCGCAACGCAGGCCTTCGTGTCTTCGCCGAGCCGTTGATGCATTCCGAGGCGGTGCTGATCCGTTCTCCTCGTCTCGCCGAGGATGATGATCGGTTGACGATTCTGAGCCGTCGTCTGCAGGGCGTGCTCACCGCTCAGCGATATGTGCTTATGGATTACGACATCCCGGTCGAGAAGGTGTCCACGGCCGTGAACATCACTCCAGGCTTCGAAAGCCCCACAATCTCGCCGTTGCATGACAAGCAATGGGCGGCCGTGCGCGTGGTGGTGCCGAAGGCGAAGGTGAACCTGCTCATGGATCAGTTGTATGAGGTCGGTGCCCGTGGCATAATCGTCACCGCATTGCAGGCTTCGAGAATGTAGCGTCTCTCGCAGTATGGGCAAACTGATTATCAAGAAGCAGTACAGTCCGGAACCACGGGATATTTATTTCACGGTTCCGAATTTCATCAGCCTGTTGCGGATCATTTCGATTCCCTTCATTTCAGTGCTGGTCTCCCACCACAAGATGGTTCCCGCCTTGGTCGTGCTGGCTTTGTCCGCGGTGTCCGACGGACTGGATGGATTGATCGCCAGATCATTCAACCAGGTGAGCAAAATCGGCCAGATCCTTGATCCCATCGCGGATCGTCTGCTGATTTTCTGCAGCATTCTCGCTTTGGGCGTGGCGAATATCATTCCATGGTGGATGCTGATTGTCGTCGGTCTTCGGGATCTGATCATGGCGATTCTCGTGTTGGTTCTCGCGCAGCATGATTATGGTCCGCTGCCCGTCCATTTCGTAGGCAAGGCCGGGACCGCGATGCTGCTGATAGCCATCGTCGCGCTGATTTTCGCCGACATCTGGTCGAATTCCGCTACCGACTCGCTGCATCTCTGCGGTCTTGCCATTGGCATCTGGGGTGTTGGATTGTACTGGCTCGCGGGGTATATCTACATGCGCCAGGGGCTTCAGCTGCTGAAAAACGACAGGGATCATAAGGATTGACACGCATGAATGCCGATGCTCCGCGTTACGCGTCGTTCCCCGTTTCGATGGAGAACATGCCGACGAAGCATCGCGCCGTTTTCTCGGCGTCTTTCACGGGGCTTGCATCGCATCATGTGCAACAGGCCTCCATGTCTGCGATTCCCCAACGGCGCAGACGCACTGAGGAGGATTCGCTTCGTCTCATAGACGATTTGACCAACCGTCCAATGGACGTGCTGTATTCCGATTCCAGATTGGCGACCAAGAAGCGCTCCACCGTATCGATTTGGGCCACTAGAATCCTGGTGTTCCTCATCTGCATCGCGGTCGGTACGGCAGGGAGCGTCTTCGTGCGTCAGCTCAGCACCGATCCGCGCAAGGAAGTGCGTAAACAGCTGGCAAGCCAATTGACGGATCAGACGAAACAGGCCGGTGACCTTACCAAGGAGGTCAACGACCTGCGGTCCCAAGTCGAGACCGAATCAAAATCCGTGGCGAGCTGGTCGCTGAATCAGACGCTGCAGGATGACGAGATGGTCAACGGCACTCTTCCGGTGCAGGGCGAAGGCATCACCCTGACAGTGGCCAACCCGCTTGCGGCCAGCGGTGACAATGTCGATTCCTCATTGCCAAGGGAGAACGGCAGCCAGATCCGCGTCGTCACCGATTCCGATCTGCAGCTGCTGGTCTCCCTGCTATGGCAGTCGGGTGCGGAGGCGATTGCCATCAACGGCAACAGACTCGGCGTGCAGACCTCGATCCGAACGGCCGGTACGACGATCCTCATCGGTGTGAATTCGGTGCAAAGCCCCTATAAAATCGAGGCGATTGGCAATCCGGTGACCTTGTCGAGGGCGGTGGACAAGACGGCGCAGAAAAAGCTGTATGACGATTTCAAGAAGGCCGGCATTTATCCGCAGGTGAGCAGAAGCAAATCCATTACACTGGAAGCTGCGGTCGCGGGCGATACGACTCATGTGAGGAAGGACGAGTAATGGCAGCGGTCTTGGGACTCATCATCGGTGTGGTGATCGGCGTGTTCGTTCGTCCGGACATTCCCATCGAACTGCAGCCATATCTGCCGATTATGGTGCTGGCCGCATTGGATGCTCTGCTGGGCGCGGCGCGCGCGTATTTCCAGCGCAGCTTCTCCGACAAAGTGTTCGTTATCTCCTTCTTCTCGAATGTCATCACCGCCACGCTGCTGGTGTTCCTTGGCAACCAGCTGGGTGTCGGATCTCAGTTGCAGACCGCCGTGATCGTGGTGCTTGGCATACGAATCTTCACCAACGTGTCCTCCATCCGTCGCTTCATCTTCAAAGGCTGATGAGGTATGTCCGCGCATAACGAAAACAATAAGGACGTGCTGTCCAAGATTCATGAGCAGATTGTCAAGGATCAGAACAACGACAACACACAGACCGGCGCGTTCCCCATGGTCAAATCCAAAACGAAACGGATCGTCCTTGACGCGAAGACGACCCGTGCCAGACTGTATTCCAGCATCCTCGTCACAGTGCTGTGCGCATTGCTGGGCTTCGGTTACGCCATCCAGGTGAATAACACCACATCCACGTACGAGACGATGAGCGAGGACGAACTGACCAAGCTCATCAGCGAGACAAGCACCCAGGTTCAGAAGCTCGAGCAGCGCAAGAACGAGCTTTCCAGCCAGTTGAATGCATTGAAGGACACCGCCGACAAGAACGAGAAAGCCGCGGAAATCGCCCGCCAGAATGCGCAGACGAACGGCATACTTTCCGGACGCCTTGCGGCCACCGGCGAAGGCGTGGTTATCCGCATCTCGCAGGGCGACAAACAGAAGATTGATGCCGCGGTCCTGTTCACCCTGCTTGAGGAATTGCGCAACAGCGGCGCCGAGGTAATCGAGATCAACAATGTGCGCGTGGTCACCAGTACCTACATCAGCGACACTTCAAGCGGACTCGTTTGCGACGGCACCAAGCTGAAGGCGCCATACACCATTCGTGCGATCGGTGATATCGATAATCTGCAAAATGCGGTCAATCTCGCTGGTGGCGTAGGTTCGAGGCTCAAGGTGAAATATGGCGCCACGGTGTCCGTCGATCCTTCGGATAAGGTGACGATCAAGTCGACACGTCAGGCTCCACAATATACATACGCGCATGTAGTCGGCCAGTGAAACCGATGCGGGTCGATTGCCCGACAACGTTCGTCCAGCATCGAGACCCCGCCCGCAGGGGGAACGCGCCGTTGTCTGCACTCGCCTTTATCTTGTTCATCGTTGATATTTAGTCCAGGCCTGCACATTGGTAACGCGGACCCCGATAGCAAAGGACATCTCATGGCTGAACAGACCATCTCCATCACACTCAACGGCGAAGCGAAGGAGGTGGCGGCAGGCCAGACCGGCGTCCAGCTCTTCTCGGATGACAAGAACATCATCGCGGTTCGTCTGAACGGCGAACCTCGCGACCTCTACACCGAGCTGCACGACGGCGACGTTGTGGAGCCCATCGCCCTCGATAGCGAGGACGGCGTGGCCATCATGCGCCACTCCGCGACCCACGTCATGGCCCAGGCCGTACAGGAAATCCGTCCTGACGCCAAACTCGGCATCGGACCGGTCATCAAGGACGGCTTCTACTACGATTTCGATGTGGACACCCCGTTCACTCCGGAGGATCTCAAAGAGATCGAAAAGCGCATGCAGCGCATCATCAAGTCCTCCCAGTCCTTCCGCCGCCGCGTGGTGACCGAGGAGGAAGCCCTCGCCGAAGAGGCCGATCAGCCTTACAAGCTCGAGCTTATCAAGGACAAAGAGGCCCACCTCGATCCGGAAGCCTCCACTGAAATCGGCGGCAAGGAACTGAGCTTCTACGACAACGTCGACCGTGACGGCAATGTGGTCTGGAAGGACCTGTGCCGCGGCCCGCATCTGCCGAACACCCGCTACATCAAGGCGTTCAAGATTGAGCGTTCCGCCGCCGCATACTGGCGTGGCAGCGAGGCGAACCCTATGCTGCAGCGCATCTACGGTGCGGCATTCGCCACCAAGGAGGATCTGAAGGCCTACCAGACCCGTCTGGAGGAGGCCGCGAAGCGCGACCACCGCAAGCTTGGCGCCGAAATGGATCTGTTCTCCTTCCCGGATGAGATTGGTCCGGGTCTGGCCGTCTTCCACCCGAAGGGTGCCGCCGTCATCAACGCTATGGAGGATTACTCCCGCGAGATGCACCGCAAGCATCACTACAGCTTCGTGCAGACCCCGCACATCACCAAGGGTGGCCTGTATGAGACTTCCGGCCATCTGCAGTGGTACAAGGACAGCATGTACCCGCCGATGCGTCTGGACGAGGAGAAGGACGAGAACGGCAATGTGATCAAGCAGGGCTTCGACTACTACCTGAAGCCGATGAACTGCCCGATGCACAACCTGATTTTCAAGTCCCGTCAGCGTTCCTACCGCGAGCTTCCGCTGCGACTGTTCGAGTTCGGCACCGTGTACCGTTACGAGAAGTCCGGCGAGGTTCACGGTCTGACCCGCGTGCGTGGCCTGACTCAGGATGATTCCCACATCTACTGCACCCGTGACCAGATGAAGGACGAGCTCAAGAGCCTGCTCAACTTCGTGCTGGGACTGCTCAAGGACTTCGGCCTGGATGACTTCTATCTGGAGCTGTCCACCAAGGATCCGCACAAGTACGTCGGCTCCGACGAGATTTGGGAGGAAGCCACCAACACGCTGGCCGAGGTTGCCAAGGAGTCCGGTCTGGAACTGGTCGACGATCCCTGCGGCGCCGCGTTCTACGGCCCGAAGATCTCCGTGCAGGCACGCGACGCGATTGGCCGCACCTGGCAGGTCTCCACCATCCAGCTCGACTTCAACCTGCCTGAGCGCTTCAAGCTCGAGTACATCGCCGCCGACGGCACCCACCAGCGTCCGGTGATGATTCACCGTGCGCTGTTCGGTTCCATCGAGCGTTTCTTCGCGGTGCTGCTCGAGCATTATGCGGGCGCCTTCCCGGCATGGCTCGCCCCCGTCCAGGTGCTTGGCGTGCCGGTCGCGGACGAATTCGCCCCGCACCTGCAGAAGTTCATCGCCAGCCTGGAGGAGGAGACCGTCCGCTGCGAGATCGACCTGTCCGATGATCGTTTCGGCAAGAAGATCCGCAACGCTTCCAAGTCCAAGGCGCCGTTCATCCTCATCGTCGGCGAGGAGGACACAAACAACAACGCGGTGAGCTTCCGTTTCCGTGACGGCAGCCAGCTTAACGGCGTGCCTGTCGACGAGGCGAAGGCGAATATCCTGACCGTTATCAAGAAGCGTGTTCAGGTCAACAACGTCGACGATTTCAAGGCCGCCCTCGCCGACTGAGCGTGGATTGACGGCAACCGGTTCGCTGTGATGCGACCATGATTTGATGGAACGGCGTGCAAACCTCGATTGCGGGGTTTGCACGCCGTTCCGTGTTTTCATCGAAGGAAGTATGCGTAATGCTCGAACATCTCCGTGCCCCATTCAAAAAACTCATCGAGCCAATCGCGAAGGCGCTGATCGCCATAGGGCTAAGCGCCAACGTGGTAACTGTGATTGGAGCCATCGGAACCATCGTCGTAGCCATAGCGACCGGCATCACCGGCTGGCTTTTCGGGGGAGCGGTGGTACTGACCCTGCTGGTGCTCGCTGATTCCTTGGACGGTTCGATCGCGATGCTCACCACGGGTGGCACCGAATTCGGTGCGTTCCTTGACTCCACGCTCGACCGTATCGCCGATTGGGCGATGCTTGTTGGGGTGATCCTCTTCTTCGTGTTGCACGATGATTGGTGGCACACGGGATCCGATGGAGTTCCAGATTATGTGGGCATGATCGGCGTCGTGGCGGCGGCCGTGGCCGTGATGACGTCGTTCGTTACCTCCTACGCCCGTGCCCGGGCCGAATCCGTCGGTTACGAGGTGAGGAACGGCGTGGCCACGCGTGCGGATCGTCTGGTGATCATTCTGGTGGGCATGGCCGTCACCGGGTTGACCCGACAGGGGGTGTGGCTGACCATAGCCATGGTGCTGCTGGCCGTATTGGGACTGGTCACCGTGCTTCAGCGGATATTCGAAGCCCGTCGGCAGATGTCCGTCGGTGAGAAAACATACCGGCGTTGAATGCCGTGATCCGGAAAACGCCGACAATGGTTCCGCGCAGCGAAATGCCGAAGGTCTGAATCCTATACTTTGTCTGCGAACCGCTTTAGAATCGTCTCGTTTGAAATATCCGCAACCTGCCTAGGAGCATTATGTCAGGTCATTCCAAGTGGGCGACCACCAAGCACAAGAAGGCCGCCATCGACGCGAAGCGCGGCAAGCTGTTCGCCAAGCTGATCAAGAACATCGAGATCGCAGCACGTATGGGTGGTGGCGATCCTGACGGTAATCCGTCCCTGTACGACGCCATCTACAAGGCCAAGAAGGCTTCCATGCCGGCCGACAACATCAAGCGTGCCGTCAAGCGTGGTTCCGGCGAGGAAGCGGGCGGCGCCAACTATGAGGACATCGTGTACGAAGGCTACGCCCCGGCAGGCGTCGGTCTGATCATCGAATGCCTTACCGACAACCGCAACCGTGCGGCCGCCGATGTGCGTTCCACTCTGACCAAGGGCAATGGCTCCTTGGCGACCACCGGTTCCGTGAGCTTCAACTTCGAGCGCAAGGGCCAGATCGTCGTCCCGGCTGAAGGCGTTGATTTCGACAATCTGTTCGAGAAGGCCGCCGAGGCTGGCGCTGAGGATGTGACCGATGACGGCGAGGTGTTCACCGTCATCACCGATCCTTCCGACATGATCGACGTGCGCAAGGCTCTGCAGGACGCCGGATTCGATTACGATTCCGCGGATCTGGTCATGATGCCGAAGACCGAGGTGGAGCTGAGCCTCGAGGACGCCCAGAAGGTCTCGAAGCTTATCGACAATCTTGACGATCTGGACGATGTACAGAACATCTATTCCAACTGGACTGCCTCCGACGAGGTCATGGCCCAACTGGATGAGGAGTAATCCATCGTGATTATTCTTGGCGTCGATCCCGGGCTGACGCGCTGCGGGGTCGGCGTGATCGAAGCCGGCGCATACCGCCGGCTTTCTTTTATCCACGTGGATGTGGTGCGATCCGATCCCAAGACGTCGCAGGATCTTCGACTTCTGGCCATCTACAACGGACTGGTGGAGAAAATAGAACGATTCGTGCCGGACGCGGTATCCATCGAGCGTGTTTTCGCTCAGGAGAACCGCAATACGGTGCTGGGCACCGCGCAGGCTGCTGGATTGGCCATGCTGGCCGCGGCGCAGCGCGGTATTCCCGTGGCATTGCATACGCCTACTGAATCAAAGCTTGCGATTACTGGCAACGGCAAAGCCGAGAAAATCCAGATGGAGCGCATGGTGGCGCGCATACTTGGGCTGAATGCGTTGCCGAAACCCGCGGACGCGGCGGATGCGCTTGCGATCGCGATATGCCACGCGCTGCGACCGGCCGGCGCATTGCAGGGCGGCGAACGGGAGCAGCATCTTACGGCGGCGCAACGTCAGTGGGCTCAGGCTTCGCAGAAAGCAGCACGCAGACAGGGCGTCCGTAGAGGCATGTAGGCTGTATCGAACAGATGTTCTAGATTTGTTCGAAGGAGTAATCCGCGATGATTGGCATGCTTCACGGCCGTGTGGATTCGGTCGACGCAGTCTCGGCTCTCATCGAGGTCGGCGGAGTCGGATATGAGGTCAGGATGCCGTCGGCGGATCTGGCTTCCATCCATGCCGGACAGGATGTCAGGGTCTACACTTCGTTGAATGTGTCCCAAGATGCCATCACGCTGTTCGGCTTCGGCACCATGGCTTCGAAGCGGATGTTCCTGCAGCTGCAGAAGGTCAGTGGCATTGGCCCCAAGGTCGCGCTGTCGTTGCTGTCCACATTGCCGCCCGACAGGTTGGCGCGCGCGGTGGCCGACGGCGACGCCACAGCGTTGGCCAAGGCTCCGGGGCTGGGCAAGAAGGGCGCTCAGAAAATCATCCTCGAGCTGAAGGGGTCGATTGACCTCAGCCAGATCGAAGGATCCTCCAATGCTGGGGTCTCTTCCGGGGACGCCGGTACGGAGCAGGTGGTCGAGGGGCTGATGTCGCTGGGTTGGCATCAGCAGGATGCCGCCGAAGCGGTTCGGATGGCATGTGCCGACAATCAGATCGAGACACCATTGGACGCAGAGGACGTGCCCCGCGTGCTGAAACTGGCATTGGCGTCTCTGGACAGGGGCAGGTGAGGAAGACCGATATGGAGAACACTGACGCACTTGAACAGCCGAATACCGGTGCGAACGAGGAATCGCTCCGCATGGTTTCCGCCTCGCCAGTCGGTAACGAACCGGTCAGCGACGAGGAGTTGCGTCCTCACGTCCTTGACGGATTCATCGGCCAGCCCAGGCTCAAGGCGCAGCTGCAATTGTTCCTCGACGCTGCCCGCAAACGCGACGTGCCTCCGGACCACATACTGCTTGCCGGTCCTCCTGGGCTTGGTAAAACCACGTTGGCCATGATCGTGGCCAACGAATTGGGCGTTCCGATCCGCATTACTTCAGGTCCCGCCATCCAGCATGCCGGAGACCTTGCCTCGATTCTGAGCTCGCTGGATGCGGGCGAGGTGCTTTTCATCGATGAGATCCATCGTCTGCCCCGCGCAGCCGAGGAACTGCTGTATATTGCCATGGAGGATTTCCGTGTCGATGTGATGGTCGGCAAGGGGCCTGGAGCATCCTCCATTCCACTGACCTTGCCAAGATTCACTGTTGTCGGCGCCACCACCAGGGAAGGCATGCTGCCATCCCCGTTACGCGCGCGTTTCGGTTTCACCGCGCATCTCGACTTCTACCCTCATGAGGAGCTTGAGAAACTGATCGAGCGCTCCGCCGCGGTGCTGGGCATCCAATTGGAGGACGGCGCCGCACGGCAGCTGGCCATGCGTTCTCGAGGCACACCTCGAATTGCTAACCGTCTGCTGCGGCGTGTCAGGGATTGGGCCATCGTGCATGATCTCGAATCGGTGCGTCCTCATGACGTCAAGGAGGCGCTGGCCCTCTATCAGATTGACACCGAAGGCCTGGACCGTTTGGATATCGCAGTGCTTAAAGCCATCGTCACCAATTTCAACGGCGGTCCGGTTGGCCTGAACAATCTGGCGGCGATGGTGGGCGAGGAATCGGAGACCGTGGAAACGGTATGCGAGCCGTACTTGGTGCGTGAGGGTTTTCTGATCCGTACTCCCAAGGGGCGTGTGGCCACGCGCAAGGCGTGGAAGCATCTTGGCCTCACGCCTGACGATTCACGGTTCGATGTCAATAAGACGGCATAGACTCGTTGTCCGGTCGGATTTTGCGTCCCCCTCGTGATAACCCTTCGATATAAGGAGTGTGCTGTGGATCCCAACTCCCTGTTTTTCATCGTCATCTTGGTCGTGATGATCGGCCTGATGTTCTGGCAGTCCAAGAAGGCCAAGCAGCAGCAGGCCGAGCGCAAGGACTTCCGTTCTAATCTGCAGCCGGGTACGGAGATCATCACCATCGGTGGCATTATCGGCAAGGTCGTTTCCGTGGACACCGAGTATGAGGAGATCGTCATCGACTCTGAAGGCTCCCAGCTGCGTTTCGGCTTCAACGCCATCAGCCGCGAGTATGTCCGTCCGGCCTACGTCCATGATGACGAGGTCGATGAGAATGGCAATCCGCTTCCCAAGGACGACCAGCCGGCGCAGGAGCCAATCGACGACGAAACCGTGCAGGACGTCGAATCTGTGCAGCAGATGCCCGTTGAAGGGGAAAAAGACTGATTGCTGGACATGCCCAACGGCGAAAATCTCATTTTCGGGATTTTCGCCGTTCTTTTTCGCGGAGGAAACCTATAATTCAAAGTGCCGTAAACCAAGGTAGAAGGAAACCACTGTCATGGCA
>ERZ1034669.122-NODE-122-length-35615-cov-4.923116_pt1 | contig 35615 bp, 27 predicted proteins | sample MGYA00520705_ERZ1034669 | MGnify/ENA primary metagenome ERZ1034669 (study PRJEB33766, sample SAMN09781766) | gut metagenome | biome: gut microbiome | host: Homo sapiens | place: Madagascar | study: EMG produced TPA metagenomics assembly of the PRJNA485056 data set... | reverse complement strand
CCCTTATTATTTATTTTATATGGAAAATATTTGTTTTTTGTGTCGTTTTATTTTTACATTTATTTTGCAACAGAAAGGAGATTTATGGAGTTAAAACAAAATAATATGACCAGCAACTATTTTTCGGAGGAGTATTTAATGAATACTGTGTCGAGATTCTGGAAAAATTTTGTTGCGGAAGAATTTTCATATGGAAATACGGTAGCAGCTGCGCCGGGGAATGTGGATGTGGCAATACCTGCTTCCGGAAAGCGAAATTATAAGGATCTGGTGTTCCGGAAAATTTTTCATGACAAGGAGAAGCTACTCTCGCTGTACAATGCGCTGAATCACTCGCAATATGAAGATTCGGAGCTACTGCATATTACAACTTTGGAAAATGCGGTTTACCTAAGCTTGCAGAACGACCTGTCATTTGTGGTGGATTTTGATCTATGGTTTTTTGAGCACCAGTCCACCTTGAATCCCAATATGCCGTATCGTTTTTTATTGTATCTTGCAAGTGAATATTCGAAGCTGAACACGGATGACCTGCTTTACTCCAACAAGTTACAGATGCTGGATACTCCGCATTTTGTGGTGTTTTATAATGGAACAGATCCTCTCCCGGAATACAGCACCCTGAAGCTGTCCAGCGCCTACCGGAATAAGGAAGAGACTCCTCAGCTTGAATTACAGGTACAGGTAATCAATATCAATCTCGGGTTCAACGCCGAGCTGATGGATGCCTGCCAGATTTTAAAAGAGTATGCCCAGTTCGTTGCAGAAGTCCGCAAGCAGGCAAAAGTGTATCCAAATCGACAGGCCATCGTTCAGGCAGTGGATGTGTGTATTAAGAAAGATATTTTGAAGGAATTTTTGCTTGAGAATAAGAAGGAGGTTATTGATATGGTGTTTTTCGAATATGATGCTGAGGCGGAAAAGAGAGTTATTTACAGGGATGGCGTAGAGGAAGGCAGAGCTAAATCGATTGTTCAATTATGCAAAACCTTTGGTATGTCAAAGGAAGATATCATCCAAAAATTAGAAAATGATCTCTCTATCCCTCCGAAAGCTGCTATTGACTATTATGAAAAGTATTCAAAGGAATTGGAAATAAGCTGTTAACAGCACAAATTCATCGATTTCCTACATTTATCTAAAGTTTTACAGGAAGTCCTTATGATGGCTTTACAAGTGCAAAAATATTAGAAAGTAAAAGGGCAGCCCATCATGGACTGCCCTTTGGTTCTTACATAACTCTTACAGATATGGTTCGTTTCTCTGAGGAAACAACCTGATCTCAGCTTAAGCTTACTGTAACAGAGACAGTACGCCCTGGTTGGACTGGTTAGCCTGAGCCAGCATAGCCTGACCTGCCTGAGCCAGGATGTTGTTGTTGGAGTACTTAACCATCTCAGTAGCCATATCGGTATCACGGATAGCGGACTCTGCGCTGGTGGTATTCTCTACAACGTTATCCAGGTTGTTGATGGTGTGCTCCAGACGGTTCTGGACAGCACCGAGTGCGGAACGCTGTGTGGATACTTTCTGGATTGCAGCTGCAATGGTATCAATAGCAGCGTCAGCATTGGTGGAATCCTTTCCATTTACTAACAGTCTTCCATCAGAGTTCAACAGTCCTAATGCACTGGAACTCATAGACTTGATTTCTAACTGAATCTTATTGTCAGATGTAGAATCTGCGCCAACATGCAAATCTAATTTCAACGCATCAGGAACATATGTAGAATCATAGTCTACCATGGTGGCTGTTCCATTCGTATTTTTGATTGTTGTCTTTAATGTTGAACCCAATGCGGAACCGCTTAAGTTTGTTGCCGTAGGATTTGTCGCATATACAACGCCCTTCTCACCCAACTTATCATTCTTTTCAAATTTCTTTGTTAGAGTAATCGTATCTTTATCCTTCACGCCATCATTGACGGTTATTCCACTCTCCTTCAACTGTGCTGCTGTATATGTTGTACCATCACCGTCGGTCCACTGATCTACCTTTCCGTTGGTAACAGTTGCTGTTAAGGTAATCGTTCCAGTTGTGCTGTCATTTAATGCTTTAAGCACAGGCCCCGTTAATGAATCGACATCTGTAGAGTATTTAGCATTTCCTCCTTGCTCAAGACCTACTTTACCGAGTTCAACCGTTCCTGCTTTTACGGTTGCTCCCTTAGCAATTGTAGCATTTACACCAGCAACTTCTACTGTCTGCGTATCCGCAGTAACCCCTTCTGCATCACCCTGTAACAGATAAGTCTCGTTAAACTTGGTAGTGGTGGATACACGGTCAATTTCAGTAGTCAGCTGATCAATCTCATTCTGGATATACTCACGATCATCTTCACTGTTGGTTCCGTTAGATGCTTTAACTGCCAGTTCGTTCATTCTCTGCAGCATATCATGTACTTCGGTCAGAGCGCCTTCAGCGGTCTGTACTGCACTGATACCATCCTGTGCGTTGGAAGAAGCCTGTGTCAGACCTCTGATCTGCTTTCTCATCTTCTCACTGATGGACAGGCCTGCTGCGTCATCAGCTGCACGGTTGATCTTGTAACCGGAAGACAATTTCTCGGTGGACTTTGCCTGAGAAGCGGTGGTTAAGCCTAACATTCTGTTAGAGTTCATAGCTGTAAGATTGTGTTGTACTACCATAATAATTTACCTCCTTGTATTACTGCCCAATTCCTTTTGCGGCAGTGTGCGTATCTGTATTGTTATTGAGAAATCCTTTTCTCCCAGATACTTGTTTTTAGTTTTTATAGTAACCGGAGTAGGAGCTTCCCTGTCGGGCCCTGACAGAGCCGCTCTTCCTCCGGTTATTACCGTATGAAATTATTTGTCCGCATTTCCCTTTGTGATGATCACGTTGGATTTTTTGCGGTACTTCTCCGGGTGCTCTTCTTCCGCATAATATTTAGGAAGCTTCGCTCTCTCCTCCGGATCTGTGATCTGGTTTTCTAATACCGTGCTCCGCACGATGTTCACCTCTTTCGGTGCATCGATCATGATGCGGAGATGATTCTTGGTTCCTCCCAGGAACACGATCTTGATATTGTCATTGATCATCAGGTATTCTTCCGGACTAACGGTCAGACGCAGCATAATTGATAACCTCCCTGTTTTTATTCAGCCTTCCTTGCCTGCTGGTTTGCACTGATGCAACATTTTATTATGGAATGTTGCATTTTCCTAATTCATTTATTCCATCAAGGAGGCCATTATGAGCACGACACAACCTATCCGCAGCAAACAGCTTCTACACGATTTCAAAGAGTACTACCTTACCAAACAGCCCAACTCCCGGAATTACACTCTCATCCTGATCGGTCTGAACACCGCTCTCCGCATCAACGACATCCTTCATCTCACCTGGGGAGATGTCTATTGCACAGAACACAGCCGCTTTTACACCCATCTCCTGATCACGGAGAAAAAAACGGAAAAAGAAACCAGAATCCTGATCAACAGAGAACTTCAGGAAACATTACTGTCCTACCGGAAAACACAGACTTCCATAGCCGACACAGACTACCTCTTCCCCAGTCCCAGAAAAGCTGATTCCCCGCTCTCCCGATACCAGGCCTACCGCATTGTCCGTAAGGCTGCAGAAGCCGTAGGGATCGAAGATGTGATCCGGTGCCATTCCCTGCGGAAGACCTTCGGCTACCATGCATGGAAAATGGGAACACCACCCGCATTGCTGATGGAAATCTACAATCATTCTTCTTTTCAGATCACAAAACATTATCTGGGAATTGAACAGGATGACAAAGATGCCGTATTTCGTGACATACAACTATGACATGCGGCTTCTGTAATTGCTATAGTGATATGAAAATAACGTATTAACGATTTTTATAAAAAAGGCTAAAGTTTTCCAATGGTCAGCCGAAATATGTAGTGCAAGACAAAATGCAACATTCCATAATAGAATGTTGCATTTTTCTATTTTAATCCTTTCATTTCTGTGGTATTCTTTTTAAAGACTGCATATCGCTATTTTTCGACAAATACTTTCCTTTTTTGAAACATATACAGTCAGAATCAGGAGTACACATGAAAAGCTTTATATGTCAAATGTTCTATAAGCAGCGGGCGGCATTCGAGCAAAGCTGCGCTTCCAGGGGTAAAGAATATCCTCTTCCGGAAGATGTTTTCCTACAATCGGATATTTTCTATGACGAGAAGCATGTTCCGGCACATCGTCTGGATGTCTACCGTCCCAGGGGACGGGACGGAGAGATTCTTCCGGTCATCGTCAACGTACATGGCGGAGGCCTCCTCATGGGGAACAAGGAGTTCAATCGTCCCTTTTGTGCCTCCCTTTGTGAGGCGGGGTATCTGGTATTCAGCATGGAGTACCGGCTGATACCGGACTGTCTTTTCTATGACCAGTTGGCTGATCTGCATCTGGCACTGGATTTTATCCGGGATCATCTGACGGAATACGGCGGTGACATTTCCCACATATATGCCTGCGGCGACAGCGGCGGTGCCTGTCTGCTGACTTATGGAATCGCCATGCAGCGAAGCACTGCACTGGCACAGGCTGCCGGAGTAACCCCTTCTGACCTGCCAGTCCGGGCACTTGGCCTGGTCAGCGGTATGTTCTATACGAACCACCTGGATCAGATCGGACTTTTCCTCCCCAGATATCTCTACGGCCGGCATTATAAAAAAAGTGCTTTTGCCCCCTATGTATCTCCGGAGCACCCGGACATCGTGACCAGCCTGCCACCCAGTCTCCTGATCACCAGTGACAACGATAATCTTCAGAGTTATACTCTGAATTTTGAAAAGGCTCTGCGCAGACATCAGATGCCCCATAAACTGATCAACTACCCGAAGGATCCCCGCCTGACCCATGCGTTCAGCGCTTTTTACCCGGAGCTTCCGGAAAGCAGGGAAGTGATCCACCATTTGATTCATTTTTTTGAACATACCGGAGATGACTGTAAAGGAGGATATGTATCATGACATACGACGAGAATGTTTTCAAAGAAAAAGCTAATCGGAAAGCCCGTAAGATCTGGATCGTTTTTGCTGTTTTACTGAGTGCCAACTATGGCTCCGATGCGTCCGGTGGATTATATCCCACCACTTTTTACCTTATTTTTCTGGCATTGTGCTGGCTGCCTCTGATCTTCGGCGAAGTGCTGTTACATGTAAAGGGCTGGGCAACGGAACTCTACCGCTACGATCTGGTCATCGGTTACGGTATCTTCTACACTTTTGTCATCTGTACTACAGCTTCCCCGATCGCTTTCACTTATATCCTGCCGGTGACGAGCCTGCTGGTACTGTATAAGAACCGGAAATTCATGATCAACTGTGGTATCGCCAATGCCCTGATCATCGTCGGTGCAGCCGTCTATCGCTATATGCTGGGCTTCAACAGTGCTTCCGATATGAAGAATTACCAGTTACAGCTGTCCTGTATCGTCCTGTGCTACATCTGCTATGTCATGTCCATCCGTCATCTGAATGAATCCGACGGTGCCATGACCGACAGCATCAAGGCTGACCTGCACAGAGTCGTAACCACTGTAGAGCAGGTTAAGTCTTCGAGTAATATCATTCTCGATGGCATCACAGTCGTAAGAGAGCTGGCTTCCGAGAATAAGCACGGCTCCGATATCGTCATGCTGGGTATGAATGAGCTGACTGACAACAACAATATGCTGCAGGATCGTACCACCTCGTCCACACAGATGACCTCCGATATCCGCGCCCAGGTAGAAAATGTGGTAGCTCTGATCGGAGAAATGATCACGCTCGTCGAAAAAACGCAATCCCATTCCGGCGTCAGCGCAGAAGACCTGAAGAGTCTGGTGAATACCGCTGCTACCATGTCACAGCTGTCTACTGAGCTGGAAAATGTTCTGGAGAATTTCCGTCAGGAATTCGAAATGGTAAAACAGGAGACCGGCACCATAGAGAAGATCACGAATCAGACAAATCTGCTGGCATTAAATGCTTCCATCGAAGCTGCCAGAGCCGGAGAAGCCGGCAAGGGCTTCGCTGTTGTGGCAGATCAGATCCGTACCTTAAGCACCGAGACCCACGCTTCCTCTGATCAGATCAGGGATGCTCTCTCCCGACTGGATGCTACCTCTGCGAAGATGACCTCTTCCATTGAAGAGACATTAAAGCTGATCCAGATCACTCTGGAAAAAGTAACGCAGACCGGAGATAACGTAAATCAGATTGCTTCTGATTCCGTGCAGCTGGGCAATCACATTCAGGTTGTAGATAATGCCATTAAAGAAGTAGAGAACTCCAACACCCAGCTGGTATCCAACATGGAACAGGTATCTAACATCGTGGATACCATCACAACCTGTATCACGCATTCCAGCCGGACCAGTGAACGGATGCTCAGTAAGTATCAGGAAACAGCAGATAATATCAATACCATCGAAGATGTCATGGAGAACATGATGTGTGATCTGGGTATCGGTGGTTTCATGGGTATTGAAGACGTCAAGCCCGGCATGAAGATCGACTTGCAGCTAGTCGGTCAGGAGGATGCCAAATATCTTGGGGAACTGATCGAGCAGATCCCGGAGGGACTGCTGGTATCCTGTCAGAAGAAGCTGACGATTAACGGGTCTGCTTCCTGTATGCTGCAGATCACCGCAGGTAATATCCTGTATTGTTGGGACAAAGCCACCATTTCTCCTGCTCCTGAAAGTGGTGAACATGCTTTCAGGATTACCATTACTACCAGACCCAGGATCAACAATAGACGCAAATACCCTCGTATGGATCTGAATAATACCTGTACTATTAAGTTCAAGAATTCCGATACGGAATATGCGGCTACCATGGAAAATATCAGTGCCAACGGATTCGCCTTCCTGGCCACAGACAAGATATTCACCCAAAGCAAAAATGCAGAAGTCATTATCACGATCCATGATTTTGCTCTGCCGAATCATAATGAATTGGAAGGTCGTATCATCCGCTGTTCCGACGATAACGGTCTGTATATCGTCGGATGCCAGATGCCGGAGGATAATTTCTATATCCTGGAATATGTAGAAAATAACTTAAATAAATAGAATTCCTGTATAAAACCAAGGCACCAAAAATGCCCATTCATATTCAAATGAATGGGCATTTTTAATGTTGTTCTTTACGGTTTCAGGAGCCGGGTGATCAACCCTTCGACCTCCTGGAGCTGTTCTTTTGTGCTCTCTTTGTGGCTTTCCTTGCGGTATTTTGACGGGGACATGCCCTTCATAGCATGGAATGCCTTGGTAAATACCAGCGCATCACTATACCCACAGGACAGGGCAATACTCTCAATCGGATAATTGGTGGATTCCAGCAGCTCTCTCGCCTTGGTGATACGGAAGGTGGTGAGGAACTGCTGAGGCGACATTCCCAGATAATTCTGGAACAATGTATATAAATAACTGCGGTTGATACACACATAATCCGCCACATCCGTTACCTTGATAGGGTTACAGTAGTTACTCTGGATAAAAGATACCGCTTTTTTCACATACTGGTTCCCCTTATCCTCTTCCTCTCTGGCTACCACACCGGCGCTGTCCGCGATCACAGACAGGAATACTCCCAGCAGTCCGTTCCGGCGCAGATCATCCGCGATTCCAAAGGTATTGTGTTCCATCATATCGCGGACAATAGAATACAGCTCCTCTGATTTATCACAGGAAAAAATAGGATGCCTGTCTGACAGTCCCATGCTATGTAAATACTCTTCCGCGCGGCTCCCGGCAAATCCGACCCACAGATAACTCCAGGGATCCTTCGCATCCGCCTGATAGAAAGCCAGCTCGTTTGGCTGGATCAGAAATCCGTACCCGGCCTCCAGCCGGTATTCCTTGTCATGGAACCGGAAATGCCCCTTGCCGCTTAAGACATAGTGGATCAAGTAGTGCGGTTTGGATGCCGGTCCGAAGCTGTGCAGTGCTTCCGTCTGGGAACAACCGCAGCAGTTCACATACAGGCTTCCTGTTTTGTCATTGATAAAGTCCAGCTTAAATGCTTTTTCCATGGCAATTCCTATCCTTTCCCATCGGTCAATTCACTATAATCCCGCCGTCCTCATCAAACGCCACACAAAAAGCACTGCTGTATTCGTTCATACGCTGCAGGATCCTCTGCTTATCCTCCCCCGTTGCCGGCGTCGGTCGAAAATCATTCCTTGTTTTGACAGAACTTACCATACAGGGAATGATCCGGGCGTTCTGATCCTCCACCTTTTCCCCGTTCTCAAAAGTAAAGGTCTGCTGGAAGATCATGGTGTCCTTGTCCTCCGGATTCCGGTTGGCTCCGAAGCAGAAATTCGCCAGACTGTAGATAATATATCTGCCCTTGTATTCCTCGATTCCCTGCAGGACATGGGGATGATGACCGATGACCAGATCCACACCCCAGTCAATGCATTTCCTTCCAAGCTGTTGCTGATAATTCTCCGGATAATTGTCTTTTTCGATCCCCCAGTGACAACAGGCGAGGATCAGATCCACGTTCTGTTCCCGCAAGACCTCGATATTATTCTGAATCAGTTTCTCCGCCTGTGCGCCCCATTCCACTTCATTGACGGAGATAATGCCGATCTTCAGATTCCGTTCTCCGCCGTGGGCTTCCGCACTGTCCGGGATCTCATAGATGCCTACATTTTTATCATAGGCATAGACAATGCCCTCCTGCTCTAATGCCGCCACTGTATCCCGGCTGCCCTGCTCTCCGTAGTCCAGTCGATGATTGTTCGCAAAGCTGACGGCTTCGATATCCCCCAAAGTCAGTAGATGGGCATATGCCGGATCTCCCTTGATGCAGTAGGTCTGCCCCTCCCGCATATGTTCCGATGTGGTCAACGGCCCTTCGAGATTCACGATGGTCATATCATCCGCCTCGAAAATATCTCTCACATTCTCAAAAAAATATCCCTCATCCTCCGCCTGATCGTATGCCTGACGGAATGAATAGCTGTAATCCTGTTCCTGATGATTGCCCAAAGTTACATCCCCTGCCGCGGAGATTGTGATCGTGCAGCGTTCCCCCATCAAAGTATCCGAAGCTCCGGACTGTCCCGATTCCGGCAATGCAGTATTGTCACCGCCCGTCCCACCTGGCAGAACGATCTCTCCGATATTATCCCCGGGCTGATCGTCCTGCGGTCCGGTATGGTAACCGCCGATCGGCTGCGCCAGTTCTTCCACCCCGGGAATACAGACCTGCTGTGTCAGATCATCCCCGCAGCCGCTAAGCGCTATTACACTGACCGCACAAACCAGTGCCACAAACCGCTTTTTCCTCTGCCCCATAAACACTCTCCCTCTGTTACAAAGAAATCCCTTAGCCCTCTCCTAAATCGATCTTAATTTTCAGAAGCCGCTGTCGCAGTGCTGTCTCCCGTTCCATACAGATTCTCCTGCAGGAATTTCTTATTTGCCTCGAAATCCACCTCCAGCACGGACATTTTACGATGGGTCGCATCCTTATACGTGCCTTCAATGGGAATACTGTTCTGTATAATATCGTATGTCAGAATCTTCGGTGCCATGAGGCTTAACCGGTAACACTCCGCCTGGGTCAGGTTCGTGGTCAGATTCGGCATCAGACCGTCGATCAGTCCCTTCGGATTCGTGAGTACACCCTTAGGCAGCTTATGAATGACCTCTGTCAGCACTTTTCTCTGTCGCTCAGTTCTGCCGAAATCCGTACCGATATAACGGTTTCTGCAATATGCCAGCGCCTGAGGACCGTTCAGATGCACCATACCTCCGGACAGGTCATCGAAATAGTCCGTTCCCTCCGGTCTGCCCAGCAGGATATTATATTCTACCAGGTAGCCGTTCACGTACTCCACTTCCTTGCCGGTCAGCTCCAGATCCACGCCGCCCACGGCATCTACCAGATTTGCAAATGCCTCAAAATTCACCAACACATAGCGGCTGATATGAATGTCAAAATTCTTCTCGATGGTCTGCATCAGCAGCTCCGCACCGCCGTAGGAATATGCCGCATTCAGACGATTATCCTTATGTCCCGGTATCTCTACATACATGTCACGGAGCAGAGAGGTCATATATATTTTTTTCGTCTTGTTGCTGATAGACAGCAGGATCATGGCATCGGATCTGCCATCCTCCCCGTTCTCGCGGGAGTCGTTACCGATCAGGAGAATATTTGTAACTCCTTCTTCCTTCATGGGAGAACTTGCCACAGATTCGATCTCTTCATAATTCATCTCCGCATAGACCTTCCCCACCAGGACGTACAGCCCTGCTGCCAGAAATACCAGGATCAGCGCCACTGCGATCAGGAAGCGCTTGAAGCTGGATTTTTTCTTTTTTCTGCCGCTCCCGGCTTCCTTTTTGTTTCCTTTTCTGCTCTTCTTATCTGTTTTCGTGTCTGTCTCCTCACGCTTCCCTGCTTTTCTTCCGGAGCGATTTTTTTCTCTGTGATCTTCGTAGTCCTCGTATTCGTCCGCATAGTCCTCCCTTCTGCTACGCCGAGGTCTATCGGATGCCGCCTGTCTGCGACGATCTGCATTACTGTTACTACGGTCACCACTATTACGATTCTCTGAAGTCTTACGCGTCGTCTCTCTGCGAGCCGCCTGTCTCTTACGATACGCGGGATCATCCCAATCCTCCGCGTAATCATCCGCTCTTGCTCGTCTTCCGGATCCGATCACATCCAGTTCCTCCTCATCCTCGTCATTCTCAGTCATGTCAAACATCTGTGGTGCCGGGCGGCCTGCCGCCTGCCTGCTTCTGTCCGACGCTCTGTTACCCTGCTGTGCACGATTCGTCTGATGATTCCCGTTACCGCTTCCGGAAGTTTGCTGCATTCCCTGCAGCTCCTGCTGTAAAAAGGCTTCCAGACCTTTTTGTATATCTTCCATCTCCTGAATGGAGTCTCGCTCTCTGTCACTCATGTTGTACCTCATTTCCACATACCGGCACCGGTACGTTACTTAAGTCTATTTCCTATTCGTCTCCTAGGATACCACACTCCCACCTATTCGTCACGGCAGAAATCCTTAATATTTGCTTAAATGTTGTCCGGCATTTTTTAAGACACACTTTCTATGGCAATAAAAAGAGACTATCTACGGCAGCTATAAGTATTTCTCTTATATGCTTTCCACAGACAGTCTCTGCTTTTTTGTTACCTGATATTGCTTTATTTATGAGCAATTCTCGCATCTATGTAATTCTTCAGAGATTCCACAGTCTCCTCCACACCCAGCCTGCTGCTGTTGATGGACAGATCGTAGTTCCGGGAGTCGCCCCATTTTACCTTACAATGGCTGTTGTGGTAAGATTTTCTGCGACGGTCCTTCTCGATCATGCGCTCCTCCGCATGTCTCGCATCCAGCTCATAGATCTGCATAACACGCTCGATCTTGGCTTCTCTGTCTCCTAATACGAAGATGGAGATCAGATTCGGATTGTCCTTCAACACGATCTCAGAACAGCGTCCTACGATCACAAAGGATTCTCCTGCCTCTGCCTTTTTCTTGATATAGTCGAACTGCATTCTCGCCACATTATCTGCCGGAGAGCTGTTCATTCCCATCACGCTTCTGTACAGGAATTTGTTACGTCTCTTTTCATCGAACTCTGCCAGCTCCTTGCTGCTCACATTCATGCTTGCAGCCACCTCGTCTAACAGGTTATGATCGTACATTGGCAGCTTGTAATATTCTGCCAGCTTCTGTGCGATCTCATGTCCGCCGCTGCCGTACTCACGGCTGACGGAGATAATCAGTTGTTCACTCATGGGTCTGCCCTCCTTATAGTCTTACAGATATCTCGCATAGATCATTACCATGGAGATTACTATTACTATTATAGTCGCAGGAGCCATAACTTTGCAATATTTTCCCCACTTGATCATATGACCTGCCTTTGCCGCGGTAGCGATACCCACGACATTCGCAGATGCACCGATGGGAGTTGCGCTTCCGCCGATATCGGTTCCCATGGCAAGCGCCCATGCCAGGATAGACAGCTCTACACCCTGGGTCGCGGACAGACTGCTGATGATAGGGATCATCGTCGCCGCAAAAGGAATATTATCCACGAACGCGCTGGCAATTGCGGAGATCCACAAAATAATCGCGATCATCAGCATCAGATTACCGTTACTGATGTCACCGATGAAGTTCGCCATGACTTTCAGGATACCTGTCTGCTCCAGACCGCCTACCACCATGAACAATCCGATGAAGAACAGCAGTGTCTTATAGTCGATCTGTTTGATCAGCTTCAGGGCATCTCTGCCTGCGGCGATCAGCGTCACGATAGAGATAAATACACCGATGCAGGATACAGTCAGACCGGTCTGTGCATGGGTTACCAGCAATGCTACCGCACACAGGAAAATAACGGTGCTGATGATAAAGCCCTTTTTATCGGTGATCGCCTCGGAAGGATCCGGATAAGTCTGATTGCTGCCGGCTGCTGCCGCCTCGCTGGCACGCAGATCCTTGTGGAATACCAGGTAGAAATACAATGCAACTACGACCAGAGAAATACCTGCGATCAGACCGGTATTGGTCAGGAAATCGGTGAAGGAATATCCCAGGGAAGTACCGATGATGATGTTGGGGGGATCTCCACACATGGTAGCGGATCCGCCCAGGTTCGCGCAGAATACCTCTGCCAGGATCATAGGCACCGGATTGAATTTTAACAGTTGTGACAATTCAATTGTTACTGCTGCCAGGAACAGAATTACGGTGATACTGTCAATGAACATTGCCAGAATACCGGATAATACCATAAAGGTCACGAACAGCGGCACTACCTTATACTTAACCATTTTAGCAAGGCGCATGCAGAGCCAGCGGAAAAATCCGACTCTCGCCATTCCCTCTACCATGATCATCATTCCCGCTACGAATACGATCGTCTCCCAGTTAATACCACTGGAAGTCTCCGCGGACTGTCCCGCCGTATACCAGAAATGACTTGTAAAAAAGCTTCCTAAATTCAGGGTCTCCCACACTGCACCCATACTGTGCATTCCCAGTCCGAATACCAGCACCAGCGTCAGCAGACCGCAGCCCAGTGTAATAACGTGTCTCTCCCATACTTCCAGAACGATCAGGACAAACATCGCTACAAATATAACTACTGCAAGCATCTGTGCTATCACTTTTCCTGCCTCCTCGTTAGTTTTTCTTATAAACGTACAAGAGTTGATTGTATCTGAAAAAGCAGGGGAAGTCAATCACTCTTTGAAGCTCTGCACATAAATATTCCGTTAAAGTTTTTTATGATTATTCATTCCGGAAGCTTTCGATATCGTTTTGCCCTGCATAACGCAAGAACATCCGGTGCATATCGATACCGCTCTCTCCGAAATATAATTTCATGTATTTCTCGCCGTCCTGACGAATGGGCAGTGTTACAACACGTTCCATGGTCTGACCTTCCGTGCCGTTAAGGGTCACGGTCTGTTGTAACGTATTGTTCAGGAACACGGAGATCGGCAGTTGCGCCAGTTCTCCTAACGTAGAGCTCATCCGAAATACCAGCTCATATCTTCCGATCTTAGGAAAACGCAACTGGTATACCGCACTTGTGCCCTTCTTCGTGGACAGCTTCTCCAGCGGAAGCTCTATGTCCTCTAAAAGCTTCGGCTCCGGCAGCTCCAGACGCGCCAGCACCTGTCCGCTGTCTCCTGCGCCCTCGGTGCTTACCGGATTGTGAAGCTCCGTGCATTCCTCTTCCTCTCTGTCCAGAAGCCGCTCCATAGCAACGGAACGTAACAGAAAACCACAGATATTTTCCGCATTCCGCGTAAGCTGTGCTCTGGTGAGTCTGCCGTCTGCCAACCCTTCCGCGGTATTGTCCCCCGCGGAGTTGGATGCCGCATCCGCTACGACCATATAGATATCGTTCTGTGCCCGCACCATGGGAATCGTCTGTCTGCCGGAGCCGGGCTCACCCTCCTCGTTCATCTTCGCCCACCAGTCAGTCATCACAATGCCCTGATATCCCCATTCCTTACGGAGAATGGTCGTCAGGAGATCATAATTGCCCGCTGTCCACAGTCCGTTCACCGGACCGTAAGTGGACATGATGCTATAAGCGCCACCCTGTTTCACCGCGATCTCAAAGCCCCTCAGATAGATCTCTCTCAGTGCTCTCTCGGATACGATGCTGTTGGCATCATGCCGTTTGAATTCCTGATTGTTACATGCAAAATGCTTGATGGTGCCGGTGACACCGTATTTTCCCATACCGGTCAGCTGTGCTGCTGCCATGATACCGGTGAGATACGGGTCTTCCGAAAAATACTCAAAGTTACGACCGTTCAATGGATTCCTGTGGATATTGATGCCGGGTCCTAAGAGGGTGTCGATCTTGTTCTTCCGAAGCTCCATGCCCTCCAGCTCATACAGCTCCTCCACCAGCTCCGGATCAAAGGTGCAGGCAAGCAAGGTGCCGTTAGGCAGAGCATATGCCATGGTGCCGCAATCCATACGGATACCGGAGGGTCCGTCCGAACAACAGGCTATAGGAATCCCAAATCTCTTCAGTCCTTCTGTCACTCCGCCGAAGGCTGCTGCCGTACCCGGAGTCACTTTCGGGGAACACATGCCCTCTCCGCGGGTCATACAGATCAGGTCTTCGTCCGACAATTGTGTCAGAAACTGTTCCAATGTGATTTTTCCATCCGATACATCCGCCAGCTTCCATCCCTGATCTCCCACGTATTCACTGTGCGTGGGTCTCTCCTGCGAAATACGTTCTGCCAGATCAATAGTCCGTAAAGGAACATCTTCCCAGTTGGCGATAGCATGGTCCTTTTCCTCGAAAAAGAAGGGTTTTAAGCGTCTGAACGCCTGTACTGGTGCCATTGCTTCTGTCATCGTCCGCACTACCTGAAGCTCTGTCAGGGTCGCCCTGCCAGCCTCTGCTGCGCTTCGCACATCGGTTCCGGCATAGAAGATATAGTCTCCCTCTTCCAGTACATAGCAGGATTTATGTCCGGTGACACCACTGTCATCATAGGAAGCATACTCCGTCAGCTCTGTTTTCAGCAGCAGTTCTTCTGTCTCACCCGGCTTCAGTTCTTCTGTCTTCGCAAATGCAGCCAGCTGGCGCAGAGGCTTTCCTAATTTCCCCTGAGGTGCTTCCAGATACAGCTGCACAGTCTCTCTGCCGGATACTCCCCCGACATTGGTTACTTTTGCAACTGCCGTGACTGCCATGCCCTGTACTGAGAATCCCAGGATCTCTGTCTGGAACTTCGTATAAGATAATCCAAATCCGAAAGGATACTTCACCTTATCTTTCGCAAAGGTTTCAAAATAACGATATCCTACATAAATATCCTCAGTATAGAAATTCTCCACCGGATCTCCGAAATTTTCCGTGGAAGGATAATCTTCAATATCTTCTGCAATCGTGTCACTTAATTTACCACTGGGATTTACTTTGCCGGTCAGAACGTCTACACAGGCCCTGCCACCCTCCTGGCCTCCCTGCCAGATATAGAGTACTGCCTGCGGCTGATACCGGTCTACCCATTTCATATCTATAATATTACCGACATTCAGTACCACGATCGTATGCTCAAAAGCATGACATACATTACGAAGGAGCTCCTCCTCCAATGCTGTCAGCAGATAGCTTCCCTCCGCCGCACTGTTATCCTTATCTTCCCCGGCAGTACGCCCGATGACCACGATCGCTGCATCCGATTGTCCTGCTGCCTGCACCGCCAGTTCTTCATCTACGGGCATCTCCTCCTGATTCCAGGGTTCCATGGCCCAGCCTTCTCCCACATCAAAGGGATGCTCCTTCAGCCACTCACGGTACACCTGCTCCAGTGCTTCGTTTACCTGTATTATTCCATCTTCTTTCAGGCTGTCAATGATATTCGTGACATAAGGAGCATTGACCATGCCGCCGGAACCTGTGCCACTCTTGTAATGCTCAAACTGTGTTCTTCCGAATACAGATACTCTCTGTCCCCTGCGTAACGGTAAGGTATCCTCTTCATTCCGCAGCAGCACACTTCCTTCTGCCGCCACGCGTCTTGCCAGCTCCGCATACTTCTGATAATCCAGTGTATATTTCATTCGTTCAATGACTCCTTCCTGCAAACAACCTGTTATTGTTGACATCATTATACCGAAAGGAAGAAGTTTTCTCAATAGAAAAAGACACTGGAGAAAGTCTCCAGTGTGCTTAGAAGATAAGCCGGACTACAAATTCCTCGTCTTCCATCCGGAACTGATACTGTCCGTTGAGTTTTTCCACATAGTATACGATACTCCGAACCCCCAAACCATGTCCGGAACGCTCTGTGACCGGAATTCCATCCGTGAATACCGGCATTATCTGCACCGGATTTTTCACCATGAGCAGCAGATGCCCTGCCTTCTCCGACAGAGACAGTTCAATCCTTCGTCCGCTCTCCGGCAGCTCCTGTACCGCATGCATGGCATTTTCCAGTACATTCGACAGGATCGCACAGAACATCATTTCCGAACAGGGGAGCTTCTCTCCGATCGTGACCTGTGTATCCCAGGGAATTTTCTGCTCCTCAAAGCGGGTATTATAAGTAGATAATACCGAATTCACCATTTCGTTCCTACAATATGCCTTAATGACAGTATCATCATAGGTCTGGCTGACCTCATTGAGATATTCCAGCGCTTTTTCACAATCTCCCTGCTGGATCAGAGTCCTCAGGACGGCCATATGATGTCTCGTATCATGCCGCAGGATTGACATCTTTTTCTCGCTTTTCCTTGTATTGTCCATCTCCGCCTGAAAAGAATTCATCTGCATACGGATCAGCTCATTATACTGCTCTGCCTTGCTCTTCATCTCGTATTCTCGGAAATACACCAGCAAAAAAATCAGATACGACAGACAGATGGCAAATCCGAGAAATTCCGGCACCGCCCTGTTGCCGGTATAAAGCAGACTGGAAAACTTCGTCGTGGCATAGTCAAAAATATAATACACCAGCGGCAGACTTCCGATCAGCAGTAATTCCCAATTCGTCTTGGTCAACAGCATCGCCGTCGTCTGGCAGACATAGCGGCACAATACCCAGAATACCACCAGCGTCACCACGATACGGCAGGCATAATAGCACCACTCTTTTCCCGTTACCGACAGTACGAACAACCCCATCCAGTTACTGCACTGGCAGCACAAATAGGCAGTGAAGATAGAGATCAGGGACGGCAATATTCTGAATTTATAATAGAGCACCAGCATCAGCAATAGTGGCACGTGAACGATCAGTGGGTATATCTGATCCACCATCTCCGGACCCAGCACAGATACGCAGACCATATATAAGCCCCCGGAAATCACTGCCAATAGCAACAACTTCCCTACATTCGTTTTGTCCTTCTTCACACCCAGAAAAAAAGCCGACAGGAAGATGCCGAACAGCATAGTCGTAATATTATGTGTATATGTCAGAATCCTAAGTATCATAGAGTACCTTCATTTTATCCGTGATTCCCTAAAAGGTATTCACGGTTTTTGCAATGTGATCATTCATCGCACCAACGGAGCTTTCCGTCTGACGGCGCGATCCTAAATATTATCATATGTATTTTTTGTATGTATTTCAAGTATCGTTTTGTTGTCTTTTCATAATACGCATAAATTCACCCGGATGCTAATGAACGAGCATCCGGGTGAATTTCCTTTTATTCCTCTTTATTATTCTTTTTTACAAATACGATAACCCCTATCACAATGAAAGCTGCTATGATCAGTATAATGCAAAAGATCAGTAGAGCAGTGTGTCCGGTATTTTCCATCTCCGGAGCAATATTTACGGTATTATCCTCCTGATTGTCCTGCACTCCGGTCTCAGAGGTAACCTCCTGCGATTGCTCCGTCTCCATTGGCTGTTCATCTATCACGATGGTATATTCGGAGGCATGTGTGAAAGTAAGCTCCGCGCCTCCGTCCTGTCCAATCTGTCCGGTACACAGATATTCCAGTTCCTTCGTAGACTCGTTATAGTAGAACAGATTCGCATAGAGTCCGGCATTTGCCGTACCCACATTCAGACTTAAGACCGCCTCGAATCCGAACTCTCCCTCGTAAGCAAGGGTCAGATTCATGTATGTTCTCTCTCCGGTGAGATTATTGATGATCTCCAGAGGGATCGTATCGTTTGCATCCTCTCCGGCGCGTACCGTGAAGTCAATGTCACCGACATTGCCCTTCTCTACGCTCTGGCCGTTGACCTTCCAGAGGATGCCGTTGCCGAGATCGAACTCTACGGTGATGTCCTTGCCACGTATCCGGTCGAATACATCCCCCGGTACTACGGAAGAACCGTTCATATCCACGATCACGGTATCTCCGTCCTCTGCTTCCGTCACTGTCTCTGTGATGACTGCCCAGCCTTCCTTACCGTTCTCTCCGCGCAGGAAGGGTGCGGGAGTCTTAGGCTCTTCCTTCACCGTCGGCTTCACAGGAATGCGGTTCGGCCGTACCGGTGTCACTGCGGGTACCGGAGTTGCAACCGGTGTGGGTGTCGGTGTAGGTGCCGGCTTGTCGTCATTATTGCTCTGCGATCCGGAACTGCTGCCGGTATCGCTGCTTGTGCTGGCGATCTTTGCAATGGCTTTGGTAGCACTGTAACCACAGGCACTACAGGTGTATTCCATGATGCCCTCTTCCGAGGTGGTAGGCTGCTTGATCACTTTGCTGGTCAGGGCAGTGTGATTTGTAGGATCCTTCGGTGTCACGGTGCCTTCTTCCAATTTCGTGTTACACTCCAGACACCAGAGGTATCCGGTGTTACCCTCCGCGATACAGGTCGCTTTAATGACATCGCGACGCTCGGTTTTCTCGTGGTCACAGGAGGAGCGGGTGACGGTGATAGTGACATTAGTATTTATGTAATTGTCTCTATCCTCGCCCAAATACATTACCTCTACCGAAATTTCTTTACCGATTTCCATTTCCGCATCTAAGTCTACCTGACTTGATTCAACAAATTTCCAGTCCGTCGGTAATTGTACATCCCGAAGTGTCTTACAGGAATTCTTCACATTCAAATTTCCCGGCTTTTGGGGCGGGTAGTCTGCCCGGTTGACGGTTAAGGTAATGAAATCATACTTAGGTTCATAATTTTCTCTATCATCCGGCCAAAAGAGATATTCATACTTATTGTTCTTTACATTCTCTACATAGGATAATTTAGTTCCGGCGTATACCCAGGAAAATTTACCTGCAATCACCGGTCCATTTACACCGGCTGTTGCCACACCGGGCATCAGATCCTCAGTCTCCAAAAAGTCTCCATGAACATACTCTTTGTTGACAGAAGGCAGTGTCTGAATATACGGAGTTGCTTTCTTTACTGTCAGTGTAACCTTAGATTTTACTGTATTATAGTTACTGCTGGCAGGAGTAAACAGAACTTCATATGTACCCTGTCCTACGTTTGGAACCAGGTTCGATTCCACCCATGACCAAGTTCCATCTACCTGGTATCTGCTAGCATTTACTACATAACCTTTGTACCGGGCATTATTCAGTATATCGTCGCTAATCACCAATGGACTGTATGTATAAGCTTCTGGATCCGGTGCGTGCACCACCTCCGGCGTTGCCTTATTTACGGTAATCGTTACCGTTCCAGTGCATTCCATGTAATTCTTTTTATCCGTAGGCGTGAATATCCATCCTGCTTCGTAGGTTCCATCCCCGACTTCAGGTGTTGCATTCGGAGTACTCCATGCTAAAGTACCGTCAACAGGTTTCTTTTCCACCTGATCAACAAAAGTGTTATCGCCAAATTCCAGTTCTGACAACGCCTGTCCATAGGTCAATGTGCTACTCTTCAGAGCCAAATTGCCCTGTAGTTCTGTCAGCGTCCGGTCTACCAAAACTACATTTACAATAATTTGACCGGGAGTTGTAGTATTTTGATTTATATTATAATTCTCCGATGTCACCTTAAGTGTGATTTTGGCGGTAGTGCCTATTGTTCCTCCCTTTACAGAATAGTCTACAATATTTCCTATGCTATGTAATTCCAGTATATTATCTGTATCCTCGATATCAGAAGAATCACTTGTGCAATCCACATAACCACAATCCTCCGGCAACAAAGATTTCACTGTAAATTTTTCAAATGCTCGTTGATTATACAAGTAAGTTTTTGTTATCTCCGGTACTGTACAGTCGCCTTTTTCTACATTAATTATCACCGATTTAGAAGTGGACTTATAGTTGTCTGATTCCAGTAATTGTATTGTAATATATGCTTTTCCAACCTTTAACGGTGTTACAATACCATCTGATGACACATTAACTATATCTGAATGCACTACATACTCCAATGATGCTCTTTCAGGAACTGTAGTTATACTCTCTGCAAGTGACAGAGTCTCTCCCATCTTGATTGTTTTTTCTTTTTCAGCCATCTTTATCTGACTGTCTAGTTTCTCAACTGTCAATATTCCGTGATCATCATTCGTATTATAATATACGATGTTTACATCATAATAGCTGTCCGGATTATCAAAAGTCACAGTAAACGGGTACTTACCTGCATCTGAATCCTTAGTTACCTCTGTATGGAGTTTTAAATAAGGCTTAATTACCTCATTTGGTGTATCTACTTTATCCGGTAGATCCAATAATGGTGTCTTCACATTAAAGTTAATATCCGGTAAATCTTCCAAATACTTCTTGTATAAATTAAACGCATAGACAGTTACAGGTCGTTTCTTGATCGTAGGCGTCACGTACATCACAACGATAGTATCTTTGTCGTATGTGCCTGACGTAGGTGTAAATGTAACCTTAATTTTTCCATCTGCATTTAGTTCGTCAGGTAATAACCGTGTTCGACAAGTCCAGGTACCTTCGACAGAATTGCCGTCCTCATCCACAGCTGCTCCGCCCGTTGCTTCTGCATAATCTCCGTAAAATCCACTGATTGTCGGAGGCGTAACAATCTTTGGCAGCGTTTTCAAGGTTTTATCATCTTCCTTCACAAGCCCTGCTAAGTTTCCTGCTTCATCTATGGCAATAACCCATACGGAATATTTCTCATCTGCTTTCAATCCCGTTATGGTAAATGGTGTCTTTCCTGGTTCCATTGACATCATATAGACCGGCAGCTTAACTCCCGTTCCCGTCACATCGATCATTTCACCACTTGCCTTTATAGCCGGTATATATCTTCCGTCTACTTCTTTATAGATGACATCATGATTCCAGATATAATCGTTGATTTTGCTTTTTAAACCCCTTTTAAAAGTATCATTTGCAATTTTGTCCTCACCGTAAGTTAAATTATGTTCCGTACAATACGCTTCGTCTAAACAGAAATAAAGTATGGTTGCTTTCTCAGATATTTCAATTTTATAGGTTGCCTGTGCATCTGTTAACTCACCATCATTCTTATAGGGTGGTGTTACTGTAATAGATACCGAATTATCTCGTCCGATTCCTCCGGTACTGATATAGCTACTCCTATTGCCTGCCTGATCTACGGCATATGCATAAATCACATATCTTTGCTCTGTTGATATATACCTTTCACTAAAATCATCCGGCAGAGTAATTGCTTCCGATCCGTTTCCACTCAGGAGTTTGAAACCTTTGGTTGCATCCGTAACCTTCCTGTCTAATGCATCCAATTCTTTCTCGGTCAAGGTATTACAGGTTGCACTATCCTCTGTGATCTTCTGAATGTAATAATAATATTTTACCACCCCGTTGTCATCATTCGCACGGATTGTCATATCCAGCTTCTGATCATTATATGGAATGGTTGCAAAGCTGACGGTATCCGGCAGGGAATTGTACCAGGTACCTTTGACCTGAATTCCGTAGTTATCACCGCTGTCGCCATTCGCTATCCAGGTGGGTGCAGTCCTATCACCTGTAACTTCAGCTACTTTGACATTTTTAACAGAGCTCTTGCCGCTTATATTTAATATTTCGCCCACGGTGCTTTCATCCGTTGAAATTAATACATAAGAATCCTTAACGATAGTGGAAAGATCGCCGTTTTCTCCATAATCACCAATTCCAATACTTCCGTAGGTTCCTCCGGTCACGGTTGCTGTTGTCTTAGTAGATACGGAAAGGCTATCTACCGTTGTATTTTCCCCTGATATTTTGAGTGTTGATACATCTCTTACAGAAATGCTACCATACTCCCCATTTGTAACAGTGCAACTCGATCCGTCATCGGTAATCTGTAAGGTTTTCGCATAACCTCCTTTAAAGATTCCTCTTCCACCATCAAATATTGCTATTATATCATACTTCCCACTCTCCACCGTAATAGTAGAATATTTGTCATCAATACAAAAATGCATATACGACATACTATTTGAATTGGCAGCACTATCCTTTAGGGTAACGTTACAGCGCCTAAATCTCATATACTTTTTTTGATAAGTCCACTCCGTCTCACTTCCCAAGGTATGACCATTTAAGTCCACTGTTATATTCGCAAAGCTATAGTAGCTATAATACTGAAAACTAACATTATCAATGTCTTTAACATCTGCCAATAACTTAATTTCGATTGTGCACTCACTTTTGAGAGCTTCCGTTACAGCATTCATTGCATCAGTAAAGGTCTTATAATTCTGTGCAGTACCATTAATTGTCACTTCAATCAAATCACTGCCGGTAGTATCGTCCTCTGCCTGCACAGCAATGCCCGCTTCATCATCCTCAGGCTCGACCTCCTGTACTTTGGATTTCAATACAACCACCGTATTCCCTGAGGTGGTCTCTACTTCTGTATCCTCCTCTACAGGATTCTCTGCTGTCTTCTCTGCGACAGTCCCTTCGGATGTGACAGTCGGTTTCTCTGCATCTTCCGCCAATACGGAAAAATCCGTCATTCCGTTGACCAATACGACAGCCAGTCCCAGTGCCAGGATCTGTCTGGTCAGTTGTTTCCATTGCGCTTTTGTTTTTTTCATTAGCAATTCCTCCCTCAGCCACTTCTTCTGATATTACCATACCATAATTTTTGTCGTTTTCCCGTTTTGTACATGAATCGACCCGGATATGACATCAATCGACCGAACCAGGAAGAGGCGGCGGGTACAGGGGCTGGCGGCGAGGAGATCGGCTTCGTAGTTTTTCTCTTCTATCTGCTTAAGTGCATTCTCTGCCGTCTGTTTCAGATTTTTCCGTTCTCTCATCACAGACCTTGAATTCCATGATAAAAGCGTCCAGCATCAGACTTAAATACTCTCTTTTCCAAGAAATAAATCAATTGCATTTATATGGTGCACACCCTCTTGCTGGTCACGATATTTATCCAGCGATATAATATATCTCGGATATCCGTCTCTAATATCTCTAAATGGTCTATATTCTCTTTCTTTAATGCGTTCTGTAGCCTTTTCAGGGTACTGTTTTTGCATTTTTTTGTTTTTTAGTACCTTTAAAAGGCATTAAATATGTCTGCTTATATTATTACAATTGTAAATAAAAAAATGCCGTAGACTTCAGCATTTTATACTGAAATCTACGGATCAACTCATAGTAAGTTCATAGATGCTTTTTACAGCTTTACTTTTACAAAATCATGTTCCATGGCAGGAAGCACCTTTTCGATCAGATCCGCCGTCCGCATCCGGAGGCTGGAGGTATTGATGCAGGGGTGGCATCCGAAATATTCGCTGTCCAGCACCTCTTCATCGATCAACAGCTTCACCTGATGTTCCTTATCGTTCATCAGTCCCAGCACGCTGACAGAACCGGGGGTGATATCCAGGAATTTTTCCATGTATTCCGGTTTGGCGAAAGATAATCTCGCCGAGCCGATCTGTGCAGACAGATCTTTGGTATGGAACACCTTGGTATCCGGGATCATCAGCAGATAGAATGCAGTCTCCTGACGGTTGCACAGGAACAGATTCTTGCAGACCATGGACTGTAAGATTTCATCGACTTCCTTGCAATCCTCCATGGTCATTGCAGGTGCGTGATCCACACGGTCATATTCCACGCCTAGGCTATCCAGCAGGTCATAGGTGCGTATCTCTTTGTCCAGTCTGCCGGTGATGTCGGCAGGTCTTCCTTTTTGCAATACTAATGTCATTGTCTTTTCCCCTTTGTTGTCTAATAACCGATGGTGTCATTTACAAGGATCACATGGATCCGGTCCGTATGTCTGGAATATCTTGTGATCAGGAACTGGCAGCAGATGGTATCCGGAGACTTGCAGTCGAAGCATTTTCCGGTTTCTTTGCAGGGAGTCTTGATATCGAATCTCTGGGCATTGATAGGTGCAGCCACGTTTCTCGCACGCTTCATGGCGCTGTCTAAGTCTGCACAGACTTTGTTCATGCCGACGATGAAGATTACTTTCCTCGGTCCCTGGGCTATACAGGAGACACGGTTGGAATTGCCGTCGATATTGACCATGACACCGTCGCTGGTGATGGCATTGGCACTGGAGAGGAAGATATCCGCATCGTAAGCTGCCATAAGTCCTGCTCTGGCATCCATCTTAGAACGGTCGATATAATGGTAATTGCCTGCTTCCAGAGCAGAGATCAGTCCGATCTCTCCGGCGCTCATGCATCCGCCCATAGCGATGGTGCTTCCCTCCGGGATCAGCTCCAGTGCCTGTTTCAGCGCAGCCTCTTTATCCTCTGCGTAATAACCTGACATGTTGCGGGACTGTAATCCCTTGATCACTGTTCTGGCCAGCTGTTCATTTCTTTTTCTGATCATTTCGTTCATCTCTTAACCTTCCTGCCTTTCCGTAATCTGCAAATTTTATTTCTGTGGGACGATTTCTTATTGGTCCTATTTTATCAAAAAAATAATTCTGTGTATAGCAACCATTTTATATTTGACAATACTTTTCGCATATGCTAGGATATTTCCAATATTAGGGAGTAGTTCACATCGGATAACCGATGTTGTGTTGGTCGTCATCACGTTAGTGAAGCCACAGGCAGTCGCTAACCGGGCAGTACACTTCTACAGAAATGGAACGAGACTTTTATTGTATGTTTATCATGCAGTAAAAGTCTTTTTTTGCGTGATAAACAAAGGATCCGGGTACATTATTTTAAGAAGGAGGACTTGTATATGACACAAAAAAGCATCTGGAATATTTCTGTAAAAGAGCTCATGGAAAAATATCAGGTGACAGAACAGGGGCTTACCACTGCCCGCGCTGAGGAGATTCGGCTGGAAAAGGGTGAAAATATCCTACAGGAGAGCAGGCGCAAAAGTATACCGGAAGTATTTATCAGTCAGTTTGCTGATCTGCTGGTAGTAATCCTGATCATTGCGGCAGCGATCTCTATGTTTTCCGGCAATACGGAGAGTACCATTGTAATCCTGCTGGTACTGGTGATCAACGCCATCCTGGGTACCCTGCAGCATGTAAAGGCCCAGCGTTCTCTGGATAGTCTCAGGCAGTTATCTTCGCCCTGTGCAAAAGTCATTCGAGACGGTGTAAAACGGGAAATTCCATCAAGGGATATTGTGCCGGGAGACATTGTCGTATTGGAAGCGGGCGACATGATCGTGGCTGATGGACGTATCCTGCACAACTATTCGCTACAGGTCAATGAAAGCTCTCTGACAGGCGAGTCTGCCAACGTAGAGAAAACAGATGCCGTTATAGAGGGAGATGTGGCGCTTGCTGACCGGGCAAATATGGTCTATTCCGGAAGTCTGGTCACTTATGGACGCGCCGAGATGCTGGTGACTGCTACCGGCATGGAGACGGAGCTGGGCAAGATTGCAGGACTGATGAATGCAGCCAAAGAGCGCAAGACACCGCTGCAGGAGAGCCTGGACAAGTTCAGCAGCAGACTTGCCATACTGATCATGATCATATGTGCTGTCGTATTCTGCCTGTGTATCTATCGCCGGATGACGTTGTTGGACTCCATGATGTTTGCAGTGGCACTGGCTGTTGCTGCGATCCCTGAGGCACTAAGCTCCATTGTGACCATAGTGCAAGCCTTTGGTACGCAGAAAATGGCAAAGGAAAATGCTATTATCAAGAATCTGAAAGCTGTGGAAAGTCTGGGCTGTGTCTCTGTTATCTGCTCTGATAAGACCGGAACACTGACACAGAATAAAATGACAGTGCAGCAGATTTATATAGAAGACCGGTTATACGAGCCGGATCAGCTTGACCTTTTGAATCAGACTCATCGTTATCTGCTCTACGACGCAGTCCTCAACAATGATTCGAGCATCGTCGATGACAAAGGCATCGGTGACCCTACAGAATACGCGCTTTTAGAAATGTTCCGGAAGATTGAAGCGGATACATCTTCTATTTTGAAAGAAGCAAATATGCATGAAGATATTCTCCGGCAGAACATGCAGCGTCTTGAGGAAGTGCCTTTTGATTCCGACAGAAAGCTGATGAGTACGAAATATATGCTGCATGGTGTACCCACGATCCTCACCAAAGGTGCTGTGGATGTTCTCTTAGACCGCTGTGACTATGTGCGCTGCAGCGACGGTATCCGTCCTATGACGGAAGCTGAAAAAGACAAGATCCGTATGCAGAATCAGCTTTTTTCAGAAAATGGCCTGCGTGTATTGTCTTTTGCTTACAAGGAATCGGAGGAAAATCTCGACATCCATGCGGAGTATGGCTATACCTTCCTGGGTCTGATCTCTATGGTAGATCCTCCCAGAGAGGAATCTGCGGCTGCCGTTGCAGCTTCCAAGAGAGCCGGCATCCGTCCGGTCATGATCACCGGTGATCACAAGGTAACAGCAGTGGCGATCGCCCGCCGGATCGGAATATTCGAAGAAGGAGACCTTGCACTGACAGGTGCGGAGCTGGATGCCATGAACGACAGCGAACTGGATGAACAGATAGCACAAATCTCCGTCTATGCCAGAGTATCTCCCGAGAACAAAATCCGGATTGTAGAGGCATGGCAGCGCAGAGGTAATATTGTCTCCATGACGGGAGACGGTGTGAATGATGCTCCTGCGTTGAAAAAGGCGGACATCGGTGTCGCTATGGGAATTACCGGGACAGAGGTGTCCAAGGATGCCGCAGACATGATTCTGTCAGATGATAATTTTGCAACGATCATCAAGGCAGTGGCAAACGGGCGTAATGTATACAGAAATATCAAAAATGCCATTTTGTTCCTGCTGTCCGGTAACACTGCCGGTATCTTAGCAGTATTATACACATCCCTGATGGGACTTCCTGTGCCTTTTACACCCGTACATCTGCTGTTCATCAACCTGCTGACCGATTCTCTTCCGGCCCTGGCAATCGGCATGGAACCGGCAGATGACGACCTTCTGAAGGAAAAGCCCAGGAATCCACGCGAAGGAATCCTCACCAGAGATTTTATGATTACGATGATAACACAGGGTCTGCTGATCGCAGCAGCCTCCATGACAGCTTATCACATCGGATTGACCGTCAGTTCGGCTATGGCCTCCACTATGGCTTTTGCCACACTGACACTGGCCAGATTGTTCCATGGTTTTAACTGCCGTGGCAGCGAATCCATCTTCCGGCTGGGACTGACCTCAAACCGATACAGCCTCTATGCTTTCGCTGCGGGAGTCTCTTTACTGGCACTGGTAATCTTCATCCCGGGGCTACACAGTGTATTCAGCGTAGCCGCTCTGCCTATGACAGCACTTGGTCAGATTGTGGGGCTCGCTCTCATGCCGACCGTGCTGATACAAATAATGAAAATTATCAGGCATAGATAATTGGTTTAATCAATATCTTCCACAGACTGCAATCTTTCCTTTTTTACCTTCAGATATTCTTCCGCATAATGCGTCTCTTCGTCTGTTGTCAGAATGACCTCCTGTCCCTGCGGCATATCAATATCCGTTGCAGCAAGCAGGAGGGAATTCTCCTTCAGCCAGCTTTCCAGCCCTGTGAAAAACTGCGGGTCGTAGTGATCTGCCCCGTTCAGCTCATTATGATATCTGTCAAAGGAATAGTCCACGGGAGACAGTACATTATAGTCATAATAGCAGATGCCCTGCCCTGTCCAGAAGCTCGTCACCACCAGATACTCGTAGCCGTCTTTTTCTGTAAGGAATATCTGTACGTTCCCGGCATGAGCAATGGCAAATTCCTGCGACCACAGCGGGATGATTCCATATTGTCCGTCTCCCAGATACTCGTAGACCTCTACCGTTCCCCAGTTTCCTGCCTTATGCAGCGCTTCCGTGAGCTCCTCATTTTCTTCCTCCAGATAGACCTTCGTTACGATCTTTTCCTTGTAACCGTTATGGGTCAAATCATAATATCCGGTATAGACCTCCCGCATATCCGGTTCTTCTTTGTCGATATTCTCCTCTTCCAAATAACGAGAATATGTTTTTTGTACCGAAAAATCTCCCAGAGAAAAATTACCATCTTTTTGCATGGATACCGGTGCCGTTATATTAAAGCCAGTCTCATAAACCAGGTCCGCCATCTCGTTCATATTTATGCCAACCCCTACATTTGCAAAGGGCTGTCCTCCACGAAAATCATACCGGATCTGCGCCCCCACACCGATGCTTTTATAAGTGTATCCTTCCAGTTTCTGCAGCAGACGGGTCTGATCCAGATCCATACTCTTCTGAGCATCTATCTTTCCGTTTTTGTCCAGGAAATCCACATGAAGTGTATGAAACTTCTCGTCTAACGTATCCGCCGCAAGGATCCGGCTTTCAAAATCTTCGACCACCTGTGTATATTCGGAGACCTTCGGAGTTCCTTTCTGTACATCTACATAATACAGTCCTTCCACATGGACACCGGTTCCTGTCCCCTGTATGGTAGAAATATAGTACTCCTTGTCGCCATCCCCATCATAATCTGCGGCCTCTACCGCAGGTGGTGCCGAATACATGTTTTGCCAGGGGATCTCCACCCGGTATTCCTCGTCGCCGTCATGGATCACCAGGCAATCTTCTGCACCGTTGCCCCAGACACTGACAGACTCGTCATAAGAATATGACAGCACCCCATATTCTCCTTCCGGCAGTTCCCTGGCAGCATCCACCGAGACCTGATCTGCCAGGGTTTTCTCCTGATATAGTCCGGTCTGGTAGGTAAGTTTCTCCGGCTCAGATTCCGTTGTCATCTCCGGGATTGTCTGTGAGGTGGCTGGAGTGGCTGTAGCGGTTTCCTGACTGATTCCTTCTGCCTGAGCAGATTCGGTATCAGAGATTTCCAAAGCGTCCCTACTGCTGCCGCAGCCTGTCAGAGAAAATGCCACGATCAATACCAGTAATCCGCTGCTTATTTCTTTGTGAAGCTTTCTTTTGTACATACGCCCTCCCCCTATAGCCGGTAAATACATTTTCTATCTTTATCATATTCAGATATAGAAGAAACAAACTCCAACATTTTGTCACTCCATCTTGCTCACTATCTTACTCGTTTGGGATATCATTAGCAATCTTTTTATTTCAGGAATTGCATAAATAAAGCACTTCCGCAAGATTCGCATTGATTCCCACCGCCTTGTTTTCGATCTCCTTGGGAACATAGGCATCACCCTTGTTGATGCAGACGTAAAATGCATTCCGCCAGTTATGCGCATACTGCCAGAAATTGTATTTGATGATACCGGGTGTGTTATAGCCGACACCCAGCTCCAAAAATACAACGTTTTGTCCTCTATGATCTTCCATGAACTTCTCATACCGTTTCGCTGCTGCTTCCCATCCGGCATCCTGGACGAAGGTATTGTCCGCGCGGAGATTCATACTCATAGGACGGCCACACTTCGGACATCGGGGCACCAGTTCGGTGGGCACGGTACGCCGGATCTGTGCACCTTCCGGTACTGTCAATTTTCCTGCTTCGATCCGATATCCCTGGCTTATCACCATCTTTTTCACGGTCTCCTCGTTATCATAGGTTCCGCGATGACAGGGCTTGCTGCACTGGAACAGACCGTAATCTCCCTGGGTATAAAACATTCTGTTTTTATCGAATCCCGCCTTTTGAAAACAATGGTCTACATTTGTGGTGAGGACGAAATAGTCCTTGTTTTCCACCAGCTGAAAGAGTTGCTTATATAAATCTGTGGGCGGATCCATATAGCGGTTCACATAAATATACCGGCTCCAGTAAGCCCAGTATTCTTCCAACGTGTCATAATCGTAAAAGCCGCCGGAATACATATCGGAAAAACCGTATTTCTCTCCAAAATCAGCAAAGTACTTTTCAAAACGTTCGCCACTGTAAGTAAATCCCGCTGCTGTGGAAAGTCCTGCTCCCGCCCCGATCACAACGGCATCCGCCTGCTGTATTTTCTCTCTGATCAGAGCTGTTTTATCCGAGGAACCGCCTGTAAATTCGTTCATCTTCTTCTTTGAAAACATTAAATATCACCTTTATCTTTGACTTTGTTCTGTCTTTATACTGTTTCACGGTCTGTATGGCCAGTTCCGCTGCCCTTTCATTGGGAAACATAAACACCCCTGTGGAAATACAGCAGAATGCGATGCTTTCCACGTTATTTTCCTCTGCAATACGCAGGCAGGCTTCATAACAGGAACAAAGCAGACGTTCATGTTCCTCTGTCAGCCTTCCCTGTACGATAGGTCCCACGGTATGTATCACATAATCGCAGGACAGGTTAAATGCCGGTGTGATCTTCGCCTGTCCTGTGGGCTCCTCGTGACCCTGGCGCAGCATCAGTTCATTACAATAGTTCCTCAGTTCGATCCCCGCATAAGTATGAATACAATTATCAATGCAGTTATGGCAAGGCTGATAACATCCGGTCATACCGCTGTTGGCAGCATTTACGATGGCTCCCACCTGCAGTCTGGTGATATCTCCCTTCCAGAGATAGAGATCTGTGGATAACTCCTGGATCTCTGCCAATGTGACAATACCTCTTCCGGCATTTTCCTCTGCAAGATAGGCATCCTGGATCTGCAGAAATTCCTCCGAAAGTTCACCCGGCATCCGGACATTCATAAGTGCCCGCAGAAGCGTCTTCTGCTCCTCACTTTTTTTCGGAATCTGCATTTTGGCATACTGTGGCTGCTCTTCCAACAGCTTTTGAATTAAATAGTTTCTTCTTTCACTCTGGTTCATTCTCTTACGATCGCTTTCACGGGACAGTTTTCATAACAGCTGCCGCAATGCAGGCAATGGTTCTGCTGTATCCGGTACGGTTTTCCTTCCTCGATACACCGTTGGGGACATTTCGTACGACATTTTCCACAGCCAATGCATTTTTCGGTAATGTTATAACCCTTTTTTGTTATTGTACCACCACCCAGTGTATAAGTGTCCCGGAAAATAGGATTCACACCGAGATTAAAATATTCCACTTCCGCCCGGTCGATGCAGAAGATGATGCCGATACTTCTTGTATCACCGGGATAGACGTTGGCCAGATACGGCTGTTCCTCAAAGATAATATCCCGCCATTTCGCCTGTTTCTCCTCCGGTACTGCGTAGGCCCGCCCGGACATCCTGATCATCTCTTTATATTTTGTATAGCAGAGGATCTGCACTCTGCCATCTTCTAACAGTTCCTTACAAAAGTTCTTGCCCCTTGCCGTGAAAAAATAAATGGCATCCGGCTCATAATGGATGGCGCTGATATTACGGATCTGCGGTGCACCGTCACTGTCCACTGTAGCAAACGCCAACACTCCCACCAGTTCCATTTTTTTCATACATGTTGCTAAGTCCATCTTACAGTTCCTCTCCCGTGATCTCGTTTCTCGTCTTCCAGCACTGGGGATCCGCACCGTAGAAGTCTCCGGTGGTACCGTTTGCCACGGCGGGACATCCCCTGCACCATGCTTTCAGTTCACATTTGCTGCATTTCTTGAATTTATCGTAATCTCTGTATTTTTCCATCTGGCAGACCCAGACGTCCGCCAGCCGGTCTTCCCAGATATTCGCCACTCTGCTGTCGGTTACTCTGCGGCACGCCATAATATCTCCGTTGGAGGAAATGGTAATATGGCAGTTGCCACAGTTACAGCCTCCGTAGATCATGCCGCCGCATGCGTCCTCCGGCAGCTTAAACTGACCGGTCTCGTATTCATACAACGTCCACAGATGGTCTTTTCTATTAAAATAGGTCTCACATCCTGCTGCCTCATATGCTTTGAACTTCGCATCACAGATCTCTAAAAGTCTGCGATATTCCTGCGGCGTCATACTGGTATCCACCTCACCGCCGGTGGGCACATACCGCGAAAATGCAAACACCTTAACTTTCGCTTTCACTACTTCATCAATAATATCCGGTATTTCATTCATATTTGTCTTCGACACCGTACTCATAATAATACTTTTGATTCCTGCCCGGTTGAGAGAGCCGACCTTTTCCAGTGTCAGGTCGAAGCTGCCGGGCTTGCGAAACCAGTCATGGGTTTCACGCATACCGTCCAAAGACATCTGGTATTTCTCACAGCCGCACGCTTTCAACATCCGGCAGATCTGATCATCCAGATGGAACGGATTGCCCATCAGGGTAAATGGAATTTCCTTGCTTTTCAGCAGAACCATGAGTTTCCAGAAATCCGGATGAAGGATAGGATCGCCGCCGGTGATATAGAAATACGGAACTCTGTGGTATACCTTGCAGAAGTCCTCGCAGTTCGCCACGACCTCCTGCATCTGCTTCCAGGTCATACTCTTCAACTCCTTGCAGCCTTCCCCGGAAAAAATATAGCAGTGCTTGCAGCGCTGGTCACATTCATCTGTGATATGCCATTGAAAAGAAAAATAACTTCTCATCCTGTCCCTCTCCTTCTTTCTCTTTTGGATTTACTTACTTATCGGAAGCGCCACATGCTGTGCCACAGGCTGCGGGTTTCTCCTCAGGCTTGTCTGCTGCTCCGCATGCCGTTCCACAAGCTGCAGGTTTCTCCTCAGGCTTGTCTGTTGCTCCGCAAGCTGTGCCGCAGGCTGCACTTGTCTGTGCCTTGTCCTGTCTGTTCCATCCAAAAATGTTTGCTAATGCCATTTTACTTACCTCCTGTAATCTGTGTTTTTTCAGGCTCTCGCCTCGTTACAATTACAGAATAGCAAGACCCGACCTGCAAAAAAAGTACGCACCTTTTTATTACATAGGCACCTTTTTGTAACCTATGGACGGATGTTCACCGGTATGTTACATTGTAATTGATACTTACAGCACATTTTACACTTTTGAAAGGTGATCTTATGTTGACGAAGGACGAATTGCCGGAATGCCCGGTGGCAACCACGGTACAATTGATCGGAAGTAAATGGAAATTATTGATATTGAGAAATTTAATGATGCGCCCCTGGAGATTCAATGAGTTGAAGAAAAGTCTGGAGGGCATCAGCCAGAAAGTTCTGACCGACTCCCTCCGCTCCATGGAAGAGGACGGGCTGATCACCCGGACCGTCTACCCGGAAGTGCCGCCCCGGGTGGAATATGCCCTGAGTGACCTCGGCGAGACCATGCGCCCGATCCTGGATGCCATGCAGGAATGGGGAACAAATTATAAAAACGGAACTATATAGAAAGGAATTCCGACTATGGGAATCAGATTAGTCTGCAGTGACCTCGATGGTACACTTTTACAATATGGAAAAAAAGAATTAGAGGGGGAAATCTTTGACCAGATCCGGGCACTTCATGACCAGGGGATCCTGTTTTGCCCGGCATCTGGAAGACAGTATACCAGTCTGCGGAAGCTGTTCGCTCCGGTGGCGGATTGCTGTATTTTCCTGTGTGAAAACGGTGGCGTGATCTATAAGGACGAGCAGTGCATTGCGAAAAATCCCATGCCCCGTGCCCGGGCAGAAGAGATTGCGGAGGATCTGTGGAATCGTAGTGACGGTCAGGGTGAAATCATGCTCTCCGGACAGAATACTGCGTATCTGATGGAACGTGGTCTGGGAATGCTGGACAGAATAAAGTTTATCGGCAACAACTATCAGGTCATTCAGGATCCTTCCGAAATTCCGGAAGACATCGTAAAGGTCTCCGTATATCTCCATGAAGGCGTAGCGGCTTACGCTGACCGCTTCGTCCCCCGCTGGGAGCAGGCGAACTGTGCAGTGGCCGGACCTTACTGGATCGATACTACCCTTGCCAACAAAGGCATCGGTGTCACCTCTATCTGCAAGATCCTTGGTATTGACCTTACAGATGTCATGGCATTCGGTGACAATTATAACGACGTATCCATGCTGGATATCGTGGGACATCCTTATATTATGGATGGTGCAGCGGCGCCCCTTCGGGAAAAATACCCGGATCACACGCCGCGCCCGGAAGACATTTTGCGGGAAATTTTAAACGGATACTCTTAAGCCATGTCCGGATGATCTGCTTTTTCCGGAGGTATTCTGCGACTTCGGCTGCTTCCTTCTGTCTCGTGGTAAAAGTACTGTTTTCGTAATGCCCGTTATATTCCGGCAATAATTTCTTTCACTTCTTCTAGCGGTTTGTCTGTAGCGGAGGCTATCTGCTCTGCCGACAGACCATTCTTATACATTTTCAGAATGAGGCCGGCTTCGCCTTCTATTCGGCCTTCTATACGCCCCTTTTCTCGTCCGATTGCAATTCCTTTTTCTTCAATTCCTTCGCCTAAATTGCACATAGCGCTCACATCCTTTCTCATATTTTCTTCTATGGGAATATTATACTCATTTCCTATGATGTTCAGCTTTTCATCTACACTCAATTCCCGGGACAGCAATGCCCCCAGCAAGCGGTGTAATTCGTAGGTTTCATCATGTTCCGGCAGTTCCCTTGCCAACCCTATCATTACGATGTTGATCAGATCCAGATTTCCCTTCCACTCATAGGAACCGATCACATCCTCTTTGGTAAGGTGGATATGGCTCATGGTATTCTCATCCATATTCATACATACCCAGATGGAATACACACGCTTGATGTCATCGTAGCGGGAATTCTCAAAATCCCTTTCCTTCTGGGAAGAGACCAGTCTGCTGACATAGAAAATTGCCCGGTTTAAGATCTCGTACTCTCCCGGTTCATCCTTCTGTGCTTCTACGTTAATAATGATCTGCGACAGACCATCCTTCGTCCGCACATAAAAAACAATATCAAATCTCGCCAGTCCTTCGTTGATCTCCTGACTTTCCGTATTAAAACCAACAATACGCTGTCCGTTTTTGTCAAGCACTGCGTTGGTCAGCCCCGGCTCCACAGGCACAGTGCTGATATAAGGGGTTCCTTCTATGCAGTTTGCAACTGTTTTGGGATTCATCCCCTTAAATTCATCCACAGTTTTGATCAAAATCTGTGCCAGAACTCTTTTGTGTCCTACCAGCCGCTTCACTCTTGCATCATACTGTGCTTTCAGATCGGCTGCTTTTACCGCATTCTTCAATTCTGTATTCAATTAATTTCCTCCTTTTGTGTCAGGCAACTATAGATATTTTCAGACGCAAAAGGAATCTATACATATCTATATTATAGCTTACCTGTTTTTGTGATACAACTGGTTTTCTGTGGTGTTTTGCTCCCCTTATTCTTCTGTTGTATTATCTTGAGGGTTCGGCTGACTTTTTTATCAAAGTCTCAGACATCAGCTTTTGCTGACATAGAAATTTTCATAAGTGAAGTGTACTTATAAACAAAGCATACTCTATGTTTTCTAATTATGCAATAACTATATTTC
>ERZ1034669.120-NODE-120-length-35737-cov-39.103077_pt1 | contig 35737 bp, 24 predicted proteins | sample MGYA00520705_ERZ1034669 | MGnify/ENA primary metagenome ERZ1034669 (study PRJEB33766, sample SAMN09781766) | gut metagenome | biome: gut microbiome | host: Homo sapiens | place: Madagascar | study: EMG produced TPA metagenomics assembly of the PRJNA485056 data... | reverse complement strand
GCCCAGCAACGCCTCACCGTCGGTTTCGCAGAACCCATTCCACCAAACCGACGCCCAGCAACGCCTCACCGTCGGTTTCGCAGAACCCATTCCACCAAACCGACGCCTACAAGCCACTCACCATCGGTTTCGCAGAACCCGTGCCACCAAACCGATGCCGCACCTAGAGCCAGACCGCTGAGTGCGATACCCAAAGCGGCCACGCCCGAAAGCACGCGCTTCACAATACTGTTCTTACCTACCCTTCCTCCTGTGCAGGAGATTGGCTCTTCTATCCGTGTTGCCTCGGCTGCGGTCGGGAAAGTGGGAGCATCGCGGTTGCTCTCATTGCGCACAGCGGTAGCGGCAAGCGATTATTTATATATTTATAAATAAGCTATATTCATTATGCATTCACTTCGGGTACACATCGTCAACAAATACCCCCCCCCCGCTTATTTTGAAGCCCCTGTTTCAAACGTTTGACAAGCCGTAAATCAACAAAAATCCCCGTATGTAAAACGACCTAACTATTTGTTGCCGTTGGGCGTGTCGCACACGCTCACATACGTTTCCAGCACGTGTTCCAATCGCCCAAATCCCCCGATGGCTGGATGAATCCACCTCTCCAGCAAACCCCTACCGCCATGCCCTCCATCGGGCGTACCCCGCTCCCCTCTCTCACACGCCAAAATCCCCACCGGCTGGAATAAAACCGCCGCTTAAATCCCACTCACGCGCCAAAATCCCCCAGCTACTGGAATAATTCACCCAATGCGAGGCAACTGGTAACTTTACTTTGCCACTTTTACACTAAACTGGTAAACTAAAACTGCCAGTTATACCAAAATCCCCCTCTTCCACATCAAGCCACATCAGACCAAACGAGGCAATATGAATCGCATCATCGCGGAAACCATCAGCGACTTCTCGCTCGACAACTATCGCCCGATATTGCAACGCGATCTCAGTCTCGGAACCGCCCTCCAACCCCGTATCGGCAATCTCGTCAAAGTAATCACCGGCACGCGCCGCAGCGGCAAAAGCTACCGTATGTTCCAGGAAATGGACGAGCTTATCCGGCAGGGCGTAGGCCCAAATCATATTTGCTACTTTAATTTCGAAGACAACCGTTTCGCTCCCGTCACCGCCCAAACCGGAGACGAAGTACTCGACACGTTCTACGAATTGCATCCCGAAGCACTGACAGATGGTGCATACCTGTTCTTTGACGAACTGCAGGAAATGCAAGACTGGGGCGCATGGCTGCGACGCATCGTCGACACACGAAAAGCAACCATCTACGTCAGCGGATCATCCTCGAAAATGCTGTCCACGGAAATCGCAACCGAATTCCGCGGCCGCGCCATTGAGTTCGAGCTGCTACCGTACTCTTTCCGCGAAATCGCACAGAATAACGGCATCAACGACATCCATTCCACAACCGAACACATCACGTTGCGCAAATTGTTCTCGGCATATCTCCAACGCGGCGGTTTTCCAGCTGCGCAAGGATTGCCAGAAGAACTTGCAATTCCACTGCTGCAATCATATGCGCAGCAAGTGGTTGCACGCGATATCGTCGAACGACACAACATCTCCCGTCCGCGCGTCGCAGCGGCTTTCACGCGACGAGTACTCGGCACGAACGGCAAACAACTGTCAATCCGAAAAACCGAAAACATACTACGCTCCATGGGTCTGTCGACCAGCCGCGAGCTACTGGCGGACATGCTCGACTATCTGCAGGAAGCGTATTTGATTTTTCAAATACGCGATTTTTCCTTCTCCCTCAGCGACACAACCACGTCTTTGCCGAAGATCTATGCCATCGATCCCGGACTAGCAGCGGCGAACACCAACGCCAGCATCCGAGACGAAGGGCAGCGATTGGAAAATGCCGTGTACTTGGAATTACGTAGACGTACCGTCGGCTCGCGACGTGGCACAATTTCGTCATATCACACCAAAGCGCACGGATACGAAATCGATTTCGTTGTCGGCGACGAGCTTGAAGGACACCCGTACGAACTCTATCAGGTCACCGATTCCATGGATGACGAGCAGACCCGGGCACGCGAATTACGCGCACTCTGGGAAGCCATGGAGGAATCCGGATTGTGCAATGGCACGATTATCGTCGGAGAAGGCGAGCATGCCTCATATGACAGTCCCGATGGTGCCCATACCGTACGGCAAGTGCCCGCATGGGAATGGATGCTGCAGCGCGATTAACCGCGACGCGCGCCCCGCCCAGCCCGCACCTCACGCGTGGCCTTCACCGCCACGAACACCGAACGCACCAGCAGCACGCACAGGTAGCAAGCGAACAGTATCGATCCGACGCGCGGCGTGACCGCACCGGCGGCCCACGTGCCCAGCGGCGCGGTCACGGCCGCCGTCACGCCAATGATGAGCGCGGTTCTCACATGCGCCAACTTGCGTTTGAGATTCGCCGCACTGGTGGTGATCGAATTCGGGAACATGGCCAGCAGCGAGGTGCCACGCGCGATCAGGTCGGACGCGCCGAACAGCATCGACAGCGCAGGCACGGCGAGCGCCCCGCCGCCGATGCCCAGCAATCCGGCCAGTGTGCCGATCACCACGCCCAGCAGTGCCAGACAGATACCGGTCGTCACGGTCATGACGATGCGCTGACTGCGCGAGGGCACGAATCCCGCCTGGTTGACGACCACGAATACCAGGAACGCCACGAAAATCCATCGCAGCACGAGCTCCGGCAGCCGCGATAGCAGCCAGCTGCCGATCTGCCCGCCCACAAACATGCCGCAGAACAGCAGCAGCGCCGCGATACAGTCGACATGACCGCCGGTGGCGTATGAGATGACGCCGGAGATGGAGGTCGGCACGATTGCCAGCGTGGATGTGGCGGCCGCGTTGCGTTGCGACAGCCCCAACCATACGAGCGCGGGCACGATCACCGTGCCGCCGCCGATGCCGAACATGCCTGACAGCAGTCCGACGATCACGCCAACCGCCACCAATATCGCGACCGCGCGTGCGCCGCGCGCCTCCCCCAGCTCGGTTCCACTGCTCGTATCGGTCATATCGCGCTCCTTCTCCGCCCGATACTACTCCAGCCCGCCCAACCCCACGCAAACCAGCACCTCACCGCGCCCTTACCGTAGCGCAGACAAATCAGGCACGTAAATCAACGATTCCGGAAGCCGTTCCGGCTTGAGAAACATAGTCATATAAAGCGGGAGATATGTGATCGGCCCGTCCACCTCAATATTGCCTTTGCAGAACACGTATGCGTCGCGCAAATGCCAGTCGTCAATCGCAAGCATGTTATCCAAAGCCTTGTGACGCCGCCAATCGTTGCCGGATTTCACTTCGATCGGCAGCACTGTTTTGCCGTTTTGCACCACGAAATCGACTTCGCCCAAGCGGGTTGAATTGTAGTAGTGCAGGTCGAAGCCATGGGCTCGCAGCTCTTGGGCGACCACATCCTCCATGATCGCTCCCATGTTCACGTCGAGATTGCCCTGCAGCAGATCGTATTGGATATTGCCCATGGATGCTGCGCACAGCAGTCCGACATCGTTGAGGAACAGTTTGAACAGGCTGTGTCTGCCGTTGCTCTCCAATGGAGGAACCGGTTCGGTCACGTTGTAGCAAGGCAGCGCAACGCCGGCGTCGGCCAGCCAGAGGAAGCTGCTGGCATACCGGTTTTGGCGAGCGGTTTTCGAGAGGTCGGCAAGTACGAATCTGCGATTTTTGTCATCCAGTTGGGACGGAATCGCATCGAAGATACTGCGGATTTTCGTACGATCCTTCGTTTCGGCATATTTGGCGATGTCGAGCCGATACAGGGCGAGCAGATCGTTTTGCAGGGATACCACTTGCGCGATGTCGTGCGTATCAACGTATCGCTGCACGACATCCGGCATGCCGCCCACCACCAAATAGGTTTGGAACAGTCCCATCATGGCATCATGCACCGGCGTCGGAACGGGGGTGCGTGTCTCGAAGTGGCTGCGCAGCATGTCCAACGTCTGTTCCTGCACGCCGTTCGCCATGCAGAATTCCTCAAAATCCAACGGGTACATGCGCAGCTGCTCTTCGAATCCAACGGGATACGATGTAATTTGACGGGTTTTAACACCAAGCAGCGAGCCGGTTTCCACATAGTCGAAACGTCCGTCCTCCACAAGGAATTTGATGGCCGTGCGTGCCGCCGGACATTCCTGAATCTCATCGAACAGGATCAAGGTGTTGCCTGGTTCCAAGGGAATACGCAGGTATGCCGTGAGGCTTTCGATGATGCTGTCCGCATCAAGTGCCTCCTCGAATACCGACGCAGCCTTAGGGTCCTCCACAAAGTTCAATTCGGCAAAGCGACGATAGCTATGCCGAGCGAATTCGCGAACGAGCGTGGTTTTGCCGATTTGACGCGCTCCAGTGATCATCAGCGCCTTGTCCGCACCGCGTTTTTTCCAATCCTCAAGATCGCTCCAAGCCTTGCGTTTCAGCATGTTCGCCTCCGTGAAGTAGCTTCCATCGCGGCACGTTGCGCCGTTGCGCTTCAACCGAACCCTGAGCGCACACCGGGCAGCAAGGCAGCGCAACGAAATAGCGCAACGAAACTTGCATTACATAGTATATCAAATGCAACGTATTCTGCAACGTAAAAGTGCAACGGAATACTGCAACGAAAATCGGGTTCAAAAACCGTCTCAGTGCAACGAAAATCGATTACGCGCGCATGCCGGACGAGTGACGCGGGCCGCCGGCCGCACTCAGGCGACTGACTCCACCTCCAGCAGAGGCACCAGTGGAAACACCAGCAGAGCCACCAACATCAACCGAACCACCAGAGACACCACCGCCAGAGACAGCGCCAGCCGCACCGACACCGCGTCGGCCGCCCACCATCGCGGCACCGGCCACCTGCCCATGCCGGATCAGCCACGAACGCCGCCACAGCCCGGCCAGCCACACAAGCGCACAGCCAACAATCAGCACCAGCAGCCCCACAACCACAGCCGCCACAGCCGTCATCTCCCCCGGCTCGTCGTATTGCGTGGTGTCCGGGACCTTCGGGTTCGGAATCCTATGGCCGCGCACCAGCAGCCGGTGCGAGTTCACTCCGTATGGCGTGCACGTGATCAGCGTCGCGTAGTCGCGCCCCTGCTCAATATTCAGCTTGCTGATTTCGCTCGGCAGCACCACTGAGATCTGGTCCACTTGGTACGTGTAGGTTTCGTCGAGCACGTGGAATGCGAAGGTATCGCCTTTTTGCAGTTCGTCCAAGCCGGTCAGCAACCGGGCGGACGGCAGGCCGGTGTGCCCGGAGACCACCGCGTGCGTGGTCGCTCCGCCTACGGGCAGCGATGTGCCGGCCAAATGTCCGGCGGCGATCTGCAATACGCCGTCACTTGTGCCGTGATAGACGGGCAGTTTCACTTTGATGCGCGGGATGGTCACGTATCCCATGATGCCGGTGCCGGTCACGTCGAGCGTTTCATCATATTCGCGCTTCTGCGCGTCGGTCATGTGCCACCGATCGCCGTTCGCGGCGAGCCGTTCGTTGTATTCGTGCGCCGCTTTCAGCATGGCCTTGCGTTCGGCGCCGGACATGTCTTTGGTTTGTTCCACGTAGCCTGCTACGGCGTATGACTGGTGCATGCGGTTCCACCAGTCGCTGAATGTCGGATACGCGATGAGACCCAGCGCACCGATCATGGCGATTGCGGAGATGGCAATCATCACATTGAGCAGCGCATTCGATTTCTTATGCTTGGCAGCCGGTTTAACCTGCGCACCCGGTTTAACCTGCGCATCCAATTCGACTTGCGCAGCTGGCTTGGCGTCCGATTCATCCGTCACGTTATTTATGCTACGCCCGCTTCCGCAAAGCCGTCTTGGCAACGATCAGCAGCACCAAGCCCGCGCCCAAGATGGCCACGGCAATCCAAGCGGCCTGCTGCACGTCGGCGCCGGTGTGCGGCTGGTCCGGCGTGGTGGGTGGCGTGTGCGTGTTGGTGATTTCAGTGGAGTCGCCTTCCACATCGGAGATGGTGGTGTAGCCGTCGGGCACCGCCGCTTCGACCACGGTCCATTCGTGGTCCGCGTCGAGATCCGTCCACGAATGCGTCCACTTGTTGGACTCGTTCAGCTTCACGTTTTCCACGGGCTCGCCGTCGCGCAGGAGTTTCACGGTGATGGATTCGGGGCGCTTGCCGTCGGAATTGTTCCGGTCATTCCAGATTTTGCGCACAGTGCGTTCCACGGTTTTCGGCGGTTGCGCCACACATTCGGTTTTCGGTTCGATACTCAGCACACGCGACCCGCCGGAGACGCCGTCTTCGGGCACTGCGACGAGCATACTGCCGGAAGAGCACGTCCATGTCTGGTTCTTTCCGGAAGCGTTGGTGACCTTCACGTCAACACTGTCGGACACGGCCAGGTACAAGCCGTCGGACAGTCCGGTGAAGGTCAGGTGTCCGGAAGCGTTGGTGACGCCGGTTGCCGTGGCGTCGGGTTTGTTCACCGCGATGAGTCCGGCGAGCGTATTGGCCATGTCTCGCCACACCTGCGCGTCCTTGCCGGTCATCTTCGACCAGTCGACGGGGTAGGCGGTGGAGTCGGTGAACGGTGCGACGGGTTCGAAGGTGGCGCCGCCGCTTGCCGGGATCTGCCCGACTTTGTAGAGGTTGAAGCTGGCGTCCGAAATGGCGAAGTTGGTAGAATCGTCGCCAGTTTCGGAATCCGAGCTTTTATGTTGGTAAGAAATGGCGATGCTGCCGCTGGCAGAGTCTGTTGTTGGCGCCGCGACGGCATCGCGAGTAGTGAATGCACAGGCTGCCGCGGCGAATGTGGCGGCGATTGCGCAGCATGCGGCGATGACGCGGCTTGCGATCGTGCGTTCCTTCATTGCCGACCCCTCTTCTGTGGATTGGAAAGTAAGCATGTTTGATTCGCCCCCAACGGCAAACCGGAAAATATATGGAGCCAGGCTGGATACTCAAGAAAATTAGGCAGTGTACAAGGGATTGAGGTGGTCCAGCCCAGCATATGTGGGTTCAGTTATTATTTAATTTTTAGTTTTTAAATTATGTATTGCGATTCCCGTAAGCCGCTGCTGACTTGCGTCAACGCGGCTCACGGGTTTCGCATGGTTACTTCAGATTCTTATGGAATCCGGAGGATCAGGCGTTGCGGCGACGCAGCGCCATGACCAGGGTCGCGCCAGCAAGCACGAACACGGCGATACCAGCCACGTACAGCAGCACGGTGCCCATGCCGCCGGTGGACGGGAGGTTGGAGCCCTTAACGTTGACGACGTTGGTGGTCAGGGAGCTGTTGGTCTCATCGGCGGTGAAGGAGATCTCGCCAGAAGCCGCGGTGCCGCTCAGGCTGGTCAGGATGTCCGTGCGGTTGTCGGTGTCGCCCCAAGTGATCTTGTGATCGGCGGTCACAGTGAAGGTGATCGGCTTGATGGTGTTGTAGCCGGCCGGGGTCGTGGTCTCGGTCAGGATGTAGTCGCCGTCATCGAGACCGGAGAAGGTGAAGGAGGTGTCCTCGCCCGCGGTGAACTCCTTGACGGAGGTCGTGGTGCCGCCATTAAGCTTCTTCTCCAGCTTGAACGCGGCGCCCTTCAGAGCTTCCTTGTTCTCGTTGACCTTGTTCACGACGACCTTGTAGGTGAAGACGATGACGTTGTCCCACGGGGTCTCACCGGTCGGGGTGCTCTCGCCGCCCTGCTCGGAGTTCGGGTTGTTGGAGAACTGCAGCTTGGCCTGGTTCACGTTGCCCTGATTGCCGAGCACGGCCTGCTCGGTGAGCGTGGAGGTGTAGTTGACGGTGATCTCGGAACCAGCCTTGGCGGCAGCCACGGCGGTCTTCAGATCGGTGAACACAACCTCGAAAGTGCACTTGTCGGAGAGACCGGTGGTCTTGACCTCGTAGCCGCTGGTGATCTGCGTGCCGTCGACGGCGACCTTGACGGAATCAGCGTTGAAGGACAGACCCTTCTCCTCGACATCATGGAAGGCGAGGTAGTAGGTCTTGTAGTCGGCGTAGTTGCTCGGCAGGGTGGCCTTCAGCTGGAACGGAACCTTGTCGTTGATGTCGTAGTCGGCGGAGTCCTGCCAGACGGAGGTTTCACCAGTGGTGTCGTTGGTGTCCTGGACCTTCTTCTCGAAGGAAGGCACGTCGCTCTTCGGGCTGATGGTCACGTCGCCGACGACCTTGGTGATGTACAGGGTGTTGGCGTCGTTGCCGCTCACGGAGCCGTCCTTGTCCTTGATGAGGTAGTAGCCCGGAGCAGCGGTGTAGGTCGTTTTGTCCTTGGTCAGCGTTGCGACCGGGGTCTCAAGGTTGGCGAACGTCTTGATGACGTCAAGCTTCTCCTGGTCGGTCTTGCTTTCGACGTTCACGTCGGTGAGCCGCTTCAGCTCATCGGCGGCCACCTCGGTACCCTTGGCCTTGGCGCCGTTCTCGCCGTACTTGACGTTGGAGAGCACGCCGTCGGACAAATCACCGGTGAAGATCTGATACACCTCGTAGGTGTGATCCTGATACTTGGTATCCGTAGGGAACGTAATTGTCGGATTGGTGGTGGCAGTCGTATTTTCCTCCGCCATGGCGGTGGAGGCACCGGCGAAACCGGCGACGGCCATTGCCGCGGTGGCTGCCACAGCGACGAGGCCTTTGAGAACCTTATTCATTGTTCTCCCTTTCTTTCTTGTTTGAAATCTTGAATCTTCAGTTATGTGTGTTCAGTTATTGCCTAGTGGGCATTGGGTCGCTACGCTACGGTCCAGCCCCCTTTCCCCTAGACGAGTTCATCATTGCCGCCTCCTGACCTTGAGGGCCATTCCAGCCGCAACAACACCTATCAACGCCACGGCCATCGCCGTCGCGTAAATCCATGAATCCCCTTCGCCGCCCGTAGCCGGCAAAATCGCCCCCGGCCGGTTCTCGATGCTGCCACCACTGACGGTGAACGAAGTCTCTGCGTTGTAAGCAGACGTACCAGTCGTGTTGAAGTTGTCGCTCGCGTACCAGTCGCCGACAATATTGCCGCCTTCCAGCGGGCCGATACGGAACTTGTGCGAAGTGGCGTCAAGGTCGTATCCGTCAGGAGCCTTGGATTCGACGAGTTCGTACTCGCCCCAGCCCAAGCCGCTGATCTTGAATTTGCCGGAGGCTCCATCCAAATCAACATATGCATCAGTCTGGGTAGAGCAATTGGCAACGCCGTTCTGCCTATCTACGCAGTCGGTGACCGTGCCAAGCGTGGCGTCCGAAGTGACATCGGTGTACTTGGCCACGCCATTATCCCAAGAGAAAGTCTTCGTCTGCTTGAGGGTCCACTCGGAACCGGAAAGCGGATCAGAATTGTTGGTATCCGAAGACACCTTGGTCCACGTCACGCTACCAGTCTTACGAGTGTTTGCAATCTTGTTGCCAGTGTTATCTGCGCCAAACGCCGGGCTCCAAGTAGCGGTTCCATTCTGGATGGTGATCGTGTACACCGTATCGGACACTTCGTAACCGTTCGGGGCGGTCTTCTCCTTCAGCTGGTACGTGCCACCCGCAAGGTCGGAAACCTTGAACTTGCCAGCAGCCGTGTCCTCATCCACCTTGGTGCCCGTGGTCTCGTTAGCCACGTTCATCACGCTGCCCTGAGTTCGCAGCACGGAGGCGACCGCGCGATGCTCGTTACTGCGGGCGGCAACACGACGGCTGCTGTATGCTGCGGTGGAGGTGACGGCGCAACCCGAAGGAGCTGTGATCGAATACGACGGTCCGGCGGAAATCACCACAACATCGGGAAGCTCACTACCGTTGGTGAACTTGAAGTTGTCGCCTTCCTTTGGAATGTCGTCAGACGACCCCCTAGCCCCATACCACTTGCTGGTATCGCCGCTGATGTATTTGAATCCGAACTGGCTAGTCGAGTCAATCGCATTGCTACCCGTCAACGGAATCTTCGCATATGCATAGCTGTTGCAGGAGCCATCCATTTGCGTCATGTTGATGTCCGCCCAAACAGTGTCGCTCGTGGTCTGGTAATGCACCTTGACATTATCCGCGGGCCAGTTAGTTTGCGCCTGGAAGTAGAGCGTGAGGTACTGCTTGGCAATCACGTTCACCTTCAAAGTGAACGTCTGGCTGGAGTAAGCTTCCTTGGCCGTGATGGTAACGGGTTCTGAGGTCACGCTGTTCGCGGTCAAAGTGACGTTCGTGCCAGTGCGGGCGCTCAGCGAGACGTTATCCGCGCTGGAGGTAGACCATGTAACAGTGTTGCCTGCAGGAGCCGCAGAGGCAGTCAGTTCGAGGGTCTTGCCCTTCTCAAGATTGATTGTGTCTCCATTGCTGTAGCCGTTGATCGACACGGAAGTCTCTACGGTCACGCCAGAAACATTGACAGTGAACGATGCGGTGACCTTACCATCAGCCGACTTCACGGTAATAGTGGTATTGCCATCGCCGGTCGGAGTGACGGTACCGTTCTGGTCAACCGACGCGACAGTGGCGTTGTTGGAAGACCAAGTCAGCTTGGCACCAGTGATCACCTGGTTTTGCTGGTCGTACGCAGTTGCGGTAAACGTCTGCGAATTGTTGCCCTTAAACGTAATAGTCGTATCAGATGCGACAACGTTACCGTTTGTATCCGTAATCGTAATGCTTTTGACCTCTGTGCCGGACTGGTCGTCAGTAATGTTCCAAGACTGCTCAGCAGTATTGCCGTTCATCCTGGAGAGCGTCCACGTTGAACCGGCCAGCAACGTGCTGTTGTCGGTGCCATCGACCTTCTGCCATTCGATTGCCGAACCAGTCTTCTTATTGATGATCTTGCCGTCGGTCAACAGTTTGTCTGCATCCGTGCTGATTGCACTACCGGTACTGTCGAAAACGTTGGCGATGGTTGTCGCAGCCTCGGTAGTGCTGCTACCAGTATTGATCTGGTAAATGTTGGTGTTTTGCGCATAACCTTCAGCCGTACCCGATTCCTTCAGGAAATAGGTGCCGTTCTTGGCGAGGTTGCCCAACTGGAACGAACCTTCCGCATCAGCATCATCGTTCCAACCGCCATCGGCGATGGTGGCAAGAGCGTTCGTGCCGTTTACCGCATCTCCCTTCTTGCCGTACACAGTCCAGCTGGTGCCACCGAGAGCATTGTGCTCAGCGGTGTCATCCACCTTGTCCCATGCGATTGCCGCACAAGAAGTAGAATATGAACCGTTCCACGGGAGGTTGTGGCGTTCCTGATCCATATCCAATGCGGAAGCGGAATGGCTACGTTCGTAGTTGATGAACAGATAGAATTTGCCGTCCTGACCAGTATTGCCCACCGCATCAGGGTTGTACATGGCGAAAGACCCGCCGACCCATACGCGGCCGTTGGTACTCACATGCGATTCAAAGCTGCCGTTCGGTACGAGAATGCTGCCGAGCATGCCCGCAGCCGGGTCATCGTTGGTTTTCATGGGGAACGAGCCATCCCACACGCCATCATTCCCCTCAGCTGCAGAATTCTTGACATCACGAGTCGTAGTACCCGAACCCTGACCACCGCGGATGATTACATTGCTCGCATCCGCAAAGTTCCACATAATCTGCTGAGCGCGCTTGGCGTAAGCGTTGTCGGTGTAGGAGCCGCTCAGTTCACTGGTCTGATTATTCATATCAGTCCACCAGAAGCGCCAGCCGTTGTGGAAATCCACGTTTCCCCCGGTCACGTTAATGACCACAGAAGAGGTGTCCGGAATATTCGAGAAGCTAAAGCTCACGCCGGTATACGACAAGGAATCGTTAAGCATGCTTGCCGGCAGATTGAACACCTGCATGGAAGACGTGCCATTGCCTACAAACTTGATGATCTTCTCATGCACGCTGTCGATGGTGAAGATATAGCTTCCATCGAACTTCGTGCGAACAAGGCCGTTTTGATTTTCGTTATCTGACGAGATTGTCGCATCAGCCACGTAGACACTGCTTGACTGCTGCTTGCTGAGGCTGCTCAGATTCCCCGACAGCGTCTTGATATAGGAGCCGAACTCGGTGAATGTCTGACCGGTGGAACCTATCTGATCATCATTCTGATTCCAGTTGACAGTACCGCTTGTATCGCTCGGCACGTAAACAGAATTGCGCTGGGTGTACTTATTCTTATTGGTATTTTGCGAGCCGGAAGACGCACCGAGAATGTCATTGGACGAACCGCCGTACACGGTGGTTGGAGCGCCAGCAATGTTAGCCGTATAACGTGGCTCCGAAGTCTTGGTCTGGCCGACCCATCCGGCATTACCCCAAGCCTGCGCACCGCCGACCCAACTGATGTCGCTATCGGAGCTATTACCCCTCACCTCAAGCGTGGAGGAACCTGTTGCCGGACGATACTGACCGCCAAAGCCCACAATGCCAAAACGGAAGCCCTTGTAGTCTTTTATATAACCATTCTTCACGCCATCTTTATCCGTGTAATACGAAGTCCATAGCCCCTTAAGCGGATGCATAAGCAGCTTGCCGTTCACCGCGGTCAAGCCCTCGGCTTCGGCAGCGTATGAACCAGACGGCCCATTGACGTTATTCATATTGCCGGATGAGGCTTTCTGGCCTACATACATATCACCGCCAACATATGTGGCGATTCCGGAATCCACAGTTCCGCTACCGGTATCGGTGCCAAGGGAAATGCTGGTAGGCGTGCAGATTGCGCCGTCATTGTGACTTTCGTCAGCTTTGGCATTGTAGGCGGGGAGGAGGGAAGTTACTGCTACGGTGGCCATCATGGCTACCGCTATGGCGGCGGCGGTCAGGGAGCGGGTACGCGAAAGCGCGCGACCGGCGGTCGGTCGCGTTCCTGAATAGTGCTGCGGTACGTGTTTGTCGGTACCGTTAAGCCACTTTCTCATCCTGTCCCCTCCTGCAAGGCCCTCAACCTCTCGAGTCCCTCAAAACTCGAGGGCTGACATCCCTTGCGTAATGTCTGTCACTGCACGCTCTGCGCGTGCATACGTTTCCTTTGCCTCATCGCGGTTCCGGTACCTCATCCGGAACCCCTCTTATTCTCCTTTAAATATCATTTGCAATGCTAACCTTTGCATTACTGAAAATCAATGAAACACTTCCTCATGCTCACCCTTACAGCAATGAAACACCCACCCCCATCCATTTTTCAGCAAGCTACTAATCCTTTGTGCTTATTGGGTTTTCAGATTTTTTAAGCCTTGCCGAGAATTATTCAAAGCTTGCTAAAATTTGCCGCGACCTATGCCCCCAAATGTGCGCAATGAAACAAATGCATGCAAATCTGTTTCATTTTTTCATGAAACAGCATCATTGCGATCACGCATCAATCCGGGGAAATGATTTCCCGTAATCGACTCTTATCGTCCCGACCGTGGTTGCAAACCGTATCCGAGACAAGCCATAGTGCCCCCGGGAAACCGGTGCCAACCGCCACCCCGTGCTCCCTCCGTTCCAACCTCGCAACCGGAACACGAGTTAAGCCTTCGGATGCACGCATCGGAATCGCCCCGTCTCCCCCGTACTCGAAAAACCCGGAATCACACCCGGGAATCGAGCCCGCCAGGGGCATCAATCCGGTCAACCGGGGCGCCGACCCTACTTCCTGTACACGGAATCGGTGCCACGCAGCACCAACTGCGCGCGCACAATCTCATGCGCGTTCTCAAGCGGCTCACCTTCGATAAGCCTCATGGCCTTTTGTGCGGCCGCGCGACCCATCGCATACGGATCCTGGCGCATGGTGGTCAGGTTCACAGTGTCCGCATACGGCGAATCGTCGAAGCCGATAATCGAATAGTCCGTCGGCGCATGGTGGCCGTACCTGTCCAGGCGCAACACCAGCGGAATCGCCATCATATCCATCTGGCAGCAGATCGCGTCCGGGAACTCGTCCAACGCAAGCAGCGCGGTCAACGCCGAGTCGGCGAAGGTCTTGCCACGCGGCACAGAGACGACGCGCCACTTGAAGTCATGGGAGGCCTCCATCGTCTTGCAGGCGCGGATGAAGCCCTGCCCACGCGCGTCGATGGAGGAATTAATGGAATCGACCGCATCGGAGCACACGTACACAATGTTCTTGTGCCCCAGATTGATCAGATGCTGCGCGGCGGTGAACATGCCATCCTCGTCGTCGATGGAGATGGTGGCGTCAAATCCGCGCTGCGATGGCGTGTTGATGCCGACGATCGGCACATGAATGCGCTTGAGCTGCTGAATCTCCCTCGACTCCACGCCGAAGGACGTCACGAACACGGCGTCCACGTTGCGGCGGACCGGCAGATTTGTGAAGAATTCCTTGCGATTCTCGGCCGTGTCGACATGCTGGAACAGTGACACGTCATATCCGGCGTCGTGCATGATGGAATCGATACCGGCGAATACCTCCGTGTTGAACCAGCTGGTGATCTCCTCGTTCATAAGCATCGCCACACGGAACGACTGTCCGGACTTCAACGACGTGGCGGAACGGGAGATGTTGAAATCCAGCTTGTCCGCGGTCTCCAGAACCTTGCGACGGGTGCGGTCGGAAACCAGTTCCGGACGCGTGAACGCTCGCGAAACCGTGGAAATCGACACACCTGCGGCTTTGGCAACCTCACGAATGCCTGCTTTGTCCATCTCTATCCCCTTTGCGGCCTCAGCACCGGAATCACAAACGTTTCCAGCATTGGAAATATTCGTTTGAGCGGCGATGCTCTCTCAATCTGTTTCCATCATACTGCGAACGTTGTCAAAAATCACGCTAGTTTTGCACAAAATGCGCAAATAATCAGAATAATCGGATACAGAGCGTAGAAAACCCACTTCGTCCAGGAATGCTTATAGCCCAGACGGCCATTGTCGTAATGCACGAACGCGACGCCCACGCCAGGAGTGATCATCATCACCGCGCCGAACAGGCCGGCGGTGAACATCATCGAGTTCTCATACTGCCGCATAAGCTTGAAAATCAGCGCAAAACCAAGGGTTACGGCACCGATGCTCATCATGTGCTGACGCAGTCCCACGCGCAGCAGCAGGTCCCACAGCAGGCCGACCACCACCAGAAGAACCGAGAAAACCACCTTCATGGCCTTCTGATAGTGCTCACCCACCCATTCGAGCGCCGCAAGCACCACAAATGCAACAAACAAGCCGAAAACCGGGTTCTGAGAGCCCAGATCGAAGGTCTTTCCGGATGTGGCGAGGTCATACGGCACCTCGCACACCACGGCGAGTGCAAACAACTGCAAACCATATGCAACACGGCTATGCGTTTTCAGAAAACCCTGCACGAGAAGCCACGCATAGATCGGGATCGCAAACCAGGAAGCCACCTCACTGAGCACCATCGCGGTCAGCGACGTCATGTTGTTCGTGTCGGAGCCGAAGAACAGCGGGACGATGGTGGTGGAACCGGCAGACAGCAGCAGCGCCACCGCGCCGATGACCTTGAGCTGGAACACCGTCAAACCACTGCGCTTCTTCCTGCCGCGTCGCGCGGCGCCGAATCCAATCTGATCGGTCGAATCGGTTCCAGTGCCCTGATCGGCATAGCCTTCCATACGTCCTCCTATTTCATATGCGCGTTCTTACCCACGCATTTTTATTGCGCGCATCTTACTTGCGCGTTGTTGTTTGCGCGTCCTTACCCCACACGCGGTTCACGCGTCCAGCACGAATTTCAGCAGCCCGTCGTAATCCGCGCCGTTGAAAGAACATACAGCATGCTCCGACACCTGCGGGTCGTCCGCCGGCGAAATCTCCGTGCGGAAATACGCTGCGTCGAGGCCGGCGGAATTGGCGCCGATGATGTCGTTGCGCTCGTCGTTGCCGACCATGAGCGCGTGCTTGGCGGTGACGAACTCGCGGTCGAGCGCCAGCATGTACAGGTCGCGCGCGGGCTTGCGAATCTTCTCCTCGCTGGAGATGATCACGTCGTCCAGCACGCTCGACAGGCCCGTCATCTCCAATTCCGGACGCGTGTAGCAGGCCTGCGCATTGCTCAGCAGCACCACGACCACGCCGGCATCCTGCAGCTTCTTGATCATGTCCAACACGCCCGGATACAAGCGAATCATGCTGGTGCTGCCCTGGCGGAACGCCCACGCGGCCTTCAACGCGGCCTGCGGCAACGCCAGCTTTTTTTCCGACTCCTCGTCGCGGTGCATCAGCAGCGAGCGGTAGACCGGCAGTATGTCGAACTCGTCCCAACCATTGCGAACGATTGCACGATCCGCCTGATGAACCATCTCGCGCGTTTCAAGCTTGTCGAAACGGTCACGCATCTCCTCGACCGAACCATAGTCCGCGCCCAATTCGCGGACGCAATCGTACAACGCCTGCCAGGCGGCGTCGCTCTGCTCGTCGGTGCGGATGTCGATCAACGTGCCGTAAAGGTCGAAAAACACCACTTCGTACCGCGGATTCGGCTGCGAATTCTGCGCTTCGGCTCCCATCGTATTATCGTGTCCTTTCTAATCACCCGGCCCCATTGCCGTACGGTTACGGCGACCGCAGCTTCGCGGCCGCCGTTTGCTGCAACTCTACTGTTGAGGGTATTCCCTGTAACGAGAGTATTACTGTAGCCGCCAGATTGCAAACGTATGCGACGGAATGATCAGATAATCGCCGTCGCCCGTGTTCACGTTGCCTTCCATAGATCCCCTGGACGAACTGTAGCCGCACCAGAAGCGCGGGGTTCCGGAAATCTGGTCCACACCCGTGGAACCCACGTCGATCACGCCGACATGCTTACTCGGATTGACGGCCACCAGATAATCGCCGACACGGTATACCAGCTCGTCGCCCTCCGTGTTGACGATCTCGCGTTCGCCGTCGAACCACCGCGGATCGGACTTGCGCAACGCGATCAGCTTCGCGTAGTACCCGACCAGATCGCGCATGCGCCACGCACGATGCCAATCCAGCCAGTTCAGCTCTTTGGCGGAATCGTACGAGTCGGAGCTGCCGAACTTGGTGCGGGCGAACTCCTCGCCGGACAGCATGAACGGAATGCCAGCGGAGGTGAGCGTGATGCCCGCGGCCAGCTTGTTGGCGTTCATCACGTCCTGCAACGCGGCCGCCACACGCGGATCGAGGGAAGCCAGGTTCTCGTCCGAGAAATCGGCGTCGTACATGACCTTCGGCACGTCCACGGAATTCTCTTGATTGCCTTCGGACACCGCGCTGCCCAGCGATTTGACCGCGAGACTCGCGCACAGCTTGTCCCACAGCGTCAGGTCGTCATGCGCGGAGACGTATTGGATGATCTGCCCCGGCTTGCCTTCCGGATGCTTGCCGTTGCGCCACGCATCCACGGCCTCGCGCACGGCCGGCGCGTTCTCGTGCATGCCGCCGTTCACGTAGCCCGGCCGGTCGGAATAGAACACGTGGCCCTTGATGGTGTCACGCGTGGTGTCGCAGAAATGGCCGATGCGATCGTCAAGCTTCGACAGGCCGCCCTTGTCAGCCAGCAGCGTGTCGGCAGGCAGCGGCGAGGTGGCTCCGGCGGACCACGGCTCGCCGTACATGAGGATGTCGCGTCCGCGTCCGGGAATCTCGTCCAGCGCGGCGCGCACGGCGTTCATGGTGTCTACGTCGATGAGGCCCATCAGGTCGAAGCGGAAGCCGTCCAAGTGGTATTCGCGCGCCCAGAACGTCACCGATTCCACAATGAAACGGCGGAGCATCTTGCGTTCGGTGGCCATGTCGCAACCGCAGCCGGAGCCGTTGGCGAACGCCCCGTTCGGTTTGCGACGCAGGAAATATTCCGGTACGGCGCGCTCGAACCAGTTGTCAGTGGAGAACATGTGGTTGTAGACCACGTCCATGATCACCTTGATGCCGGCCTTATGCAGCGCCTGCACCATCTGCTTGACCTCGCGGATGCGCGTGGAGCCGTCGAACGGATTGGTGGAGTACGAACCTTCCGGCACATTGTAGTTGACCGGGTCGTAGCCCCAGTTATAGCGATTGCAGGCGGCTTCGTCCACGGAACCGAAGTCGTAGATCGGCATCAGCTGCACCGCGGTCACACCGAGCTTCTTCAGATAATCGATGCCCGTCGGGAAATCGGGATGGCCTTCCAGCGTAGTGCCATCGTCCGTGAAAGCAATATATTTTCCGCGGTGCGATTCGGGGAAGCCGCCGGTCGGGTCGTTGCTGAAATCGCCCACGTGCGTTTCCCAGACCACGGTCTGCGCAAGCGGAACGTCGGGCATGCGGTCGTTTCCCCAGCCGTCCGGATTAGTGCGATCGAAATCGACGACCATGCTGCGGCGACCGTTCACTCCGGCACCGTACGCCCACGGGTCGGCGATGCGGTCGACGGAACCGCAATCGCGTTCGATCAAAAAGTCGTAATACACGCCGTGCATGTTGTCGGCGAAACCATACGTCCAGGAACCATCGGATTCCGAACGCATCGGGTACTGTCCGATCAGAGCGTCGCCGTCTTCCCCCGTAGAGCCGCGCATGAACAGTCGCAGTGTCACCTTCTGTGCGGAAGGCGCCCAGAGAGCAAACTGGGTGCCGGTTTCAGTAACCACGGCACCCAGCGGCCGTTCCAGACACAGCGGGAACGGTTCGGCGACGCTCGTATTCGGCTGTGCGAAGCTGTCTACGAGCGTCATATCCTTTGCCTTTCTTTAGCCCTTCACGGAGCCCGACATGGACTCCTGGTAGAAGCGCTGCATCACAATGAACAGGATGGCGATCGGAACGGAGATCACGACCGCGGCCGCGGCGAAGCGGGCAAACCAGTTCTGGATATATTCCTTCTGCAGCATGAGCCACAGGCCCAATGCCACGGTGTAGTTGGATTGCGTACGGCAGATCACCTTGGCCATGACAAAGTCGAGCCACGGGGTCAGGAAGCCGATGATGGCCTGGTAGACGATCATGGGCTTGCAGATCGGGATGATGATCTTATGGAACACCTGGAAACGGGTGCAACCGTCGAGCAAGGCGGCTTCGTCCAGCGAGGTCGGAATGGTGTCCATATAGCCCTTCATCACGTAGAAGCCAGCGCCGGAACCGGCGGAGTACACGAGAATCAACGCCACGGTAGTCATGGTGCCGCTTGACAGGCCCAAGGCCTTCAAGATGAAGTAGATGGCGGTGACGGCCATGATACCCGGGAACATGCCAAGAATCAGCACAACGTTCATGAAAGTCTTGCGCACACGGAAACGCATACGGCTCATGCAGTATGCCACAGAGAGCACGAAGATCAGAGAAATCGCACAGGTGAAGCAGGCGATGATGAACGTGGTGCCGAACATCTTCGGGAAGTCCAACACGTTGCGGTCGGTGAACAGCACCCTATAGTTGTCCAGAGTCCACTCCTTCGGGAAGAAGGAGCTGGTGTACGGGGCGGTGTTCTTATTGAACGACTCCGCGAACACCCATACGATTGGGACGAGCCAGATGACGGCCAGAATGGCCAGGAACAAGTGGGCGAACACGTCGCCGGTGATACGGCGGATCTTCTGGTCGTGCAGAAGGCCGTGGCTTTCCACTTTGGTTGCGGAATGCTTGTTGCTCATCGGAATGCCTCCTCATTCTTATAGGAGCCGGAATTGCGGTAGGTGATCAGCGAAACGATGGCCAACACGACGAAGGTCATGATGCCGATCACGGCACCGAGATTGTAATCCTGCTTGTCCACGGTCAGCTTGTACAGCCAGGTGATAAGCAAATCAGTGGAGCCTGCGGAATCGCCCAATGGCGTAGGATCGCCGCCGGACAGCAGGTAAATGACGTTGAAGTTGTTCACATTGCCGGTGAAGGTGGTGATCAGGTACGGAGTGAGCACGAAGATGATGTACGGCATGGTGATCTTCGTGAAGATCTGCCACCAGTTGGCACCGTCGATCTTCGCCGCCTCATACTGATCGGCCGGAATGTTCTGCAGAATACCAGTGATCTGCATGATGGTGTACGGAATACCGACCCACAGGTTGATGACGATTACGGTGACACGGGCCCAAGTGGCGTTGGTGAAGAACGGCAGCGGACTATCGATCCAACCCCACGTCTGCAGCATGCGGTTCACCGCGCCCTGCGGCTGGAGCATGGTGTGCATGACCAACAGGGACACGAACTGCGGAACGGCGATGGACATGGAGAAGCAGGCACGCCAGAAACCCTTGAAGTGGGTGGTCTTGCGATTGATGATCATAGCCACGAACATGCCGAGGAAGAAGTTCAGGAAGGTGGCGAAGAAGGCCCAGACCAATGTCCACACCAGCACACGTCCGAACAGTACGGCGTTAACGGTGCCGCCGCTGTTGGAGAAAACCTTGGCGAAGTTCTCAAAGCCGACCCAGTGGAACAGCACGAGGTGCTTGTGGTCATAGCTGGTGAATGCCATTGAAATCATGAAGATCAACGGCAGCACGGTGAACACGACGATGCCCAGCGTGGGCAGGAACATCAGCAGAACGTGCGCCTTGGCATCGAGCAGCTCGCGGACATCGTCCATGAAGCTCGGAGCCTTGCCGTTCTCCTCGAGCAGCACCTGGGACTTGTATGCAGAGCGCACGGACATGACCCACAGGCCGATGAAGGCAGCGGTGATAACCAGAGTGGCGACACCGTACAACAGGATGACCACGGAACGGTCAGGTTCGGTGTAGACCCAGAAGCCGTCGACCAGCTTCTTGCCGCCTGCATTGGTGCCCAAGGTCGGCAACTTGGAAAGATAGTCCACACCATTGATTGCCATGAACACGAAGTATGCGATTTCCAGCGCCAGCATGGCAATGCCCTTGACATACTGCTTGCGCACGATATCGCCAAGACCAAACACCACTGCGGAAAGCTTAGTGAACAGGTCACCACGCCGGAACGCCGCCCTTACCGTGTAAGGCGACGGAGAAACATAATCAGCACCCTGCTTCCGAAGGCGCTTCATCTCCCGTGGGGAAAGAGTTGTTGCTGTCATTTCGACTGCCCTCTCATATGGATATTGAAAGATAAAAAAAAGCTTTGCTCCCGGACAAGGGGAAGGAGAATTTAAAAACCTTGCCCGGGAATGCAAAGCTCGGAGGAGAAGTGAGCCACTATGCAAAGTGGAGAGAGACACCGCGACTCGAAGCATCTCTCAAAGCTGCAGGATGGCTGGGGGGATTTGGCAGTGCCAACCACCTGCATTCTTCAGTTATTGGATTTTTAGGATTACTGATTTCACTCAGCGATCTTGCCACCGGCCTGCTTGATCCAATCCTGGTACTTGGCGGCAGCGTTGTCCTTGGTGATTTCCTTGTTGACCAGGGCCTTGCCGAAGGTTTCGGCCGGAGTCCACCAATCGTTCATGCCGGACAGACCGGACTGCAGGAGAGCAGTGTTGGCCATGGTGTCGGCCTGGGCCTTGGCTGCGATGTCGTCGGTGGTCAGATCAGACAGGGACTTGTCGGTCGGCGGGATGGCGCGCATCTCGTAGTGCAGCTTCTGAGCTTCGGTGGAGCCGAGGTAAGCCGCGAACTGAGCGGCGGCCTTCGGGTTCTTGGCGTTCGGGTTGTAAGCAGCGGCCTTGGTGGCGGCGAAGGACTTCATCTGCTTCTTCTGGCCGTTCACGGTGAAGGTCGGCAGAGAGGTGGCGGCGTAGTTGTCACCCAGGGCCTCCTTCACGTCCTTAGCGGACCAGGTACCGGAGAACAGCACGTCGGCGGAGCCATCCTTGATGGCTGCGAGGCCGGAAGCGCCATCGTCGTTGGAGAAGTTCGGGTTGGCGACCACATCAACCAGATAAGAGGTGACATCGGCGCCGTCCTTCGGGAAGACCATGCCTGCGTCAGCATCATTGCCCTTCTCGCCGAACAGGCTCAGGCCATCATAGAAGCCGTTGATGTACCAAGAATTCTGCAGGGAGAACGTGACCTTGGCCTTGGAAAGGATGGTATCGAAGTCCTTGGCCTCATCCTCGGTGATCTTGGACTTGTTGTAGTACATGAACCACGTGTTGTCGGTGTACGGCACGCCATAGAGCTTGCCATCGGTGCCGGTGACGGAGTTGACTTCGAGGTCGCCGTTCTGTTCCTTCACCTGCTTCTCAGCGTCGGTGCCCAGCTGACCAATGGCCTTGGCGTCCATTAGAACACCCAACTGATCGGAAGCGAACATATAGACATCGGCTGCCGCGGACGGATCAGTGCTGACCTGCTTGGAAGCATCGCCTTCAGAGACCACGTCATTCTTCCACGTGATATTGTATTCCGGATGCGCCTTGGCGAAGTTCTCTTCGACCTTGCCCAGCCAGTTGGTGTCCTTGGCCTGGTCTTCCTGCGGAGCCCAGACGCTCAGGGTGATGTTCTGGGTGCCGGAGGCCTTCTTATCGCTTCCACCATTGTCGGAGCCGCCGCACGCAGCGAGCGGAACCAGCATAGCAACAGCAGCAGTAAGTCCGATTGCCTTCTTCCAATCGATCTTCATTGATCTTCCTTTCCTCACATATCCTTGTGCTCTGCAACATCTCCGGTTGGATGGTATGGACCAAAACCCTGCATACGTTCACATCATCGTTTCTCGGATGATTGCCGACCGCATTGGGGCTACCGAAAATGCATCAGTGCTTGTTAGTGTAGCACGCTTCTGCCAACGTTTGCAATTCGGCGTTATGATTGTTCCAGCGAAACACCGCAAACCGCAAAATACCAAGGAGACACACCCTCATGATTTCCCCCGCGCGCAACCCCCGACCCTCGTGGCTATCCAATGCCGTGTTCTACGAGATCTATCCGCAGTCCTTCGCCGACTCCAACGGCGACGGCATCGGCGACATCCCCGGAATCACCGCGAAACTGGACTACATCAAGGATCTCGGCTGCAACGCCATCTGGCTGAACCCATGCTTCGAATCGCCGTTCAAGGACGCCGGCTACGACGTGAGCGACTACAAGAAAGTGGCGGCGCGATACGGCACCAATGAGGACCTCGTGGCGCTGTTCGAAGCCGCGCATCAACGTGGCATGCACGTGCTCCTCGACCTTGTTCCGGGCCATACCAGCGAGGAGCACGACTGGTTCCGCCACAGCAGCGAAGCCGAACGCAACGCCTACTCCGACCGCTATATCTGGACGGATTCGTGGATCGCCGGCGGTGACGGGCTGCCGTTCGTCGGCGGCGAATCGCCCCGCGACGGCACGTATATATTGAACTTCTTCAAGTGCCAACCGGCGCTCAACTACGGCTTCGCCCACCCTACGCGCTCCTGGCAGCAACCCGCGCTCGGACCGGAAGCCAAGGCCACCTGCGACGCGATGGTGGACGTCATGCGATTCTGGCTTTCGCTGGGAGCGGACGGCTTCCGCGTGGACATGGCCGACAGCCTCGTCAAGAAGGACGATGACGGCAAACCCTATACGATCCGCACCTGGCAGTACATGTTCGCGCAGATCCGGCCGGAGTTTCCCAAGGCCGCGTTCGTTTCGGAATGGGGTCGCCCGAACGAGTCCATGGCAGCCGGTTTCGACATGGATTTCTACCTCGATTGGCGCTGGGACGGCATTCCCAACGGCTACAACATGCTGCTGCGCAACACCAACGACCCGCTGAGCCGCGAAGGCGACGCCAGCTACTTCAACGCGGATTCCGGCACCAAAATCAGCGATTTTCTAAGCGAATACGAGCCTCGCCTGCGCGAGGCCGAAGTCTACGGCGGCAGCTTCAATTTCATCACCTGCAACCACGATACCGCACGTGTGGCGCCGCGCCTCTCCCCGCGCGAAATCGCGTTGGCTTACTGCACGCTGTTCTCGCTGCCGGGCGTGCCGTTCCTGTATTACGGTGATGAGATCGGCATGCGGTACCGCCAGCTGCGCACCAAGGAAGGCGGCTACGTGCGCACCGGTTCGCGCACGCCGATGCAGTGGGGCGATGGCCCGTCCGACGGCCTGACTGGCGGCGAATATTTGCCGATCGACACCGCGGCCGACGCGCCGACCGTCGCGGCGCAGCAGGCGGACGAGGGGTCGCTCTGGCATATCGTGCGCGACATGCTGCATGTGAAGGGTGACAACGCGGCGCTGCAGACCGACGCCTCGTTCCGCGAGATTGAGCGAAAAAGAGTGTTCGCTTTCGCCCGTTCCACGGATGCGCAGCAGGTGATTGTGGCGGTCAATCCGAGCCGCGATTGCAAAGCTTTGCAGTTACCAAAAGGTAATTACCGCGAGATTTTCAAAATCGGCGAAATCGAGCTCGACGGCACTTCTCTGCAGTTAGGTTTGCAAAGCTTTGCAATACTCGAAGCCGAATAAAGGCTTTCGCAAACGCTTTGCGAAACCCCGTGCGGACGCGCTTGGGCGCGCTTCAGATGTGCGATGTTCCGAACGCGCGCCCAAGCGCGGCGCCACATGCCGTTCAATATCGTCCGACATTATTCGTCAATTATTCGGCGATCATTCGGCGCGATCGGGCATTATGTGGCATTGCCGGGCATTGCAAACGTTATGCAAACAGAAAATCAAATTTCCATACTTGACTATCGGTTAAACAGCTGCAAAATGGCTATTTTGCAATATATTTTCTTATAAAACACACTTTGAGAACGATTTCATACCATGCTATAGTATTGACTGGTGCGACCGCCGACGGCACCGTAGCGTCGGCATCGCAAAGCAACGCAGCATTCGCCGCAAAAACGGCATGGAAAGAAGGGACCAATGGCACAGACCCCGCAGACCGAAAGTGCGGAACGCATCGCACGACCGCTTATTCAACTCGCCAAGCTCAACGGCATTTCAACGTCGTATATCGACCAGCTCGGCACCTACGTGGAAATCCGCGACGAAGTGCTTGTCTCCGTGCTGGCCGCGCTCGGCGTGGACGCTTCGAGCGACGAGGCCATCGCCGCATCGTACGCAGCGACCAAGCAGCGCATCGCCGACACACTCGTCGAACCGACCATCGTGAAGTTCATCGGCAAGGAAGCCGTGACGCCGATCCGCGCGAAAGGCAACAAGGTCGCACTGACGCTGACGCTTGAGGATGGCACGCAATACAAGGGCGATTTGGCCGCGCATCTGACGGACACTCCGGCTGATGCGGCTGACGGCACGCTGCAGCTGGCGCTGCCGGATGACATTCCCGCCGGGTACCACACGCTTGCCGTCGATGCAGGTCCGCTGCACGCTGAGGCGACGCTGATCTGCGCGCCGGCACGCATCGAGCTGCCGCCGGCCGTGGCCGAAAAGCAGCGTTGGGGCTGGATGGCGCAGATGTATTCCATCCGTTCCGCCGAATCCTGGGGCGTGGGCGACTACGGCGACCTGAAGCTGCTGCTGTCCGACGCCGCAACCAAATCGCACGCCGATTTCATGCTTATCAACCCGATCCACGCAACCGCGCCGGTGCCGCCGCTGGAACCGTCGCCGTATCTTCCGGAATCTCGCCGCTTCCTCAACGTGACGTACATCCGTCCGCAGGACATCGAGGAATTCGCCGGCCTGAGCGAGGAGGACCGCGCCGAAGTGGCACGACTGCACGCTGAGGTCGCGCCTGCCAACGACAGCGCCGAGCCGCTTGATCTCAACGCTTCCTGGGAGCACAAACGCGAGGCACTGAAGCTTGTCTACGCGGTGCCGCGTTCCACCGAACGACAAGCCGCATTCGACGCGTTCAAGAAGGCCGCGGGCCCGGATCTGCGCGCGTTCGCCGCATGGTCGGTGGCGTTCCAGGTGTGGGGCGCTCCGTGGACGGGCACGTGGTTCAAGGACACGAACCGCGATTCGCCGGAAGTGGCCGAGCTCATGCGCGAGCACGCCGACATGGTCGACTTCGAATGCTGGCTGCAGTGGATCGCCGACGAGCAGGTCACCGCCGCGCAGAACGCCGCGCGTGAAAGCGGCATGGCACTCGGTCTCATGCAGGACATGGCTGTGGGCGTGCATGCGCTCGGCGCGGACGTGTGGTGGAATCCGGAGCGTTTCGCAGTGGGCAGCGTCACCGTGGGGTGCCCGCCGGACTTCTACAACCAGCAGGGCCAGGATTGGGGGCAGCCGCCGTTCAATCCGAATTATCTGGCCAAAACCGGCTACGGCGTGTACCGCGAGATGGTGCACAACATGTTCTCCCATGCGGGCGCGGTGCGCATCGATCACGTGCTCGGCCTGTTCCGCTTGTGGTGGATTCCGCAGGGCGAGGGCGCGCGCGGTGGCGCATACGTGACGTACAACTACGAGGCGATGATCGCGATTCTGACCATCGAGGCCTCCCGCGTGAACGGTCTGGTGGTCGGCGAAGACCTGGGCACCGTGCCGGATTACGTGCGCACAGTGCTCGGCGAGCACGGTCTGCTGGGCTGCATGGTGGAATGGTTCGCCCGCGTGGACGACTCCCCCAACGCAGGCGATCCGTACGCGGATCCAGCCACGTATCGCAAGTACGCGCTGGCCTCCGTCACCACGCACGATCTGCCGCCGACCGCCGGCTACCTGCAGTTCGAGCACGTCAAGCTGCGCGAACAGCTGCACCTGCTGTCCGGCCCGGTCGAGGAGTTCCAGGCTTCCGCCACCGCCGAACGCGACGCGATGATGGACCGTCTCGTGGAGTCCGGCCTGATCACGCCGGAAGTGGCGGGCGATGTGGAAGGCCACATCCAGGAGATCGTCGAAGCGATGCACAAGCTGCTGCTCAAGTCGCCGTCCGTGCTGCTGCAGGCCGCGCTGGTGGATGGCGTGGGCGAGACGCGTACGCAGAACCAACCGGGCACGTCCAGCGAATACTCCAACTGGCGTGTTCCACTGGCCGGACCGGACCTCAAGGTGGTGCACACCGACGAGGTGTTCGGCCTGCCGCGCGTGCAGTCGCTGTCCGCCATCATGAACGGCGAGAAGTGACGATTTCGGTTGCTGCGATTGCGTGATTGCATGATTGCGAACGATCGCACATGATCGCAGCAACCGAGCCGAAAAATAGACTTACCTATCCCCTTTCCTCATAACAAAGCCCGGTTCGGCTTCGTCGGGACGTTCTTCGGAACGTTTCAACGAAGCGGAACCGGGCTTTTTCTATCGATTCTTGGTTGCGCGGGAACCGTTGCTACCGTTCAGCCGATAGCTAATCAGCTAAGCAACCGATCAGTCGATCATCCGAGCAGCAGCCAGACGGAAGCGTCAGAATCCAGCTTGCCGTCATCCGTCAACGGCACGGAACGCGCGATGACGACCGCATCGTCCGGCAGCGCGACCGGCTCGTCGCCGAAATTGGTGATGGACAGGAAACGACGGCCTTCCGTGGCGGGACGGGAGTAGGCGACGACGTCATCGTCCGCATCCAGCAATTGCGCGGACGTGTCACCGGTCGCCGTCAGAATCGTCTGACGCAGCTGCAGCAGCTTGCGATACAGGCGCAGCATGGAGCCGTCGTCCGCTTCCTCAGTGTCGACCGAAAAATCCTTGAAATAGTCCATTTTCTCGGTGACACCGGCAATATCTCCCAAACCGTCACCATTCACGTCTTTGAAACTGCGCGGATAAATCTGATAAACAACAGCCTGTTTCCACCAATCGTCACGCCTGTTGTTTGCGGTCACGACACCTTTTTTTATTGGCATAGCGGGCTTAACAATATTGTCCCAACATATGACAACGGCAGCATTATTGTGCGTAAAACGCTATGAAAACACAATCATTGCAATACATCAAACGTTTGATGAAAACGCGAACCTTCCATGCATATCGAGTAGAATCGAAAAAAGATTCGGCTCTGCACACGTTGCCCTGCGGAGACACAATGCCACACGAAAGGCGATTATGAAGTTCCTCTCCCCCGATTCCGGTTTCATGCGCGGACTCAGCGACGCCGTCGACGCGATTTGGATCAACATTCTGATGCTCGTCACCAGCATTCCGATCATTACAATCGGAGCAGCACTGACCGCCGGACACGACGCCGTCCGACGTACCTTGTCAGGCGAAGGCACGGCGACGCGCAACTATTTCAACGCGTTCCGTGCGAATTTTGCGAAATCGACCGGTTATTGGCTGATTTTCGGCGCGGCCGGCGCGCTTTGCGTCTACTCGTGGATCGTGCTGCAGATCACGCCGCTGCTTATTCCGAAATTCGCGCTGACGATCGTCTGGCTAATCGGGTTCGAATGGGTATGGGCACTGCAGGCACGTTTCGAAAACTCGTTCTGGCGCACGCTCGGCAACGCTTTTATATTCGGCGTGAGCAACATCGGACATACATTGGCTTTAATTGCGATTGACGCGGTGTACGTTGCGCTGCTCGCCGGAAGTTGGTTCTACATGCCGCAAGGCCTGTTTCTGCTGCTCGTGCTGGGCTACGGCACCATGCTGATGATCCATTCGCCGATCCTTGAGCACATCTTCCGCAAATTCATCGCCCAATAATCCGTCGTTCGCACCCCAGCCCGCTGTACGCCCAGCCCGATCCTCGCGCCGCACAACCCGAAACCCGACCCATCGCACAGCCCGATCCTCGCGCACCCCAGCCTGCGCTCCGCAACCCGAAACCCGACCCATCGCACAGCCCAACCCTCACACCACATAACCCGAAACCCACAGAAGAACGCAGCTCACATCTCGATCCGCCACTCGTCTGCGGATTAATCGAACCTCGTGCGGATTGCTAAAGTCCCATGCGGATCACTAAAGACGTTTGCGGATTATTCGGAACGTTTGCGGATTATCGCTATTCCATGTGGATTAATCAAGCTCACTTGCGGATTATTTAAACCCTGTGTGGATTAATCAGATCGTGTGCGGATTTCTGAAAGCGTATGCGGATTATTCGGCCTCTGTGCGGATGAAAATCAACGAAAACAAAATCGTCCGAAAATACAATCGTTGAAATTCCAACGATTTACGAATGATAATAATTTAGTAGAGCGATTTTGTCCGCAAAATAATCCGCAAACGATTCGGAATATCCGCACGCATGATCAAAAATCCGCACAAGCATGCAACAATCCGCAGAGGACCTGGTTAATCCGCACGGCACTGCGATAATCCGCAAACGATTCGAATAATCCACACAAGCATTAGAAAATCCACAAAGGATTGGAATAATCCACAGACGAACACGAACAAGCAGACACGAACAGACGAACACGAGAGACAGAGCAAACATGGGAGCGGAATGGGTGTGCGCAGATGGGCATGAAAAAGGGGCTGACGTTGTGAGTCAGCCCCGTAATTAGGGTCAAGATGGAAGCAGCGGCACTGCACTGCTCCCCAAGGGCAGATCAGCCCTTGACGGCTCCAGCCATGACACCCTTGACGATGTACTTCTGGCAGATCAGGTAGAAGATGATGATCGGGATGATGGCCATGACCAGGCAGGCCATCATGGCGCCCATATCCACGGAACCGTAGCCGCCCTTGAGGTACTGTACGGCCACCGAGATGGTCTTGTACTTGCCCAGGTCGAGCGTCAGGTACGGCAGCAGGTAGTCGTTCCAGATCCACATGGCCTGCAGAATGGCCACGGAAACGATGGACGGCTTCATGATCGGCACAACGATCTGGAAGAAGATGCGCGGCACGGAAGCGCCGTCGATCATGGCGGATTCCTCCAGCGATTCCGGAATGCCCTTGACCACGCCGGTGAAGATGAACACGGCCAGGCCAGCGCCGAAGCCCAGATACACGAAGCACAGTCCCCACGGGGTGTTGAGCTTCAGCATGTCGGCCAGCTTGGAGAGGGTGAACATGACCATCTGGAACGGTACAATCATGTTGAACAGGAACAACGTGTACAGCAGCTTTGCAGCCCAGTTGTTCACGCGGACGATCCACCATGCGCACATCGAAGTGCACACCAGAATCAGCGCCACGGAACCGACAGTGATGAGCAGGGTCCAGCCGAAACTGGCAAAGAAGTTCGTGGTCTCGAGGCCACGCGTATAGTTTTCAAGTCCAACGAACGCCTTACCGGTCGGCAGGGAGAACGCGTTACGAGAAATATACGCCTTCTGCTTGAAAGAGTTGATGATCACCAGCACGATCGGGAAGATCCACGCCAGCGAAACCACCGCGAACAGTACGGACCACAGTGCGCCGTGCTTGACTTTTTCTCCGGAGTTCATGCCTCCACCTCCTTGCTCGTGGTGAGCTTGTTCTGGATGAGCGCCACGATGGCCACCAGAATGAAGAACAGCACTGCCTTCGCTTGGCCGACGCCTTCCCAGCCCATACGGCCATAGAACGTGCGGGTAATGTTCATTGCCAGACCTTCAGACATGTTCGACGGAGCGCCGTTGGTCAATGCAAGGTTCTGATCGTACAGCTTGAAGCCGTTGGTGACGCACAGGAACGAGCATACGGTGATAGACGGCATCATCAGCGGAATGATGATCTTAAACATAGTCTGGGTGCCGTTTGCGCCGTCCACGGAAGCCGCTTCAAGCACATCAGTAGGCAGCGACTGCATACCAGCGATGTAGATAATCATCATATAGCCGATCTGCTGCCAGCAAACCAGAATGACCAAGCCCCAGAAGCCATAGGTTGCGCTATACGTCAACGCGCGGCCCCAGTGAGCGAGAATGCCGTTGAGCAGCAGCATCCAGATGTAGCCCAGGATAATGCCACCGATGAGGTTCGGCATGAAGAACACCGAACGGAAGATGGTGGATCCCTTGATGGCCTTGGTCAGCATATATGCAATGGCGAACGCGACCACGTTGATCACGATTGTCGTGACGATGGTCAATGCCATCGAGAAGCCCAGCGCGTGCAGGAATTCCTTATCGGCGATCGCCCTCTTGTAATTCTTCAAGCCCACAAATTCGGCATCGGTAACGGTGGTGAACTTGCAGAAGCTCAGATACACGCCCATGATGAATGGGACCACAAATCCGACGATGAATGCGGCGAACGTGGGCAACGCAAATAACGCCCACCACTTTCGTATCGCTTTGCCAGCCATGCTGATCATAGCCTGCCTGCTTTCCTTCTCCATTCCATGCACCGCTTCAACGCAGCACGGAATTCCTTTCCCCCAAGGAGACGAGCCACAGCATTGTTACCCATTCCCTCAGTGCTTACACGGCCATGATAGACAGCGTTGCAACAAATGTCAAACGTTGTCATTTTCGCATGTCACGCAGCGTAAAAGATGAAACGTTGTCATACGGAAATCCCACCCCCAAAAAGCCCAGATTAAGCGCGGAACCACCAACATGACCATCTGATGAAAACGTTTGTAATGAATCAGTTGCATGACGGAGCGTACATCTGCACCTTACCACCGGTATGCGGTATCATTACACTATTCTCTGTAATCACGGTACAGGGGGATTTGATGAAAAGCAGTATTCAGGATGTCGCGCGCCTTGCGCACGTTTCCATTTCCACCGTCTCGCGTTCCTTCACGCGGCCCGATCTCGTGTCGCAGACCACCAGAGACAAGGTAATGAAGGCCGCGGACGATTTGAATTTCTCCATTTCGAGGTCCGCGGCGGCGCTGAAAACCGGCCGTGCGCTGCGCATCGCGGTGCTTGTGTCGGGACGGCTCAACCTGTGGTTCAGCTCGTCCATTATCGAAGGATTGAACGAGGTCTTCCACGACGAAGGCTACGACATCTCCATCTACCAAATGTCCAGTACCGAAGAGCGCAGCGATTTCTTCGACATGCTGCCGGTCCGCCGCAACGTGGACGCAGTGATCGTCATCTCCTTCGACATCGACAGCAACGAAATCAAACAGCTCAAGTCGGTCGATGTGCCGATCATCGGCATCAATTCCAGCCTTCCGGAGGAACGCGGCTTCAACGCGGCCGCCCGCATCGACGACAAGCAGGGCTCCGAACTCGCGGCACGCCACCTGATGACGCTCGGACATCGCGACATCGTCTACATCCGCACCGACCGCGAAGTGACGCTACACTTCAGCGTGCAGGGACGTTTCGAATCGTTCATGGAATGCTGCCATGCCAACGATGTCGAACCACGCGTGCTCGTCACCGACGAAGGCAAGAACAACGTCAGCAAGGTCGTGACGCAGCTGCTGAGCCTCGACCACATGCCGACGGCCATCGCCTGCCAGGAGGACGGCATTGCGATTCCGCTGCTGTTCCAGCTTGAGCGGAACGGTTTCACGGTGCCGAATGACATCTCCATCATTGGCTATGACGACAGCACCTACGCGCGCGATCTCGGCTTGACCACCATTCGGCAGACGCCTGTGGAAATGGCACGGGAGGCGGCTCGCATGACGCTTGCCCTGATTGACAAGCAGCCGCTTGACGAGCCGTTCAAGACGTTTCCCGCACAGCTAATCGTCCGATCGACCACCGCCCGGCTGCGCAAGTAGTATCGCCTGGCATCGCTTGCCGTCGCTTTGCGATACGCGGCAAGAAGGACGACAGACATAGAACAGACATAGGAAAACGAAGGTCGCCATCGTGAACATGCACGGTGGCGGCCTTCGTTTTGCCATCACAAACGACTGCGGCCGAGAGAAGGAAAGGGAAACTCTCGGCCGCAGTCGTGGAATTCAGTTATTGTCCCGATCGGGCACGGTCAGCGAATCATGAACCGCTGGCCGCGTAGGATCAGTGAGATGCGTCGTACTCAGTCTTCCAACCGTCAACAAACGCGGTCTTGACGGCATCCCAGTCACCGGTACCCTGAGCGTATTCGAGGAGGGCGGAGCCGAGCTGGTTCTTCCACTCTTCGGACGGCATCATGGTGAAGTTCCAGGAGACGGCGGTCTTGCCGGAATTCTGATCATCAACAGCAGCCTGGACCAGCGGATTGTCGGACTTGACGTCGCTGAAGGACTTGAACGGGGTGGTGAAGCCCATGTCGCTGGACAGAGACTTGATGCCAGTCTTGCTGGTGACGACCCACTTCAGGAAGTCCTTGGTGGCCTTCTTATCCGCGTCGGAAGCCTTGGAGTTGATGCACCAGTAGTTCTCGGAACCGGTGGCCAGACCCTGCTTCTCTTCGCCCTTGGCACCGGTGTAGATCGGGATCATGCCAACGCTGTCAGCCTTCATGCCGGCCTTCTGCAGATCGGACCATGCCCAGGTGCCGTTCTGATAGAACACAGCCTCGCCGAGGGAGAACTCGGAGGTCGCATCATTACCGGTCTTGGAGCTCAGCTGGGTCGGCTCGGTGGTGGAGTCCTTCAGATACAAATCGAAGATGTTCTTATATTCCGGCAGGTAGGTGCCCTTGATAGTCTCCGGCTGCTTGGTGACGTTGTCATCCTTGAACTCATAGTAAAGCGGCAGGTTAGCCAAATGGGTCTTGAAACGCCAGTCGGAGCTGGAGTCGAAGCCGGCGGAGGTGAACGCGCCCTTGACACCAAGCTGGTCCTTCTTAGCCTGGATGTCATCGGCCACGGCCTTCAAGGTATCGAAGTTGTCGATGTCCTTGACGTCCTTGATCTTGGCGCCGTCAGTGGCAATGTACTTGGCCAGCAGATCCTTGTTGTAGATCAGGCCATAAGTCTCCATGGCATACGGAACACCGACGACCTTATCCCCATCCTTGAGGGCGACATCCTTGTTGATAAGCTGCTTGTACGGCTCAGTATCGGACATGTCTTCGGTGTAGGACGACCAGTTCTGGTAGCCGACAGGGCCGTTGACCTGGAACAAGGTCGGAGCCTCGGACTTGGCGATCTCGGACTTCAAAGTCTGTTCGTATGTACCGGAAGCAGCGGTCTGGACCTTGACCTCAACACCAGTTTCCTTGGTGTAATCCTTGGCCAGCTTCTGCCATTCATCATTGGATTCCGGCTTGAAGTTAAGGAAGTACACCTTGCCCTTGCCGTTATCGGAACTTGAGCTAGAACCACCGCAAGCAGCCAACGTGCCAACAGACATTGCCGCGATAGCGACCATTCCAACTGCTGCCTTAATAGTACGATTCATCATCGAACCTTTCTCTTCCATTCCTGTTCCCAGCTTCTCGTTGGGAAACAATTTGTGGTATCGCGTCATCACGATTCCTAACAACCACTATTGTGCCGCATTTCCCCGATTTTTGCAAACGTAGGCAAAATGAATTCAAAAGTCAGACGTCACACCATCGAAAGAAATCCCGAAAATCATTTATTTTCAATACTTTTAGAGAGCATACTTTTATGCAAGCGTTTGCGACACGCCGCAGCAAAGTGGCAAGTCATGTATGCAATAAAGAGGCGGTTCCAAGGAGGGACCGCCATAATACTCAGCGATATCAAACAGTTCCGTTCGATAATTCAGCAATTCCAATGTTCGATGACATTGTCACCTTTATATTGGCTTAATACACAATAATGCGCAGTGTCCAATCGCAGCAACCGCGCGAAATGCGGATCAACACCGAGCCATTGCGACGTCAAGATACGCAGAACGTGCGCATGCGCCACCAGCAACACATCGTTTCCAGCGTCGAGCAACGGCTTGACCGTGGCGATCGCCTCACGTGTGCGCGCCGCAGCTTCCTCCACCGTCTCACCCGGACCGTTGTGCACGGGCACCTGCTCGCCGTTCGGCAAAGTTTCAATCCAATCGCCTTCCAACGATTCGGGAAGTGCCTGCGGACCGTCGCGCCACACATCCCAAGCGAAACCGCCCACCGCACTCACTTCCTGGCGCGTACGCCCTTCGGCACGGCCGTAATCCCATTCCGCGATTTCAGGGAGCACATCGAAATCGCCATATCCGGCCAGCTGCGCCGTCTGCTGGGCTCTGCGCAACGGACTGGCGAACATGCACCCCTGCGCGAAACCCTGGGGAAACGCCTCACGCAACCGTTCGCCGGCGGCACGAGCCTGATCGCAGCCAATGTCAGTCAACGGAATATTGGTGCGGCCGGTGTGCTGTCCGGATTCGCTCCACACGGTCTGCCCGTGACGCAGCAGCACCAAGCGGCCAGGGGTGATTGCGGAAGCGGCATTGCCTCCCAGTTGAGTTTCAGTCATGTCTCTACTCTAGCCGACGCAAGCTGCGTTTTCATCCCATTCCGCCACGTGTCCCGCACATATTCCGGCATGTTTTCCGACGCGTTACACTGGTTTCATGAGTGAAATGCCGAACATGGAATCCAGTGCGGACCGCGTGGTGGCGGCCCTGCACACCGTCGACGAGAAGGTGAATGCGATGCGCGACCAGAGACTGAACGATCCCGATTCATTTGGCGATAAGATTTTCAAGTCCGTCGTGCCCACGTTGGCCGGACTGGTGCTCGGCAAGGCGTTCGAGATGGTGTGGAAGAAAAGCGTCGGCCGCAAGGCCGTCCGTGCCGACGGTACCAAGAACGAAGCTGCGGAAGCGGCGCTCGGCATCGTATTCGCCGTGGTTTCCGCCGGTTTCGGCGCGCTCGTATCGCAACTGTCCGGCCGCGGGTCGAAGGCGATTGTGGACAGGCGGCACGCACGGCAGGCGCATCGCAAGTAAATACGTCGCAAATATCGCAAAGCAGTCTCAAGTAGATATGTTCTCACAGGGAGACGGATTTAGCCCGATTCCCTTGCAAAATCGCGCCGCGCGGACAACAATGGCGGTATGAGCAACATTCTTCATAACGCAACCGTCGACACTCTGCTGGAGCGTCGTTCCATCCGCAAATTCAAGCCGAAGCCGCTGCCGGACGACGTCGTCGAAACGTTGGAGACCGTGGCGCAGCATGCGGCGAGCAGCCAGTTCCTGAACGACTGGTCCGCCATCCGCGTCACCGAGCCAGCCGCCAAGAAGCGCCTCGCCGAAATCGGCGGGCAGCCGTATATCGCGACCGCGCCGCTGCTGTACGTGTTCGTGCTGGACGAGCATCGCAATGCCGCGATCGCCGCACGTAAGGGCGTGGAA
>ERZ1034669.118-NODE-118-length-36459-cov-428.526481_pt1 | contig 36459 bp, 26 predicted proteins | sample MGYA00520705_ERZ1034669 | MGnify/ENA primary metagenome ERZ1034669 (study PRJEB33766, sample SAMN09781766) | gut metagenome | biome: gut microbiome | host: Homo sapiens | place: Madagascar | study: EMG produced TPA metagenomics assembly of the PRJNA485056 data... | reverse complement strand
TGGTGGTGGAAGACATCGAAGACAACCCGGGGTTCTTCCGCGTGAAACTTTACGCTGTACCGCATTTCCAGGTGGAAGGTATGGACGTCAGTCTGTCACTGGTTTCGCAGATGCCGAAGGCAAAAGCGTAAGGCAGGCGTCGGGAAATGAAGATTTATCGTCCACTGTGGAGCGAAGGTGTTTTGCTCTCCCCTCAGCAGTTTCAGCAGCAGACTGAATGGGAGTCTTTTCGCAGTGCCGGTATTTCTGCGCTGGCATCCCCGTTTCCCTGGGGAGTGGAAAAGATTGAGCTTAATGACAGTCTTCTGTCATCCGGGCTGATCCAGATTACGCAGTTACGCCTCTGGCTGGAAGACGGAACACTTATTGATGCTCAAAGGAGCGATTTGCCTCCGGCGCCGCGGGAGTTAGATGCCGGCCAGCTGGCTGACCACGATGCGGTAACTGTTGTTATTGCACTTCCCCACATGCAGCCCGGCGTGATTAACGTTGAGCAGGAAGGTGTCAGTGCAGACAGACCCGTTCGCTATCGGGAAGAGTGGGTAACGTTGCAGGATGCTTTTGGCTCTGAAGAAGAGCCCATGGCCGTTGCCCGGTTTAATTTTACCATCCGGTTTGCCCATGAAAACAATGACTCATGGAAAGTCTGCCCGGTAGCAAGATTGATCAGAGATGGTCAGAATGCGTGGCGACAGGATCCGTCTTTTATTCCTCCGGTGGCGTCATTTGGGGCAAGTCCGGTCCTGCGCGAACGTCTGGTGTTGCTCAATCGTCAGTTACGCTCCCGACGCCAGCGTCTGATGGCGATGCGTCGTGAAAGTAACGAAAGACTCGCCGATTTTGCTGTTGCTGATGTTTCCCTTTTCTGGTTGCTGAATGCGCTGAATTCCCACGCCAGTGTACTGACGGAATACGAGCGTTTTCCTTCCCGTCCACCTGAACAGGTGTGGGCGGAGCTCGCCCGTCTGGCAGGCAGTATGCTGACTTTTTCCCTGGAGCATGATCCTGACGCCATACCGGGTTATGACCACAAGGATCCGGCCAGTGCGTTTCTTCCGTTGTTCGACCTGATAACGGGTCTGCTGGAGGCCAGTCTGCCATCCCGGGTCATTGCTCTGGAAATGTCCCGGCCGGATGGACAGACCTGGAAGGCCAGCCTTCACGATATCCGCCTGCGCGAAGAGGCTGATCTCTGGCTGTCTGTGCGCTCGGATATTCCGGCCTGGCAGGTTGCTGAGAAATTTCCGGCACTCTGTCTGGCGGGGTCACCAGATAATGTCAGTGAGATCTATGGTGCGGCACTCCGGGGGATCCCTTTGATCCCGGTGAGCAGGGTTCCGGCTGCGTTGCCTGTACGCATGGAAAACCAGTACTTTGCACTTGATATGGAAAGTCCCGCTGCACATGAAATGCTGGAGCAGGGAGTGTGTATGTTCTATGTGCCTGAGTTACTGGGTGCCCTGGAACTTGAACTGTTTGCGGTATTGCGCTCATGAGACAGGATATTGATATCGACCAGCTGATGATGGAGACATGGCTTACTGTCGCCATGCTGAAAAAAGGTGCACTCACGTCTGATGGCACTGCGCTTTACAACAAATGCGTTAAACAGGTCGAAAGTGTGCGGGAAGCGCTGGAGCGTGCCGGTTATGACGATGCCAGTGTGGAGCATATTACCTATGCACAATGTGCCCTCCTGGACGAAACGGTGATGAGCCGTAAGCCTGAAAAGAGCGGGGAAGGAGAGGAGGCGGACGTTGATGAAGGCCAGGTGGCCTGGCGTAAAGTGCCGCTTCAGGCCCGCTTTTTTGGCTCACTTCGGGCTGGTGAGGCTCTGTGGGATCGCATTGCAGAGGTTCTGCGTCAGCCTTCACCGGACCCGGCCGTTTTAACCTGCTATCACCGGGTGACAGCGCTGGGTTTTCAGGGGGTGTACTGCCTGAAAGCAGTCAGCCAGTCGCAGCGTGATGAGGTCATGAAAGCCCTTTCTGAACGCGTTTCACCGCCTGATGCCGGTCTGTCCCTGGTTGTTCACCGGATGGAGAAACATCGCTGGCGTCTGATGCGCTCAGTCTGGTTCTGGATAGTGCTCGCCGTCATTCTTACCGGCGTTATCTGGTGGGGGGGGCACCTCTGGCTCCAGTCTCTTTTGTCATCACAAATACCGGAGTTGCATGGCTGATGCGTGGCTCTGTCATCATTCCGGTAGCCCTGCACGTCCTGGTGGCTGTTGCCACATTGCTGTGGTTGTTGTGGTATTTCATTCCGGCAGGCAATGTTTTTAACGGTCTGACTACTCTGCTGATCCTTCTTCTGGCAGGCTGGACTGTTTTTAAAAACTGCCGGAGTGAAAAGCAAAAGCTCACATCTGACGTTACCCTGACGGATGCTGAACCGGCATTATCCGACACCCGGGCCCCTGTTGTACTGGTGTGTGGTGACATGCCGGAAGCGTTGTTTCAGGACGGTCCTCTGCGTAAAACAGCCCGGGGATGCTGGCTGCGGGTCGGTGATGTCAGCCGCTTAACTGACGTTGTCCGCAGCATACAGACGCAGTTCCCGCGCCAGGTCGGTCAGCTCTCTGTGATGTACCGCTGCCTGCCAGACTGGCATCATGATGAAGCGGTTCTTCGTTTCACACTGAAAACTCTCCGCCAGCAGTGTAATCAGATTAAATCCCTGACGGGGTTCGCACTGCCGGTGGTGTTGAGTGCCGAATTTTCCGGGCCTGAAACACCGTGGATAATCGTCCGGGGTGATAAACCGGTTGTATGCCCGGTTAATCATGCACCTCAGGCGTTCACTGACTGGCTGCAGGTGGAAGCCAATATTCTGGCGCTGCCGGCCGTCAGCGAGGCATTTTCCTTTATCCGTAATACGCTGGCTGATGAGCTGGAAAAAGCTGACCGGCTGACACCACCTGTACGAACATTTTCCGTTGCAATGCGCCTTGGTGCCGCCCTTCCGGGGACACCGTCAGTCTGGTCAGACTGGCTCTGTTCCCGTACCTGTTTGCAGTTTTCCCGAAAACCAGGGCAGACAGTGCCGGCAGGGATGTTCCCGGATGCGGTTCTGTCGCTGCTGGCACCTTTTGCGTCGACGGTACAGGGAGGCCAGCGTACCCGTCGTCTGATTTTGCTGATATGGCTGTGTGTTCTGACCGCACTGGGGATTTCTGCGCTTAACAATCGCGATCTGATCCGTCAGGTAAGCACCGATTTACAGCGCTGGAATGCTGTCCCGAAGGGGCACTACCGTCCTGAGGCGGAATCGCTGGCTGCACTGAAACAGGACGCGCTTCTGCTTGAGCAGTGGCAGCGTCAGGGAGTGCCTTTACGTTACAGCCTGGGTTATTACCCGGGGCAACGCCTGTGGCTGGCCCTGCAGCAGGCTATCGATACCTGGGTTCCGCCTTTACCAGCGCCGGAGCCGGAAGCACCTCCGCAAATCATCCGTCTCGACAGTCTGGCGCTGTTTGATGCCGGTAAATGGACGCTGAAGCCGGGCGCCACAAAATGGCTGGTGAATGCCCTGGTGGATATTAAGGCAAAAGCAGGCTGGCTGATTGTGGTCAGTGGCCACACGGACAATACCGGTGACCCGCAGCGCAACCAGGCCCTGTCCCTGAAGCGTGCAGAGGCGGTTCGCGACTGGATGCGGGATACCGGCGATATTCCCCAAAGCTGTTTTGCCGTGCAGGGATACGGTGAAAGCCGCCCTGTGGCCCCGAATAACTCGGCGGAAGGCCGTGCGCGTAACCGCCGTGTTGAAATCAGTCTGGTACCGCAGGCCGATGCCTGTCGTCTGCCGGACGCTTCCCCTGCGCCGGAAGAGGGCGCATCAGAAAACATAACGGAGTAATTTTTATGGCAATTCCAGTTTATCTGTGGCTGAAAGATGATGGCGGTGCAGATATCAAAGGGTCCGTGGATGTTCAGGACCGTGAGGGCAGCATTGAGGTGGTGGCTCAGGAGCACTGCCTCTACATCCCGACGGATAACAATACCGGTAAGCTGACCGGTACCCGTATTCACACGCCGTTCCTGTTTACCAAGGAAATTGATTCTTCCAGCCCGTACCTTTACAAGGCCGTGACCACCGGGCAGACCCTGAAGTCTGCTGAATTTAAGTGGTACAAAATCAATGATGCCGGTCAGGAGGTGGAGTACTTCAATACGAAGCTTGAGAACGTGAAGGTGGTGAAGGTTAACCCGGTCATGCACGACATCAAGAATCCCGTTTATGAGAAGCATAACCACCTTGAGCAGGTGGAGCTGCGCTACGAGAAAATCACCTGGACTTACAAGGACGGCAACATCATTCATTCCGACGCATGGAGTGAGCGTACCACCGCGTAATTCTGCCGGACGGACAGGGCATCCTGTCCGTCATTTTTATTTTTTCTTCAGCATCTGTTGGCGGGTGCTGAAGAAAGAATTCTCAATCCTGAACACAGACCTGATGCGCCTGGGTTACGGCGAAGGGCGGTAGCGTGCCTGACGGTCTCCTGACAGTGAGTGAATAACATGGAAAATTCGGCAGCCCTGTTACGTCGTCTTAATCATTACTGTGCCCGTGCACTGGAAGGCGCAGCCTCCCTTTGCCAGACCCGGGCCCATGCGGAAATTACCCCGGAGCACTGGTTACTGAAACTGCTGGAGCAGGGGGAAGGAGACCTTACCGTGCTGGGCAGGCGTTATGACTGGGATATGGACGCGATATGGCAGTCGCTGCTCGGCTGGCTGGATAACCTGCCCCGTAGCGTACGCAGTCGCCCGCAGCTTGCGCAGTCCCTGAATGCCCTGCTGAAACAGGCCTGGATGGTGGCCTCATTACAGGGAGAAGAACATATCCGCAGCGTGCATCTGCTGGGTGCCCTGACGGAAAATCCGCACCTGGTTCGCTGTGACGGGCTGTGGTCTCTGCTGACACTGAGTCAGAGCCAGTTGCAGCGTCTGTCCCCGCTGCTGGATGCACAGTCTGATGAGTGTCCGGAGAGATTACAGGATGCAGAGCCTGTTCTGCCTCAGGGAGACAATGTGACCTTTATCGGGCGTCCCGTCGGTGCGGATACGGCGGGTATACCGTCAGGTGACCTGCCGCCAGTGTTACAGAGTGCGCTGGATAAATTCACCCGGGACATCACGGCCAGCGCGAGAGAGGGGAAAATTGACCCGGTATCGGGACGCGATACGGAAATCCGTCAGATGGTGGATATTCTCTCCCGCCGCCGCAAGAACAACCCGATTCTGGTGGGGGACCCCGGTGTGGGGAAAACGGCTCTGGTGGAAGGGCTCGCCCTGCGTATTGCGGAAGGTAACGTACCGGAATCACTCAGACCCGTCACCCTGCGCACCCTTGACCTCGGCCTGCTGCAGGCCGGTGCCGGCGTGAAAGGTGAATTTGAACAGCGCCTGAAAAACGTGATTGATGCCGTGCAGCAGTCACCGGCTCCTGTACTGCTGTTTATTGATGAAGCCCATACCCTTATCGGGGCCGGCAATCAGGCCGGTGGCGCGGATGCGGCCAACCTGCTGAAGCCTGCGCTGGCGCGGGGTGAACTGCGCACCATTGCCGCCACCACCTGGTCTGAGTACAAACAATACTTTGAACGTGACGCGGCCCTGGAGCGGCGTTTTCAGATGGTCAGAGTGGACGAGCCGGATGATGAGACGGCCTGTCTGATGCTGCGCTCCCTGAAATCCCGTTATGCGGAACATCATAACGTGCATATCACCGATGAGGCGGTACGTGCTGCCGTCACACTGTCGCGCCGTTATCTGACAGAACGTCAGTTACCGGACAAGGCCGTTGACCTGCTCGATACCGCTGCTGCCCGTGTGCGTATGAGCCTCGACACGGTGCCGGAACAGCTGACCCGAATCCGTTCACAGCTCGCTTCCCTCGGTATGGAAAAACAGGCATTGCTGGAAGATATTGCCGTTGGTCATCAGAATCACGGCGAACGCCTGTCTGCCATTGAGCAGGAAGAAAATGTGCTGATGACTGCACGAGATGACCTGGAGCAGCAGTACGCCAGGGAGCGCGAACTCACCGGTGAGTTACTTGAAAGCCGCAGCGATATTTCCCGTCAGAGTGAGACACAGCATCTGCAGCAGGCACTGCACGACATTCAGCAGAATCAGCCCCTGCTCAGTGTGGATGTTGACGTACGCACCGTCGCCGGTGTGGTCGCGGACTGGACCGGGGTGCCGTTATCCTCACTGATGAAGGATGAACAGACGGAACTGCTGCATCTGGAAAAGGATATCGGCAGACGGGTGGTCGGACAGGACGTGGCACTGGAATCCATTGCACAGCGTCTGCGTGCGGCGAAAACGGGTCTGACATCCGGTAACGGTCCCCAGGGCGTGTTCCTGCTGGTTGGTCCCAGTGGTGTGGGAAAAACCGAAACGGCACTGGCGCTGGCAGACGAGATGTACGGCGGCGAAAAATCACTGATTACCATCAATCTGTCGGAATACCAGGAGCCCCATACGGTTTCCCAGCTTAAGGGGTCACCGCCCGGGTACGTGGGATACGGTCAGGGCGGTATTCTGACGGAGGCTGTACGTAAACGTCCTTACAGCGTGGTGCTGCTGGATGAAGTGGAAAAGGCCCACCGGGATGTGCTGAATCTGTTTTATCAGGTATTTGACCGGGGCTTTATGCGCGACGGTGAGGGGCGTGAAATTGACTTCCGTAATACGGTCATACTGATGACCTCCAACCTGGGCAGTGACCTTCTGATGCAGCAACTGAGCGAAAAGCCGGAGACAACGGAATCGGAGCTGCATGAGCTTATCCGTCCACTGCTGCGCGACCACTTCCAGCCTGCCCTGCTGGCTCGCTTTCAGACCGTGATTTACCGTCCGCTGACACAGTCTGTCATGCGCACCATTGTGCAGATGAAGCTTGCACAGGTCTGTGAACGCCTGCACTGCCATTATGGACTGAGCACATCGGTTGATGAACGTGTGTACGATGCCCTGACGTCAGCCTGCCTGCTGCCGGATACGGGTGCCCGGAATGTGGAGAGTCTGCTGAACCAGCAACTGCTGCCGGTACTGAGCCGGCAGTTGCTGAGCCATATGGCCGCGAAGCAGAAACCACAGGCGCTGACTCTGACATGGAGTGACGAGGACGGTATTGTGATGGTATTTAGCTGTGAATGAGCGATGAGGATTTAATCATTCCAAATCGGTGTATAAAAAGGAAATGAAAATGTTTAAAAGAATGATGTTATTAGCAGTGATTACTGCATCTACTGGTACGGCTAATGCCGGATTATTTGATTCAAATGATTTCAAATGCGGTAGAGAAGATGCAGTAAAAGCACTTTCCGATTATATAAAAAACGACGCTGCGGGGCTGTTGCAAAGTGATTTTATTACGAAGGGTGATTTTAATTATGATAAACCTGTTTCAGTTTATCAGCAGATGCTGAACGGCATGACTGTGAACGTGGCTAATGTATCAACATCCGGTAAAGGGAATTACGGTCTGAATTGTAGCGCCACTATTTCAGTTAAGATCCCGCAAAATACACTCGATATTGTAAAAAAATTTCCTGATTATTTGTCAGATATTACTCGTGGTGGTCGGATAAATAATGATAATGTCACCTGGGATGTTGTTAAATACAGCGCCAGGCTTGCTGATAATAACAAGGACATTATTTTTAGTGAATTTAGTCGCTCCTATATCTCCAGAGCCATATACGAGATGAGCGTCCTGTCAGTCAATAAAGAACAGATTGTTCACACGTACTTACAAAGAGAGTTAATGAAAGCACAGTCTGCTTATGCAGGGGCAGACCGTGAGCTGAATGCAATATGGAAAGCATTGCCTGATTCTGTTCGTAATTCAATGAAAAAAGAACAGCTGGCATGGGTTAACAGCAAAACGTCGAAATGTGGAAAGCTCTCTGATGCAACATCAGAAACAACAAACATACAACATAGAGTTGATATTTATCAGTGCCAAACCCGGATGACGGATGAAAGAATCTCCTGGTTGACGGGGGAAAGTGATTAACTGTCCGGCTTGTTGTTCTGGTAAATATTGATGTCTGAGGAAGTGTGGGGGATATAAGGGTGAAGAGTGATTCAGTGACTGTTCTGTCGAAGAAAAATTTTGATGAATTTTTGGGACTGTCCCGTTACAGACTGGATATTCACGATTGCCCGCACTTCCTGGATGTTTTTAATTTCAGGGCAGAAGAGAAACTCAGTCAGCCCTGGCGTTATGACGTGGTCGTTACCTGCTCTTCTGCGGATATTGCCTGTGATTCGTTACTGCTTAAGCCAGCATCATTTACTTTCCAGACCCCGGTGTCTGACGGAACACCGGCCCTGCCGATCAGGAGGGTATTCGGCGTGGTTGAGTCGTTTCGCCGCGTCTCTGCCTCGAATGATGAGACCCGTTACGCACTGACGATTGTTCCCCGTATCGCCCTTCTGAACTATACGAAAGGGAGCGAAATCTACCTCAATCAGTCAGTCACTGAAGTGGTTGAGCAGGTATTGCGTAAACATGGTCTGGAAGGGCAGGATTTTGAATTCCGGCTCTCCCGGGAGTATCCACCCCGGGAGCTCATCACCCAGTGGCGGGAGACTGACCTTGAGTTTATCCGGCGCCTGCTGGCGGAGGTGGGGATTTACTGGCGTTATGAAATGGACAGCCGTCTTGAGCAGGATATAGTGATTTTCCAGGACAGCCAGCAGCAGTATGAATTTGGCATCACGCTGCCATTGCGCAATCAGGCCGGGATGAGTGACAGCGGACAGGAGAGCATCTGGGATATTCAGACCACCTGTAACGTGGTGAGCGGAAGTGTGGTCACCCGGGACTACAACTACCGTGAAGCGCTGAAACCTCAGGACAGTGCCGAAAGTATTTTCAGTAAGGAAGGGATCACCACCGGAGAAACGTACCATTATGCTGAACCCTTCCTGACGGCAGGTGACGCTGAAAGCCCGGAGACCGGGGCATACTTTGCCCGTCTGCGCCACGAACGCATTCTGAATGCGCAGTATCGTGTCAGCGGGCATTCCTCCAGCCCTTATCTGATGCCGGGTCAGGTACTTGAAACGGACGGCACGTTACCCGATGTCGTCAGGGAAGGCATCGTTATCACCACGGTGCGTTCCCGCGGTTCACGCAAAAGTTGCTTTACGCTGACGTTTGAGGGGATCCCCTACAGCGAAACCGTCTGCTGGCGTCCGGCACTGCTCAGTCGCCCGGTGATATCCGGTTCGCTTCCGGCGCGGATTGAAAGTCACGAGAAGAACGATATCTACGCCCATCTGGACGATCAGGGACGTTACCGGGTGAAGCTGGACTTCGACCGCAACAGTACAGAACGGGGTTACGCTTATCTGTGGCTGCGGCTGGCTAAACCTTATGCCGGTGATACGTACGGTTTCCACTCACCGCTTATCGACGGAACTGAAGTGGCCATTGTATTTGACGGCGGAGATCCGGATCGTCCCTACATCGCTTATGCCCTGCATGATTCAGAGCATCCGGATCATGTCACCAGTGACAATTATACGCGGAACGTGTGGCGCACGCCGGCGAACAATAAGCTGCGGATGGAGGATAAGCGCCAGGAAGAGCATATCAAGCTCGCAACGGAATATGGCAAAACGCAGTTGAACATGGGACACCTGGTCAACAGCCGGCGTGAAAAGCGAGGTGCCGGTTTTGAACTGCGAACGGATGAGCATGGTGCTGTACGTGCAGCAAAAGGGCTGTTCCTGACGGCAGATGCCCAGGCCAGAGGCCAGGGACCGGTACTGGAAATGGCGGCAGCGATAAGTCAGATTAACCAGGCTAACAGCCAGATGCAGGCCCTGAACAGCGCTGCCGAAGCCGCCGGCGCCCTGCTCTGTGATATCAATGCCCAGATTAGTTTTGTGACTGATAAAATCAGGGAGCTCCAGTCTGCGGTCCTGCTGGGTAGCGCGCCGCAGGGGGTGGCCCTGACCTCAGGTGAACACCTTCAGCTCTGCAGTACCCGTAACACCATGATCAATGCAGGTCAGCATCTTGATATCGGTGCGATGAAAAATCTGTCGGTAACGGTGGAAAAAGCCCTTGGTCTGTTTGTGCATAAAGACGGGGCGAAGCTGGTAGCCAACCAGGGAGATATTGAGATTCAGGCTCAGCACAACACGATGGCGCTGTTCTCTGAAAAACAGCTGACGGTGACCAGTAGTGAAGATGAAATTATTATCAGCACCCCGGAAACCCTGACGCTGAACGGTGGCGGGTCTTACCTGAGACTGAGTAAGAACGGTATTGAGCACGGCTCATCGGGTGAGTTTATTGTGAAGGCGTCTGACTATCTGGTGCCTGGTTCTGGCGCAAATCTTCCCAACGAAGCACCTGGTTTCAGCCTGACGGATATCACTCAGGAAAATAAAATCAGCAGTAAGTCTTTTAACGACTAAGGGCTGATGATGGATCCATTAATTTCTCATATGCGTAATGTGTTTTTGTTTGCATCTTTGCTTTGTTTATCAAATTTTACACTGGCATCCGTGCAAGCAAGCCCAGAAAGCATGGTGTACGAGTTTTATAAGTCATATTTGAAAGAAAAATCATCAGACAATAGCCGACTTCTCAGCCAATATGTTTCTGATGAATTGATGAAAAGCATTAACGACTCAATGATGTGTAATTATGATTCTGATGATTCAGTGTCGGCAGAAGAACTCGAAGGGAAATGTTCACAGAAGCACGAATGCAAACAGTTTAAAGAGCGTTATATTTGCAACTGGCATGGTGTTTAGGTTGATACTGATGTTGATTACTTTACAAAATCACAGGATATTTATCCTTCGTGGAGAGCAAATATAAGAACCTTTGATGTTTTCCAGAAAGAGAATGACTCTTCAGTAAACGTTATTTTAGGGGCGGGCTCTGAGCCTAAAGTTAAATTTAAAGTTATGCTAAAAATAATTGATGAGAAATGGAAAATCACCAGCATATCGGAACAGTAAGAGCCTGCTCATTTTCTAAAGTTCTCACATCGACTGCTCATACAAATACCAACATATCTACGGAGAGATTTTTATGTTGAAGATGATTCTTTTTGTTTGCTGCTTGTTCTGCGTGTCTGATGTGGCCCTGGCTTCAGCGAATAATAGTTCAATGCCTGGGGAAGTTGTTGCCAGATTTTATCATGATTACCTTGTCGCGTCTGAAATGCCTGACATGGAGTCAGCTGACAAACTAACACAAAAAGCTATTTTTGAATATACAACTGAACATCTCAGAAGCCTGCGGGATAATGATGAATCAGGTGCCGATTATTTTTTAGATGCTCAGGATATATGTGAAGAATGGAAAGACAGCATTAATGTGGAAACTGTTTCAGAGAACGACCTGGTCGCACAGGTTAAGTTAACATTAGGATATGGTAAGGGCGTGTCCCTGTATGCCATTAGCCTGGCTAGAGAAAAAGGTAAGTGGTTAATGGATTCTGTTAAGCCTATATTCCATAGTAGTATTTATTGCCCTCGACAAGCAGAGGGAGAAGAATAAATGCTGGACAAGAAAATCGCAGTTAGTGTTTTGAACTCACAGGCTCTGACCAGAGCTAAAATTAATGCTGATAATTTTAAAAAGGGCATTGATAAAAAACTTAAATATGGTGAGTCGAAATGTGCCCGTTATGTTAAAAAAGCATTGATTGCTGGTGGGGCATCGGTAAAGAACTCAGGAATTGAATCAGCAAAAGACTACGGTCCATGGCTGCTAGAAAATGGCTTTAAAGTTGTGGATAACGCGACAACAGTGCGTAGTGGCGGTGTATTCACAATTTCTGGTCAGCAAGTGGGGGATGTTGTCGTAATCCAGGCGGCACCACATCATGTGCATGGACATATGGCGATGTTTAATGGTACACACTGGGTATCTGATTTTATCCAGGAAAAGGGGTTCTATCCTGCCCAGATATATCGTGATCAAAATATACCCTATGCACTTTATCGTTATGGTGATAATACCACATCAGAGCAGAACGCCTCGGCTACCCAAAAAGGAAAAATGAAAATTGTCTGGCCTATTCCCTCCAACAACCGGGGGAGTGAGTTTAAAAATCAGGAAGAGATACTCGCTCATTTAGCGGGAGAATCTACCGGACTGTACATGATAGGCCGCAACGGCATGTGGCATGGTGGGATCCATATCACCGAAGCCACGACGCCATGGTGTGCGCTTAGTGGTAAGTCTCCACTTGAAGCGATAGATTTTCCGGTTCCTTTTAAAGGCGAGCAGGCTATACGTTGTATGGCTGATGGGGAAGTTGTTGCTTATCGTGTCTGCAAGGATTATCTGACGCTAGGCTGGGAATCAGGTCCGCTAAGTTTTTCGGGCTCATTTGTTCTGGTGAAACATTATATCCAGCCGGGTGAGAAAGAAACCAGCGGACTGCATTTCTATACTCTGTATATGCATCTTGCGCCGTATTCAGCTTATGAATCTGAAGCAGAAAATCAGTGGGTCGTTCAGGACACTCTAAAAGCATATTCTGAAATGGACTGGCTGACGGCGAAACTGACTTCAGATGAAACTTCTCCACAAATTGCAGGGTACATGCCTGAAGGGGCAAGAGTGGAGTGGAACCCGGCAGACAGCAATCTTAACGCTACAGGAAGTAACAAGAGAAAATACGGTCTTGTGACGCTAAAGGGTTTACCAGAAAAAAACAGCAGTACTCTCACTCCCGGCCAGCGCTACTGGGTTGTTGTGGATAACAACAATGTTAAGCCAGCGCCGGGGGCCGGGCCCGGCTGGTGGCGACACTTGCTTCCTCCCGCAAAGGAAGCCATGGTATTCGATAAAACAGTAAGCCTCAGTTCTCCATTTGCCGTTAAGGCCGGTGACCCGATTGGGCACATGGGCTACTATCAGGCACCAAAGGATGGGGGGTATGAGGCACGATATCAGGTACATATCGAATGCACGAGTATGGATGATAATCTGGAGAAATTCCTGACCAATCCTGAGCAGGTGGGAAAAAATAATCCACTCTGGCTGAAGTACGCCCCGGGACTCGCGTTGTACAAGAAAGATGTTTCTACAGGAACATTCACGAAGGATACGAGAGTGACGGTCAGGACGGGAATTCTGCCACTGAAACAGGTGCAAACAGAAGTCGATAAGTCGACCAAACAGGAATACTGGCAATTGCGGCCAGAAAACGCGTACGTGCCAAAAGATCAGGTGGAACCCCAACTTTTGTCACAGTATGATCTGGCAAAGCTGGGGTTCAGAACTGAAATCGCAGAGCCTACCAGCTTTGATTACCTGGATGGAAAAAAACAGCCCACTGGATTCTTCCGCAGTCTTATCAACTCACTCTATGAGGCTGCGATCGGTGATACGCGAACCAGTCATGCGCTGGTGAAACATAATTATCAGCGCCTGCTGGATAAAATTGATAGTGGAAGCGATCGTTACTCTCCAATGGAATACTGGAGAGCACTTCATAATCCCGATTATCGTGATGTTCTTCAGAAAACAATCGTTAAACATCCCAGCGACTGGTACTTCAAAAAAGACGATGCAATCTGGCAACCATTTCTGAATGCACTAAAGAAAGATGCACCTGAATGGAAGAAATACAGTGAGGAGTTTCTTGATAAAATGGCTTGGATGCAGGATGTGACTACGGAGAAACTTGGGCCATCATTATGGCATATGCATCCAGTATTATTTTTAGGAGCATTACAGAACAGAAATAAACTTATATGGATCAAAATGGTTGAAAAGAGATTCGGTACAGAAATTGCAGAATCATTTAAACAAAAGGTCATAGAAGTTGGTGATGAACTATCAATTGATCCAAATTATATAATGGCATGTATAGCGTTAGAAACCGGGGAGAAGTTCAATACGTCCATAAAAAATCCTCATTCTTCTGCTACCGGGTTAATTCAATTCATGTCTGACACTGCAGAAGACTTAGGGACGACAACTTCTAAACTTGCCGCCATGACACACGTAGAGCAAATGGATTATGTGAAGAAATATTTTGAAATGCAGGCTAATAATTTTAATTACCCTACTAACAAATGGTCATTGGGCGATGTATATCTTTCAATTTTCACACCAGCAGCTATGTTACTCAAAGATACAGATATCGTATATTCAAGCGGACAACGTGGCTATGCAGTTAACCAGTTTCATGACAGAGATAAAGATGGCAAGATAATTAAAAGTGAAATTGTAAAAAACATAGAAGAATTTTATGCAAAAGGATTTAATTATGAGGGCTAATTTTATGAGGCTTACATCAAAGAGTTTTTTTCTTTCCATTTCAGTTATTTTTTGTTTTTGTGGTACATCTTCATTTGCAAGTGAAGTACCGTATGTAAACACATCTGTAGATAAAGGAATATGTAGTATTAAGATAGATGGTGATACTATCGATAATTACAAATGTGATTACTCCCGCGCTCCATCTATTCTAAACTATTCCTATTTATACGAAGCCGATAAGCAAATGCTTGTTATAATTGATAGTCCAATAGGTAATGCTTGTGATGGTGGACCATTACATATTTATAGCAAAACAGAAGATGGAAAATTTAAACCGCTGAAGACAATTGACTTCTGTGGTGGTCATTATCCATCAATAACCAGTGGCCCGGAAACATTCATAATAAAAATTCCGTCAATCTCTATCGATGGCACGAATAAAAAGATCCCAGCAGAAACATGGGAATTAAAGGATGATGAATTAGTGAAGAGATAAGAAAGAGGAATTTAATAATGCTTCAGATTATTCGTAAAGGTGATAAAACTACTCACGGTGGTTCCGTCCTGACTGCTTCTGAAACGATGAAGTTCGGAGGGATCGGTATTGCACGTAAAGGCGACAAAGTGTCATGTCCGATCCCGGGTCATGGTCCTACCACCATTATTGAAGGTAATCCTGATTATCTTGATCATGGCATCCCGGTGGCATTTCACGGTCATAAATGCGCCTGTGGTTGCACATTGATCAGTTCATTTGCCGCAGCAAAGGTTGCCTGATTATGCCTGTCTGGCTGGATGCCATCCCTGAAAAGGCCCCAAAGATAGCGCGCCCCGATACCCGCCGCTGGTTGTTGTTCCTGGCATTTATCATGCTGGGGGGCATAGCGCTCACATTATGGTGCTGGACGTCAGAACGAACAGGATTTGTCTTCTGGTTTACCGCTCTGGGGCTTCCATTTTGTACGTGGGGACTTATTTTTGGTTTACGTCGGTTTGCTTATAAAGCCGGGCAGGTGGGGGCTGAGTCCCGAAATGTCGAGCGGGAAGCGCTTATTAACAGTGAAATTCTGCGTGGTCAGCGCTGCGCCTGGATCCTCGGTACTTATATTCAGAGTCCGGCTGGAAACAAAGCCGATGACCTGCTTGAGGCAATGGAAGTCGCGGCTCCTGCTGTCGATTTCTCGTACCCAAGAGGATGTGACAAACCGGTCAGATACGCGGCATTACCAGAATATCAGACAGATTTAACGAAGGCTCTGAAAGCAGCGGTTAATAAACTGACCACACGTGTAGAGGGGATAGTTCAGCCGCTTCCGCCCGCGCTATCATGCTGGCTGGTGCTGGATTGTGATAACGATCTGTATCCTCTGATTGAAGAGCGGCTTAAAGCCGACCTCTCACTCAAGACGGGCAGGATTTTTCGCCTGATGACCGGAAAAGGACTGGGGGCGTTTGATGTCTGGCTGGACAAGCGATGGGACACCCCGGGCATTCTGGTTGTCATCACGCTGTCGTTACCTGCCTCTCCCCGGGAAGAAGATGCTGATGCTGTCTCAATGGTGGTATTAAGCAACCGCAACACCCATGCCTGGCCGGATGCACTTCGCCTTCATCGCCCCGAAAGGGGAACAGAAACAACGCTCACAAAGACACTTACCCGGGCGCTGCTCTGGGCGAAGACCCGGCCCAATGAGCTCAAGGGAAGCTGGATCTCCGGTCCCACATTGACGTCGGGCAGTGGCTGGAATAATGCCTGCGAAGAGAACGGAGTGACATTTAGCCTTTCAGAAGACAATTTCAGTATCGATCCCGTGCTGGGCTATACCGGCCATGCTGCTCCATGGCTTGCCATCACGCTTGCTGATGCTGCCTTTGAACAACGAGGGGCGCAGGTTATCGCCGCCCAGCCCACCACTGACAAAGACGACGTCTGGATCGCCGTCATCACCAAAGAAGAAGCTCGTAAGGAATTACCCGGGAATGGCTAAGGTAAAAGTAAAAACACTCATCGGCTCTGTTGTGGCTGTCGCCTTTTTTCTGACGGTCATCGTGGCATTTTTATTTTATGCCTTTCCGGAAAACGTCGCTTCGGCCACTGGCTTCGGTCCGTATGACGGGCAGCGCATACTCACATTCTGCGCCATACTGGTTGCCACGTTGTTTTTGCTCGGCTGGCTGACGGAGAAGGCTTTCGACTTCGCTGGTAAATCCGGGCTGTATTTCCAGTGGGGGCAGAAAAAAGCTGAGAGTATCACTCCGGTGACGAACACCAGTCCCGGAGAAGACGATGATGAACCGGTTTTCAGTGAAGATGCCGTTTCAGAACATTTGCGCTTTCGCTATGGGCCCCGCTGGCAGCGTAAGGTGCGACTCCTGCTGGTGATGGGGGATCCGGATGTAGTCCGGAAAGCGGCCCCGGGTCTTTGCCATGACCTCTGGCAGGAAGGCGACGGCTACGTGCTGATTTATGGCGGAGACGCCCAGTCACTCCCGGACGAGATCTTCCTTTCAAAACTGAAGCGTCTGCGATCCGGGCAACCGGTTGATGGCATCATTCAGGTGATGAGTATTTCAGCCCTCCCGACGGATGGCGAACGGGATGCCCTCCTGCGTTACCGCCAGAAAGCCGACCATCAGCTTGGCTGGCAGGCGCCGGTCTGGCTGTGGCTGACTGACAACGCTACCGGTGCCCGGCAGGACGCGAAAACGGCCGCAACAGGGGTCATATTCGGACCGGAAGGAACTGTGAAAGGTGCGGACGAAGCGTTTTCCGCACTGGCGTTACATCTGCAAAAAGCAGGAATGGCAAAGATACTGAATGATCCTGCTGATTTTGGTCTCCTTCAGTTGTCACTCAGACTGCGGCAGGAGCTGAAAGCCAGCCTGGCTGTTTTGCTCAGTGGACTGATGCAGGGGACTGCGGCCTGGCGTCTACGCGGTGTCATGTTCAGCCCTGAACTGACCGTTGCCGGAGCGGTACCAAACACATGCCCCGACACACCTGCCTGGAAAGCTATTATTGATGACTGTGATGCCGTCAGCGGCAGGAAGCCGGGCTTTAACTGGCTGAAGATGCTGCGATTGATTCTGCTTTCCCTGATTGTCCTGTGGGGGGCCGGTACACTGCTGTCTCTGCTCGTTAACCGTACTCAGATTTATCAGGCGCAGGAAACGGCGAGACAGGCAGCGGATACAACAAAACCACTGGCTGAACGCCTGCGCAGCCAGCTTGTACTCCAGCAGGCCATTGCCCGTCTGCAACATCGTGAGGCAACCGGTGCGCCATGGTACACACGATTTGGTCTTAATCAGGACAGCGACACGCTGGCCGCGCTCTGGCCGCTGTATGCGAAAAATAACGTACAGCTGATGAGGGATGCAACAGCAGACAGTCTCAGGCAGCAGCTGAATGCCTTTGTACAACTCCCTCCTGCCAGTGATGCCCGTACGCAGGGCACACAGCATACTTACGACATACTCAAAAGTTATCTGATGCTGGCGCGTCCGGACAAAGCGGACGCCGGCTGGCTGGCAAAAAACGCGCTGAAAGCCTTACCGAAACGCCGGAATGTGCCGGATGGCATATGGCAGAACATCGCACCGAAACTGCTGGGTTTTTATGCGCAAAACCTTCCGGCGCATCCGGAATGGAAAATTAAGCCTGACGATGAATTAATCAGTACGGTCCGTCAGATTCTGCTTAAGCAAATTGGCCAGCGGAATGCTGAGTCCAGGTTATATCAGGAGATGCTTAAGCGCGTGGCCAGCAACTGGCCTGATTTAACACTTGCGGATATGACCAGTGACACCGATGCCTCAACGGTATTCAGCACTGACGAAGTCGTTCCGGGAATGTTTACGCGCCAGGCCTGGGAAGAGCAGGTACAGGATGCGATTAACGAAGTCGTCAGAACACGCCGCGATGAAATTGACTGGGTACTGACGGACAAGACGCATCAGACAGGGAGCGATATCTCTCCGGAGGCGCTGAAGACCCGCCTGACTGAACGCTATTTTACCGATTTTGGTAATGCCTGGCTGAACATGCTCAACAGCATACAGTGGCATGAACCCACGTCACTTTCCGAAGCCATTGCCCAGTTGAGCCTGATCGGTGACGTCCGCCAGTCTCCGTTAGTTGCACTGATGAACACGCTGAACTACCAGGGGAAAACGGGGCAGAAGGGTGAGGCACTGGCTGATTCAATCGTGGATTCAGCGAAAAAGCTGCTCGATAAGAATAAAAATAGCAGGCAGTTTATTGAACAGGCACAGGGCCATGAAGGCCCGCTCGATGGGGTATTTGGACCGCTGACGGGGCTGATGGAGGGGAAAGAGGGGGCGGGTAGCAACGGTAATCTGAGCTTCCGGTCCTGGCTCGCCCGTGTAACCCAGATGCGGCTGAAGCTTCAGCAGGTTACCAGCGCCCCGGATCCGCAGGCGATGTCGCAGATGCTGGCCCGGGCCGTGTTTCAGGGCAAAGCCATCGATCTGACGGACACCCGCGATTACGGCAGCCTGGTTGCAGCAAGTCTGGGGCAGGAATGGAGTGGATTTGGTCAGTCGTTGTTTGTGCAACCGCTGGATCTGGCCTGGCGGCAGGTGCTTGTCCCGGCTGCGGGCAGCCTCAATGCCCGCTGGCAGACAACCATAGTCGATCAGTGGAATAAGGCTTTTGCGGGGCGGTACCCGTTTAAAGCCACCGGCAGCGATGCCTCCCTGCCGTTACTGGCACAGTTTCTGCGTAGCGACTCGGGTCGGATCACGACGTTCCTGAAAACTCATCTTGGCGGGCTCCTCCACCAGGAGGGGAGTCGCTGGATTGTTGATCCTTCCGCAAGCCAGGGGATGGTTGTCAGTCCGGATTTCCTCCGGGCGATTAATCAGCTGGCAGAGCTGTCAGATATTGTGTTCTCTCAGGGCGATGCGGGGGTTCACTTCGAGCTGATGGCGCGTCCTTCACGGGATGTTGCCAGAGTGCAGCTTACCCTCGATGAACAGAATCTGGATTACTTCAATCAGATGGAAAGCTGGCAGAGCTTCACCTGGCCGGGGAATACTTACTATCCTGGTGTGTCGCTCAGCTGGCGAAGTGTAAGCAGCGGTATGCAACTCTACGCCAGTCACCAGGGGAACTGGGGGTTTATTCGCCTGCTGGACGAAGCCCTGATCACACCACTTGATGCCAGCCGCACACAACTGGTGTGGATCACTGCCGATGGTAATCCTCTGAAATTCGTCATGCGCAGCGAGCTGGGCGACGGCCCGCTTGCCTTACTGAAGCTACAGGGGTTTACGCTGCCCACCGCCATTTTTAACGTTGCCGCCGGCACGGAAGGTGTTGAGTAAAGATGAACAGGGGCATTCATCCGGCGCCGGTCCGGGGACTGATGGGCTCATTTTTCACCCTTTCAGAGAACGGTTCCTTCACGCCCGTCGGCGTTTTCGCCCCCATGTCAGAAAAAACAACCGGTAAGCGACCGGAAGGGCAACCCCACTCAGCAGGAGAAAGTATGTTGCTGAAATGGAGGCCACCACAAATCGTCAACAGTAAGGACGACGCTTCTCCGGAAGCGGTCGTGAGGTTTATGAAAGAGACTGACAAACAGGAAAAAGAATGAGTTCACCTGAATCCCTGTTAACGGCCTGCGCCGCCAGCCAGGAAGAAAGACTGAGCCTCATTTCCCGCGCAAATGAGGCCCTGTCGCTCTGGGATAACTGGCTGCATCCGTTCACCTCCGGATCTGAAACCGGGGACGATCCTGCATACGATGATAATTTTCAGCTGATGCGTGAAGAGATCAATAAGATTTCAGGTACCGATTCAGCGCTGTTGTGCGAACTGGCTCAGAAGTGCCTTTGCGAATGCGCCAGAGATATTCGGGTCGTGACCTGGTACGTGCTGGCCCGTCTTATCCGCGACGGTGAAAAAGGGTTGTCCGAAGGCTTATTACTTCTTGTTGCGATGCTGACCCGTTACGGACAGGCATGTCATCCCCGGCGTCCTGCCGCCCGGAAAGCTGCGCTGGAGTGGCTGAACAGTGCAAAAGTGACTGATGCACTGCTGTTATGGCCCGGGGTGGACAGCAATGAGGCCGGTCTGACGGCGGGTGCCATAAGCCTGCTGGGATCCGCCGTGGCAGACTGGCCGGAAGCGGAGAAGCCGTCTTTTGCGGGGCTTTGTTCTGCGCTTGAAAATCGCCTGGCACGTTCAGGGGGCATGGAGGCACTGGTCCCCCAGAACAGCAGCCCCCGGGAGCCCGGTCGTGAATCAGCTCCCCCGGACTCACCACAACTGGCAGCGGTGACCTCGGGCCGCGACTTACTTGACCAGGCCAGATTACTTTCCCGCTGGCTGAACGGACAGCCGCAGGGCTGGCTGGCTTCTCACCGGCTGATGAAGACGGTGCGGTGGGATACGGTCGATCAGCTCCCTTCGCTGGACAGTAGCGGGCGTACCCGCCTGGTACCCCCGAAAACCGGATATCGCGCTCAGCTTAAGCGACTCTGGCTTCAGAAAAACTGGGTTGAGCTGATTGAACTGGCCAGTCAGATGTATTGCGAAGGGGTGAATCATTTCTGGCTCGATCTTCAGTGGTATCTCTGGCAGGGACTCAGTCATGCTGGTCAGCCCTGGGATTCCTGGTCTGACGCTGTCCTGTCAGATCTGCGGCTGTTGCTTAAACGTCTCCCGGGCCTTGAAGGGCTGGCATGGAATGACGGTACTCCCTTTGCTGACGAGGTCACCCTCGCCTGGATCGCTGAAAAAGTGAATGAAGAAGAGGTGATGTACGGCGATGAAGCTGCCATTCCTGCCGTTGTTAATGGCCAGACTGACGATGTGCTGATCCTTGAGTCTGAAGCCATGGAAAAGGGAGACACGGAAGGGCCTGAAGCGGCGCTTGCCTGGCTCCAGTCCCGGCCGGGGATGGATACACCACGTCATCGCTGGCTGATACGCCTGCTCATGGCCCGGGTGGCAGAGCAGTATGGCCGGAACGATATGGCGCTTCATCTGCTTGGTGAACTCATTACCCGTGCGCCACAGCTGACGCTGGAAGACTGGGAGCCTGCTTTGTTGTTTGAAGTCCGGGCCCGACGCCTGAAGCTGCTACGGATGAAAGCCGGTCGCAGTGAATCTGATAAAGCCCGTCTGATGCCTGAGATGGATACGCTGCTGGCGGGGCTGATCGCCATTGACCCGGCCCGTGCCATGGTGCTCTGTGGCTGATGTTCTCTTTAACCATTTTCAGGAATGCCGTGCATGGATGATTTAACCCTGCGCTATTACGAAGCAGAGATGCGCTATCTGCGGGAAGCCGGTAAAGAGTTTGCCCGTGCCCATCCTGATCGGGCAGCAATGCTGAATCTGGATAAGCCTGGCGCCTGCGATCCCAGTGTGGAACGTCTGTTTGAAGGCTTTGCCTTCCTGATGGGACGTTTGCGTGAAAAGCTGGATGATGACCTGCCGGAGCTCACCGAAGGTCTGGTGAGTCTGCTGTGGCCGCACTATATGCGGACTATCCCGTCGCTGGCCATCGTTGAGTTCTCGCCTGACTGGCGTAGTCTGCGTCAGGCCGAAATACTGGCTGAAGGCTTCTCCGTTCTGTCCCGTCCTGTAGGGCCGCATAAAACCGCCTGTCAGTACCGGACGACCCGCGATGTGTTGCTACAACCGCTGCACCTTGCAGATGTCCGTCTCCATACTGAATCCGATGGCCGCTCTGCCATCCGCCTGCGCTTCGAATGCCCTGAAAAAGTGGACTGGAGTAAAGCCGGGATCGACAAAGTCGCCATTTTTCTTAATGCAGAGGCGCCGGTAAGCGCTGCGCTGCATCTGGCAATGACCCGGCGTGTACATGCCATGTATGCGCGTCATGCCGGGACATATACCGGACGTCATCAGTTTGACGGCTGGTGCAGACCCATGGGCTTTGACGACAATGACTGCCTGTGGAAGAAAGCCGATACAGCCTTCAGTGGTTACCAGTTGCTGCTGGAGTATTTCAGCTTCCGTCCGAAGTTTATGTTTGTTGAACTGCGCGGCCTCGACACCATCGGGCTCACGGCGGGCAGTACCTGGTTTGAAATCGACATTGTGCTCAGTGAAGCCTGGTCATCCGGTTTGCCTTTTGAGACAGAAAACTTTCGCCTGCACTGTGCGCCGGTTATCAATCTCTTTACCCTGGAAGCCGACCCGCTGATCCTTAACCCGCTGGATAACGAGTACCTGCTCAGGCCTCTGCGCCTTCAGGATGGTCACACCGAAATTTACAGCGTCGATAACATTCACGGTTCGGTGAAGAATGGCAGACACCCTTATGTCCCGTTCACCAGCTTCCGGCACCGGGGCGGTATGATGCGCCATGATGCTCCTGAACGTTATTACCACACCCGCGTGAAACGGGGACCCTCCGGCCTGTATGACACATGGTTAGTTCTCGGGGGACGTTCGTTCGAACTGGAGCAGTTGTCTGATAAACCGGAGTCCCTCTCGATGCGAATCACCGCGACCAACGGGCAGCTTCCGCGCAGGGCGCTGGAAAGTACGCTCCTGGACAGGGTGGTCAAAACCGGCAAAGTCCCCGTCAGAGTCATGAACCTCACCGCACCGACGATGCCACTGTATCCCCCGGCAAATGACCGGTTTCACTGGCGGGTGATGAGTCACCTCGGATCAAACTTTCTCAGCATGATGGACAATCCGGAGGTGCTGCGGGGGACGCTGGCGCTCTATGACTGGACCGACGATGAAATGAACCGCCGCCGGCTTGAAGCCATCGTTGCCGTGAAGCACACCCTGATCCGCCGTTTTGAAAAGGGCTTTATGCTCCGTGGCGTGGACATTGAGGTCACGCTGAATATGGATAATTTTGCCGGCGAGGGCGATGTGAATCTCTTCGGGGAGATGTTGCACCGTTTCTTTGCGCTCTACGCTGATGTCCACCTTTTCAACCAGCTCACACTGGTACTGCAACCCACAGGGAAACGACTGAGATGGAAAGAGAATCACAGCCTGCACGTACCGGGCTGACGCGGGGCCTGGCCCTTAACAACGATATCTGGCGGGTCAGTTTTTATCGTTTCTGTCAGCTGCTGGAGCAGGAAAATCCGGACGGGCCAAAACTGGGCACGACCAGCCATCCGGGTGATGATCCGGTGCGATTCAGACCCTGGCCCGGGATGGGATTCCCGGTCAGCACCCTGAAAGCGGTGGAGATCGACGAAGATCATCCGACATTGCCCCCAACAATCCGCACGACATTTCTCGGAATGTATGGAGTGGACTCACCTCTGCCGACGTCCTGGCTGGATGATATTGCGCAGCGCCGTGAAGGACATGAGGCGTTCACCTCATTTCTGGATATTTTCAGCCACCGCATCACCACGCAGTACTACCGGATCTGGCGAAAATATGCGTATCCGGCCACTTTTGAGGAGGGGGGACGCGATGCCACATCGCAGTGTCTGCTGGGGCTGGTCGGACTCGGTATACCCGGCACCGCTGAACAGGTGGCAACGCCGGTTTCCCGTTTCCTGGCCTTACTGGGTGCCATGCGATTACCCACCCGCAATGCTGAAGGCATCCGGGCTCTGGTGAGTCTGCTGGCACCGGATACCCGCGCACTTATCACCGAACCCGATCCGGTTAAGGTCCATATCGGTAACCGCAGTGGGCTGGGGGCCGGAAATCGCATCCGTCTTTCGCAGCGGGCGCCGCTGGGTAAAACGGCAGGGGAAGCATGCAGCCGGCTCCTGATGACACTGGAAACGGAGGATCCAAACGAGGCAGAAGGCTGGTTGCCCGGTGGTGTCCTCCATACCGATTTGCTGGTCCTGCTGCGTGTTTATCTCGGCTACCGCAGTGACGTCCGGCTGCGCCTTACTGTCCCCGTGCGGTTGTTGCCTGAGCCCCGCCTGGGCAAAGGCAGGCCTGTTCAGCTGGGCCGTACCGGTTTGCTGGGGCTGAAAGCGGGCAAGCTCAGCAATGGACGGGTGAGTCTGACGGTCAGTCTGGGCTGCTACGAAGGGCTGAAATGTGCTGCGCTACCGCCTGCTGAAGACGGACATTATCGCTTCGAATAATCACCTGTTCTCTCTCTCAATAAAGGAGCGCCTGAATGGTAACAGTAATCCGCTGGTGGGTGCCGATGTTTATTGCCTGTGGCCTGCTCGCAGGCTGCGGTCTGACGCAGACCGTCACGGACGGCACGATCAGCATCACGAAATCCATCTTCTACAAAAAAATCAAAACGCTGCATCTGGATTTTATCCCGCGCACGGCCATTAACGCTGACGGCGCACAGACGCCACTGGCAACCATGGTGCGGGTTTACCAGCTCAGGGATCGTAAAGCCGTTGATGTCGCCGGTTACCAGACACTGCTGCGTAATGCCGATACGGTACTTAAGGACGACGTGCTGGCCTCAAAAGAGCTGCTGGTGATGCCCGGCGGCAGTGTGACGCTCAATATGCCCATGGATGAAGATGCGCAGTTTGTGGCTGTGGTGGGACTGTTTAACCGGCCGGATCAGAAGGACAATCGCTGGCGCCTGGTACTGACCCGTGATGACCTCAATCCGGATAAGCCCCGCACCATTGAACTGGGTGATGGCTGGCTCAGCCTTGTGCCGGTAAAGGAGTGACGTGATGGATAACCGGTCAGCGTTTTTTGACGGGCAGACCCGTTATTTTCTGGAAATTAATGGCAGTGCAGTAAAGCCTGATGTTTTACGTTTTCGTGGCAGGGAAGCACTGAGTGAGCCGTTCCGATGGGACATCGGGTTCACCTCCCGGAATGCGAACATTCCTCCGGAAGAGGTGCTGATGAAATATGCGTCGTTGCGGATGCGTAACGGCAAAAATGTCCATGGCATTGTGACCCGTCTGGAATGGCTGTCCACATCGAAAGACCAGTCCCACTACCGGCTTACACTCAGCTCCCGTCTGGCACTGCTGGAGCACACCCGGCAGTGTGCCGTATTTCAGAACCAGTCCGTCCCTGAGGTGGTGGAGCAGGTGCTGCGCAAACACGGGCTGGAGGGCGCTGATTTTGAATTCAGACTGGAACGTGCTTACCCGTCGCGTGAAATTATCACCCAGTGGCAGGAAACGGATTTGCAGTTCATTCAGCGCATTCTGTCTGAGGTGGGGATTTACTGGCGCACGGAGATGGATGATGTGCGCGGACTGGATACGTACATTTTTGCCGACAGCCAGCTTCACTACCAGTTTGATGTGCAGTTGCCTTACAGCGAGCCCTCGGGGTTGTTCGACGGCGCAGCAGAATCGGTCTGGGATGTGCGGACCTGGCACAACGTCGCCACCGGCACTATCACCACGCGTGATTACAACTACCGGACAGCCACCACGCCGATGAATGCGACGGTCAGCGTGCGTAATGATGCGGTCACCACCGGGGAGCATTACCGTTACGCAGCACCTTATCGTGAAGCGGGAGACGATGCCAGCCCGAAGCCGGAAACCGAATCTGGTGCGTTTTACGCCCGGCTTCACCACGAGCGGGAACTCAACAGGTCAGCCCGCATTCACCTGTTCAGCAACGCCGCACATCTCTCCCCGGGGCAGGTGCTGGAGCCGCAGGGGGATGTCATTACGGACCTGAAGGAAGGGATTGTCCTCACACTGGTGACTTACCGGGGAGCCCGGGATTCCCGGCTGCATGTGTCAGCATGGGGAATGCCTTACAGCGAATGTTACTGTTTCCGACCGGCAGAAATCCCGCGCCCGGTCATCCCGGGCACGCTTCCGGCACGGATTGAGAGTCGCGGGAAGAACGATATCTATGCCCATCTGGACGGGCAGGGGCGCTACCGGGTGAAGATGGACTTTGACCGGGAGGGGACGGAACCCGGATTCGGCTACCTGTGGCTGCGGATGGCAAAACCCTGTGCAGGTGAAACGCTGGGCTGGCATACGCCGCTCATTGATGGCACCGAAGTGGCGATTGCATACAGCAATGGCGATATTGACCTGCCTTACATTGCGTATGCACTTCACGACGCTGAGCATCCTGACCCCGTGAACCGGGACAATCACACCCGGAACATCCTCAGAACCTCCGCTAACTCAAAACTGCGGATGGAGGACAGGCGTGGCGAGGAGCATATCAAACTCGCCACAGAGTACGGTAAGACACAGCTTAACAGCGGACATCTGGTGGACAGCCAGGGGCAACTGCGGGGTAAAGGCACAGAGCTGCGTACCGATGAGTGGGGAACCCTGAGAGCAGGGAAGGGACTTTTTGTTGCTGCGGATGCGCAGGCGAAAGCACAGGGCGAGGCACTGGACATGGATGCCGCGCTGAAGGAAATCGACAGGCTTAATCAGCAACTGCAGCAGCTGGAAAATGCCGCAGAACGGGCACAGGCGCTGAAGGCTGATATTGACAGTCAGAGACAGATGTTTGAGCAGCGGCTGAAACCGCTCAATGAAGCCGTGCTTTTCTCGGCGCCGGAAGGCATTGCCCTGACCAGCGGTGAAGATATGCAGATGAGTGCAGCACGAAATGTGGCTGTCAACGCCGGAGGTGATATCAGTACCGGAACAATGGGCAACCTGACCGCGCTGGCCGGAGAGAAGCTGGGGCTGTTTGCCCGGACCGGTCAACTGAGCGCCAAATCCGGGGAGGGGCCAGTAGAGGTACAGGCGCAAAATGGCAGCATGCGGTTGTTTGCTGAGAAGAAGCTGACACTGAGCTCAGCGAGTGACATCTCCTTTGCCGGGAAAAAACGCATCACGCTGATTGGCGGGGGAAGTTATCTGCGACTTGAGGCAGGGAAGGTCGAGTATGGCACGACAGCAAAGTATCTGCGCAAAGTTAAGCGGACTATGGCCGCATCAGCCAGCTCTGAAGCTGCACAGACTGTATCCTTGCCGACTCCGGTGACCATGCGGGAATTTAATCCAGAAACGCTCACTCCATGGGTGACACCAGTTTATGCAAAATCCTGCCTGAAGGAGAAAGGCTGCACGGATGCTGGTACAGCCGAAGAGCCTGTTGAGCACTTTGGACAGATGACGATTTTTGCCCAGCCTGTCGTGGACGACTGCTGTGGTTACGGTCATCAGCATGAGCATACAGATGATGAAGTCGTTCAGCATGCCCAGTCAGCCAGAAAACGTAAGCCTGACATCGGGGGCGCAAAAGCTCCGGCCCCTACAGGGGCAACGGCTGCACCGCTTGCTTTGGGGGCAGCTACGGGCGTGATGACCCAGGTCTGGGGGGAGTGGTCCCTGACTGGCGTATTGGGTGCAGCCCGGGGAATTCCGTATATAGGAGCAATGATGTCCGCGCTTTACGTTCCATCTGCAGGCGAGGGGAGTGACAGAGTTCCTGGTCGGGATGAATTCTGGTACGAGGAAGAGCTGTGGCAGAAAGCCCTCACTGGTGCAAAAGCGACAACCCGGGTGAGGTTCTTCTGGCGACAGGATGAGCAGGGCAACATGCGGGTTTATGGCGTCCATACGGGTGAGGGGACCCCGTATGAAGGCGTCCGTACAGCCAACATGGTGTGGAATAGTCAAAATAATCGGTATGAGTTCACGCCAGCTCACGGTGCCGATGGTCCGCTGATTACATGGACGCCTGAGAGGCCTGAAGGCAGTGACCTTCCTTCGCATACTGGCAGTGGTATCAAGCTACCAGACCAGGCGACAATACTCGTCACGCCAATTCCTGACGGCAAAGATGAATATACGACATCACCATTTCCGGTACCGGAAGAACGCGATTTTAACGATTACATTCTGGTGTTTCCTGCGGGCTCCGGGATTAAGCCAATTTATGTCTATCTCAAAACTGCGAGGGATGAGCCTGGCGTGGCAACAGGGAAGGGTAAGATACTATCAGGTTCTGAAAAATGGCTTGAGGCCGCCAGTTCTGGGTTGGGGGCACCAGTGCCTGCGCAGGTGGCTTCTAAACTTAGAGGAAAATCCTTCCGTAACTTTGACCATTTTAGGGAAGAGTTTTGGCTTGCTGTGTCTGAGTGTCCAGAACTTATGAAGGATTTTAAACCTTCTAACCAAATCCTGATAAGAATGGGGTTAGCGCCGTATCCCGTCCCTTCAGAACAGGTGGGAGGTAGAACAACTTTTGAACTTCATCATCTAGAAGAAATCCAACATGGCGGAGAAGTGTTTAATATGGATAATATAAACGTTACAACTCCTCGCTTACATATAGGAATACATAAAAATGCTAATAGATAATGAAAAAACAATAAGCGATTATACTGAGTCAGAATTTATTGAACTGTTATCTAATTTCTTTGAGAATAAACATGGGTTAAATGCAGAAGACTTTAGGAGATTTATTGATGAATTACAATTACACGTAGTTAACATTACCAGACACCCGCTCGGTAATGGGCTGATATTTAACACGCCTGATGGAATTGAATGCTCGCCATTAGGAATATTTGAAGAGATTAAAAAATGGAGGATGTCTCAAGGGCTTCCTTTGTTTAAGGACTCTGAAAAATCTGTCTAGTTGGAGATGCCAGAATGTTAAAAAACATCTAGAAGATTATACAAAATCTGAAATGTTGGGGCTTTTAAATGATTTTTGAAAAACTAAGAGTCATTGAAGCTAATGAGTTAACAACTTATTTAAATAGACGGGGAGATGTCGGATAAAAGTCACTACTTATCCTAAAGGAGGGAACCTTATTTTAAATCTGCCAACTGACAAGGAGGCTTTCCCTGAGGGGAGGACAGAGAAATAAAAAGAAGGATAAAATTCCAGTAGCTCCCACTTTTTAAATTTTCCAGACTCAAAACATCATGATTGTATATAGCGGCTTTAATTTATACATGTAACATGATAGTAATGTAAATTAGATTATTATGAACCGACCTCCCCCATCATTATATGAAACTCTCTATGGCAATTTTACTGGCGGGCTGGATCTGAATCAGGTCAGCGAGAAAGAGCAGGTTATTCTTTCGGTGCTCGATAACATGCGGCGTATTTTGAATACCCGTGCCGGAAGTCTTAAACATCTTCCGGATTATGGTCTGCCGGATATGACAATCATTTTGCAGGGAATGCCGGGTACGGCACATCAACTGATGCGCGTGCTTTCAGATGTTCTGCTGAAGTATGAGCCACGAATTAAGCGTGTCGACGTGACGATGCAGGAACAGACTCAGCCAGGTGAGTTGCATTATGTCATTGATGCAGAACTTAAAGACGCAGGACTGGTTCGTTACGGAACAACATTTATGCCGGAGGGCAGGGTGTTGCTGCGCCATCTTAAGCAACAGCAGTTTGTGGACAATTCATCTTATTATCATGTCTGATTTTTTATCCGGGCTACCCCTGTGTGGGTGGTCCGGATGAAAAATATATTTTTTGTGATTTTGATTATGAATCCGTTATTTAACGATATTCAGATGCGTCTTTTTTATCTGAACCACTCTCCGTACTCCTGGCACTGGAATGTCAGATTCAGACCTCAGGAAGCCGTATATATTGGCAGCGATACCTGTTATATCACCATTACCTGTAATCAGTCTGGTTTTCATTTAACCCGGGACGGACAACGGCTGTTCACTGAGCGTTATATCAGAAACCTTAATGAGCTGTTACCGGTTCTGAAACGGCGGTGGGATGTGACACCGGCAATCATCCGGGCCGTGGAATACCTTTCCCGGGTATCGTACTGACTTTTTCCCTGTAAATCTTTAATACAGCAACACTGCATCTGCCGATGACTTCTGAAGTGAAACTAAAAACAGGTGGCGACCCCCGGTCATTACCGGATTATGCTGCTCTGCGCGATGAAATCAGCAAGCTGACCCACCCGGCACGTCCGGATGTGGACTGGCGTTACGTGGAAACGCTTTGCCTGCGTCTGTATGAACACAATGGCGTGGAATTGCAGACGGCATCCTGGTACACCATTGCCCGGATGCATACAACAGGGTTAAGTGGTCTGAATGAAGGGCTGGCTCTGATTGTGGCGCTGACCCGGCATCACTGGTCAGTGATGTGGCCGCTGAATACACACGCCCGGCTGGAAATTATTACCGGTCTGTTCAACCGTCTGCAAAAAACGCTCCGGGCCATGCCACCGGACGACCGTGACAACCTGCCCCTGCTATATCAGACCGAAACATTCCTGAAGGCACTGAGTGACACACTGGCCCGGCACGAACTTAAACAGAGCAGTAAAGTGGCTTTACCGGAAGCCATGGTGAAGGGATATATCACCCGCCTGGAGAACCAGCCAGTGCAGGGTGAAGTATCGTCTCCGGTAACCCTTCCGGCTCAGGCACTCCGGTCTGATGCTCCGGATGTGCAGGAACATCAGACCCTGCCGCACTCCCATCTGGTGTATGTTGTTTCTGAAACAAAAGCAGAGCCCACACCCTCCATTCAAAAATCCCCGCCCACGTTTCTGAAACCGTTTGTGGCTGGTGTCTGTGCGGCATTGCTGGTGGTCAACGTGGCCATTCCGGGATGGCAGTTTCTGACACAGCCATCACTGGAGGAGCAGCAACTCAGGGCGCTGCTGACACCACCACCGGATGTGCTTTCAGCAGACCAGATGGCACAGCTCAGCAGAACACCCTCACTGTTAAATCATGCGTCAGAGTGGATAACACTTTCCGGTCAGCAGATAACGCGACTGACGGAACTTCCGCCGACATACAACCTGCAACGCAGTGCGCAGTTGCTGCAGCAACTGATGGTACTTTTCCCCGACAATCCCCGTGTTCGGGAAATGGTGGATAACTGGCAGAAGGGTGTAAGGAGTCGTGCGCTTCCGGAAGAGGCGATGACGGGCTGGAACGAAGGCATGACCCGCTTACAGCAACTGACTGAGCGTCTGAACCGTCTGGATGAACAGCGGGGAAAATACATGACGGTCAGTGAGCTGAAAACTGAGGTGTTTGGCATCATGCAGGCTTTTAACCGGCATATCCCGGCAGAAGAGCAGTTACGTCGTTATGATGAAGTCCGTAACCAGAATGGCAGTGAACAGCAGCAAAAACAGGCTGAAATGGCGTTGAATCAGTTGATTAATCGTTATCAGATGATATGTGCAGGCAAACAATAGTGGTAGCCATAATGCAGGAGCAAAGCCTGAATCAGGAAGAGTTATTCTGACTGAGTTTGGTTTTCTGGCGATTCTTGTGATGGTGGGATGTGCCTGGTTAGCTGAACAGGTCTTTTCCGACCATGCGCTTTCACCACACAGCGCCTGGCCGTACAGTGCATCGCGCGATGCCGGGCTGGCCGATACGGGCGCGGGCGGCTATCCCACTTGTAAACAGTGGTGGGCCGACGACACCGTTGGGCTGAAAGCCCGTCTACTACAACTTCCTGCCCTGGATATCTGGACGGCGTTTAAAAAAATCGGCCAGTCGCAGGTAGTGCATGAAGAGGCCGTGCTGCGCTCGCGGGTCAGTGAACGAAATATGCAGGTATCGCAGAATGGGCGCGTTTATCCAGGCTATGGCGGTAACGTTGATGGCACCGTCGCCAATGCCGCCACCCGGTTGGCATCCAGCGCTAGAAATATCCTCGGCAGCATAGCGGCATGTATGGCATTCGACAGCGTGCGTCAGGCACTACCGATGGTACAGGCGCAGCTGCAAATAGCGCTGGTGATCTGTATTCCGCTGATAACGCTCTGTTCGGCGTGGGATGTGAAAGTAGTGATGACGCTGACGTTTGTGCAGTTTGCACTATTTTTCCTCACCTTTTGGTGGGAACTGGCACGGTGGCTCGATAGCTGGCTGCTGGATGTGCTCTACAACAGCGATACCCACAGTAGCTGGAATCTAGCCGGGATCCAGAATACGCAGGATGACGTGATTATCAATCTGGTGATGAGGTTGATGTTTCTGGTGTTGCCGACATTCTGACTGGGTGCGATGACGTGGGCTGGAGTGAGGGTTGGCGTGGCGCTGAATGGAGCGCTGGCGGGCGGGATTAAGGTGGCACAGGGTAGTGGGGGAAGGCTGGGGGGATGATTGGGAGGTGATTCGCCAATCTCACTTTCCTATACACATATAAAATGTAATGAAATATCTCTTTTTTGAGAATATACATTCTATATTTTTAACATTTAGTCTCTTCCGAACATCTGTGTCACCTGATTTCCCAATGATTTTTGCATTGCCCTCAATCATTTTAGGTCAATTTACGACCAATCAATTAACTAACTTTGTGATATGTATGGGGTAACACCGTTGAACGTCGGCTGGGTGTTGTTCATAATCCCTTCAAAAGGTCTGGGGATGGCCATGACCTCAGGGCGGTAGCGTGACCAAAGTTCATATCCATACCAATCATTTTTATTTAAAATATCAACTTATTCGAGTTGTTTTATTTAGTTCAAAGAAGGTATCAAATTGATAGTTATAGATTTTTTTTGTGGCTGTGGTGGAGCCAGTGAAGGGCTACGTCAGGCTGGCTTTGATATCGAGCTTGGATTAGATATTGACCAACAAGCATCAGAAACATTTAAAGCTAACTTCCCTGATGCAAAATTCATCCAAGATGATATTAGGAAAATCGAACCTCAAGATATCTCCGACATCATTGATATTAAAGCTAAACGGCCTTTGTTGTTGAGTGCATGTGCACCATGTCAACCATTTTCGCAACAGAATAAAAATAAAACTAATGACGACTCAAGGAGAAATCTACTAAATGAAACTCATCGTTTTATTAGAGAACTTCTTCCTGAATATATTATGCTTGAAAATGTTCCTGGAATGCAAAAGATTGATGAAGAAAAAGAAGGCCCATTTCAGGAGTTTATTAAGCTACTTAAAGAGTTAGAGTATAACTATATATCTTTTATAGCCAATGCTGAGAACTATGGGATTCCCCAAAGAAGAAAAAGACTCGTGCTCTTAGCTAGTCGAGTAGGTAAAGTTACCCTACCAGAGATAACCCATGGTAAAAATAAAATCCCATTCAAAACTGTACGGGATTATATCCAGGACTTCACAAAGTTATGTTCAGGAGAAACCGACCCCAAAGATCCTTTACATAGGGCTGGAACACTGAGCCCTCTTAACCTAAAAAGAATTATGCACACTCCAGAAGGAGGGGATAGAAGAAATTGGCCAGAAGAGTTAGTTAATAAATGCCATAAAAATTATGATGGCCACACAGATACTTATGGCAGAATGAGTTGGGATAAGCCTGCACCTACACTTACGACGAAATGTAATAGTTACTCCAATGGTCGTTTTGGGCATCCTGACCCCACTCAACATAGAGCAATTAGCATAAGAGAAGCATCAAGATTACAAACATTTCCTTTAAGCTATGTTTTTAAAGGTTCGCTGAATTCAATGGCAAAGCAAATCGGCAATGCTGTACCTTGCGAACTCGCTAGACTATTTGGGCTACATCTCATAGAAAATTGTACTAATAAGGATTCATAGATATATGGCTAAAATAAGAACAAAGGCTCGAGCTTTGGACATGCTTGGCAGACAACAAATTGCTGGTATACCTACTGCCTTGAGTGAGTTATTTAAAAATGCTCATGATGCCTATGCTGATAATGTCGAAGTTGATTTTTTTAGGAAAGAAAATCTTCTTATCTTGAGAGATGATGGATTAGGTATGACAACCGATGAATTTGAAGAGAGGTGGTTGACTATTGGAACCTCCAGCAAATTAATCGACGATGATGCAATTAATAAACCAGCAGTGGATAGTAATAAAGCCTTTCGCCCTATCATGGGAGAGAAAGGAATAGGCCGTTTATCTATCGCAGCAATTGGACCACAGGTGCTGGTTCTTACTAGGGCCAAAAGAGACAATGAGCTTAAGCCATTAGTTGCTGCATTTGTTAATTGGAGTTTATTTGCTATACCATCACTTGATCTTGATGATATAGAAATACCAATTAGAACTATTATCAACGACGAATGCTTCACTAAAAAAACTCTTGATGAGATGATTGAGCAAGCAAGAAATAATTTAGACTCTTTATCACACAAAATATCAAAATCAAAAGTATCACAAATAAATACACAATTATCATCTTTTGAATTTGATCCTATTCTATGGGAAAAAAAATTAGGTGGGCTAAGACTATCTGGAGATGGGCATGGAACTCACTTCATAATAATGCCTACCGAAGAAATATTAATAGATGACATTTCCACGAGCGATAGCAATAAAACATCAGAGCAGTCTTCTCGCTTAGAAAAAGCTTTATTAGGTTTTACAAACACAATGTACAGTGATTCAAACCCTCCTATTATAGCTCGTTTTAGAGACTATCTGGAAGATGGTGAGTGCATTGACAGAATTAGCGAATCAATTTTTTTTACACCGCAAGAATTCAATCTTGCAGATCACCACATTGAAGGATGGTTCAATGAATTTGGTCAATTCAGTGGAACTGTTTCTGTTTATGGTGAAGAGCCAATTCATCATGTCGTGACTTGGAAAAATAATAATCAATTAACCCAATGCGGTCCATTTAAAATAAAATTAGCGTATATTCATGGTCGGCTTCGTGATTCACGCTTACCCATGGAGTTGTGGGCCCCTCTGAAGGAGAAAACAGATAGATATGGTGGTTTATATATCTATCGAGATGGATTAAGAATTTTGCCCTATGGAGATTCAGATACGGATTTTCTAAAAATAGAAAAGAGAAGAACGTTATCCGCTTCTGAATATTTTTTCTCATATCGACGTTTGTTTGGAGCAATAGAATTAACAAAAGAAAACAATGCTTCATTAGTTGAAAAAGCTGGGCGAGAAGGATTCATTGAAAATAAGCCATATAAACAGTTTAAAGAAATGCTTGAAAATTTCTTCATCGAAATCGCAAGAGATTTCTTTAAGGACGATGGCGATATGTCTGAATTATTTGTTGAGACAAAGCAACGTAGAAATGAAGAGCATGATTTGTTATCTAAAAGATCTAAACAAACTAAAGCTAAAAAAGATAGATTAAAGAAAGATCTGTATGATTTTTTTGATAAGTTAGATAATGATTACTGGAATATTGAAATAAATAAGCTAATAAATAAAAACGAGGAATATTTCTCCAGCACAGAAATAACAGACACCAATATAGATTATGTATACAATAAAATTAAAGAACAAAATGATACTATCATTAAAAATCTACGTAATTCTGTGGATATAAGGAAACCCTCTGGAGTTGGATTAACAAAAGAGTTATCTAATTTATGGGATAGATATCAAATAGAAAGACAAAAAATACTGTTATCACTAAATGAGCTAAAAGATAACGTTGATAGAAAGCTTATAGAACTGGATAATAAAAATAATGATTTTCTCAACTTACGGAAGAGACTTGAAGATTCTTTGAATCTACAACAAAGTTACTATGAAAAAGAACTAACAAAGTTATATAATGACGCTAAAAATGCTTTGAAAGATGTGCAATCTAAAGCAAATAGGTTAATTTCTGATAATAAGAAAAAACATAAAAGTGAACTAAAAAACATTTCTTATGAATTCCAATCAACTAATCTCAATGGCAAAGATACTGCGTATATATTGGATGTAAAAAGAAATCTAGAAAGTAAAATTGAGAATATTTCAAACGAAGTGATTAATGAAATAAGAAAACTAACCGACCAGATTGCAATAATTAGTGATAGTACCACTTCAGAAAATTTATCATCGGCTCAAGTAACTGAAGCAATCGAAACTGAACTTGAACATTTACGAGACCAACAAGCAAATAACGCAGAATTAATACTACTTGGCATGGCTCTTTCCGTAGTACATCATGAATTTAATGGTAATATTAGGGCAATTAGAAGTGCGCTAAGGGAATTAAAAGCATGGGCTGACAGAAATCCTAAGCTTGATATTATATACCAAAAAATCAGAACTAGTTTTGATCACTTAGATGGTTATTTAAAAACCTTTACACCATTGACAAGACGTTTAAGCCGCTCTAAAACTAATATAACTGGAACTGCTATTTTAGAATTTATCAGAGATGTATTCGATGATCGTCTTGAGAAAGAAGGAATTGAATTATTCACTACCTCAAAGTTTGTTAATCAAGAAATTGTAACTTACACATCAACCATTTACCCTGTCTTTATAAATCTAATTGATAACGCAATATACTGGCGGTAATGACTCCAACTTATTGATAGTGTTTTATGTTCAGATAATGCCCGATGACT
>ERZ1034669.117-NODE-117-length-36747-cov-7.407691_pt1 | contig 36747 bp, 51 predicted proteins | sample MGYA00520705_ERZ1034669 | MGnify/ENA primary metagenome ERZ1034669 (study PRJEB33766, sample SAMN09781766) | gut metagenome | biome: gut microbiome | host: Homo sapiens | place: Madagascar | study: EMG produced TPA metagenomics assembly of the PRJNA485056 data set... | reverse complement strand
AGGCAAGCAGGGCACAGGGGACGGATTTATCACGGTATCAAGGGTATACGGCCGTTAAAGGTCAGGCAAGTGACGAGTTCGCCATCTCGCAAATCGGCGGCATCAACACCGGTGGCATCTATACTCAAAATACCTATCAGTCGCAAGTTGCCACCGGCATTGCGCAAGGACTAAGGATGCACACGTATATCTGGTATCAAGTCGGCTCTGACATTTCCAAAGCTAAGCAGTGCATGGATTACTTCCTGCCACGGGTCCAGACACCTAAAGGTTCAATCATAGCATTGGACTATGAAGATGGCGCCTCGGCAAGCGTGGCAGACAACACAGACGCGATCTTGTATGGTATGCGACGTATAGCTGACGCAGGCTACACACCCGTGTACTACTCATACAAACCTTACACACTGGCACACGTCGACTACAAGCGTATCTTGGCGGAATATCCCGGTTCGTTGTGGATAGCAGCTTACAAGGACTACAACGTCACCACCACACCGGACTATGCGTACTTCCCAAGCATGGACGGCGTCGGAATGTGGCAATTCACAAGCTGCTATCGTGGCGGTGGACTCGACGGTAATGTCGACTTGACGAATATCACACAGAACGGCTACCACAAGGGGAGTGCTACCAGACCTGTAAGCAAGCCGTCAGCCGTCAAGCAGGGCATCAAGGCGGACAACACGCCTAAGGCCGACATCAAGCCTGGATACACGGTCAAGGTCAACTTCTCGGCAATTCACTGGGCAAGCGGTCAGTCTATCCCGTCGTGGGTGCACGGCAAGGCCTATCGTGTGCAACAGGTATCGGGTAACCGAGTACTACTGGCCGGCATCATGAGTTGGATCGACAGGGCTGACGTCGAGATACTGCAGACATCGGCGCAAGCCAAGCAAACCGCCACGGGCACCTACACAGTGCAGTCCGGTGACAGTTGGTGGTCAATCGCAAATCGATACGGTATGTCTATGTACACGTTGGCGGCGCGAAACGGAAAGACGATCTACACTGTTATCCATCCGGGCGACCGTTTGATCATCAGCGGGCAGACTGCCACACGTGCCTACACGGTCAAATCAGGCGATACACTGAGCGGTATCTCCGCTAGACTGGGCGTGTCAGTCAGCCATCTAGTGCAGACTAACCACATCAGCAACCCTAACAGGATTTATGTCGGTCAGCGTTTGGTATACTGACAATTTATGCGGTATAATATAGATGAAAAATAACATACAATAGCTTCGTAATCCCCCGTGCCGAACGGGGGATATTTTTTATGCAAAAATATTTTAAATGATCATTTTTGAAATGGGCAAGGCGATTATCTGAAATGCGAGAATTTTGTAAAATGGGCAGATAATAAAAAAAGAATGGGCAATAAATGGGCAAAAAAATTCCATTTAAGCGGATATAAGTATCACTTAAATGGAATGAAGATTCTTTAGAAACTGCGATAAATCAAGCAAATGCTGATTTATTAAGCTTTGTTAATTTACACTAAGCCTTCATGACGGAAAACCATGTTTTGGACGGATTGTCGGATTCCAATCAACTTAATTTGTTTGATGATTTCTGATATATCAACGTTTTTAAAGATTAGGTAAATTTAATAAATGGGATGTCTATTTTTCAAATGGGCAACAAATGGGCAAAAATTTTGAGCGATACTGTAACAGGTATTGCTTTTTTTATCACAGGAAATTATCAATTTGAGCTATCTTAGCTTCAAAGTCTTGACGTGCCTTTTTAGTCACGTGCATATAGATCTTTTCTGTGATGTTTGTGTCAGCATGCCCAATGCGATCTTTGATCACACGTAAAGGAACATCCATATCAGCAAGCACCGAAACATGTGTATGTCTGAAATAGTGTGTAGTAACATCTTTATCTATTTTCTGACGTTCAATTATGCGCTTTAGCATAGTATTTGCGTTGTTGATGTTGAGCGGCTTTTGATCAGCAAAATGGGGCGCTGATGGATTATAAGCAAACAGTAATGCATCTAGATCTTTGTTACGCATATGTCTTTCAACGATCTTTGTAGCTTCAGGGGATAAGATTATCTTACGCATCCCTGCAAAAGTCTTAGTAGAATCTGATAGATAGTAACGTGATGGAGAGCTCAAGAAAACGAGTGAATGATTAATATCAAGATAAGTTTTACCGTTTTCTTTGATCACATCTTGAACACGTAAGCCAGATGCTTCGCCAAAGCGCATGCCAGTCAAGTATTGCAGCTTGAAGACATCAGCATAGTGATCTGCACCATTTATCAAACAATCGTCAATTATCTTTCTGTACTCATCTTGCGTCAAATACTTATTTTCTATTTGATTTCTTTTACGAGCATTTTCATTTTTCCATTCGATCTTGACCTTTTTGATATTATTATCTTTTAAATATCCATATGTTACAGCAAAATCAAACAAGACAGACACTTTATTTTTTATAGCTCGGACAGTTCCATTTGTCAGATTTCGCTCGTTGTTATATAACATGTCGTTGAAGTAACGATTTAGACTTCGTTGTGAAATGTTGCTTATGATAGTGTCATGACCAAAATCATCGACAAATTTTTTGATAAACAATGCACCATTTTTATAAGTGCTAGGTTGGACCCGCTTTTGATACTGCTCTAAAAAGGCAGTTGACACTTGCGAAAGTGTTGCGGTTTGAACAAATTCACTTTCTTCAGCTAATGCCTTATTGATCTTGCGCTCTAATTCTTGTGTAGCTGCTTTTACTACTTGCGGTGTTTTCTTTCCATACGTTACAGAAACCTTGCGATATTTCCCAGTCAAAGTTGATTTGTAACGCTCGACAAAGCAGTATCGCTTTTCAAGTTTTCCATTGACTAGAACCTCTCTGTTCTCGATCCACATAATTATATCTCCTTTTACGAATGTGCGTTCTTTTTCAGGTATTTTAAAACCCGCCATGAAGACGGGTCAGAATATGCGTGTGTAACTCTTTTTTTTTATTACTTATTGAGATGTTGAACTGCATAGTCAGCTTCTTCTTGAGTGAATTGTTCACCATCGGCAGAAGCTAACTGATCGCGGATAGCTTCAGTCGACATATCCATTTCTTCTTGATAAGTTTTAGCTGTTTCTAAAGCATTTTTATTCCAGTCGGCTTTAACATGATCAACAGCATATTGTGCAGCGTCAGCAGGGAATTTTTCACCATCTTCTGATGTTAGTTGATCATATAAGCCTTTTTTAGACATATGCATAGTATCTGAATATGTTTGCGCTGCCCTTAATGCTGAACGAAATTCAGCTGATACACTTTCGCTAGAACTAGACTCGCTTGTTGAGCTGGATTTTTCTGAAGTTGAACTAGAAGAGCTTTTGCTAGTTTGCTCTGTTTTTGAGCTGCTAGAACTACCGCTAGAAGTATCATCAGAATCGCCACCAAACACACCACCAACAATGAAAACAGCGAATACAACTACGATCCAAAACCAAAGCTTTTTATACAAAGGCTTTTTTTGAACATATGTATTACCATTCTCGTCTTTAATTGTTTTTGCCATAAAAGACATCTCCTTTTTATTCCAGCTTTTAACGTCATCAGTGTTTTGGACAAAGTGGCTGTTGCAAAAAAATGCAATAGTCACATCTTTCAATTTTAAATACTTTCTTTTAAAATTCTTTTAACTTTAGACTCAAAATTCAAGCTTAAGCCTTGCATTTCAAGAAAACGAACCGGGTTTATGTCTTGCACGTCCACGCCTGTTTTCAATGAATACTCGTTTAAAATTTCTTTTAACATGAACGTATTTGCCTCTGCTTCCATTTTTAACCGCTCCGCTTGTGTTGCAGTATACAGACCAGTTTGATGTCGGTGTTCGATACAGTGCAAAAGCTCGTGTTTAAGTACGAATTCTTGTTGATGTTCTTCCAGATTCGAGTTAATAAAAATAGTATTGAGATCCGGCAAGAAAACGCCTTTGACTGGCAAATTATCCATGTATGCAATTTTTACATCTAAATTCAATAAAACCACTTCTTTTTTATTTCTTAGTCTTTAAGTATGCTTTTAGAATTTCCTTCATTGCAGTTCTTTCTTCGTCGGTCAACGCTCTACCTTCAAAAGTCATCGCATTGTCCAACGCTTTTTCTAGATCTATATCAGTATGTGACGGAGTTTCTCTATCTAATAAATAATCAACCGAAACGCCGAAATAATCAGCGACTTTTACTAAGATATCAGATTTTGGAATTTGCGTTTTCCATTTGTACAAAGTTGTAGGCCCGATGCCTAATTTGTCGCCCAGCTCTCGTACTGATATACCTTGTTTTTTAGATAGTTCTTGAACTCGTTCATAAACGTTCATAAAAAAACACCTTCTTTTTATCTTTTAGGGTGATTTTTTATTGACATTAAACCCAACAGGGTATAATATATAAATGTGCTAAGGAATAAGCGAAAAACCAAGCACAAATAAAAATCACATAACAGGGGTGAACCCCCCTTTGTTTCCTATGCCTTAATTGTATCTTTTAAGGTTAAGAATGTCAATAATTAGCTAATAAATTCGCTAAAAAAGTTAGGAGGTGGTCACATGAGTAGAAGTGAACTGGAAATTGAAGTCTTCATTGCTTTGAAAAAAATGGGCAAAAACAAAAAATGGTTAGCTGAAAAGTTGGAGATAAGTCAATCTTATTTGTCCGATATCCTACACGGAAACCGAAAAGCTAATGACAAAGTTGAGCTCATCAAAGGAATTCTAAAACTGGGAAAGGATGACGAAAAATGCAAGAATTAAAAGTTTTAGGAAAAGAAAAAGTCGGCAAGTTTGAATTTACCGGCGTTGAAGGTGGATTCGGTGAAGATAAAAAGTCAATGCTTGTAAGAGATATTGCGGTGATTCACGGGCAACCGTTAAAGGAAATCAATAGAAGAATCAATGACAACCGAAAAAGGTTTAAAGATGGAATTGACATTATTGATTTTCTAAGTGGGTCTGAGCCACTTAGAAAGTTTGCTGAAGATAACGGGTTTATCGGGAGCAACAGAACCCAGCATGTTTATCTTTTATCTGAAAGAGGATACGCAAAACTTTTAAAGATCCTCGAAGATGACAAAGCTTGGGAAATCTATGATGAACTTGTAGATAATTACTTCAACATGAGAGAAGCCATCAAAACGGATTCAGCAATCGGCTTAAAAGGCAAGCGCTTGGCAATCATGGAAGAAAACGCAAAAACAAAACAAGCTCAGCTACTTTTCAAGGTTGCAAGTGGTACGGCTTCAAATAGCGCACGTGAAAGAATTTTCGCTCATATTGCTACTGAGCTGACTGGTGAAAAATTTATCCCAGAAATTTAGAAGAAAGAATTCAGTGCACAAGAAGTCGGCGACAAGTTTGGTATTACTGCTAATAAAGTCGGCAGAATTGCAAACATTCTCGACTTGAAAGCTGAACAACCGGGTGAAAACCAATTCGGGCGCTGGGCGATGAGTAAATCACAGTATAGCAATAAAGAAGTAGCTCAATGGCTATATTATCAAGCTGGTGTGAATAAAATTGCTGAATTTTTAAGAGAGGGTTAATAGAAATGGAATTTGAAACTGTAAAGGAATGTTTAGAAATGTTACTTGATTTGAATAACACTGAAAATGAATTACAAGTAGATGGAAAACTAGGAACTATTAATGATTTAAAAGATTTTAATTTTGAATTAATAGTTAATATGTGTGATCTCCTAGGACTGGAAAGCCTTTATTTAGGAATCGATACAGATGAAAGCAATTGATTTTGATAAAAATGAAAACATCTTAGATGAAGTAAGAAGGTGGGCGACATGATGGCGAATGGGTGGAAAACACCACAGGAAATCATGAAAGACTACGGATTAGAAAAATCAGCATTTGCAGAGCGTAAGCGAGATTGTATTGCTAATCCAGAGTATCGGGATGCAATCGTCCAAGACGGTCGCAAGATGACATACATCATTGAAGAGCGTTGGCAAGCATACTTGAGATATCGATCAGAGCAATACCGAATTAGGATGCTAGATCCACATATTAGGAAAAGCACGGCTAATTGATATTGAAGGCTAAACAATGGATGGAAGAGAACCGCCAGCGGATTGACTGGCGGGCCAAGTTACCAAGATAAGGAGGAATCGGAATGGAAAAGGGAATCACCATCAGTCTAGACATGTTAGGACTGTTGCTAGCCATGGTGACAGACGCTGACTGGGAGACAGAAAACGAAGAGAACGTCGCCACTTATTGCATGGCAAAAACGTTTAAAGAATACGGCTATAAAGCAGGCCTTGACCTAATTGGCTATGTTGCCGCATTCCAGTTGCGAGAAGTGCGTAAGCGTGGTGGAGACACTGGAAAGATCATAGATGTTCTGGCGCAAGAATTTGGTGCTGACGGGCTTGAAGCGACAGCTGCAAAGCTCGAGGAAATCACTAAGAAGGAAAGGAGAAACAAGAAATGAACGCATTAGTAGGGCTTGAACAAATTAGAAGGAAACTGCTCAAGCAGTATACAGTGGCTGACATCATGGCCATGGACGAATGTCTGGAATTGTCAGAAGATGTCAAGACCTGGTATACAGTGGCTGACATCATGGCCATGGACGAATGGTTCCTTGAGCAGTCACTTGATACGGCATGGAACAGGGCGAAGTTGATGGACAGCCTTGAAAGACTGGACAGATGCAAGGAGCGTCTGTTTGAAGCCGCACTGAAGGGAGGCGAATAAAATGAGCGAGTATATAGGTTTGGCGTGGGTAAAAACGGACGACGACATCTTCGGCAGGCTTTGCGAATTCCCACCATTTAAACTGGCGGTAGCCAAGGACTCAAAAGTCGTTATCGACGGATTGAGGGGACAAGAAATCGGTGAGGTCTTAGACTTCTGCACAGTTGCAAAGAAGTCTGCCGAGCACCGTATGATCGTGCATGGAACAGGGATATACGCCCAAATCTTTGGCACAGTAGATGAATTCAAGGAGGAAGAAGGAGGTGAATGAAATGAAGTATTCAAAAGAATTTTGTCTGATGGTAGACTCTAAGACCGGTAAGCCCCGTCTGGTCGAACAACCTGAAGAGCCGGAACAAATCGTGAAGGCTTTTCTGAAACAGGCCAAAAAACGCATGGCTTGCTTTGGGCTATGGACGAGCTAGTTAAGCAGGACTGGCAGAAATGGGAACCGGTAATGCGAGACCTGTGGACCATGCTTGAAGAACTGGATAAACTTGGGTACTAAAAAACCGCCCCTTGAAAAAAGAGGCGGCACGAATTTATTATGAATCACTTATATTATAGCACATTTAGGAGAAGAAACGCATGTACAAAATCAAAAAGAATTCAAGAACATTAGAAGATGGAACTAAAATCACGACCTACAGTAGAGAAATTGAAAGTTGCAACATTCTAGAGGTTGAGGCCGGGACTACCGGCTATCGTGGCGGTGATACCGGCCATGGTGGTCGCACCTATTTTCGCATTCAAAATGCAGCAAGCACGGACATGGAAGTTCATAGCTATACTGATCGGTACAACGATTACGTGTTTGGTGAAGAATGTGGGGTTGAAGTTACCCTTGGCGGTGACTGTGAGCTTGAAACGATGATCCAGGCTTTGAAGTTTATCGTAAAGGTCCTTGAGGACGAATCTAAGGGAAAAATGTTAGAGGAGGAATAGAAATGAATCAATTACAGAAGCAACAAACACGAAGCATTACATTCAAGGCAAACGGCGATGACGTGACACTTTCTCCAAGCATCGTGAGGGACTATCTTGTCCGCGGCAATTCCAAAGAAGTTACCAGACAGGAAATTGCGATGTTCCTTAACCTGTGTAAGTTTCAGCATCTTAATCCGTTCCTAAATGAGGCCTTCATTGTCAAATTCGGAGATAAGCCCGCACAGCTTATCACGTCGAAAGAGGCCTTCATGAAACGTGCTGAGTCTCATCCTCAGTACAACGGCCTTAAAGCGGGCGTAATTGTTGTGAATAACAACGGGGTTGAGTTCCGCAACGGTGCCTTTACAGTACCGGACTTTGATCAGCTTGTTGGTGGATGGTGTGAGGTGTACCGCAAAGACAGGGATATTCCCGTCAGGGTGGAGATTTCGCTTAGTGAATTTTCCAAAGGTCAGTCAACTTGGAAGACCATGCCGGCAACGATGATCCGGAAGACGGCCATTGTGAATGCTCTCCGCGAGGCATTTCCAGAAACTCTCGGGGCGCTCTACACGGAAGATGACGACGGACAAATGCAGATGCAGCAGACAAAGAAGGCAGTGCAGGCAACCGAAAACAGCGTGGCCAAGAACAAGGCTGATGACCTGATTGCACAGGCGATGGATCCGGAACACGTTCAGCAACAGGAAACGGAAGAATTCCAACGCGAACCGCGCCCGGTAGATTTGTTCAATCCGGCAGAAGAATACTCAAAAGGAGAATGAAAAATGGAACTTACAGCGGAAAACTACTACGATAACGCGACAAGCTTTGACTACATGAGTACGTCGCTCTACAAGGACTTCCGAAAATGCGAGGCCTTTGCCCTGGCGAAACTGAACGGAGAGTACCTGGCTGTCATGGATCCTACTGCTCTGCTCGTAGGAAACTACGTGCACAGCTACTTTGAGAGCGAGGCCAGTCACTCTGCATTTATCGAGAAAAACAAGGACGCAATGATGACCAAGAGCGGTGCGCTTCGTGCTCCGTACAAGGTCGGCGACAACATGATTAAGTGTCTGGAGGCTGATCAGGTGTTCAATAACCTGTACAGTGTCGGCGAGAAGGAAGTGATTGTGACTGGAGATATCTTCGGCCATCAGTGGAAGGGCAAAATCGACAGTCTCAATCTTGACAAGCAGTACTTCTGCGACATCAAGACCACGGCAGACATTCACAAGGGGTTCTGGGACAAGGATGAGCGTTGCAAGGTGCCGTTCATCAAGGCATACGGATATTACCTTCAGATGGCGATATACACCGAGCTCATCAAGCAGACGTTTGGCGTTGAGTGCCAACCGTTCATCTTCGCGGTGTCAAAGCAGACACCATGCGACCATGACGCTTTCAGTTTCAATTCCGAACAGGATCAGGAATATCTCAAGGAGGCTTTGGAAGACGTCAAGGAACATCAGGATCATATAGCTGACCTGATTGCCGGCAGAGCTGAACCGGAGCGGTGCGGTCATTGCGAATACTGCAGGGCGACGAAGCAAATCACGGCGTTCACAAGTGCTGCTGATATTGAAGTTGAGTAAGGAAGTTTGGGCAGTGGCCGTATGACACCGGACGGGTGGGATGCCCGAATCGGAAAGGAAGGAGAGATAGTCATGGCATATTTCAGAGTTAACAAGAACCGAGACTACACAGTCATGAGTAACCATCATCTAAGAGACAGGAACTTGTCACTTAGAGCTATAGGGCTCTTATCTAAGATGCTGTCGTTGCCTGATGACTGGGATTACTCAGTTCCTGGGTTGGTTGCCCGAATCGGAAAGGAAGGAGAGATAGTCATGGCATATTTCAGAGTTAACAAGAACCGAGACTACACAGTCATGAGTAACCATCATCTAAGAGACAGGAACTTGTCACTTAGAGCTATAGGGCTCTTATCTAAGATGCTGTCGTTGCCTGATGACTGGGATTACTCAGTTCCTGGGTTGGTTGCTATCTGCCAGGAAAGCAAGAACATCATACAAGGAGCACTTAAGGAACTTGAGAAAAACGGCTATTTAGTACGAACCATGACCAGAGACTCAAGTGGACATATCGGATATAACTACGATGTATACGAGCAACCGCAACACACTTTACCGCGACCGGAAAAACCGTTCACGGTAGAACCGTGCACGGTATCACCGTCTACAGTGGAACCGTGCACGGAAAAACAGCCACAATTAAATACTAATAAACTAAGTACTAATAAACTAAGTACTGAAGAATCAAAGACGCAGGAGAAAGCCGTTGAACCAAATGTAGTTAACATAGAGGATCAGCAGAAACAGACAACCGACTGCGGCGGCTTCGCCAAAGTAGTCAACTTTTATAAGACCAACTTCGGCCTGCTTAACAGCTACATGGCGGAAGAGCTGAGACATACGTACGACGAGTGGAGCAGCCAGTCTGAAGAGCCTGGTGGAATCATCATCAAAGCAATGCAGATTGCGCTTGCGAAAAACGCTAGAAATTGGAAGTTCGTTCTAGGGGTTCTAAGGCAATGGGAAGGGAAAGCCCACACTCTTGACGATGCGGAAGCACTAGAGGCAGAACACGGAAACCGTGGTCGTATCAGACAGGCAAGACAGAATGGCCGGCGAGCTCCTGATGAGAACAGTCTGGAGAAGCACAATGCCGAGCTGGACAGGCTGACCGAAGAGCAGAATGCCAACTTTGACATGGAGGCGGCACTAGCCGAGATTGAGCGCATGAGGGCCGAGAGGGAGATGAAGGTATGAGTGAATTAAGGAAAGGGAGAATGAAAATGAAATTTGATTACGCATCTCTTGACTGCAAGCCGGGAGTTATAGCGGTTGCGCCGCCGTGGACGCTGTGGTCTGGAGACAGTGTAGTAATGGACAAAGACAGCCCAATGTACAAAGTGAAGCACTGCACCACGCTTGAGGACGATTCCGAAGCGGTGCTCATGTTGAAGGATCTTGCCGACCTTCACGATGTTTCAGCAATCATTACAGATAAGGGAGAACGCATCGATGTTCCGGATGAGAACTATTTGAGTGACATGAGGTATGAGTTTGCCGGCCCATGGATTGCTGATCTTGCCTGCATCGATGATGACATTGATGATTTGCGCCACAAGCTTGACGCTGTCGTTCAAAGGAATGTATTTTCGAAAGAAATTGATATAGAAGCCGGCATGAGCGACGTGTACGGTCTTTGGCGAAGAAGTCTCACGATTATGTCGGCTGTGAACCGCTATATGTATACCGTAAATCACCAAAATGGAGGAGAAAGAAAATGAAGGTACCTCATTCCGCCTCGCACTTTGGAAAAAAGGTTGTCATCGACGGTCTTAAATTTGATTCGATGAAGGAAGCAAGCTTCTATCAGCTTTATCTTAAGCCGAGCGGCTACCAGTTTACCACACAGGAACGATTTACGTTGCTTGAGACATTCCCCCTGGAATTAGTCAAGCTTCGTCAGACGGTATATAAGAGCGATTTCGTGGTGTATGACAAGAACGGCTCAATCAAGCATGTATATGACGTCAAGAACGGATATACCGAGTATGCCATAGACCCGAAGTCCAAGCTCAAGTTCTCGTTGTTTGCGAGAAAGTACGGTGTTCCGGTTGAAGTGGTTGTCATGCGTAAGAACTACTTCAATGTCGCCATTTTGGGCACTACGAAAAAAGTCAAGCCGGTGCCGATGGGCAATATCGATTATGACTGGCAGGACATTATCAGATAATCACACCATGGCAAACCAAACACTGTATTTGCCATGGGCACGGACCCTTAGCTCAGTCGGCAGAGCAGACGGCTCATAACCGTCCGGTCGCAGGTTCGAGCCCTGCAGGGTCCATCGCCCCTATATGCTCCGGGGCGAAAAAAAGATATTAGTCTCACATTTGACTTTGAGAACGCAAGCATTGACGGGTTTGGATACTCACAATTGAAAACCTGAAGTGTAGCGCAAATCGGGTCATAGATAGCACGCGGGCATCATGGCCAGCGCTCAAAGCGTAACGCGTGCATAGCCGACTGATTGTTCTTGAGTCGATAATCGGTTGGCTAGCCGTTGCTAGGCATAACTCCTTTAAGAAATTAGTTGTAACGTACGGATAATCAGGCTCAAGCGTGCCGGAAACGGTCCATATGAGGAGGTTCGAGTCCTCCGCCGGCGCATCGGAAGGAGGGAAGAAGATGAAAAACTACTTAGTGACCATTAAAATCGGCAAGGTCATCACAAACAAGTTGGTCAAAGCTGAAACTGCTGAAGAAGCAGAGAAGGAGGCGCTTAGATGCGCATCACAAGAGACTACGGACTTACAAGCTCCAAATTAGAGCATGATTTGTTGGCAAGACTGGACAGAGACATCGCCAGAGAATACATGATAAGCGCAGAGAAGAAATGTAGCGTAAATAAGGTAAATGGACGCAAATGTACTAAAAGCTCTGAGAGGCGAAAATATACGTATGTATGGAAGGAGAATTTGAACAATGAATGAAGTACAAAAAAATTACATCGGATTAAAGAACGATATGCACGATCTTATTAGATCTTACACGGCTTGGCTTAAAGCACACGAACAATACGGCCCTGATAGCTGGACCTTCCAAGCGATGAATGTTTCTCTTTCTGATGATTTGTTAAATTGTCTCGTAAACTGCATCAACTTGAGTAAAGCAATAGAACACACAACTGATTAGGTGAAGCAATGACGTTTAAAGAAGAACTTGAACACGCAATTGACTATGAGGTTACACAAGAAGATATAAGCACATTCATTGTTACAACTCCTTTTGCGGATATAATGGACGATAACATCTTTATCGTTGTTCAAGAAATGGCGAACGGATTGCTTTGCTTAACCGACTGCGGCAACACATTGTTTTGCAATTGGGAGCACAAAGACTTGGCGCAGAATGTTTGCAACAGACATAGGCTGATTTTGTATAAAAGCGAAATCAAAATTTACTCCAGGCGTGACGAATTGAAAGAAAAGCTGAATCGTATTGTGATTGCGCTGAAAGAGATAAGTGACGAATTGAGGAGGGAAAATTCCAATGAAAGAGATGAATAAATTAGGATGCATTATTTCTGCAGCATTCTTTGCATGGTGTATGCTGATGTTTCTGATATGCAACTGGCTTGTGAGGTGAGACGATGGGATTGAAGTTTGGAAAAGCGGTTACGATGATTGTGGAAAGATATGGCTGGAGTGCATTTGACAACTTGAGTGCAATCAATGATCTGGATCTTGACAAGGCGATTGAAATGGTTCGGAAGGTCAGGAAGAAAAAGGACGATATACATGCGAATAAACCTGGTGTAGACTTGCGCCGTACACGTCCACCACGCGAGAAGATCGAGAAAATGGTTGATAAGGGAATGACTTATGCCGAGATTGGAGAGGCAATCGGCTCCACTCCCGAAGCGGCAAGCAAGACTGTCAGGAAGTATGGGCTGTCAGAAAGATACTGGCTTGTGCACGGAAGGTACAATCTGATAAAGTCAGAGCCCTATCGCAAGTTGGTTGAGCAGAAAAAAGCCGAGTTGAAGTCCTTGATTGATCACGGAGCCACCGATGTCGCCATAGGTGCAGAGTTAGGAATGACCGTCAGTCGGGTCAAGTACTGGATTAAGGAATGGAATCTAGGGCGTAGGAAGCATATTATCGCAACCGGGAGGTTCAGATAATAAGTAGGAGTGGGGTGATTGAATGCTGCTTGTGGATTACTTTTTAAGAGAAATCGAGACGTATAAAAAGGACCAGGTCAGGCAGGTCACGTACAACAAGTATTGCTCAAACGGACGTTTTTTGATTGAAAACTTTCCTGGCCTGGTTTTGTCAGAAATGACTGCAGATGATTACCAGCAAATTCTGAATAAGTACGCAGAAACACATGAGAAATCAACTACTACCGATTTTCATCGACAACTGGCATGGGCACTTAAACGAGCGTATAACGTGGACGGCATTTTAAATCGTGACGTTACCTTTGATGCAAAAATCCCAAGGGGAAAGCCTCCGGGCGTCAAAAAGCCAAAATTTATGGAAATCGAAGACATGCAAAAATTGGTCAAAGAGCTTAAACACGAGAATACATCTGAGGCGAACTTTTTTCTGATATTGTTGAAAACTGGGCTGAGATTTGCTGAGGCACTAGGCATCACGCTTGACGATGTCGACTTTGACAAAAAGACAGTCACTATCAACAAAACCCTTGACTATAAAAAACATCGGGAAGGAACGAGGTCTTTTGTACCAACCAAAAACAAGTACTCGGTTAGAACGATCGTTGTAGATGACGCAGTGCTATATATGTTGTGGAAAAACGCAAAGAACGCTGAACCGGACGAGAGCATCTTTTACAAAATCAAAGGGTTCCAGTACAACTCAACACTGAACAACTGGTTAAAAAGAGCGTGTCAAAAAGCCGGGGTTCCTGAAGTTACGCTGCATAGCCTGAGGCATGAGCATGCGACGTATTTGGTGTCGCAAGGAATTAGCAGCATGGCGGTGGCGGAACGTTTGGGGCATGCAGACGACACTGTCACAAGAGCCGTGTATATCCATCGGCTGGAAACAGAAAAAGCACGAGATAACAAGGAGATAGCGCAGAAAATTGCGAGTTTATGAGGGGTGAGATGATGGTTAAATTTGATGTCAAAACTGTAAACGATTTACTAGGGATTGACGATGCATTCAAGGCACCTGAAAGGCTGATGGAAATTCTGCTTAAGAAAGAAGAACGCGAAGAGCTGTTTGGAAATTTTCTAAAAATTGATACTAATCTTGATTATGACTGGTTCCACGAATACTTTGAAACTGAACAAGCCGAGCGGAAGTCGAAGAAACAAGACTTTACGCCTAACTCGGTTGCAAGACTGGCAAACGCAATCACTTCTGAACCAAGGCAGACGGATTATTACGAGATGGCGGCAGGCACTGGCGGAATGATGATCACTCGTTGGGCCTATAACGTCAAAGAAGACCCAGCATTTACAGGCAAAATAAAAAGCACCATGGCTGACGATATCTTAACATCAAGCATCTTTACTTACAGTCCGCGGACTTATTGGTATCATCTCGAAGAGCTATCAGATAGAGCGATTCCGTTTCTGCTGTTCAATGCAGCTATTCGGGGTATAAATGCGGTTATTATCCAATGCGATTCTTTGGACAGAAAGGCTAAGCGGGCGTTTTACGTCAAAAATGACAGCGACAATTTTTTTGCATTTTCTGATATTTTGGAAGTCCCTAAAACTGATAAGTTTGGAAAATTCTTAAATGTAAAGTGGGGTGAGCTCGAATGAGATTTGTGGAGGCGGTAAATTGGATCGAAAAGTGTTACGGCATGCAAGCGTTCGATCATATAGAAGATTACGCCGATGACGAAGCAGTGCAGATTCTTTTGGAAGAGCGAAAACAATCAAGTTCAAAAGCCAACAAGAAGAGTAAAAGAGGAAAGAACCCAGGAGCTGCAACGCTCAGAAACATGATAGAAAACGGGTACACTTACGTAGAAATGGCGATGGCAACAGGACTATCTTCGGCCGCGGTCGGGAAGATCAGCGGAAAGTACGGTTTGAGGGAGCTTTATTACAAAATGCATCCCAATGTTCGAAGGCTTGATGTCAAAGTGTTATGCGTCAATCGCTCAACAGGCGAGCAAGTGGAATTCAAAACCCTGGCAGCCACTGAGCACGCCTTTGGATTGCCCCACTGCGCTTTGTCAGAACGGACAAAAAACGGGAGAACTTTTGTACACGGTGACTGGGAAATAAGGCGAAAAAGTTAAGGCAGCGAGCGACGGTATGCCGTGAGAGTTACTGATACCAGGCGAATGTGGTATGTCAGAGGCGAGAACGGACAGTTGATGACCAGGATTGAGAATGGCATCCCTCACGATAAGTCTGGTACGTGGACGTTTGAAGAGATTAATTCTCGGGGTCTTGAACAGATGACACGAATCAGAATCTAATAAAAAAAGCCGGTCCTTAAAGCCGACTCTCTAAAATGATATGGCAATCTAATTATATCAAAAAGGGAGTGGCGTTGTGGACGATTTACTGATTGAAATTGACAACATTGACTACAAAGCAACCGCAAGGAATGTGAAGGAGTTCCTGGACAAGAAGCTGCCACGCATTCTCAGAATCGCGAATGCAAGTCCGGCAAGCTTGGCATCACCGGTTATTTCCGACATGCCGGTTAATCGAGGCGGGGACAATCACAGCGAAGAGAAGATGGTTAAGTACGTTGCTGCCAGAGCAATCATCGATGGGGTATCACGAGCGCTTGCGCATTGTTCCCAGACGTCATCCCACATCCTCAAGGAACGATATGTTGCAGGCATGGAGAACTGGCAAATAATTGAGACTATGTACTGTGAACGCGCAACGTACTATAAGCTGCGGGACAAGGCATACAACGAGTTCGCCGACTGTTTGGAACTGCAGCAGGGTTGTCCGGATCTGCACGTGTATAAAAATTAGACGATTGCGAGACAAATACTGGACACATACTAGACGCATGAGGTGCTAACATAGTAGTGTTGAATAGTTACGGATAGGGCAAGGGAAACCTTGTCTTTTTTAATATCAGAAAGAAGGTGTGGTGGTGTTATGTGAGCAGAGGTCTAACTGCTAAACAAAGAGTTTTTGCAGACGAGTATTTAAAAGATGGTAATGCCTATCAGGCTGCAATAAAGGCAGGTTATTCTGATAACTATGCAAAGGCACAATCATCTAAATTGTTGGAAAATGTTGGAATAAAATCCTACATTGATGCCAAAATGTCCGAAATTGAATCTAAGAAGATAGCCACTGCACGCGAGGTAATGGAATTCTATGCGAGGGTGTTGCGTGGGGATGAAACGGAAGAGGTGGTTGTAGCCGGTCTTGACGGTGCTGAAGTTGTCGAACGCAAACCGCAGCTAAAAGAGCGGATTACCGTTGCCAAGGAGATTATGAAACGATACCCGTTAGCAGGAAACGATCCTGCCCTTGCCGAACAGTTGCGCAAGATTAAGGCGGAAGCCGATATTGCTGAATGGAAAGCTAAAGAGTTGCTTGGTGATAATAATGCAGAAGATAAAACAACATTGATAGATGATATTGGAGGCGAAGCAGATGGGGCAAACAATTAAGATGTCTAAACTGATTAATCCTCATTTCTATCGTCTTTGGTGCACTTCAAAGCCATATGTTGTTGCTAAAGGGGGACGCGGATCATTTAAATCGTCAGTGATCAGTTTAAAGTTGGTAGCCATGGTTAAGCATTGGACTCAATTAGGAAAAAATGTATCTGTAATTTGTGTGCGAGAGAATGCCAGCTATTTGAGAGATTCAGTCTATAGTCAAATTAAGTGGGCATTGGATATGCTTAGTCTTTACGATGAGTATAAATTCTATACTAGTCCACTTAGGATCGTGCATAGGCGTACTGGAAGCACGTTTTATTTCTATGGCGCAGATGATCCGATGAAACTAAAGTCGAACGTGGTCGGGAACGTGGTTGCTGTTTGGTTTGAAGAAGCTGCAAATTTCAAAGGGCAGACAGTATTTGATCAATCGATACCGACGTTCATACGTCAGAAACCAGTATTTACGAATCAAGTTAAGGTTTTCTTCTCTTACAATCCGCCTAAAAATCCATATGATTGGATTAATGAGTGGGTCAAAAAATGCGAACGTGATGAAGATTACTTTGTAGACACGTCAACTTATCTAGATGATGAGTGGGGATTCACAAATGACGAACAACTTAAATTGATTGAGAAGTACAAGGTTAATGATCCAGATTATTATCGTTGGCTATATCTTGGAGAAGTTGTAGGATTAGGCACTAATGTTTATAACTTTGAGTTGTTTAACCGAGTGGATGAGATACCTGATAATGATTATTTAAGCGATCTTTATTTTTCGATGGATATTGGTCATGATGTATCTGCAACTACCTGTGGCGCTTATGGACTATCGGTAAACGGAAATCTATATGTGTTGGATACTTATTATTACAGCCCAGCAGGAAAAGTTAATAAAAAACCGCCAACGGAATTGGCACAAGATGTGCATGCGTTTGTTGAAAGAACATGCGATAAATACGATATGGATCCGGTTAATATGACGGCAGATAGCGCAGACGGAGCATTAGATAACCAGTACTATTCAATGTTTGGCATCCATTGGCATAAAGTGGCTAAAAAGAAAAAAGTTGAGATGATCGACCGGGTGCAGGACATTCTTGCACAAGGTCGTATTTTTGTACTTGATATTGACGACAATCAGGTATTTTTGTCTGAACATCGTGACTATCGTTGGGATGAAAAAACATTAAACGGCGATGATCCTAAGGTAATTAAGGAAAAAGATCATACTTGCGATCAGTTTATGTATCTTTGCTTAGATAACGAACGCGACTTTGGCTTGAAGTGGTAAAGGAGGCGATGACGTGAGTGTGCTTTCAACGTTAAAGAATTGGTTCAGGAAAGGCGGTGCAAGTCTGGGCATGATAAAAAGTTTGACATTAGTCACTGATGATAGACGTATTGCAATGGATCCAGGCGAATATACGAGAATAAACGTAGCTAAAAAGTACTATTCTGATGACTTTAGACCTATCGAATTTATTAATAGTTACGGAGACAAACGCATGCGCAAATATGAGTCTGTCAATGTAACCAAGTTAGCTGCAAGAAGGTTGGCATCGATTATCTTCAACGAGAGATGCAAAGTAGAAATCGGGGATGATGAGAAAGCAAACGAATTGCTTGAAAGTGTCTTTTTAGATAATGAATTCTACCTGACTTTTGAAGAATACCTAGAGAAATGGATTGCTTTAGGCAGTGGAGCTATTAGACCCTACGTGCAGGGAGACAAGATAAAGCTGGCTTGGATCACGGCCGACCAGTTCTATCCGTTGCATGTCAACACAAACGAAGTTACAGAGGCTGCAATTGCAAGCAAGACTACTGTCGTAGAAAATGACAAAAACGTCTATTACACGTTACTTGAATTTCATGAATGGCAAGGTAATAACTATGTGATCACAAATGAGCTTTATCGATCCGACAGTGCTGATAGCGTTGGTGTTCAGGTGCCGTTAAATTCAATCGAAGAATATGCCGATACACAAGAAAAGGCGACTTTAACAGGCTTAGTTAAACCTTTGTTTGCTTTCTTCAAAACTCCCGGGGCTAACAACAAGATGTTAGAAAGTCCGTTGGGGTTAGGCCTGATTGATAATTCACGGTCAACAGTAGATGCGATCAATCGTACCCACGATGAGTTTATTTGGGAAGTTAGATCTGGCAAAAGACGTATGGTAGTACCTAAGTCGTGGCTAAAGCGTCCAAATGCTAATTCAAGGCGTAGAGATACTGAAACCCATCCACCAATGTTTGATCCAGATGAGACAGTTTACCAAGCTATGTACGGTGACGATAGCGATATCGGCTTTCATGATATGTCTGTTGCGATCCGTGTGGAGCAGTATTCAAGCACAATGGAATTCTTTTTGCACGAGTTTGAAAATGAGGTAGGGCTTTCGCAAGGGACGTTTACGCAAAGCGCCAGTGGCGTACAGACGGCAACAGAGGTAGTTTCAAACAACTCAATGACGTATCAGACCAGATCAAGCTACTTGACCATGGTTGAAAAGACGATCACACAACTGGTAGATGCCATTTTAGAGCTTGCTCAATGTGGCGAACTCTTTAGTGATGGGAAAGCTCGTTGGACTGGTGATGTGCAAAAGGTCAATATTAACATCGACTTCAACGATGGTGTATTCATTGATCAAGATGCACAGTTAAAAAATGATCTACAAGCTTTATCTGCTAATGCTTTACCTCTAAAACAGTTTTGGATGCGTAATTATAGCTTAGATGAAGCAACTGCTGATGAATGGATGCAACAGCTTGAGAGCGAAAAGGCTGGTAATGATCCTGGGCCGAGTGCTGAGGTAGGCTTGTTCGGAGGTGCTGACGATGGAACTAGAACAGATGTTGGCGAAAGCGGACAAGATAGCTGATTATTACGTTAAACTACAGCAAAAGATCTTTTATTTGCTGATAGACAGTTTTAAGACGACGAGACCTGAACTGATAAATCAGGATGATCCCGATAGTATTCTAGACTGGCGCTTGCGTGCTTTATCAAAGATTGGAGCGCTGACCAAAGACACTATCAAAATAGTTTCAAACACTTCTGGCAAGTCCGAAAGCTATATCTATGATTTGATCAAAGATGATGGGCTAGAAGTCGCAAAGGACATCAACGCTGAACTATCTGATGCATTGAAACAAAATAAGCCAATCAGTTCAGAAGTCAATAGCATTATCAGCAGTTATGCTGCTCAAACGTTTAGAGATATCAATAATAATGTCAATCAATCGCTGTTATCCACTAACTATTCAAAAAACGGGGCCGTGAGAGCTTATCAAGATATTATCAACCAAACGGTCTTAGAAGTCCAAACAGGTCTTAAAACTCCTGACAGAGCTTTAAAGGACAATATTTATAAATGGCGTGATAATGGCATCAAAACTAATTTGGTAGACAAAGCAGGGCACAACTGGAGCTTAGAAGGTTATACTCGTACTGTAATCCGTACTACTGCAGCTAGAACTTATAATGATCTGCGCATTCAAAGCATGAAAGATTTTGATAGCGTACTAGCGACTATGTCTAGTCATCCGGCATCAAGGCCAGCTTGTGCCCCTATTCAAGGAAAGATAGTCAATATTGTCCCAAGAGAAAGCCCCAGATGCGATCCTGAATATCCCAGCATTTATGATTACGGTTATGGTAAACCAAGCGGGTGTTTTGGTATAAATTGTGGGCATAAGCTATATCCGTACATCAAGGGTGTGTCGCATAATTTCCAAAAGCAATACGATCCTAAAGAAGCAGTCGAAAAGCAAAAGATTCAGCAAAAACAACGGTACTACGAGCGTAATATCAGACGTCTAAAGTACGACTTGGATCTTGCCAGGCGGCAAAATGACGTATCAAGCGAGAGAAAGTTTAATCAAGCCATTAGAGGGTATCAGTCTAAGTTACGAGAGATAGTGAAGAATAACGACTTTTTGACACGGCAGTATGATCGTGAGCAAATTGGTAATCCAAGGATTAGAAGCCATGAAGTATTGAAAAAAGAGTTAGCTGCGTTGCATAAAGAATATGGTCCACACGGATTTCCTAAAGATGTGCAAGAGTATAAGAAACTGTTGTATAATAAAGATACGGGAGGAATTGTCAATGCCTATGTAAAGGCGCGAAGACAAGGAATGGTAGAACCTGTCGTAACTTATCAAGACTTTATCAATATAGATCGAGAATTTGATAAAAAGATAAGTGGTTCTTATACCCAAAACGGTTTGCTAATAAAAGGGTTATCTGACCACGCTATTCCACGGATATTTGGTGCAAGATTTGACCATTCGCATAGGGATTCAAAGGGAAATCCTCTTAGAAGAATCGGAACGGATATTGATACTATTAATAAGGTATTGAAAAATGGTAACCAGATAGAAGATAGCGATAAAGCGGAAGGATATGCATACGATGGTTGGAAAGTTTTTGTTAGCAAAATTACAGGGCTTGTAATTACTATTGAACCATCCAAAAGAAAGAAGATAAAAAATGAGTCAAAAGTTGGATAATATGGAAATCGGATACTTATATTTTGATGCTAAGGATTATTTATTTATTCAGAAAAAGTTTCCTGAATTATATAATCTGTTTGAACAATATGTAGATAGGCGATCAAATGAAATAAGATTGGCTGTTACTGATAAAAGTTGTGATTATCTTGATAATAAAGTTTTGTTGGCCATTACAGAAAGTGCTGCTTATACACCTGATGGTAATCCAACTGATAACGCAGTTAAGTTAGAAACGATTTGGGATAAAGCTTAAACATCGGGAAACCGGTGTTTTTTGTTACAAAAAACTCTAATATTTGACCTAAGCAAGTCGTAAAAAGGCTTATTTTTTATGCGATCAGATCAGCGTGGGGCGTTCCACGTAAAATAAATACGTTAGGAGGTATCGCATAATGCAACGAGAATTTTTGCAGAATTTAGGACTTAGTGACGATCAAGTGCAAGCAGTTTTGACTCAACATGGTAAGTCGACAAATGAGATCAAGGGAAAACTTGCACGAGCAGAAGAACAGGTAGCAGATTTGCAAAATCAAATCGGTGATCGTGACAAACAACTGAAGAAACTTGAGAAGACTGTTGGTGATAATCAAGAGTTAGCCCAAGAAATTGATAAGTTGCGAAAAGAAAATGAGCAAACTGCCAAAGATTATCAAAGTAAGATCACGAAGCAAGCTAAAGATTTTGAAATCACTAATGCTTTGAAAGATGCAGGGGCTAAAAATACCAAAGCGGTTCTTGCTCTGTTAGATTTAGACAAGGTATCTGTTGATGAAGATGGTCAGCTATTCGGAATTGCCGAACAGTTAGAAGAACTTCAAAAGACGGATGCCTATTTGTTTACACCAAAACAAATAGAACTAGAGAAAAAGGGCCCTGTCAACCTGTTTGCTGGTGGTAATCCTAGTTCTAACGTGGCTAAGGATCCTAAGAATATGTCATTAGACGAACAGACTGATCTATATCGCAAAGATCCTTCGCAATGGCAAAGTTTGTTCGGCAATAACAATAAATAGAAAGGTGGAATTTTAATGACAACACATTTATCAGATATGATTGTTCCTGAGGTCTTTGGGAACTATGTATTAAATACGGCACTTAAAACCAACCGCTTTGTGCAAAGTGGTATTTTGACACCAGATCCAGATCTTGGACCACATTTGTTGGAAGCAGGTACAAAGATCACAGTGCCATTTATCAATGATTTAGACGGCGACCCGGACAACTGGACAGACACTGACAATATCTCTGTAAATCAACTTACATCAGGTAAACAACTAGGTTTGAAATTTTATCAAAGTAAAGCCTTTGGTTATTCTTCACTGTCACAAATGATCTCCGGGGCCCCTATCCAAACAACTATCGGTAATCGTTTTGCAAGCTTCTGGACTCGCGCTGATGAGAAAATGCTATTAGCGGTTTTGGATGGTGTTATGGGTGTAACGAAGGTTAAAAACAGCAAATTCTATGATGCAACTTCTAAGACGCCAACAGACGCAGCTTTCAGTGCCAAAGGTTTTATTGCAGCCATTGGTTTGATGGGCGATTTGCAAGATACTTCATTTGGAGCAATTGCCGTTAACTCTGCTACCTACTCAATGATGAAGCTACAAGGGCTTATCGAAACTATTCAGCCTCAAAATGGCGCTATTCCTTTTGAAGCATATAATGGCTTACGAATTGTTCTGGATGATGATATCCCTGTTGATCTGACTAACAAGCAAAAGCCAACAACAACGTCTTATATCTTTGCTCCAGGAGCAGTTCGTTATTCTAGCGTTTTGGCAAGTACTGAAACTAAGTATGATCCGATCGAAAATGGTGGGACAGATGCGATTGTTCAAAAGCGTGTAGGAACGATTCACGTTGCTGGCACGTCAGTTAAAGCATCATTCGCACCAGCTAAGGGAAACTTCCCGACGATGGAAGAGTTTGGCAAGTCTAGCACCTGGGAAGTTGTTGATGGCATTGACCCACGCACGATTGGTGTTGTTGCGTACAAAGCCGAGTTAGACCCTGCATTAGTTCCGGGTGCGGAAGTTGCAGCAGGTTCAGATAATTAAGGAAGGACTGAGCTAAATGCTGAACTTTTCGGAGTATCAAAAACTTGATGGACAAGTAACGGATGAAGAAGTTTATATCAAATTGGAACGGGATGCTCTAAAACTTCTGAATGCAGCTACACAAATGTTCTATGTCAAAAATAACATTGATGAAGATCAAGACGAATGGCGAGTAAAGATGTTTAAAATGGCTTTAGTTGCTCAGATTGATTATACAAATGAAGTTGGTGCTTCGACTGAATATGACATGTCGCAAAAAGCTATTAAAAGTGTTTCCATCGATGGTACTACAGTTACAACAGAGGGTACTTTCAAGGACAGCAGCACGAGAGGGATCTATAATATTGCCTTAGATTATTTATATCAGGCAGGACTCATATTTGGAGGTGTAGACGTATGTTAAAACCGCCAAAAAGCATGTGTAATCAGAGCATTAGAATAAAGCTTAAAGTTGAAGATCCAGAAGATATTTACGGTGATTCTGAAAATTATGACGAGATCATGTTAAATAATTGCGTAGTTCATGCTCGGACTGTTTACGAAGGATCCAACAACAATCGGCAGATTGTGTCCAATGCGACAATCATGTTGTACGCCGGGATTACTACGCCGTTTATTGATTTGACCAAAGATAATCTTGGATCAAAAATTGTTTATAATGGTTTAGAGTACACGCTGACGAACATTAGCGAGGATAGGGACCCTTTCAGCAATGAGATTTATCAATATAAGTTGGGAGTGATTTAATTGGGAATCAAAGTTGACTTTCATAGCGATGCATTGGACAGGAAATTCAGCCATGATAGTTTAGTGCGTGGCCAAAAGGCGGCAGCCAACGAGGCGCACCAAGCAATGGAAAAGTATGTTCCTATGCTTCATACGGATTCTTCCACAAACCTGCGCAGTATGTCATTTGTCAATAATAACGGAACTAAAATCAATTATAGTGCTGTTTATGCCAAAGCACAGTTTTATGGCTTTGTTGGCGGATATCCAGGATATCGAGTTCATAATTACACGACCCCGGGTACTTCCAGGCGTTGGGATCTGCGATTAAAAGGAAATAAGCATGATATTTCATTAGTCAAAGATGCCTTTGTAAAGGGGGCTCAATGGAATGGATCTTGATCTTCAAGAATCATTAGCAAAGTCAATTATAAAAGGGACTGGCCTAAAACTTAAGGTGGCTTACTTGTCACCTGATAGCGATATTGGCTTAGTACCTGTACAAGGATCGCATGTTGTTGAGGCTGATTACTCTGGTAATCAGTTATGGCAGTATAACTATGCGATTACTATTAAAACGAAAAGCGCACGAGAAGCTAAGGAGAAACTCTTTTCGATCAGTAATTACTTGAATAGCTTAGACGGGCTGACAAGTAATAACGATAGTTTCCGATACAGTAATTTAGAAGTATCTAGTGCGCCAAGCGAATTATTAGAAGATGCGACAGGAACGGTAATGTATGAGTTGGACATTGCCGTTTTTGTATATATCAAACGATAGGAGGATGAATACTTATGCCATTAAAAACTGATGTAGTGGCAGATACTACTACAACAAACGGTTTTCAACTGAATTCTACTAACCAATATTTTATTGATACTACGGGAAAGACTGATTTGACGGATATTTCGGGTGCCAAGTGGGCAAAACTAGCAGCGGGCATTTCTTCCATCACGCCGTCAAGCAATGAGACTACCAATAATGATGCATATTATGATGGCGGTGCGTTTGGCTCAAATGACGTTACCGGCAAGCGCCCTCAATGGGCCTTTTCTGGCCATAGAGTTATTGGTGACAAGGGGCAAGATTATGTTGCTTCGCATGAATTTGCCGTTGGGGATGCGCTTAAAACTCGCTTTCTTTGGATTAATACTGAAGGAAACATGATTGTTGCGGAAGTTACCATGTTAAGCATCGTTGTCACTGGTGGTAATGCTAATGCTAAACAGACGATGTCATTTACGCTGGGAGCAAACGGTGCGCCTGTTGTACCACAAGGAAAACCTACACTTAAGGCTGCTGAAGACGGGACATACACCTTAGAAACACTTCAGGCTTAATAATTTACAAACAGAGACGAGAAATGTGAGACGATGAGGAGGAATCTAAAATGGCAATTAATGAAATTAATCTTGATCAAAAATTATCCAACTTGAACAAGGTTGCGATTCAGATTGGTGGTAAAAAGTACAATTTATCGGTTGATGATGAATTATATGCCGATTTTGTAGGGGTTCAGGCAGAAGTTTCGGCATATTTTGCCGAGCTTGATGAATCAATGACTGATGAAGAGTTTGCGTCCATGAGTCAATCAGAACGAAGAGACGTGGTTACTGGTATTTTTGTAGATGTGAAGGAAAAAATGACTGATGTTATTGATAAAGTTCTTGGCGAAGGCGAAGGTGATCGGTTATATGAATACTATGGCAAAAAAACAATTGCGTTATCGTACATTCTAAATGAATTGGCAGAAATTTATAAGAAGTCAATCAAGGCTAAAAAATCAGCTAAGCAAGAAAAGGTGAACCGTTACCGTAGCAAGAGGTAGGTGTAAAGATTGATAAGTCTTACATCTAGGATGAATAGAACAATAGAATACCACGGAAGGGAATACGCGATTGATCTAAGTTTTGATAATGTTTTACGTTTTTTTGAATTGCTCGATGATCCTGATTTTTCTCAGCAAGAAAAAATATTAACCGCTTTTGAAATGTTTTTTATCGACAAAGTAAGCAATATTGACGCAGATTTTATACTGAGAACTGTTCAGATTATTAGCGAATACGTCAGCAGTAATCCTTATGGCAGTGGAGCTGGTGGATCTTCTGATTTTATTCCGGAAAGATATTTTTCATACACTAAAGATGCCGATGCAATTTATGCCAGCTTTATGCAATGCTATGGAATTAGTTTGACGCGTGAGTTATATAAGACGATTTCTGAACGTCTGCAATGGGATGAATTTAAAGCCCTTTTTAACGGCCTGGCGGACGATACGTACATTAGACGCATAATCAATATTAGGCAAAGATCCACTGAAGGATTACAGGGTCAAGAGTTGAGCTCTCTTTTAGAAGCGAAAGATTATTACGCTTTGGATGATGACTATAATGCCGAAATGCAAACAAAGCGTGCCGATGATATGTTTGAGTCACTATACAACATGGCTAGAAATGGAGGAAATTGATTATGGCTGATGGAACAATTACAATTGATATCGATATTCCGGTCAATCAAGCGAAATCTGACATTAGCCTGATTGATCGCTTGCTTTCAAAACTTGGTAAAGGAACCGGGGAGCAGATGGATGCTGACTTCGAAAAGTCAGCACATAAAATGGAATCGGCTGCTAAAGAAACTGGGCATAAGCTAACAATGGATCTTAGGGAGGTTAAGCCTAATGTTAAGGCAAAACTTGACGATTCCGACGTAAAGAATAAAACAAAGAAAATCAAGGATGAGGTTGGAGGAATACCAAAAGAGAAAAAGACAAAGATTGGGGTAGAAGATGAAGTAAGTCCTAAACTTCCGAAGGTTAAAAAAGGGGCTGATGAAACCACTAGTAGTTTTGGCAGATTGAAGGCAACCATAGCCGGTACGTTTATGGGGAGTCTGGCATCTAACGCTATTGGGGCACTTACTTCATCACTCAAAGAGGCCGCTGAAGCTGGAGCTGATTATAACAAGGAACAAGATACAATGGTTACAGTTTGGACGTCTCTTACAACGCAGGCTCCTAAAGACGGAAAGCAGTTGGTTAATTTTATAAACGATGTTTCTCAACACTCTATTTACGCTGCAGATACTGTCAATAAAATGGCGCAGTCATTCTACCACGTACACTCAAACGTTGCTGAGACAAAATCATGGACTGACAGTTTTATAGCATTGGGTTCCACTATGCATATGACAAATGAGCAGTTGGCCGAATCATCTGAAATGTTTGCCAAAATTGAAGCTGGCGGCAAAGCTAGCGCCGAAGATCTTGATGTTATGATCAATCGCTTTCCTATGTTCGGTGAAGCTATACAGGAAGCAACTGGCAAAAGTATGAAACAGTTGCGAGAAATGTCTCAGAAAGGCACGCTGACAGCTGATGAGTTTACTAAAGCAATTGATTATTTAGGCAAGAAGTATAAAGGCGGTACAGAAGAGGCCATGACGTCTTTTCAAGGTATGTCAATGTTTATCAGTTCACACGTTGCGCAGCTTTCCGGAAACGTGCAGAAAGGTTTCTTTGAAATGGCCAAAGGATCGTTGTCCCATATCAGGGATCTTGTCAGCGATAAAAGCATACAGTCTTTTGCTGATGGTATTTCTAAAGCTTTAGCTGGTGTTGCTAGTGGATTTAACTCAGCTTTAACGTTTGTAATTAATAATAGTAAGGCGATAGGTTTAGTGGGCAATGTTATTAAACATACATTTGACGCTGTTGGAAATACATTGTCAATGTTTGCTATGAGTTTTAAATCAAATGTGGTTGGTGTTGTCAGCAACAAACAGATGAACAAAAATATTGACAACCTCAAAAAAAGTTTTGACGCGGTATTTAAGGCTCTAGAGCCTGTAGAACAAGCTATTGGCGGTTTAGTAGGAGTAATTGCTGGTGGTCTTTTTACAAATGCAGTGAATGATGTTAAGGGATTGGCAAAAGGATTTAACGATGTTGGTAATACGGCGTCTGGAGCTAAGAAGAAGTTGGATTTCAGTTCTGTCGCAAGAAGTATTTCAACTTTGGCACAGGCATTTAATGTATGGTATTCGCTTATAGGTCCAATTGAATCGTCATTATTTGAAATAGTAGGAATCATAGCCAAATCTGCTTTTGAAACGTTTGCTGATGTAATTGGAGGAATTGGCAAAGGAATTAAAACGATTGCCGAGAAAATAGTTGATGTTGCGCCTGAAATGAACAAAACTTCAAAAGGGATGGATTCTATTTCAAAACATAAAAACACCTTTAAGGCATTAGGGATTGCGATTGGTAGCATTGCTACAGCCGTACTTGCTGTTAAGGCTGCTGTTGGAGCATGGACAATTGCGACAAAAATTGCCACCGGAGTTCAAGCTGCTTTCAATATTATTTTAAATGCAAATCCGATTGGACTGGTTATTATTGCCATCGGGGCATTAGTTATAGGTATTCGTGAGGCATATAAACATTTCAAGCCATTTCGAGAGATGGTTGACAATACGTGGGGTAGTTTGAAAAAATTTGGGAAAATAGTGAGTGATGTTTCTGGACATGTAGTTAAAGAATTTAAGAAATTGGGGGCTGAATTGGGCAAGAAGTGGAACTCGATTACTAAAACAGCCTCAGATAAGTGGTCTGATTTAAAAGATACGATTATTGACAAATCTAACAAGGCATATGATGCCTCTAACAAGAAATTCAATTCGCTAAAAAAGACTCTGTCAGGAACGTGGTCCGATACCAGAAATATTGCATCTGATAAATGGGGATCGTTAAGGAGTACAATAAGCAGCATTTCTGAATCAACTCGTAAGAATGCTTCAGGTAAATTTGGCAGCTTGAGAGACAGTATGGGAAGCATACTAAGATCAATTAACAATAATTGGCACTCTGTTTGGAACAATATGGCCGGTTTTTTTGACGGTATTTGGAACAGAATTAAGGGAAGTGCTAAAAGTGGTTTGAATCACGTAATTGACTTTGTCAATGGCGGAATTGGCGGTATTAATGGTGTAGTACATTTCTTTGGTGGAAAAAAGCAGTCAATTTCTCCAATTAAAAAATTGGCCAAGGGAGGAAGAATCATAAACTCCATGACAGCTCTTGTCAACGATGAGGAAGGTTCCGTTTACCGAGAAGCTATTTTTCGCAATAATGGTGCAATCGAAGTCCCAAATGAACGCAACGTGATAGCGCAATTAAATCCGGGCGATGCAGTCATGCCGGCTAAGGAAACGGCAAAATTTTTGGGATTGCCTATGTATAAGTCAGGATTTGGAGACTGGATTGGCAAGGCGGCAGGATTTGTTGGAAATGTTGGATCTGATATAGGGGATTGGTTGTCTGACAAGTTTGATGAACTTGAGGATGCTCTTAAAGACCCGTTATCTGTTTTGACCGATTTGTTCAAGCGTGATCATAATAACGCAGAAGGAGTGTGGCACGATTTTGCTTTAGGCGCCGGACGATACTTGCCACGGAAGGGAGTTAGTTGGTTCAAAGGAATTCTTAGCGGTATTAAAAGGAAATATGATTCGGATGGTGGCAATCCAACCGGTTCAGGTGTTAAGCGATGGAGAAAAGTTATTAAACATGCGGCTAATATGTTGCATCAAAACTTGGCAGAATGGCAAATTAATAATTTGTTGAAGCAAATTCAAACAGAATCGGGCGGAAATCCTACTGTTGTTCAAAAAGTTTGGGACGTGAATATGGCCAATGGCAACCCTGCCCAAGGATTGCTGCAATTTATTCCGCAAACTTTTAGCACATGGGCGATTCCAGGACACAGGAATATCAAGAATGGACTGGATCAAATTTTAGCTGCAATTCGTAGGCTCAACGCCATGGGAACATGGAATTACATTGGACATGGTCATGGTTGGCAAACCGGTGGCCATATTTGGGATAAACAATTAGCATGGTTAGCTGAAGATGGTGATGAATTTGTTATCAATTCGAGGCGCGACAATGCAGATAATCTACTCCTGAATGCGATAGCCCAACGAGCTTCTGTCGCTCCTAACAGCCCGTCTGCGAGGTTGGCTAAAATGGTTGATCAGACTAGATTCAGTTCTGTTAATGGTTATGGTATAGCGGTACCCTCAGTAACAGGGCAACAATCACAGGCATTAACGTTGACGGATAATGATAACATTGACTATACATCTCAACTTAAGAGCATAGGTTCAAAACTTGATGATATTATGCAGAAAAAAGTTTTCATTGATGGTTCAAGCTTTTCAAAAAGTTACGAAAAATATGGCGCTGTTGAGCGGAATAGAAGGAATACGATGATTGAAAGGGGGATGTCGATTGACTCAAGAATCTAGGCCATACGGATTTGAATTTAATGGTCGGCATTCAAGCGAGTTTGAGTTGCGTGTATTGGATACTAAATCGGTTACTTTACCCGCCAAGCGAAAATCACAGTTACAGCTTCCATATCGCACTGGCTACATTGACCTAAGCAATCTCTATGGACTCAATACGTATGATGAGAGGACGGTAACTTTTCCATGCAAACTACCTTATGGACGTTCTGATTTGTCTACCTTAAATCTAAAGCTAACCGAGCTGATGAACTGGCTGATGAAACCTACCGGCAAGATTCTGCTCAAAGACGATGCGATGCCGGGTTATGCGTTTCTCGCAGAAGTGCAAACAGCACCGACAATTGAAGAAGGATGGGACTTTTGCAAAGTTACGATTGTTTTCCAGTGCTACGCATATCGCCTGAAGCGCTGCTACGATGACGTCTGGGACACGTTCTACTTTAATCTTGATGCAGCCTCTAATTTGGAAGTAACGGTTAACGGTCATGAGAGCATTCTGTTGATAAATACAGGTCATAACCGGGTTCGGTTGACTGTGACCTGCTCCACGGCCATGTCTGCGTCAGTCAATGACCACGTCTTCGCGCTTAAAGCTAGGGATAATGTCAATCCTTACCTGGAGCTGATGCCCGGCGAAAATGTCGTTAACATCGAAGGCACTGGTAAGGTTAAGTTTAAATGGACGGAGGAAGTGCCATGACAAAAGGGTTTAGAATTACTATTCGTGAAGGTTGGAACGGGGCGGAGAAGGTGCTTAACTCGGATATCTTCCCGCATTATCGGCTCGTTTCGGCTGTTTTGTCTAAAAGCACTTCATCTTATGACACGTTCACCTTCACGATTGACCCGACGCATGCTTTGTATACTGAAATCGATCCTTACAAGTGTTTTGTAAAAATAACTCGTCCGGACAAGAATGCGACTCTCTTCGAAGGGCGAGTTTTAACGTATACGGATAGCATGGATAGTTCGGGTACGGTTGAAAAGCAAGCTACGTGTGAGGGCTTGGAAGGGTTCCTGCACGACAGCGTACAACCGTGGAGGGAGTTCCATAACACGACGCCAAAGGACTTTCTGCAGTCTCTCATAACTGAGCACAATAAGCAGGTCGAGTCCTACAAGCAGATAACGCTTGGGACGGTCACGGTGACAAATTCAACGGATAACGTGTATCGATATGCTGATGATACCAAAGATACGTATGATAACATACAAGACAAGCTCATCAGTCGCTTGGGTGGAGAAATGAGGATCAGGAATGCGGACGGCAAGCTAATGCTTGACTACGAGCCGGAAATCTCCTCCGATTGTCCGCAGAGGATCGAGCTTGCACATAACATGGTGTCAAGTTCACGGACTGTTGATCCAAGTGAGATTGTTACTGTTCTTAAGCCGCTCGGCGCAACTCAGGAACGTCAGAACAACGATGGCAGCACCGATGTTTCAAGTCCGCACTTAACGATCTCCAGCGTTAATGGAGGTAACGATTATCTGCGTGACGATCAGCTGATCAGTCAATTCGGAATCCATGTCAAAACTGAAACGTGGGAAGACGTAACAACGCCACAGGCTCTGCTTGCAAAAGGCAGGGCTTTTCTTAATGCTCAAAAGGCGATTAAATATCAGCTTCAAGCCGGTTATATCGATTTGTCTTTCCTGGAAGAAACTATCGGGATGATCGAATGCGGGAGTTATGTCAGCATTGTAAATCAACTAGAGGGTCTGTATGCGACGGAACGCATCGTGGCTATGTCGCTTGATTTGTTGGACGTGGCAAACTCAACGTTAACGCTGAGCGATAATCCGATTGATTTGGATACGTATCGATCGCAGAAACGGTCAGAAACCGATGCACAGAAGGCGCTGATCAACAGATTGATAATGCGTCAATCAAAGAGCAACAAGGAAATTGCTGATTTGTCCAAGCAGAATCAACAATTGTCCGACAATTACATCAAGCTGTCAAGCGATTATGCCAAACTGTCTGAACGAGTTAAACAGCTTGAAAACAGCGGTGGCAATACCTCGGCTTGGACGTCTGGTAGCAAATTTATTGATTTGTCATCGAACAATGGAAGCCAGGCTCAGTCATGGTATGACAACTTGTATCAATCAGGTGTCAAAGGCCTGATGATCAAGCTGACGGAAGGGTCTGCTGCAGGCAGCGCGTATCTCAATCCGCTATTTGATGAGCAAAAGAGCCGAGGCATTGCAGCTAAAATGAAGTTTATCGGTGCATATCACTACTTTTTGGCCATTTCCGTTTCTGATGCACAAGCCGAAGCGCAGTGGTTCTTGAGCAAACTAAAAGCTAAAGGAGTACCGACCAGCGCAGTGGTTTCATGCGACGTCGAAGATGGGTCGCTTACTAAAGACAAGGCCGCGTTGACTGCTGAGGTGGATGCCTTTTACAAGGTGCTGACCGATGCCGGCTATACGAATACATGCGACTATTCGAGTGCGTCATGGTTCAGCAGCCGCTTTGACAGTCACGCTAAGTGTAAATGGATAGCCAGTTGGGGTGCTTCCGCAAAACCTGCGGGAGCCGATGCATGGCAATACACGGACAAGTACAATGGTGCCAGCCTGGACTGCAACTATAGCTACAATCAAATTTTTGTTTAAGGAGGGATAGAATGACAGTCGATTACAGAGATCCAACGCATATCATGCCCACGGACAGTCCTGTTGACCAATCCAAGGTGTCTGAGTCAAATAAAACGTTGGCTAAGTGGTTGCGCCAGAAAATGTATGGTGTTGACGTGAGAGAATCGTTGGCCAGGCTAGCAGAACAGACGTCTGCTGACGTGTATGATGACCGGCAGACGGTTCTTGATTACAAAAATCATGCAAACAACGAGGAGCAAGCGTTGCGCAATTTGGCCAACAAGCTCTCCCAGGAATTCAACAGTATTCTGAATTCCAAGGCTGACAATGCAGAAGTCGTTAACGCGCGAATCGACGTTGCCGGTGCCGTGTATCAGACGCTTAAGATGCGTCTTGACGCAATGCAGCTGAACCTGAACACTTTCTATCAAATTGGGCATGTTGACCCGAATCTTCATATACTGTGTATCAAGGACATCGCAAAGGACAGTGAGAATCTGCGCCTGTCTTCGCTTGTACAGATTACAGGAGGGACCAGTCCTGATGGTGATTTGACGGTGACGTCATCTACACGGCTAAAAATTGACAAAGTAAAGGATGTGTAAATCGTGGCTAAAATCAAAAAAATGATGGAACTTGAGGAGAATGGCGATGAGCAGCAGTTCTTTCCGCAGACGCACGCCGATGCCGTGCTTGATCTGCATGACTATCTCAAGAAGTATGTGATTCCCGGAGCGGTCAATGGCAAGGACGGCAGAGACGGTACGAACGGGTTAAGCGCATATGACATCGCTGTTATCCAGGGGTTTAAGGGCACGGCGACCGATTGGATTCGTTCTTTGAAAGGTGATAAGGGCGATAAAGGAGAAAAGGGCGATACTGGCGCAACGGGGCCGATTGGCTTGACCGGTGCGACAGGTCCTCAAGGTATCAAAGGCGATAAAGGTGATAAAGGCGCTACTGGCGCAACAGGGCCGATTGGTCTGACTGGTGGTACCGGCGCACAAGGCCCTCAGGGATTGCCAGGAGCCACCGGACCGCAGGGTATTCAGGGCGTGCAGGGACTCGAAGGTGCTACTGGTCCTAAAGGAGATAAGGGAGATACCGGTGCACAAGGACCACAAGGCGTTAAGGGCGACACAGGAGCAACAGGTACTGCCGGTGTACGTGGGCCTCAAGGTATACAAGGGCCCCAAGGTCCCAAGGGGGAACGAGGAGATTCCGGTGTCACCGTGCCGGCAAACGGGTTCTTTACGCTGACCGTTGATGCCAACGGAGATTTGTGGGCAGTTTCGAGCGGCAGTGATTCTCCTGAATTCTCGCTCGATTCGGACGGTAATCTGTACTATGTTACAAATGAATGAGGTGAGTGAATGACAAAGACGTTAATCGGCAACATCAAAGGGCCTAAGGGAGCTACTGGTTCACAAGGTCCTCAAGGTGTCAAAGGCGATACGGGAGCTACAGGAGCTACTGGTCCGAGGGGACCGCAGGGTATACAGGGTCCAGCTGGGCCGACCCCTACAATCGGAAGCAACGGCAACTGGTTCATCAACGGCACTGACACCAAGAGCCCAAGCCGCGGTGCACAAGGCCCTCAGGGCGTACAGGGCGTGCAGGGTCCGAGAGGCGCAACTGGATCACAGGGGCCGACTGGAGCAACCGGTCCGGCCGGTCCGACACCGACAATCGGATCAAACGGAAATTGGTTCATCAACGGTGTCGATACTAATAAACCTAGTCGAGGGGTACAGGGGCCACAGGGCATTCAAGGACCTAAAGGAGCTACTGGGGCAACAGGTTCACAGGGACCACAGGGAATTCAAGGCCCAAAAGGTGCTACGGGAGCAACCGGTGCAACCGGAGCAACAGGTCCGACCGGCCCGCGCGGCCCACAAGGACCAGCCGGACAAAACGCAACGACAACGGCAAACGCTACGCAGAGAACCAACGGCTTAATGTCGTACACCGACAAAACCAAGTTGGATACTCTGCAAATAGTCAAAATTACTAAGATAAAGGATGTGTAAACTATGACGTATATCGCACAATTATCAGATGGATCTAACACGCAGTTTTTCCCGCGCACCAGATGGGATGCGCTGCTTAATGTGCCTTCGCTGGTACAACCTAGCGCGCTTAAAATTACCAGATGGGATAATGCTGTAACGGCTAAAAATGGCTGTGAAATTGCTAGTGGAAGCAGTTTAACGCGCTTAGATTTCGTTAATTTCTCTATACTAAATGTATATGCCTGGATTAAACTACCTAAGTTGGATGTGTGGAAATATGTAGAGGTGGCATCAATCCCTAAGGCTGCTCTTAATGGGTATTCAAAAACGCAAGAACTGACAAGTAAACGTTTTGTTGATGAATTTAAATTAGATTTAGGTATAACTACAAATAGTACTCTAACCGCTTATTCTCGTACGGCAATTGCTTCTGGAAGTGGTTTCCCGTACATGGTATCATACATTCTCTATAATTAAGGAGGAAAATCATGCTAATCTACTATTACGATGAAAACAATACGTATACGCACTCTGACTTAATAGGTGATGATGCGGTCATGCCGGCTAACGCAACTAAAGTTGCTCCTCTTGACGGAAACGGGGCTGGACTGTACGAACCGATTATTTGGCACCCAGAGACCCAAACCTGGACAGGGGCAACGAAAGAGGAATATGATGCGGCTCATCCAGCTGATACAGTAGCTGTGACGCCTACCGCTGATCAGCAGGCACAGGCTCAGCAGATGCTCGCCATGGCCAACTTGACAAACCAGGTTGCCATGCTGCAGAAGACGGTTGCGACGCTGATGGTTCAGAATGCAGATTCGAAGGAGGAAACGAAGAATGTATAGTTATGATATCGTAAGTGAATTTTATAAAATGGGCCTTTTCACTAAAGAAAATGTGCAGCTTTTTGTGAAGGTCGGTCTTTTTGCCAAGTCTGACTATGCCAAGATGTTCCCGGAAGATACGGTAACGGCTTAACTAATATGTACGTGGAGGGTGGGTAGGATAATAAGATTGAGGTGATAGTTTGATTCATGGGTTATGGGGACTGAGTTGGGGAGAAATCCTCAGCTTAGCTACCCTAATAGGGGTTGTTACGACTGCGTTGAGCAAGCTGCTTAAAAAGGGCATGTCAGACGTATTGTCGCCGCTTAGAATGTCGCTAAATGAGCTTAACGACAATTTAAAGACGCTGAATTCCAATTTTCACAAGCAGGAAGTTGAAATCGACAAGATTAATGACGACCTGAGACGTCATGATCTCAAATTGGTTGAGCATGAAACTGAAATCCATGCGCTTAAGGAGGAATCAAAAAATGGTTGATAAAATTAAGAAAGCATTGTACAACGCAGATGGTACGCTTAACAAGACGGTGTTGGTTGCGCTCGTTTCTGCGATTTTGTTGTTAGTACAGCAACTGGCGCAGATTATGGGAATGGATTTGACGGGAAAAATTGCATCAGCACAGGACTGTATCAATACAGTACTGACTATTCTAACGATTCTTGGCGTTGTATCGGTTCCAAAGGACGGTGCAACAAATGAAAAATAAAGTTAAAATCGTAATTACTGGCCTTGCTTGCGCAGGGCTTTTTTTATGCGGTCAGAATGCGCAGGCAAGCAGGGCACAGGGGACGGATTTATCACGGTATCAAGGGTATACGGCCGT
>ERZ1034669.114-NODE-114-length-37002-cov-99.991853_pt1 | contig 37002 bp, 54 predicted proteins | sample MGYA00520705_ERZ1034669 | MGnify/ENA primary metagenome ERZ1034669 (study PRJEB33766, sample SAMN09781766) | gut metagenome | biome: gut microbiome | host: Homo sapiens | place: Madagascar | study: EMG produced TPA metagenomics assembly of the PRJNA485056 data... | reverse complement strand
CCCCTATTACCCCCTATAATCCCCCTAACATCTTCCATGCTCCCCCTTTCCCTCCCCGTGTGTTTAGCGCGTCCGCGCGCGTTGACGGAGCCGGGTGTGTCACAATAGTTCAAAAGTGAATAAATAACAGTTATGCGAAATTGTGAATGGTTCTTTCCCCTTACAATCCTCTATTTCCAAAAGCCAGACCGTTAGCCAGCAGAGCATACCGTAGGCAAAAGCTGGCGTAAGGTTCGGGCTGGTGGATGGGCTACGACTATTCCAAAGATGGAGAATTGATTTCATTTTGTGGTCGGTTGGATATGTAGAAATATTGCATTGAGTATTCATAGCGGAATACTATGGATTGATTGAAATACTGTAGTGCGATACTGGGAATTAAATCGAGCAGGAACAGACCGAATTGGATGATACGACTATTTTAGCAGAATATTCGGTGATTATTGGGAGTAACTATACTCTTATACTATAATAAGTACTGTTATTATACGAAATGGGTATAACTAGCAGATGAATAATTTAATGAATATATGCAAGAGATTATGAATTTTATGCGGTCGGATGGCTTAGCGACTATCGCACCTCTCTTTTCCTAAAAGGCGAACGACTATTTTTCACAAAAAATACATGACTATTCGACGATAGTTCGCAAGAAAGCACAACGACCATTACTCTACGACTATCGGCGGACTACTCGTTACTATACTATATATGGGACTTTCAAAAGCTAGTAATCTGACGACTTTACGACTATTCTACGACTATTCCAGCCAGAGCGCTACGACTATTGCTGACCTCTATTAGTTATCGGGCGACAGCCCGAAAAGAGATGCGGCGGGAGCCGCCAATGGTTCCGCGCCGCCCGCCGCGCCCTTGCTGCTGGACTGCCCCGCCGGGTGGAGGGTGCCAGACTGCCCGCCCTGACCGCTGACCCCGTGCCAGACCTCCAGCCGCCGGGCGTGGGAAACATCAAGACCCCGCCGGGCTGACCCTGCACAGGCGGAGACGCTGACCCCTCAGCAGGTGCGCAGGGCGCAGCACTTGCCAGCGATCCGCACACGGTAGGAGCTGACCCTCCGCCGCTGGCATGGTCTGCCATCTTATATACCTTATTATAATAGGCGGCTGTGCTGGCCTGTGCAGCGTCCGGCGTGGCGGTGGTGTCTGGTATATGTTGAGCGCGTCCGGGCGCGTGTATGCCCTCCAGCGTGGTGCAGGCGGTATTATAGCCGCTTGTGTCGGTCTATTATCATGGGAGGTTGAGAGGGTGCAATCGCAGGAAAAGCCACTGTAAAGCCCTGTGCGCTGCTTTGCGGCGTGGGCGGTATAATTGCATTGACAGCACAAAACACGATGTAAACGCTTGTGTGTGGCTGATGCGCCGCCGGGCAAAAATAAAAGCCCTGCACCCTCAGCGGATGCAAGGCAAAAGAAAAGCCCCGCCGGAGCGGGGGTGAAGTGCTGAGAAGTCAGAACACATAATAAGCAACGTTGCAATATTGGGTACTGTCCCATCTGGGAGTATATACCGCATAGCCGCGCCCAAACTTGCCATTGTAAGGGACGATCTTACAAGCTGCCTTGCGCGATACATAGCCGCGCGCGGTGCTTGTGTGGTGGTATGTGGTGCCGGTCAACATGGTATCAGCGTCTGCCCAGTCAGTATACATCATAATAATTGACCTCCATATTATATAAGTGTGCTTCTGGCGTCACTTAGACGCCTTAAAAAGTGCGCTGAAAAACCAAAAGAAGAACAGGATGCAGGAAAAAATCACTTGTCGCACCCCCTCAGACCACGCTAAAACGCTTGTAGGTGGTGCGCTTGCTGCACTCTGCATAGATATCCGGGTGTGCTACCTGCAAAAGCTTGCTATCAAGCCGGACGGACGAAACGTCCTTGTAAATGGCCTTTGCGGTGCCTTGCACCATTTCAGGCGCGCCTTGCATCATTGCAATAATATCGGCCTTGATTGCATCGTTCATCGCTTCCAGTTCTTCCATGAGCCGCTTGTTTTCGCGGTAGGCGTTTACTTTTTCTTCAAATGCAGTCATTTTTTAACCCTCCTTATTAGCTGTTTAAGAATGCAATCATCACAAGTGCGCCGGAGATTATGCCGCCCACATACCAGAGGGCCGCCCATTGCGTTGCATCAAATACCAACATTGTTTAACCCTCCTTATACTGTGGGATGTAGCCCAGCACCTTAACTTTTGCCGGGATGGTGTAATAGATCTGTCCATAATCGGGGCACCAAAAAGCATCATATTGTTTGCCATCGTCGCCCAGTGCCTTACACTCTACCTCACAGGCAAAGCACTTTAGAGCGTCCGTGGTGAGCATTGCTGCCACATCTGCGGCGGGCTGTGCGTTAAACGCCGCTACTGCCTTTTCTGCGTCTGCCAGCGTGTCAAATACGCCCAGCGTCCAGCCCGCGCCCTCCAAGATGTAGTCTACCATATACAAGCCGCTGTCACTGCACCAGAGCCACACAACGGGCTTAATGGTCATTCTGCGGTTGTTCTGGGCTGCATAGAGCTGGTTAAGCGTGCCAGTCATCAACGTGCCGTCCTCAAATGTGGCGGTATAGAGGTCACTACACTTATATGCCTTTTTCATGGTTTTGTCCTCCTGTTTTGTGGTGGTGCGCGTCACACTTGTGTGACTTATCTTGTGACATTATAATATCACACTTGTGTGACTTTGTAAAGGGTAAAACCGTTGCACAGGCAACAAAACATCACAAAAATGTGACTTTGTGTAAGGCGGCTTGTGCGCGTCCGTATCTGCTCAGTTTCGGACACGTTTCACACCCTCCGGGGTCCCGCCGCCGGTACGATCGCTCCGCGCGGCCTGTCTGGTATCGGGTGCAGACCGGTGCAGCGTGTCAAGTGTTTGGGCGTGTGTGTCGTGCCTTGCATGGTCTGCCCTGTCGCCTGTGATACGCAGCCCGTCCGGGTGTGCTGGGGGCTGGTGTCTCCACCGGCGGGGTATATAGCCGCCGCCCAGCCCCGCCCGGTCAGTCCCGTCACCACCGAAAAAATAAAAAAGGCTCAAAAAAATCACCCTCCCCCCCATTGCCAATCTCAAAAATTTCCCGCAAAAATAAAAAGACCCCTACAAAGGGTCTGTGTTCTGTGCTATACTTGCCTTACAAGCCTTGAAAGGGAGGAATCTACAATGGCTAAAAGTAAAATGACAACGTGCAAACACTGTGGCGCAGAGATTGCCGCAAGTGCAAAGGTCTGCCCTCAGTGTGGTGGTAAGAACAAGCCGCCCATCTACAAGCGCTGGTGGTTCATCGCCATCATTATTTTAATTGCCTTGTCTGCTATTGGCAGCTCTAGCGATAGCGGCAAGAAGGGCTTTGAAGAGGGTTACAAGGACGCTACATCTAACAAGGCAAGCGCATCCACCGCTTCTTCCGTTGCATCTGTTGTGCCTGAGATCAGCGAGGACGATTACAAGGCAAAGTGTCAGACTGTGGACTATAAGGAACTGTGCCGTTATCCTGAAAAGTATGAGGGAACTAAGATTGTAGTCAAAGTAAAGGTCTCTCAGATTATTGACGCAAACTTCTCCGGCAGCGAAAAAGCATGGAGAACCTACACGGACAACAGCGGATACGGATTCTATGCAGATGACGAGTATTATATGCTGGATAAGCGTGGTGGCGATGCTGTGAAGATTCTGGAAGATGATATTATCAACGTCTACGGTGAGTTTACCGGGCTTGAGGAAATCACTAGAGCATTGACCAGCACTACCGATGAACTGCCCCGCATTGAAGTCAAGTACGCAGACCTTGTGGATGAATAAGGAGAACATAATGGAAAGCAAAACGCCAAAAAGCGATTTGATTCCTTGCGAACACTGCGGCCACATGATTTCTAAAACAGCCAAGACCTGCCCTGAATGTGGCGGCAAAAACAGAAAATATATAAGCGCTGGCAAAGTTGTGTTTATAGTTGTCATGCTTATTATCTTCGCTTACCTTGAATTTATGCTTTCCGCTTCGTTCGCAGCGGGTTAATCTAAACGAAAAAAAGCCAGCGGCTAGATGTTCTCTAACCACTGGCTTTTCTTATAGGCTGTTTACTTTTTCAATGCACTGGTCACGTTCGGCATCGGCATCCAATCGTTAACGTCACGCATGACAATCTTGCCGTTGTCGCACAGGTACGGTCTTAAATCGCCGTATTCGTCTGCTTCGTAGGAGAGATAGCCACACGCAACCTCTTTGCCGTTGCAAGCGATCACTCGACCGTTGTAGGTTTCTCCAACGTCAGGCGTTCTCCAAAGCCGCTCCATGTTTTCCAGAGTGTCACTGATGTATTCGTTAAGGTTTTCGTACTTATCGCCGTTAATCATATTCGTTCTCCTTTCACATGGGCATCTGGGTCTGGCCGTTCGTGATCTGAACCAACATAACAGAGTTCGCACACGGTCTCCACTTCTTGATGTACTCAACAGCTTCATCAAACCGCTTCTTCGGCACGTTGTTTCGACTGTTCACGTTGAACCAGTCTTGAATGTCCCGGTTGCATTCCATGAACAACTTCTGAGAGACGCTGCGGCTCTTGTAGGCCGGGCTGTCCATGCCGCCAAGAGCATTGATGACCACTGTGTTCACAACACGCTTCAACACACGCTGCTGGTTGTAGTCGATAGTCATGGTGTTCTCAAGAGCAGAAATGCGCTGCTCCTGCTTCACGGTGCGCTGGTCAATCACAAGGATTGCTTGCAGTTCCTTAGAAAGCCCTGCGAACTGGTTGACGGACACGTTTTTCTCAAGGTCAATCAGCTTCTGGCGAATCTCCATGCCCTCAGGTGTCCGCTGAATCATTGCAATGTGCTTTGCCATGTCCAGCTTGATGATGTGGTCGATTTGAACCTGTGGCATTTTACGCCCATCTTCACGGTGAACATTTTTGTTCTCCGTGAAATAGTCCGTGCCATCGACAAACCCGTATTCCACCATACGGGGAAACCAGATGTGATAAGGGGTCTTGATTTTGAGCTTTTCGTGCAGTTCCCGACCCAGCACAACCTTTTCGCCAGTGTCGGTATCGTACACGGGGATAACATCTTCAGAGAAGATTCGGATGGTTTCGAGATTATTATTCATAGAAATTTGACCTTTCTATCTTGCGAGAGCAGGCCATCTCTGGTATAATAACCCAAAGAGGGTCTATACTCTCTGAGTGTTTCATAAGACGTTCGCTGTGGTCGCCAAACTTTAGCGAGCGTCTTATTCTTTTTCATCGGTCTCCGGGATGGGATGCACCTCAAAAAACGTGTCACGGATGGCTGCGGCCTGTGCGACCTTGTGCTCGGTGCAATAGGCTTTCAGCCACTGGAACTGCCGTTCGGTCAGCGCAACAGTGAACGTGTGATTGTGGCGTTCAAGATAAGGACTGTACATAAACTCACCTCCCTTCATGTGGGTGCAACCAGTATACGCAATATGTTGTGGTTTGTCAATTACGCAAACGCTTAATGTAGTACTGGTATCTGTACAAAATCTAAAAGTTTGTGGATTTGCACAAAATTCAGCCCTTGTTTTTGGCTACTCCTGCTTCGTACCCTGCCCGATAGTTCAGTTCGGACAGCTTGCCAAGTGCTTCTGCGTACTCCCTGTCCTCGCTGGTCGGCTCTTTGCCGTGTGCGAGTGTTTTCAGAAATTCTTCGGCTGTCGTGGGAAAGTTCATGTTTTTTGCTCCTTTCTATTGCAGAAGCGGTCTGCTTCTGCTATAATAATTGACAGAAACCGAGACTGCGCCCTTGGTTGCGCAGCTTCTGTTTTGTGGTGGAATAGGTCATCAGTGCAACTTTGGTCGGTGGTGCTGATGGCCTATTTTTTTATGCCACAAAGGATAAATCTACCGTTGTTGGCTGATTCATCGTGCGTTCTGCTGTCTTAGATTATAGACGCTTGGTATATAGTTGTCAACAGCCCAATTTGTATAATTTGTACGTTAAAACACGTTTTAGTGTACATTTTTGATAGTCGTTTTGACACTTTAATGTGTTAGAATTGGGGCGGAAATTTATAGTAAAACTTGATAATACGATAATTATACAAGATGTAAACTAACACAAAAAAGTGTTGATAAAAAAGTGACACTATTGATAGTAAGTTGCCATTTTTTCTATTGACAAGTCACACTTATGTGATATAATGGAATCAAGAAAGAGATGGGGGAAACAAAAATGAACGTGACGAAAGCTTTGAAGAAGATATTAGCAAACAATCCCTATATGAATATGGCGAAGCTGAACCACGAACTTGGTTATGGCGAAACAAAAAATGCCGCTGCAACTCGTTTGGGAAGAAAAACTATGTCTTTGGAGCTTTTAATTAAATTTGCTAATGTTCTCAACTATGACGTTGTTCTCATTCCTAAAAACTCGCATGAATATGCTTTGAATGAATACGTTTTGACAAGTAGCAAATCGGAAAGTGGTGAACCAGAATGATTTACGGTTACGCTCGTGTCAGTTCCGCTGGACAGGCAATTGATGGCAACAGCCTTGAAGCCCAGTCGGAACTTCTGAAAGCTAATGGCGCACAGAAAATCTTTTCGGATGTTTACACCGGCACGAAGCTGCATCGACCGGAACTTGACAAGCTGATGGCTGAAATCCAGCCGGGAGATACGCTGATCGTGGCGAAACTTGACCGTATCGCTCGTTCTGCCAAGAATGGCCTTGAACTGATAGACCAGTTCATTGATAAGGGCGTTTCGGTGAACATCTTGAACATGGGGGTTATGAATAACTCCCCCACTGGCAAGGTCATTCGCACGGTGATGCTTGCATTCGCCGAGTTTGAGCGTGATATGATTGTTGAGCGCACCAGAGAGGGCAAGAAGATTGCAAGCCAGCGCCCCGATTACAAGGAAGGTCGCAAGCCCACCGAGTATGACCGCAACCTCTTTGACGTTTTGCATGAGCAGGTGGAGAAGCGCATTCTCACGGTCACAGATGCCGCCCGCCAGCTTGGCGTGACCCGCCAGACATGGTATCGGATTGCTGAACAGAGAAAGGCAGGATAAAATGACAGAAATGGACAAGCTGGATGCCATGCTTACCGAGCGTGGTATCGAACACTCTTATGGACGTAGATTTCCCGAAATGGATGAGCTGGTGGCGAAAGAACCTGATTTATTCAAAGGCCAAGACTGGGGAACGCAGATTGTGGTCTATGATGGCGAAATGCGAGCATGGGATGCTATCTGCGGATATGGTTCGTATGGCTATGAACAAGGCTTGATTGAAGTGATGGGGTCTGTCACGGACAAAGATGTGGAAGGATTCCTTACGGCGGATGAAGTCATTAAAAGGCTGAAAATCAGTTGACATTGTTCGCAACCTAGAATAAAACCGAACAAGAAAGGAGAATACATTGAAAACGATTGATGGCAAATATGCGTCCGCAAAGGTGTTCACGGACAATATTGAAGACAAAGCATCTGAACAGATTTTAACGCTCTGCAATCAGAGTTTCGTTGACGGCTGCAAGATTCGCATTATGCCAGACGTTCACGCTGGCTCTGGATGTGTAATCGGGTTTACGGCAAATCTTGGAAAGAAAGTTATCCCGAATATTGTCGGCGTAGACATTGGCTGCGGAATGCTTGTTGCTGAACTTGGAATTGAACACATTGACCCAAAAAAATTAGACAAAGTAATTAGGGAACGGGTTCCGGCAGGAATGAATGTTCACGAATCGCAGAAAATGTCGGGTTCTTTTCTTAGCCAGCTAGACTGCAAAGATAGCCTGCATAATGTTGACTGGATTCTCCGTAGTATGGGGACTTTGGGCGGCGGTAATCATTTTATCGAACTGGACGAAGATGAAGAAGGAAACCAGTACCTTGTTATCCATACTGGGAGCAGAAATCTGGGCAAACAGGTCGCGGAGTATCATCAAAATATAGCTATTTCAAATATCAAGGGAAAGGGCAAAAGAAAGGACGTCACGGAACGTCTGATTGCGGAACTGAAAGCGCAGGGTCGTGAACAAGAAATCTTTCAAAGAATCAAGGAATTAGACGTTAAGTTTCCTGATATTCCTAATGAGTTGTGCTATCTTGATGGCAAGGAACGTGATTCTTACCTTAACGATATGCGGATTTGCCAGGCTTTCGCAAAGATGAACAGAGCAAGAATTATGCACACGATTTTAGATGGTGTTGGAATCAATTCTATGCTGACCCATGCGTCCTTCTTTGAAACCGTTCATAATTATATTGACGAATCGGATGATATTATCCGAAAAGGCTCTGTATCCGCTAGAGAGGGGGAGAAGCTGATTATTCCTTTGAATATGAGAGACGGAAGCCTTATCTGTGTTGGCAAGGGCAATTCTGATTGGAATTTCTCTGCTCCGCATGGTGCTGGCAGACTATATAGCAGAACAGCGGCTAAAAAGGCATTCAGCGTTGAGGAATACCAAAAGCAGATGGACGGAATTTATACTACGTCAGCCGATGAATCTACGTTGGATGAATGCCCGATGGCATATAAGCCAGCGCAGGAAATTATCAATGCAATCTCCCCAACCGTTGATATTGTAAAACATATTAAGCCCATTTACAATTTCAAAGCAGGAGAATAAAACCGAATATTTGATTTTTGTGCAGTTGTAGGCACTCTTTACATTTTCAGGTAGGGGGTGCCTATTTTTTTATGCAGCCAAAGCAGTGTATCGCCATCATTGATAGCATCAAAGCGTATGCAAAGCAGAATCCGACCGAAGCACAGGTCTATGAGGACTGGTTTCAGGCGGTCGTGAACTTGAGAGATGCCCTGCCGCAAGACAAGCGGTTCGATGCCTACAAATATTCTGGTGAACTGCGTTCCGTCTGCGCAGCCATGATGGGCAAGATGAAAACAGGCGAGGACGTGGCGAAGGTCTATGATATTATCAGCCGGACGTATCTGTTTGAAGCAAAAGATGTGTTTGACAGCTATTGCATCTATCTTGAATGGAACCGTGCGCCGGAGAAGAAGTTCTATCAGCCGAGACGCAGGGTTCTGAAAGTGCTGGCAGATGACCTAGAGGATTTGTTTTACAAGCGGATTGACTTCTTGGGGGTTAGTCTTCCGGCTCGCGTAGGCAAGCTTCTGAGCGATGATACGCCAATCTTGACGCGCAACGGATGGAAGAATCACGGCGATTTGCAAGTTGGCGATGAAGTTATCAGCCCGAAAGGCCAGTTTGTAAAGGTGTTGGCGGTATCGCCAAAGAATTATGCAAACATCCGCTGCCACTTCTCTGATGGCACATATATTGACTGTCACGAAAACCACGAGTGGCCTGTCTTTAACCGTCATAAGAACGGATTTGATGTGGTCGAAACTAATCGGATGATGGAGGATTATGTTGCCGACACGAAGGACGGTATAAGATTCTGCTATCAGGTTCCGTTCAAAAATTTTGTCGAGGGAGAATATAAGAAACTGCCTGTTGAGCCGTACACATTGGGCGCATGGCTTGGCGATGGTCGCAATCAGCACCCGGATATTTGCGAACCTCCTTGTGATCGAGTGATTGTTGAACGTGTTATTAACGATGGATACCCTGTTAGTTGGCACACGGTTCATAAGGATACTGGCGTTGAGTACTACGGATTCTCTGGCTTGCGACAGGCACTTCAAAAAGGCGATATGTGCCATAGTCACCGCCGCTGCGTGAAGCACATCCCAGAAGAATACTTCACAGCCAGCATTGCACAGCGTATGGAATTGCTTGCAGGTCTGCTCGATACAGACGGTACGTTACGGGCAAAAGAGCATCGGTATGCTTTTTCTACGACAGAGCCGCAAATGAGAGATGATTTTGTCACGCTGGTTTCTACCTTTGGATGGAGATGTAGCGTGGTTGAATATCCACCTCGTGTATCGTCTAGTGGCATTAAAGGCAATCTGACAGTCTATTCCATCTCTTTTAATCCTACCTGTCCCATTCCTTGTGTTGTTCCTCGCAAGCAGTTAAAGGAGTTCTCTAAACCTCGCCGTGTGGCATTTTGTGGGTTTGAGCGCATCGAGCCGAAGCAGGGCAATTGCATTCAGGTTGAGGGAGGCGTGTACTGCGCTGGTAAGCGGCTGATTCCTACCCATAACAGTACCCTGTGCATCTTTTTCATCACATGGCTTATGGGCAACCGCCCTGACGTTGCATCGGTCATGAGCGGGCATTCTGACAAGCTGACCAACGGCTTCTATGGTGAAGTGCTGTCCATCATCACCGACCCTGTTACCTACAACTGGGGCAAAATCTTCCCTGACGTTCAGCTTGTGGACAAGAGCGCAAAGGACGAAAGCGTTGACTTAAATCGCAAGAAGCGTTTTCCCACCCTGACTTGCCGCTCCATCGGTGGTACGCTGACTGGTGCTGTTGAAATCGGCGAGGGCGGCGTTCTGTACAGCGATGACTTGATCGAGGACTTGGAAGAGAGCCTGAATGTTGAGCGTCTGAACAACAAGTACGATGCCTATTTGAACCAGCTGAAAGACCGTAAAAAGCAGGGCGCATTGGAATTGATGGTCGGTACACGATGGAATGTGCTTGACCCTCTGGGGCGCATCCAGAACCAGTATGCGGACAATCCGAAGTACCGATTCCGTGTGATTCCTGCGGTGGACGAGAACGGACACAGCAACTTCAATTATGACTACGGCGTAGGCTTTGACGATGCCTACTATGCCGACATGAAAGCCAGCATTGATGATGCAACATGGTGGGCAAAGTACATGGGCAAGCCCTATGTGCGTGAAGGTCTACTGTTCCCTGCCGATGAACTGCGGTATTTCAACGGCGTTCTGCCTGACGGCGAGCCTGATCGCAAGCTCATGGTCATGGATATCGCATGGGGTGGCGGGGACTTCACCGCCTGTCCTATCGCCTATGTGTACGGTGATGCTGTGTTCATCCCAGATCTCGTGTTCAATAACGGCGATAAGACCGTGACAAGACCGGAGGTTGTCGGCAAAATCATCCAGCACAAAATCAACGTGGTGCGGGGAGAAGCCAACAACGGCGGTGACGAATACTGTGACGTGGTAGACAGTCAGCTTCGGCAGCAAGGATACCATTGCTCTGTTCGCAGCCAACGTGCGCCCAGTGGCCAGAGCAAGTTGTCCAGAATCATCCAGTATGCGCCAGACATCAAACGGTTCTATTTCCTTGACGAGAAGCACCAGTCGAAAGAGTACAAGGCGTTCATGGAACAGGTGACGATGTTCACGCAGCTTGGCAAAGTTCCGCACGATGATGCACCGGATAGTCTGGCACAGCTTGCCGATGAACTGTACAACGGAATCAGTAAAATTGAGCCTGTCAAGAGGCCTTTTTGATTAAAAACACAATATATTGTGTTCGCTGGGTCTATTTATTTGATTTTGCCACTTGACAAGGCTTATAATGTACGCAGGAAGTTTTGCAGCTTCCCTTAAAGGAATAGCTTGCACGCGGGGTTTTGTCATTTTACCCGCGTGCGTGTCAACAAGCATATTCCTCCTTTCACCGGTGAAGGTTTGTCACTCTTTCCCTTCACCGGGCTTTATATGTTGCGTTTCCGATTGATTGGGGAATGCCAGCCTGTCTCCCCCACGGCTGGCAAGCAACGGTTCGATTCCGTTACGCAGCACAACCATCTTCTTTGCGTGGCTTTCTGTTCTCTGAATCCTCCACCGCTACTCCCGGCTCTCGATGCAATGGTTAGGCATGACATTGCAAAGAGCAGCGGTTAACCAATCAAGCCGGGTTCTTATGTTGCATTAGCTCAGTCAGGCTAGAGCACCCGGCTCATAACCGGGCATACACTGGTTCAAATCCATTATGCAACACCAAAATTGCAGCCGACCCGTTGACTGTCCGTCAAACTGAATGTAAGGGCTGCAATGGTTTTCTTCGGGCGAAGAATAGCACGGCTGGAAGTGCGAATAGTTTCCCAGTAGCTTCCAACAGGTCTGTGCTCAACAGCCTGTTTCCAGAAATTCAACGAAAGGAGCACAGATGGTAGCAAAAGTCAGATGCAAGCGTCCTAGAAAAGACGCACACGGCAATCCTTGCGATTGTGGACGCTATCTTGGCGAAGTGGAAGGAAAGTTCTCCCTTCTGTGCCCTCTTTGCCATTGGATTACAGTCGGAGATTCCAACCTTCCGAGGGAGACGTGGGTTTCTGTACCGAAGTTTAAGAACTGAATAGCTTTTTAAGCGCAGTTGTAAGCGCAGTGAGATAGACCTTAACAGGTTTGTCTTGCTGCGCTTTTTATTTTGCCAGAAAGGAGGAACACATGGCTGAGTATCAGATGGTTGTCAATGGCTTCTTAAATGAGCCGTTGACCGGGCGCAGACCGATTGAGACGCCGGAGACTGAAATCAATCGGGCAAACGTGCTGAAAGTGGTTATGGGCAAGGCAGAGCCTATCCATCTGCTGAACAAGAACGAGATTCGCTTCCTGCATAACTACTACTTGGGTAGTCAGCCTGTCCTCCACCGCATAAAGGAGTACCACGCTGAAATCACTAATCGCATTGTAGAGAACCACGCCAATGAGTGCGTGGGCTTCTACACGGGCTACATGAGCGGCACTCCCTGCTCTTATGTGCGGTCTGAAACGGCAACTGGTGACGGTGAGGAAATCGCCCGCCTGTCAAACGCCTTGCAGTATGAGGGCAAGGATGCGCTTGATCGGCGGCTCTGGCAGTGGATGTTGGAGTGCGGACAGGGATACCGCATTGTTCTTCCTGACAAGGGGTACAACGGTAACTACCCGGACGAAACGCCCCTTCTGGTGGATGTTCCCGACCCGGATATGGCGTATGTGATTTACAACTCCGGCATTGGGCACAAGCCCATCGCCAACGTGCTGCACATCCCACGCAATTATCAGAACGACTTGAACGACCTGATTTGCGTGTACACGCCGAACCAGTACTTTGAAATCGACAACGGCAAGGTCACAAAGTCGGAGAATCACTCTCTTGGAATGTTGCCGATGGTCGAATACAAGCTGAACCCGGAGCGGATGGGCTTGTTTGAGCCTGCTATCCCTGTGCTGGACGCTATCAATGACCTTGAAAGCAACCGTTTGGACGGCGTGGCGCAGTTTATCCAGTCCATCATGGTGTTTACCAACTGCCTTGTGGACGAGGATGCGCTGAACAAGGTTAAGGAATTGGGCGCAATGTGCCTGAAATCCACCTCTGGTCTGCCCGCTTCTGTTTCTCAGATTGCAAACGAGCTTGACCAGCAGCAGAGCCAGACCCTGCTTGATTCCATGTTGAACGTGTACCGCAGCCTGACTGCCATGCCTAGTGCTACTGGTAGCGAGAACGCAACGTCTGACAACGTGGGCGCAGTCATCGTCCGTAACGGATGGAATCACACCGAAGCAAGGGCGCAGCAGTACGAGAATATGTTCAAGTACGCTGAACGCCAAAGCCTGTCTGTGATGCTGAAAATCCTGCGTGATACGGCTGGTTCTAAGCTGATGGCAAGTGACATCAACATCAAACTGCCACGCCGTCAGTACGACAACCAGCAGAGCAAGGTTCAGATTTTTGCGCAGATGTTGCAGCAGGCCATTGACCCGCAGCTGGCGTTTACTACGCCCGGTCTGTTCCCCGACCCGCAGGCTGCTTACGAAATGAGTAAGCCCTTCCTGATTGCCGCTGGCAAGCTGGGCGAGGACGGAAAAGCACCGAAGCCACAAAAACAGCCCACAGACCATATTACCGATAACAACAAAATAGTTGGCGAACAAACTGATGCAAAGAAAGGAAAGCAAAAATGAAGAAGCTGTTTATTTCTTGCCCGATGAAGAATCGGTCGGAAGAAAATATTCGGATGACGCTTGACCGTTTGCACAAGATTGCCGAAGCAGTGTATGGCGAAAGTCTTGAGGTTACCCCTACCTATATTAAAGATGACACCGCACCTAAGTGTAAAACCGAAGGGCTTTGGTATCTTGGCAAAAACATTGAACTTCTCGCACAGGCCGATTATTTTATCGGCATTTGCGGCGATAACGCCTTTCAGTATAACGGCTGTACTGTAGAAAGCGATGTTGCAAAGTTGTATGGCGTTCCGGTCTATCTTGTTCCGACCGTTTTCTCCGCTCCTGATGTTGCGAAAGCAGAACTGGTTTACAACGGCACAGGGGAACTAATCGACTAAAAATCAATCCGCATTAGCGGGCTGATATATTCCGGCAGGGAAGCCGGGATACAAATTTCGCAGCGTTGCAGGGAAGCAACGGTAAAAAAACGCAGGAGGAAATTAACAATATGAAACTCAGTGTGTTGCTTGGTGATGCCTACAAAGAGGGCATGACCGCCGATGAAATCATTTCTGCGCTTGAAAAGGTTGCAGACCCTAACGCAGAGGTCGAGAAGCTGCGCAACGCCGTGACGAAAGCAAACGGCGAAGCTGCTGAGTATAAGAAGCAGCTCAAGGCAAAGCGCACTGATGACGAGAATGCCGCACAGGAACAGGCTGACAAGCTGGCAGAGATGCAGAAACAGATTGAAGCCCTGACTGCCGACAAGGAAAACCTCGTCAAGGAAAAGACCCTTGCATCTTACCGTGAAAAGTTTGTTGCACAGGGTTATGACGCTGAACTGGCTGGCAAAGCTGCATCTGCACTGGCTGACGGTGACATGGACAAGGTGTTTAAGTTCCAGTCGGAGTTTATGACTGCCCACGACACTGCATACAAGGCTTCTCTGCTGAAGGATATGCCAACACCTCCGGGTGCGGATGGCAATGGCAGTTCTGACAGCGAAGGTGTGGCGTTTGCTAAGAGCCTTGCAGCAAGAAAGAATGCCGAAAATAAGACATCGAGTGACGCATTGAACGCTTTCCATTAAGGAGGAAAACATGAAGTATACCACTACTCCGGTATCGGCTCCTGAAAGCACTATTCTGGCTGCTGATACCTACGTTGCCATTCCCTTTACTGTGACCGAAACCGATGTCGTAAAGGCTGGCTATCCAATGGCAAAGACTGGCAAGAAGGCTTCTGCCACTACCGGGGTTTCCGATGCAGCAGTTACCGACGCCATTGGCATTCTGCTGCACACCGTTGACCCGTCCGTCAACCCAAACGGCGCACTGCTTATTCAGGGCGTTGTTGACCAGAAAAAGGCAAAGGCAAGTTCTGGCTTTTCCTTTACTGCTGATGACGTTGCCGCTCTGCATAAGGCTGTTCCCGCAGTCTTTTTCCGTGACAACATCGGCACTAATGCTTAACGGAGGTAAAAAACATGGATTTTCAGAAATATTTCACTTCCGATGCGATTGCTGAGTATTGGACGAATGATGTTACCAACGCGCAAGCATTCGGCTCTGATGCCCTGTTTCCTCCGCGCAAGAAAGCTGGTCTGGAGCTGAAGTGGATTCGCGGTCACAAGGGTGTTGGCATCTCCCTGATGCCGAGTGCATTTGACACGAAAGCGACCTTCCGCGAGCGCAAGGGTTTTAAGATGTCTGAAACCGAGATGCCGTTCTTCCGTGAAGGCTTCCACATCGACGAGAAAGACCGTCAGATGTTGATGGAGATTCAGAACAGCAACAGCACTTTTGCGGAGGAAATCATCAGCCGAATTTTCGATGATGCCGCAGACCTTATTACTGGCGCCCGAATTGTTCCTGAGCGCATGGCATGGCAGCTTCTTTGCCCGGAAAACGGCAAACCCGGTATCACCATCAAGGCAAACGGCGTGAACTACATCTATGATTACGACCCGGATGGTACTTGGCAGGCAAAGAATTACAAGGCTCTTACCGGCAAGGAGAAGTGGGACGTTACCACTTCTACTCCCCTTACCGATTTTGCCACTGCGAAGGATGCGATTGCGGCAAACGTTGGCGAAACCATCACTCGCGCTTACATGAACACCAACACTCTGAACAAGATGATTGCTTCTGATGAGGTGAAAAACCGTTTCATGACGGTTACGGCAAAGTCCGTTTCTGTTTTTACTCAGAGTGAAACACGCGCTCTGATTGAGCAGACTACCGACATCAAGATTCATCTGTTCGACAAAATGTATCAGCCGGAAGGTGGCGGTGATTCCATCAAGTACATCCCGGATGGTTATGTTGTTCTGGTTCCTGATGGCAAGGTCGGCGAGATGTGGTATGGCACTACTCCCGAAGAGGCAGACCTCCGTGCGGGCATGACGAACGCTTCTGTTTCTATCGTAAACAACGGCGTTGCAGTCACCACTATTAAGGAGCCTCACCCTGTCAACACAAACATCATCGCATCCGAAATTGTCCTGCCGTCCTTCCAGAAGATGGACGCTGTGTACTGCATCAAGGCTTACTAAGGCGAAAGGAGGAAAGCAGCATGGGAGACCAGTATTCCGAAGCGGCAGTCAAGCTGGGGCAGTACATTGCCCCAGCACTTGATCGTGAAATCACGGACGAGGACTACCCACTCTTCGACCTGCTGCTTGATTTCGCCAAAGACAAGATATTTGCGCAGGGCTACCCCTTCGGTAACAGACCGGACGAGTTGCCCTCGCAGTATCAGTCGTTGCAGATACGCATTGCAGCGGAATTGTACAACCACATCGGTGCAAACGGGCAGACGAGTTATACCAACAACGGCATTACTCGTGTGTGGGAAAGTTCCGATGTGGCGCAGTCCCTGCTGAACGAAGTAGTTCCGAGAGTAGGTGTTATCGGCTGATGTTCAATGGTAGCCCGCTGGATAAACGCCCACTGTGGTACTCAAACCCGGTCGGCGAGAAAACACCTGTTGTGGATGAGTGGGGCAACGAAACCGGCGAGACATCGCAGACGTGGAGTGACCCCGCAAAGCTGATGCTGAACGTCAGTCCCCCTACTGGTTCTGCGGAAGCAAGCCCTTTTGGCGCGTTCACGGATTATAGCTACGTTGTCAGTTCGTCCAGTAGAAAACACAACACACCGCTTTATGAAGGCACGCACGTCTGGTTTCAGACGGACGTTTCAAAGCCCTTCAATTACATTGTGGTCAAGGTCGCAGAGCATATCACGGATACGCTGTATGCGCTGAAAGAGGTGGCTGCAAGTGAAAATTAAAGTGAGGTTGAGTGATGCCGGACTTCGTGACGCGGAACGTCAGATACAGGTTTACAAAGCCACCCTAAACCAAAAGGCACAGGAACTTGCAAAGGCGTTGGCTGACAAAGGGCTTGACGTGGCAAAAGTTCGCTTTGCCAATGCCGAATATGCTGGAAGCAACGATGTTTCTTGCCGTGTTGAGCAGAACGGAACTACTTGTTCCATTATTGCTGAGGGAAAGTCAGTTGCTTTTATCGAGTTTGGCACTGGTGCGCACCACAACGGATATGGCGGTGAGTTGCCGTCCGGTGTTGGGGCGCACGGTTCTTACGGTCAAGGCAAAGGTGCTGGCAGACGTTGGTACTACTACGGCGACCCCGGCAATGCTGGTACGCCTGTTAAACAGGTGGATGGCAAGGGACAATTAAATTACACCGATGGTAATGAACCAGCTATGGCTATGTGGGGTGCTGTTGAGGAAATGGCTTCTCAGGTCGAAGCAACGTGGAGGGAGGTTTGGAGTAGTTGATTGATTATTTCAACCCTATCTTTACGGTTGTCGCTAAGGAACTGCGAAAGCAAGTTCCCGGCATCTTCGTTACTGGTGAAATCAATGACAGCAACGTCAAGAAGTTTCCGTGTGTGCAGATAGAGGAAAACAGCAATCTGCCTGTGCACATTGATTCTGCCCGGCACAGCAAGTACGCTGCTGTATCCCTTCGTGTCCGTGTCTACTCCAACAAGGAAACTGGACGCATCGCAGAAGCACGTTTCATTACAGGAATCGTGGATTCTGTTCTTGAATCACTTAACTTTCATCGCAAGTCGTTTGCCCCATTGAATGGGCTGTATAACAATTCCGTCTACCGGATTGAGTGCAGCTACGGGGCAACAATCGGGGAGGACGGAATGATTTACCGAAATTAAGGAGGTAAACATTCTATGAGTACTGCTATCTCCGGTCTGAATACCACCCTGTATTGTGGCGACAGTGCAACCGCTTTGACGAAGCTGTGCGACATCAAGGATGTGCCCGACCTGATCTCCGAGCCGAACCTTCTGGATGCAACCACTCTGTCTGACCCCATGCAGGTCAACATCTTTGGCATCATCCAGTCCGATACCAAATCCTTCACCGCCAACTACAACAAGACTGACTACAAGAAAGTCAAGGAAGCTGGCTACGATGAGACTTCCGAGAGCAATGCCGTGAAGTATTACGCCCTGAAAATGCAGGACGGTTCCGGCTTCACTTGGCAGGGTATGCATCAGGTCGGTCTGTCCGGCTTCGGCGTGGACGAGGTCGTGGAAATGACCATCAATTGCATCTTTACCAAGAAGCCTGAGTTCAGCGAGACCCTGACTGTTACTGGCGGTTAAACCGCAAAATCGAATCAATCAAACCGGGCAAAACTGAACAATGGATTTGGTTCTGCCCCTATTTATAAAGGAGAGCATTTATTATGGCTGCTAAGGTTATCAACTTTCATTCCCCCGATGGTAAGAACACTTACGAGCTGACTTTCACCCGTGACAGCGTGGAAGCTACTGAACGTGCAGGCTTTCAGATTGGACAGTACACCCAGATGACCAATCTGCTGTCCAACTCCCGTGCTCTGTTCTATGGCGCCTTCATCGCGCGAAACAAGGGCATCAAGCGCAAGGTCGTTGACGAGATGTTCCAGCACATCGAGGAAAAGGAAGACCTGATGGGCGTTCTGCTTGAGATGTTCATGGACGCTTCCAAGTCTCTGCTGGCAACTGATACTGAGGACAAGACCGCAAAAAACGCAACGTGGGAGATTGTGTAACCGCACAATCTCAGGAAGCAGACGGAGAGGGAGAGCCGTTCTCCTTTTCCAAGCTATTCCACGATGTAGAAGCCTATTACATCTCTATTGGCATGACCTACGATCAGTTCTGGCACGGCGATGTCTGGCTGGCAAAGGTATACCGTGACGCAGAAGAGCTGCGAGAACGCAGAGCCAACGCCGAAGCATGGAGAAACGGCTTTTACATGGCATCTGCGCTTTCCTCTACGGTTGGCAATATGTTCCGCAAGAAAGGGTCTAGCCCCATCAAGTACATGGACAGACCGATTCCCCTTACGCAAAAGGAGAAAGACGAATACGAGTACCAACGCGCAGTTGAGACGCAGGAGCGAATCAAGAGAATGATGTTCTCTATGATGGAAAGTGATGGTGGTAGTGATGGCTGATGTTGATATTACTAGCTTATCTGTAGAAATTTCTGCGGAATCGCAGGGTGCAGAGCTTAATATCGACAAGCTCGCTACTGCCATTTCTAATTTGCGGACAAAGGGCAACGTCACGAAGGTTGTGAACAGCCTTGACAAGCTGGCCAGTTCTATTGCAACGCTGAAACAGGCTTCTGCTGGAATGTCTGGGCTGGATAAAATCACCAGCTTCCTGAACGGTCTTTCCAACGTCAACACGACCGCAAGCACAAAAAGCATCAATACGGTCGTGAACGCCATTAAGAAGATTCCTGCGGCTGTGTCTGGCTTGAACGGTGTGGACTTTTATTCCATGTCCGGCAGCATCACTCAGCTCACCAACGCTCTGGCCCCGTTGTCTATTTTGGACGCATCGAGTCTTAAAGCTCTTGGCAGTGCTTTCAATGCGATCGGAAAGGTTCCTGACCTGACCGACAAGCTGAAAGCCACTGACCTTGATTCCTTTGCAAACTCCTGTCAGAAGATTTCTACGGCCCTCACTCCCCTTGCATCTCAGCCTGAAAAGGTAGGCAACGCCTTTGCAAAGCTCCCTTCGCAGTTGAGCAAAGTCGTGACGCAGGCAAACCGAGTGACGGCCGCCAACGAGAAGCAGCGTAAGAGCTATCTTAGCCTGTCAAACCAGCTGAACGGCTTCATGCGGAACATGGCAAAGCTGGTCTCGCTGAAAGCTATTGCTGAGTATCTCGGCAACGCTGTTGCGAAGTTTAATGACTTCTACGAAGCGACCGACTTGTTCCATAATGCTATGGGCAATTTGAGCGGTGAAGCCGATACGCTTATCAGTAAGATGCAGGGCTTGCTTGGCGTTGACCCGACCAAAGCGATGACCTACATGGCTACCATTCAGAGTTTGGGCACGTCGTTTGGTCTGGCCAGTGACAAGGCATACGTTCTGTCTAAGAACCTGACTCAGCTTGCCTATGACGAAGCATCTTACTGGAATAAGGATGTTGTCGAAACCTTCACTGCAATGTCCTCTGCCATCTCTGGTGAGATTGAGCCTATTCGCCGTTTGGGCGTTGACTTGTCTCAGGCCCGGTTGCAGCAAGAACTTTTGGCTCTCGGCTTTAACAAGCAAGTTTCTAGCCTGTCTCAGGCAGATAAGGCGGTTCTGCGTTACATTGCCATTATGAAACAGACTGCCAACGTACAGGGCAATCTTGCACAGACTATCCAAAGCCCTGCGAACCAGATTAAGATTCTGAAAGCGCAGTTGGATATGCTGGCGAAGTCTGTTGGCTCTCTGCTCTGCCCTGCCATGAAATCCATTCTTCCCCCGCTGATTGCCGCCGTACAGCTCATTCGAGAGTTCGTTGAATGGGTGGCAAAGCTGATGGGCGTGAAGGTTGTGTTCACTGATTTCACCAAGAGCGCTGATAGCGTTGGCGGTATCGGTGACGCAATGGATGACACAACCGATTCGACAAAGAAAGCCGCCAAAGCTCTCAAGGATTACACGATGGGCTTTGATGAACTGAACATCATCGACCCCACGCAGGGAAGCTCCGGCTCTGGCGGCGGTGCATCTGCTGGCAACATCTTAGGCGATGTAGACCTGTCCGGCTACGATATGTTCAAGCAGTACAACGAAGAGTTTGCAAAGCAGATTGATGCTATCAAGCAGAAAATCAAAGATATGCTTCCTCTTATAGCGACTGTAGCAACCGCTCTTGCCGCTTGGAAGCTCACAAATCTTATTACGGATATTGTGGACGCTATCTCCAAAATGAACGCACTGAAATCTATTGTTCTGGGTCTTGGCGTTTTTACGGTGGGCGTCGTTCTTGAGATTACAGGCATTAAAGACGCGATTGAAAATGGCGTAAATGGAAAGAATTTCGCTGAAATTGTTCTTGGCGCTTTGATTGGAACTACAGGCGCAGCCATTCTCGGTAAAGGAATTGCTCAGTTTATCGTGACCGGCTTTGGCAATACTGCTGTTGGAGCGGCCATTAAAGCGGCTGGCGGCTCTACTGCTGGCGCAATTATTGGAGCAGCAGTTGGCGGAGTAGTAACCGGCATACCTATGTTTGTAACGGGCGTTTACGATGCTGTCAAAAATGGCTTAAACACGTTAAACGGAATTTTGATTCCGCTTGGCTCGACAATGACTGGCGCAGGCATTGGTGCAATTATCGGCTCTCTTGGAGGCCCGATTGGCACAGGCATCGGCGCGCTGATTGGTTTGATTGTCGGTGGCCTGACCGATGTCGGAATTGCGATTTATCAAAACTGGGACAAAATTACAGAATCTCTCGACAAGGCAAGCGAGAGCTTAAAAAACTGGTTTGTTGGCGTTGGCGAGTGGTGGAATGAAAAGTGGCAAGGGTTCAGCACTAATTTTCAGACCGCATGGGAAAGCTTGCCCGGGTTTGTTCAGCATCCAATTCAGGCGCTTGACCAAGCGAGTGCAGGCTTAAAGCAGTGGTTTGTTGGCGTTGGCGAATGGTGGAACCAGAAGTGGGCCGGGTTCAAAGAAAACTGGGACAAGGCTTGGAACAGTTTGGTTGATACAATCAAAAATCTCCCCGCAAAATTTTTGGACTATGGCAAAAACATCGTTCAGGGCTTGATTGATGGCATCAACAATGGCATTGAGAATGCAAAGAAAACTGCTGGTGGTCTTGCAAAAGCTATTATTGATAAGTTTACGAACGACACTGAAATCCACTCTCCTTCTGCCCTGTTTGAACGCTTTGGCGAGTTTACTGACCAAGGCTTTGCGAACGGTATTACTGCTGCGCTTCCTTACGTTGAACAGGCTATGACCAATCTGGCAAACGTTGTTCAGCAGAAGGGCAACGAGATGATTGACTATGGCGCGACCACAGCAACCAATTTTGTTGACGGTTTCTTCAACGGTCTGGACAGCAAATGGCAGGAGCTTGATTCTGGATTGCAGAATGACTTCTTCGGTACGGTACAGAATCTCTGGAATGCCGTGCAGAACGGAGACCTGAAAACGATTGGCACGACCGCTGCTGCCATCATCTGGCAGGCGATGGGCGAGGAAAACCAAAATCAGGTAAAATCATATGCGCAAAGCTTTATTTCCAACATCGCTGGAATATTGAAAGATGCGTCTAAAACTTTGTTCAATGAAGCGTTAAAAGCTGGCAAGGTTATTTGGAGTGGCATCACAAATAACTTTAATGATATCGTCAAAAGCGTTTCAGGCCTTGGCCAAACTATTTCAAAATCCATATCTGCTCTAAAGGTTCCGCTCACGACGACCGGTGTGGCGATTAGTAATGGCCTTTTTGGAGGATTGACAAGTTCTTTTCCTGAAATTTTCGCTGCGATGGGCGGCTTGATCGGAACTGTTGGCTCTGCATTTGTCGGTTTGCTTACTTCGATTTCTGCCGCTTTGAGTGCCACCGTCTTTGGTATCCCAGTGGGTATTATCGTTGCAGGTGCTGCAATTGCCTTAGCAGCCGCAATCGCCGGTATTATGGGAAAGCTTGGTAGCAACAGCTATTCTACTAGTAATTCTTCTTACGTTGGGACTCCTGAATATGACGCTTCTACGGGTTCTACAACTTCTACAAGCGGATATTACAGTGGCACAACGTCTGGAGCAACAAGTTCTACCGATTTGCAGGGCGCAGTTTACAACGGCTGCTATAATGCGTTTCTTGATATCTTCCAGCGCTATGGTGACGAAATTACAGGCGGCAAGGAAGTCAGGCTGTTTATTGATGGCAAGCAGATTACCGCTTCTGTTGAAAAGCAACAGGCTGACCGTGGCGTGCAAATCATGGGTACGGAAGTGTATAGCTATTAAGGAAGGGACGGTGAACTATGCAAGCTCTTGTATCAGTGAACGGCGTAGATTTGCCAGAGCCCTCCTCTTATAGCGCAACAACTTCAACCATCGTTGGTTCCGGCCGCAATGTGCAAGGTAAGGTTGTCGGTTCTGTGGTTCGGCACGACGTTGCAAAAGTGGCTCTCAAGTGGAACTACCTTACCGCAAAACAATGGGCTTCCGTTATCGGCCCATTCACTACAAACTTTTATTGCACGGTACGATTTTACAATCAAGCGACAGCTTCTTATTCCACACGTCAGATGTATGTTTCCGACCGAACGGCCGGAATGTGGCGAAGGGGCCCAGACACCGGAAATGTGATGGGCTGGACGGATTGTTCTTTGAGCCTGGTCGAGGTCTAAAGGTGGTGATTTTATATGTCCGTAAAGCCGTCCGATAAGTGGCTTTCGCAATATAATAATACGCTTGTACCCGAAACTTTTATTCAGATTACTTATCATGCAGCTGATGATGCAGCGCAAACGGATGCTATTGCAAGTTCAGGTTCGCAAACCGTGTTTAGTAATGCGGCGTCCATCACCGATCTGGACATTTCCGTTTCCGGAAATTATGCGACTGTCGAAACTAATTTTTGGGTTTTGGACGGAAGCCTTGACATTGTTCCGGACTCTGAACCGTATCAGGAATGCGGTTATGTAAGCGGTGAATGCGTATCGAGTACCAACCATCCGACCATCACATTTTCTTTTAGTAAAATCCATGAAGAAAAAATACCGGGTCTGACAATTGTTTGGTCTGAAATTTTGAATGAATGGGCAAAGTCCTTTAAAGTTTCTGCTTATAAAGGTTCTACTCTTCTTTCTGAAAATCAAATCAACGATAACAATTCTATCGAAACCCCAGTTGAATTTGAAATTTCTAATTACGACTCGATTGTTCTCGAAGTGATTGAGTGGTGTATTCCAAACCGAAGAGCCCGTGTTGAGCAAATTGAGTTTGGCCAGCGTGTTAGATTTGACAAAAAAGACCTTCTGTCTTATTCTCATCAGTCAAAGCGTGACCCTATTTCTGGTCAGCTTTCCAAAGATTCGATTTCTTTCTCTATTGATAACAGCGACCAAAAATGGAATCCTATCAACCCCGACGGTCTCTACAAGTATTTGTATGAACGCCAAGCTGTTTTTGTGAAGTATGGCATGGACTTGGACGGACAGACTGAATGGATTAACGGAGGTAAGTTTTACCTTTCTAGTTGGAGTATTCCTTCTAATGGTATTACTGCTTCCTTTGAAGCCCGTGACGCTTTGGCGTTTCTAATTGACTCACTATACACCGGAAGAAAAAGCGGTACTTTGTATGAAATATGCTATGACGCTTTGGAACTTCTGGACGTTTCCGGCATCAGTTATTATATCAATGAGTCTTTGAAGGATTATACAACTGATTTTAGCGGTGGAAATTCTTCGTATAAGAATGCTGATGTGTTACAGCTTTCCGCAAATGCAGCTGGTATGGCTTTGTATCAGACCAGAAGCGGACAAATTCGGATTGATCGAGTTCCATATCTACCCGAAAACAAGTCTGATATTTACGAAATCACCGAAATCAATGACTATCAATATCCTGAAATTACGTTTTCCAACAAGCTGAAAAATATCTCTTATTCTTTAAACGGAGCTTCGTCTTTGTATCCGAATGGGGCAACCGGCGATGGTGTTACGCAGAGTGTAAGCAACGCGCTTATTTCCTCTTCTGTCGTTGCTCAGCCTAAAAACGTGTTGACGGAAAGCTATAAGGTCCTTTCCAACCGCAGGAAAGCCACCCTGTCTTATCGCGCAAGTCCACACAACGATGCTCTTGATTTTTTGAAACTCAATCATCAGTTTGGCTATTCTTCTAACTTGCTGATTACGGACGTTTCTTACACGTTCAATGGAAGTTTCAAAGGCTCTGTCACCGGGTACATGATTGAGGACGTTGATTCGTTGCAAATTGATGCTTCTGAAATTTATCTGCATCCTTCCGATACGGTTACACTTACCGCAACACTTGCTCCTGCATCTGCCGATTCCCCCGTTATCGTTTGGAATGCTTCTCCTGCTGGCATTGTTGAATTAAATGTTGTCAAAAATGAACGTGGCGTATCCGTTTGCAATGTTACGTATTTGCACAGCGGAAATGCTACGATTACCGCTACGGTTGCAAGCCTTTCCGCTTCTTGCAATGCTACTACGATTGCTGATGAAATTTCCAACTTTAGAGAGGGCGACACTGTTTACATTTCCGCTGCTGGTGTTTACACCGCCTTTCTTGTGTCTAAGCATAATTATGAGCCGGAGTTAAATGGAACCGGGAGAACGCTCCTCGCCATTAAAGACGTGATTTATGGCGACGGAACGGAAGATATTATGTGGGATAGTAAAAAAACAACTCCCGCAGAGTATTCGACTAGCAGTATTGATTCCTTGTTAAACGGAAACATAAAAAATTCTTTTTCTACTTTTATGCAGGGTAAAATTGGCAAAACCACTTTTTATTATACTCCTGCATTTAAAAAGAATGATTCTGGACAATATCGTCCTTCCGCTGTTTCTACTTTATCCCGTAGCATATTTTTGCCCTCTGCAAAAGAAATATATTACGATTTTCCTGATAATGACAGTATCTACTATAACAAAATATGGGGCTACGGATGTAACGCAGAAGGAAGTACATTGCCTACAGCAAGAGAGCTTTCAAAAAATCCTTTTTATACCTCTGGCGGTTTATCGGATGGATACCAGCAATGGACAAGAACTCCTGTTACTCATCTTGAATTTTGGGGAATGGATTCTTCTGTCGGTAACATTTATTATCGCTCTATTGTTATTTCAAAGTATTGGGATAAAATTCATATCGGAGATTCTGATAAACGAAATGAGCTTTCTCTTTTGGATTGTATTGGTTCTGGCGATCCAAATCACAAATGTTACCGTTATATGTTTACCGTTCCGAGCAATTTGCTTATCGGATACCAAAACAGAGTTGAAGAGGAATGATTTATGGCTCAATGGATTACAGACCGTACATTGTCAGATGTTAACCGCGTAAAAGAAATTACCGCAAAGGCAAGAACGGGCACGTGGACAGAAAGCGAGCGGGCAGAATGGATTTCAGGCATGAAAGGCGCTTTGAATTATACGGATTTTAACCGTATAGAATCCGGTATTCAAGAGCTTGGCTTTATCGTTGGCGCATCCGTCTCTGTTCGGACGGATTGGACAATTGATGGATATATGAAAGTCTCCGATGCAACACGTTGGCTTTCTAACATCAACTCTATTCGCGCTAAATGCTCTGGCCCATCCGCTATTGCAGATACGCCAGAAAGTATGAACAAACTCAATTTTTCCACAATGAATCAAATCGAGCAAATTTTGCTCGACATTGAAACACTTGCCAAAGCATACACCATATTTTCTGGTGAATACATGACCGGGGAGGGACAATATGGTTTTTAAAGACCGTGTGGCAAAATATCCGGGTCGATGGACGATGGTAAAGTCGGATGGAACATCCGAAATCGTCACCCTTGTCCGAAATGACGAGCCAACAAAAGAAGGAACACCAATCAATGCAGCCACCTTAAACGAGCTGAGTACTGTTGCGGGAGCGATTAACGCAAAAGAAGAAGCTGTAGCGGCCGCATCTTCTGCTCAGACTTCTGCCACCAGCGCGGCCAGCAGCGCACAGGCGGCATCTGAGAACGCAGACAAAGCGGAAAGTTCTGCTGCTTTTGCCAAAGCCGACGCAGACAGGGCTGCGGCCATCGTGAGCACCGACAAAACGCTGAGCGTTGAGGGCGCCCCGGCAGATGGAAAGGCTACGGGCGATGCGATGAAAAACATCAAGTTCCCCATTGCAACCGCAACCACACTGGGCTGTGTGAAGGTGGGCAGCGGCCTGACGGTCGATGCAGACGGTAAAGCGTCGATTGATGCTTACAATAAGGCAGAAACAGACGCCCTGCTGAATGCATTGCAGAATCAGGTGGACAACAAGATTTCTTCCGCCACGTCCATTGCGGCTTCCGGCACAAACTACATCCGCTTTACCGACGGCACGCAGATTTGCTGGGGCGAGGCCGGAAGTGCATTACAGGGGTGGCCATATTATGGCAAGGAATATCCAATAAATTTTGCGGTCCCATTTATTAATACGTCTTATGCTGTTGCCGGGTTTAAAGCAAATTCTATCAGCTCAGGCAGCAACGACGACTTTTATCTGACCGGCAAGGAAACAACCAGAGCCAGGATTAGAAATCCCTGTTCAGACACAGAAGGCAAACGATACTCCACCTTTATTATCATCGGCCGCTGGAAATAAGGAGGTGCTTACATGGAAATCAAAATTGGATATGCCCTCGCAAAACCTGTGGAGACACAGGCGCAGTGCGATGCATACACCGCTATGGTGGAAGCGATCAATGCCCACAACACCGGATGCTCTGTAGGAGACACACTGTGGAGCATCGCGGATAAACCGGGCTGCTACGAGGTGACGGACGGCGGAGCAAAGCCTGCCCCTGCGGACCTGCCCGAACCGGAACCGACACTTAAAGAGCAGCTGGAAGCGCTGCAGGAAGATAGCAAGACTCTGAAAGAAGAAAACGAGATGCTCAAGCAATGCTTGCTTGAAATGAGCGAGATTGTTTATGCATAAAATCACACAAAAATTAGAAAGGTTGGTACGTATGATGGCTATGTTATGGGCACAGGAAATCATGTCTGCTGAGACCGTGGAGGACGCAAAGGCGCTGTATGAGCGCTGCCCCCGCCTGCTGAAGGAGAAGGTCAAGGCAATCCTTATCAAGAGCGGCTTTGAGGAGATCACACAGTAAGGAGGAAGCTATGGCTGAAATCATGGACGTATCCCGGCATCAGGGCACGATTGACTGGGACAAGGTCAAGGCAAGTGGCAAGGTGGACGGCGTGATGATCCGCGCCATGGGCAACAGCAAAGACGGCCTGCCCAGCGCGCCCTACACCGACCCGCAGTTTGCCCGCAGCTACGCCGAGTGCAAGCGGCTGGGCATCCCTGTGGGCGTCTACGGGTATTTTAAGGCAGTCGATCGGGAGCAGGCTGACAAAGAGCTGGCCTGCTTCAAAAAGCTGCTCACCGGCAGGAGCTTTGAGCTGCCGGTGGCCGTGGACATTGAGGACAAAGCGCAGCAGGCTCTGGGCAAAGCCGTATTGACCGACCTTGTGGCCTACATTCTGGGCGTGATGCAGAGCTGGGGCGTGTATGCTCTGCTCTACACCGGCCTTTGGTTCGGAAATACCTTTCTGCGCATGGGCGGCGCGGCCCTCAAGCCCTATGACGTATGGCTGGCAGCATACCGCAGCACCAAGCCCTCGCCTGGCTGGCCTTTCGGCATGTGGCAGTACACCAGCACGGCCCGCGTGCCCGGCGTGAGCACCAATGTGGACATGTCCCACGCGTACAAGGACTATGTGGGCATCATCTGCAAGAAGGGCCTGACCCGTCTCCGGGAGTGCGTTTGATGGAGCTTTACGAAGCACTGAAAGTCCTTGCCGCGGCACTGGTGGCCGTATTTGGGTTTGTCTCCGCGCTGGACAAGGTGCTGGACATCATCCACAAATACATCAAAAAAGCAAAAGCCCCGGACGCGGCGCAGGACAAGCGCCTTGACGAGATGGACAAACGTATTAGCGCCATCGAACAGGGGCAGTTGCAGCATGGTGCAGCCCTGACCCGCGACCTCGGGCGATTCAATGAAATTGACGAGGTGAACCGCCTGACGCTGGAAGCCGTTCGCGCCCTGCTGGAATCGCAGCTGACCGGAAACAACGTGACAGCTATGCAGAAAAGCAAGGTAAAAATTGATAACTACCTGATGGAAGGAGTAACAAAGCATGGAAGCAATTCTTAACACCATTATCACCCCGCTGCCCGCGTGGCTGGCGCTGGTACTCATTGTTGTGGGCGCTGTGTCGCTTGTGCTGGGGCTTATCCGTCTGGGCTACGGCGCAGCAGTAAAGACGCTTGTGCTCAACCTCATCGACCAAGCAGAGCGCGAGATTCAGGGCACTAAGCGCGGCGCAGAGCGCAAGGCGTGGTGCGTCAAGATGCTGCGCCACTATTTGGACAACAGCAAGTGGGGCAGGCTGGTCTCGTGGGCTATCACGGAAGAGACCATGAGCAAGGTAATTCAGTTTTTCTTTGACCGCGCACGGGCGGTGTTAGGAAAGGAAGCGTAAAAAATGCTGGAGCTGTGCCCCGTTACTTTAAAAGCCGCAAACGAATACGTTAAAGAGCATCATCGGCACCACGGAACTGTCGTTGGGCATAAGTTTTCCATTGGCGCTACAAAGGACGGCGTGCTTGTTGGCGTTGCCATATGCGGCAGACCAGTGTCAAGAGTATTAGATGATGGCTACACTTTGGAGGTCACACGTCTTTGCACAGATGGCACGCCGGATGTATGCAGTATGCTATACGGCGCAGCATATCGCGCCGCAAGAGCAATGGGATACAAAAAGGTCGTAACGTACATTTTAGACACTGAGACTGGCAGCTCGCTAAAGGCAGCCGGGTATAAATGCGAAGGCAAAGCAGGCGGTATCGAGTGGACAGGAAAAAGAAGGCCTAAAAACCCGGAGCAATACCCACACCAAATGAAAACCCGCTGGGTTAAAATTTCCAAAAAGCAGTAAGGAGGACATCATGGCAAGCACTACATACCGCCATCTCGGTGACGTCACCGAGATGTACGCCGTACAAGAACATTTTCGTGACATCACGAAAATGGTGACAAAACGTCACCATTTCGCCAGCATTGGCAATATGGTACGCAACGCCGGACAGCTGCCGCAGCCTTTCTGGCTCGGTGCTGCCTGTGGCGGCGGCTCGTGTGGTGCTGCCCGCTGCACTGCAAGGACTTGACCGACAGCAGATGACCGATACCATCAAAAGCGCACCGCTTGGGAGGGTTGACCGTAAGATAGCCTTACTGCGGTACGTTGAGCGGCTTCCGCTTCCGGACATTGCAGCACAGACACATTACAGCCGGACGGCGATAGGCTACCGGCTGAAAGGCATTGCAAAAATGCTGAATGTGTGATATAATGTCTATACCGTCCGAAGTAGAGTACACACACTTCGGAGAAACGTGTACAGAGAGCCAGCGGAAGAACGTTTACCCGCTGGCTTTTCTTTTTGGACGGATTGTGGTATAATAATCTCAACAAATCCACTCGGCCTCTCGAAGAAGCGCATTAGGGTGGATATTTGCCAGCTAGCCCAGTGCTTTATCGGGGAATGAAAAAAGCGGTTGCCAGATAGGCGCCGACCAGTCTCCTGCCCGCCTACTTACAGTGCGTACCATGCGGGAGACGCAATTTTGCCGTTTCGGCGGCAGGGTGAGCAATCGCCCACTTATAATCCATCAGCTTTTAGGCTGGTGGATTTTGTTTTATTCGCACTAGTTTTGTCGAAATGCTTGCCGTGCAAACAGAAACGTGATATTTTAGCCTTGCTTCCAAAGTGAAGCCCTTAACAGTTAAGCGCTCATGCGGATTTTTCCGTGTTGGCGCTTTTCTTTTTTGCTTAAAATAATCAAGCTTTAAGCAAGATTTAATCAAGGTCTAAGCAAGCTATTTTTGTCCTTCGTTGTGCGTTCGTTGTCCTTCGCTTTTTGCTGATGCAGTACACTGGTCACATCAGGAGGGATGTTTTATGAGCTATTATCCAACACCCGGAGCACCTTACGTTCCGCAGCAGCCTGTTAATCCTTACGGCGGCATGGGCACGGTGGGTCTTACCACTTCCCTGCCGAACACGCAGATGCAACAGGTACAGCCGCAGCGTCCGCAGCCGATGAATGGGCAGCAGCCTGTTCAGCAGTCGGCACAGGACGGCGGTTGGCTACTTGGCAGACCTGTTTCCAGCAGAGAAGAGTTTTTGGCGATTCCGTCTGATCTGTACGGAAGATGGACGTATTGCCCGGATTTGCGTAGTGGGGTCATCTACTGCAAACGTCTGAATCCAAACACTTGTGAATCTGACGTGTTAGAGTTTTACAGCCCGGAAGCATGGCGACAGATGCAAGCGCAACAGGCACAGCAGACCGCTGCACCGACACAGCAGTATGTGCCTATTGAGCAATACAATGCCCTCGTGCACAGGCTGGATGAACTGGAAAAGTGGCAGAAGAGCTTTTCTAAGCCCGCTGCCACAGCGAAGAAAGGAGAATAACGATGCCCTCTCCGTTTGACATGATCACTCACAGTCCCATCATGCAGCTTGCAAACCTTGCTCGTGCCGGACAGAACCCGATGGGGCTTATCCAGCAGTTGGGTGGGCAGAGCGCACCAATCATGCAGGGCTTGAATCTGATTCAGGGCAAGAACGAAGCGCAGCTTAAGACGATGGCACAGAACCTTGCCAAAGAGCGTGGCATCGACCTGAACCAACTGGCAAGCGTCCTGAATTTGACGCTGCCCCGATAAAGCATCCCTCTAAGCGAAACGCTTCTCAGTTTTGCGGACTTGACAAAAACCGCTTTTGTTTGGCTTCGCCCATCGCATACGGCGGTGGGATAGCATAGCGCAAAACTGAAAGGAGTTTTGTTATGGACGATTTTGCAACTGGCTATCTGGCTGGGCAGGACGGCGGCAATAATAGCGGCGGTTTCTTCGGCAACGAAGGTCTGTGGGCGGTTATCATCCTCGCCATCATCTTCGGCTGGGGCAACTACGGCAACGGGCGCAACGGCAGCGACAACGGTATGGCGAGCTACATCCCCTATCTGGTCGGCACTGGAGCAACCGGTCAGGGCGGCGCGGACACTCGTGCAGCGCTGTCTGAGGGCTTCTACCAGCAGGATACCTCCCGTTCTCTGGCGGGAATCCAGAGCGGTATCTGCTCTCTTGGCTATGACCAGCTGGCGCAGATCAACGGCATCAACGCCAACATTGCAAACGGCTTTGCGGGCGTGAACAGCGCCATTTGTCAGCTTGGCTACCAGAACGCACAGCTGGTGAACGGTCTGGAACGTAGTGTGTCCAACGGCGACAACGCCATCAACCTTGCTATCATGCAGGAGGGCAACGCACGGCAGGCTGGTCAGACCGCACTTGCCACGCAGCTGGCATCTTGCTGCTGCGAGAACAAGCAGCTGATCGGCGACCTGAAGTACACCATTGCAACGGAGGACTGCGCTACCCGGCAGGCGATCGCAGACAACGCCCGTGCCATCGTGGACAACTGCAACGCCAACTTCCGCAGCATGATGGACTACTTCACGCAGGATAAGATTGCCACTCTGACCGCTGAGAACCAGAGCCTGAAGTTCGCCGCTTCTCAGGATCGGCAGAATGCGCTTCTGACCACTGCGATGAGCGCCCAGACCGACACCATTCTGAACCGGGTCAATCCTCGTCCGATTCCCGCTTATCAGGTGGCGAACCCTAACGCTGGCGTGAACTGCTGCGGCTGCTACTAACCAACACACTCCCCGATAACACCGGGTGAACCATCGGGGCAGGGGTAAGACGCCTCTGCCCCTGATTTTTTAGGAGGAAAACATTATGGCTTGCAAAACAAGCTGCAAACTCTGTCCCCATCTGGTTTTGAGCCAGTCCGTTACGTTTGCCAACGACACACTGACAATCAACATCCCCGCCGGTTCTTACGCAGCGGGAGAAAAGTATTGTCTAGTCATTGCTCAGGCTTTGCCGGATACAGCCACCATCAACGCCCCTGTGGTCATTACCATCGGCGCAGGTACGACCGCATACCCTCTGACCGACTGCAACTGCGCTCAGGCAACCGCTGAGAGCATCCACACCCGCACCCGCTACGCCACCCGCGTGGCAACGTCCGCTACCGGCACAGGCACCTTCAAATATTTGGGCTGCTTCTGCCGCTCTCACGCCGGTGCGCCCGCGTCTATTTCTTGAGGAGGTATAGATTATGGGCAAGAACAATTTTCGCCGCATGATGATGCTTCGCGACCACGACAAAGACCGTGAGCCGGAACGTGACCGCCTTGAGGAAGAGCGTGACCGCAGGGAGCGTGAGCTGGAACGCCGTCTGCGTAAGCTGGAAGACGGCAACGACCGCTATCCCTACTATCCGCAGGAGGAGAACCGCTACATCGACCCCTACCCTACCCCCCGCTACCCTGACGTAGAGTATGGGCGCAGAATGCCGCAAATCGGCTTCTCGCAGAACGGCGACTGGGACAAGCGGTCTGGTCAGTACGAACGTGGCGGTGCAGATGGCCGCTCGATCAGAATGCCGCGCCAGCACCTTACCCACGATGAAGCGGAGGAATGGTGCGACAGCATGGTCAACGCTGACGGCACGAAAGGCTGTCACTGGACGTTGGAACAGACGCAGGATGTTGCCAAACAGCGCAATATCACCTGTGACCCGAATGATTTCTGGGCAGTTATGAACATGATGTACTCGGATTATTGTCAGGTGGCGAAACGCCAGTCCGTTGACACTCCGGGCTTCTACGCTGACATGGCAAAGGCGTTCCTTGAGGACACGGATGCCGTAGATGGCAAGGCATATCTCTACTGGGATTGCATTGCCGATAAGTAAAACGGAACCCCTGTGTAGTTTTTAACGGCTACACAGGGGAATTTTTTACACATTATAACCAAACGCTTTCATTATTTTTTCTTGCAGTTTTTTCGCTTCTTCTTTTGCTTCGACTTCTTTTTCTTCTGGCGTTTGAATGCTCAATTGAAATCTTGGTTTTTTCGGAAGCTGTGCCGGTTTCGGTAAATTCGCCCAGTGCGTCACAATATCACGTTCTGGTATTATTTCCCCTTCTTCCGTATACACGCTGTCGAACCATCCATTTCTGATAAAGTATGCGGCATTTACATAACTTTTCCCAGTATACCCGTCCTCAACAGAAATAAGATATTTTTCGCAAGTTTGTTCTGGTGGGAATCCTTCTTTCTCGATAGAATGCCAAACTATACATCCCGTCTTAACATACTCAACATTTGTAGGATTCAACCGTTCTTTAGCCCATTCTTCATACTCCAATGAATCGGTTTCGCTGGAATGTTCTGTTTCAAACATATTCTTCCTTTCTCCCCTGTGCGGTCGCTGTGACTACACAGGGGTTTATTGTTATTCCCAAAGCACAGATTTCTCTTTTATATCGAACAAGTCTTGCGGATGGAACACAAGACTCTTATCAAGTTCCACTACGCTAACGATGGAAAACTTGCCGGGGACTTCTCGCTCGATTCTCGCCTTTGCTTCTTCCTCACTGTCTGCAAACAAGACAAACGGGGCTTGAAAGTGCCTGCGCTTTTCATCATCATCGTACTGGATTTTTACCCAATAGAAGTTTTCGGAACTTGTGCTGTTTTGTTTCGAGAGATTTCCAACACTTGAAACATCGTAAGTGCAGTATCCGATACACTGTGGATTTTTATACTTCTCTATGAAATTTTCATTTCCAACACGAGTTACCAAAACCATGTGAACGTCTTTCCAGCCTGTACGTTTATCATCGATTGGCTCAGTGTCCATGACAATATCATCGGGGCTTAGCACTTTCTGACCAACCGCCAAATTCCATTTGCTGGCAATATACTGTGTCATCTGATACCAATTATTGAATGCTTCTGCTTCTTTCATGGCATCTTCTAATGAGCCCCGATGCGGTCTGTAAATAATCATACGTCAATCCTTCAATTCAGTTATTTTTATCCAATACGAACTTTACAAGCTCTTCGATTTCTTCCAAATTTATGATTATTTCATACCATCCTGCTGAATGTCCTCTATCGTAAGCGTACTCCCAAATTTTCGCCGCTTTCTTTTCCGAAATTCCAAAACCTACGTCTTTTTGAATCGTCTCGTAAATCTCTGCATAGATTTCATCCCTGCGCTTTATTTTTTCTTGGTTCAATCGCTTAACTTCATTGTCGTAATCATCGTTGTTCTTTTGCGCCTGCTCTTTGTTCCACTTGACTGACTTATCTTCGTCAAACACAAAATTCGATGGAACTCGCTTAAAGCCATAAGGCTTGCATCCCATATTTGCCATTGCTTCAAATTTCTGCCCAATATCAGTCCACACGTCATTCATCTAAGAAATCCTCCAACTCAATCTTCCCTTCTGCCGCCGCAGCAGCCAGAGCGTACACGAACTGTCCAATCGTCATACCGTGCCGTCTTGCTTCACGGTTGATGTACTTGCGTTCTTCCTCGCTCATAAGGATGGTAATGCGTTTGGAACGCTTGCCGTCACCGCTTGCAACGCCCTGATGCGATTCTGGCATCGGGATTTTTTTCTTTGTCAAGCCAGCTTTGGCTAGCGCGCCGGACACATCGCCCTGTTCGATAAGACGTTGAACTTCTTTCGCCTGTTTCAGCTTCTTCGGCTTGCTTTCGCTTACTATGGCTTTGTTCGGCTGCATTTCGCCGTCTTTGGCTTGCTTCGGCTTAACACTGCTTAATTCAGCTTCATTCGGCTGTGTATGACTGTCTGTTGCATCACTGGGCTTAATTCGTTCTTGTTCGGCTTCGTTCGGCTTTGCTTGGCTTACTTCTTCTTCCTTTGGCTCGCTTCGGCTTAATGTCTGTTCCGAAAAAATAGGCTGAAAATCAAACCCGCCAAGCAAGCCTGTTGATTTTTTGCTGGTCGATTTCATTTTTCTTCCTCCGTTTGGACGTGTAAGCCTAAGTTTTTTTCATCCCTAAGCACTTTATGGCGGTATGTTTCAAATTCTTCGATGTCTGTTCCTCTCATATAACCTCTCCAACGGTTCAAACTGCTTACAAAAGTATCATAGCTTTCCATTTTTATCCTCCTCTACAATTTTCTGCGCCAACGCTTTGAAATCCTCTGCACTGGTACTCTTTGCCGTGTCACCACTAAACAGGCTGTGACGCTCTGCTTGAGCCTTGCGAACGCCCATAGACGGTCTAATCTTCACATCCAGTAGCGTTGTTCCCATGCTCTGTGCAATCACAGGAAGCTGCTCCACGACCTCTTTGGACAAGTTCTCACGGCTCTTGTACTGGTTCAGAAGCAGACCTTCAATCTTCAAGGTCGGGTTGAAGTATCTGCGAACATCGCCGATGGTTTGCGAAAGCTGGCTTAAACCAGCCAGTGCGTAACGGTCTGCTGTGATGGGAACGATGATGCTATTGGCGGCGATCAGTGCGTTCACAAGCGCAAGACCAAGCTGCGGGGGAGTGTCCAGCACAATGTAATCATACTGCTCAGATACGCTTTCAATGGCTTCTCGCAGTCGGAAGTTTTTGCCAATGTCCCGAACCATCTGTTCATCGATGTCCTTCAATGCACTGTCGGACGGCAGAATGTCACCAGCTTCACAGTGCTGGATTCCTTCCTCTACCGTGCCCTGCCGGGTCATTACATCAAACAGGGTGCATACGTCCTCTGTCTGTGCGCCGTAGGTGTCCGTTGCATTGCACTGGGCATCGCAGTCCACCAGCAGGACTTTCTTGCCAAGCAACTGCAACGCGCCAGCCAGACAGGTGCTTGTGGTGGTCTTGCCTGTGCCACCCTTCTGGTTGGCGATAGCTATGATTTTTGCCATTTTATTCTCCCCATATTACAAAATAACCGTTGTACTTAAATTTTTTTGCTACCCTGCCAGCTTCAATTAGCGCCTTTCCTTCCTCAATCGCTTCGTCTGGTTCTACAGTTCCATGCCCACGAGAGCCGACCATTACATGAATCGGTGTATCAATTCCATCCCCAACGGTAAAAAACTCAATCCTGTTACAATCGAAGTTGTCTCGTAATTTCGCCATTTCGCTGTATAAAACGGAACTTTGAACTTTTGCCATTTTATCACTCTTTCTTTACTCAAGATAATCGAAACCGAATGTTGCA
>ERZ1034669.112-NODE-112-length-37619-cov-9.023826_pt1 | contig 37619 bp, 35 predicted proteins | sample MGYA00520705_ERZ1034669 | MGnify/ENA primary metagenome ERZ1034669 (study PRJEB33766, sample SAMN09781766) | gut metagenome | biome: gut microbiome | host: Homo sapiens | place: Madagascar | study: EMG produced TPA metagenomics assembly of the PRJNA485056 data set... | reverse complement strand
AAACTGATTTTGAATGATATAATAAAAAAGGTGTGGAGAAAAAAGAAATGAAAAAGACAGGGCGTGTGGTTCTGATAACAGGAGATAGTTCTGAATTCGGTCTTCAAATGGCTAAACTCTTTTTAGCTAACGGAGATTCTGTTTGTGGATTTTCAAACCAAGATAAAGGGATTGAAGAAGTTTACCATCAGGTCGGTGATGTCTCATCGTTCGATAGTTGCAAAGACGCGGTTGACAATGTAATCAAAAAATACGGTCATATCGATGTTTTGATCAATGATGCTGGATTTGGCATCTTTGGTCCTGTTGAGGAAACTGAGCCTAATCGTGCAAGGAAACTTATAGAAGTAAATTTCAGGGGCTATTTTTATAGGGCTAAAGTTTGTCTTCCTTATAGGCGCAAAAATGGCGGTGGAAGAATCATTAACGTTTCGTCCATCGCTGCAGTAGTTCCTCTTCCTTTCCAAGCCTTTTATTCAGCTGGTAAGGCTGCAAGGGAAAGTCTCTTCGATTCGCTTCGCCCGGAAGTTCGCCCCTATAATATCTTGATCAGTCATATCCGTCCTGGAGATGCGAAAACTGGATTTACTGCAAATCGAATTAAAGAATCCAGGGACAAAAATTCACCATATTGCGCTGCCTTCTGCAAATGCCTCAAACAGGTTAAGAAGGATGAAACCACTGGAGTTGAGGCAATATGTATTGCACGTGCGGCCTTTAAGACTACAAATAAGAAACATCCTCGTTATGTTGTAAGTGTAGGTAGGAAGGATCGATTCCTCTCTGGACTTTATCACAGTCTTCCAAGACGCAGGCGGAATTATCTGTTATATAAAGTTTACGCGGAGAAATAATTGAATCATGGAACAAGTAAAATTAATTGATAATCCGAATAAGGATTTTCCCCAGTATTCTCAGCAGCTTACCCAATATGCGACGGAGCTTTTTGAACAGCTTGCAAAGGATAGTAAAATCGATGTCGGACAAAACAAAGCAACCTGCAGCGAGTACTATAAGGCAAAATCTCAGCAAGACAAATACAAAAAAACCATTTCAAATTCGCGCGTTCTGTTAATTGTTAGGTGTGTGCTATGTGTTTTTGTAGCTTTTATTTGCTTTTTTGCAGCCGTTATTTTCAGTGGTGCTGGAAGAATTGTCAGCATCCTTTTGATTATTGGTTCTTTAGGCGGATTAATCGGGTACCTAATTTATTACAATAAAAAGAAGAAAAGTAATGATAAATTCTTGGACAAATTCACGGAAACAGCGGACAAATACCAAGGAATTGCAAGTGAGCAGAGGCGCCCGTTATGGAATAGGATCTATCCAAATAGGGCAGATGAGCTCATTAGGAAAGTAGTCCCGCTTATTCATATTGACACAAACTTTGATATTAATCGATACGCTTATATGGTTAAGAAATTCGGACTTCCGATGTCTGAGAATGATAAGGAAGCATCAGTGATTTTTTCAAAGTCTGGAATGATTAATGGAAATCCATTCCTTATTTTGAGAGAAAAATTTCATCATGATGAAAGGAAAACGTATGTTGGAACACGAACTGTCATGGTCCGTCGTAGTTATCATGACTCCAAAGGTAACACCCACTATACGTCTTCTCCAGAAGTCTTAACCGCCTATCATTCAGAAATTGCTCCTTTCTATGACTATTCCCAGGTTTTGATTTTTGGAAGCGAAGCTGCTCCTGACCTTACTTTTTCACGCCAGCCTGTACTTAAAACAGATGATTTATCTAACATCAAGAAAATTATCAAGCGAAATGACAAGCTTCTAGAAAAAGAAAACATTAAGCAAAGGAATGACACAGATCCTACCACAAACTTCCAAAAGAGGAGCAATGAAGAATTTGATTCTCTTTTCTTTGCTAGGGATCGAAACAATGAAGTTCAGTTCCGTCTTAGGTTTACTCCTCTGGCCCAAATTAACAGGCTAGATTTGATCAAGAATTCCCCTTATGGAGATGATTTCTGCTTCTTTAAGAACAAGAGGCTGAATTACATTCTTACAAATCATTCTTTAAATTATTCGGTCGATTTTGATTGTGGAGGTCAATATATTTTCGATTTCCAGGTTAGGCGTGAACGTTTTATTCAGACGATGTCTGACTATTTCAAATCCTTCTATTACCAACTCGCTCCTATATTCTGCGTTCCTCTTTATCAACAGCATAAACCTTTTGAATATATTTATGGCCGTGAATACGGGTTTGCTGTTTCTCCTTACGACCATGAAGCTAGGTCAAATCGGGTTCCGGCTTCTTTCTTACTACCGACAGGTGCTTCCACTGACAGGATTCTTAAATCTAAATATATTCGTTCCGTTGCAGAGTTTGATTTGATTTCTGTTGAATCGGTAGCCTATCATGCCAACCCACAGACAATCCTTGTTCCAAAGACTGCAAGCGATGGAAATGTCTACAATGTTTCTGTTAGCTATTACACCTATTCTCGTGTTAGTAAAGTAACACAATTCGCAGTTAGGAAAACTTCTCTAGTTAATAAAGAACTGGGTGTAAAAATAGCAGAGGATGAAGTCCATCAGCTTATAAGCTCAATTGACACCCCAGGAACCCTCATTTATAATAATGATGAAATTATCTTCGGAGTTAATTCAGGAAATCAAGGCCTCGATAACGCTTTGAAGAAATTATCCGATATACTGAAAAAAGGAGAAAACAAATGAACGAATTAGATGAAGTTACTGGTCCGATCAATGAAGAAGGACGTGATGTCAATGTTATTCAGAAGCAGATTCCGGCAAAGACAGGAGCTGGTACTATTGTCTTTATTGTATTCCTTTTCTTATTAGGTATCATTCCCGGTCTTATTTTCCTTGTTAAGTATAGGCAAGCACAGAACTACCTTCAGAGACTTCAGCAGAAGATTCAAGCCAATGCATCTACTATTGATAACTATTTGGAACAGCGTGTCCAGATTCTGAAAAATGCAGCTAAGCTCTTAGACAAATCTATCGAATTAGATGAAAAAGTCAGGACCGATGTTGCAAAGTTCCGTAGTGGTTCGGTTGTTAGTGACGAAGAACGTAACAAAGTTGCTGGACAACTCGACTCCCTTGGCAACAAAGTCAACATTGCCTTTGAAGCATATCCGGACTTAAAGGCTCACAATGAGATTGCTGATTGCCTCCAGCAGAATAGCTACCTCCAGCGTGAAATCACAGCTGCTCGTGAACTTTATAACGATTCTGTCTTACAGTGGAATGGCGACATCAGGCAGTGGCCTGTTAAGAAATTCGTTGCCTCTCGTCATGGCTATACTACCCGTATCCCTTTCACTGCAAGCAAGGAAACCAAAGAAGCAGCTCGCGGAACTTTCTTCTAAATTAAGTCAATCAAAAAGGACCCTATGCCAGGTTAATGACATAGGGTTTTTAATTTGCCTAGAAGTGAAGGTCTTTCTGAATCCTAGAATGTTCTGTGTTATCTGGAAGAATCCTGATAATCTCACCACCGAAAGAAGAGTCTTTGGTGATAGCTTTTGTTGCTGCTAGAACAGCACCGGAATGAGTTCCGATAGGATATCCACATTCTTTTCGGAATTTTATAGCCCTCGACGAGGCATCCTTTTCAGAAATACGAATGATTTTTTTGAGTTGATCGTAGCATGGTTCAGCCAGGAATTCATCTTCTAGCCGGACACCAATAACATTCATTGTAGGGTTAACTTGGGCAAAGAAGTTAATGCCTGGCAGTGCATAATCAAAACCAATAGGAGTAATGATTGTTTTCAGATGGGTAACGACGTTCTCGTGAATCCTATCTTCGAATAGAGATTGATACTGATAGTAAGAATCTAAGACACGATAGTCTTCATGTTCTCTTTCGAGCCTTTGGGCTTGACTCAGATAGTTAATTCTCTTGAAAGAAGAAGGGACTTCCCTGATTTTGCCACCCCAATACTTGATATAGTTTTTGTACAAGGATGGACAATTTTTCGGAATAAGATGAAGAGAATGGAGATGATAGCATGGACACAGCTGCAAAAGCGACCTATTCCTATTTACTCCGTAAGGACAAATGACAGTGTCATTTGTTCTTAGCTGACGACGGGCCAAATTATCTTCAATCCAGGCAAGGGCAACACGGTCCATGGAAGAACCTGAGGGGTTGCTGAATTCGGCTTTAAAGCGAATGGTTCGGAATGAAAGAAAAAATGGAGAGAAAGACCCTCCATTTATACAGCTTGTATTTTTTGCAAAGACGGTACTCAAAGAAAACATATTTATTTCCTCCTTAGCCGTCTTAAGAATTATTTAAGATAGGTTAAGACGGCTATAAATGTAATCCCTGTTTCGCAGATAATAGCTGTTATCGAAACAGAAATCGATTTCCTTGTCCGTAGCCATACTACGGATAGAAGAATCATTCGATATCAATTCATGGAAGTCCTTACCTTGCTGCAAGGCAATCCTTGCATAAGGTTGAATTGTATCATATGCTTTTTCTCGGGACCATCCTTTAGCAATCAGAAGCGAAAGAACTCGTGAAGAATAGATTGCACCATGGGTGAGAGAAATGTTCTTCCTCCTGTTTTGAGGAAACACTACCAAATTATCAATGATTCTTGTCAAACGCTCAGTCCTGTAATCGAAAAGCTCAATCCTATCGATTAAAGCGACACGTTCTACTGAAGAATGTGAAATGTCACGTTCGTGATAGAGAGCGTTGTCCTCAAGAATTGGAAGAAGATAGCCTCTCATCCTGCGCGCACAACCGGTAACATTCTCACTTGAAATCGGATTTCGTTTCTGTGGCATAGCAGAGGATCCTTTTTGTCCCTTCGAGAAGCCTTCCTCCACTTCCTGGATTTCAGTTCGCGAAAGATTACGAATCTCTGTTGCTATCTTTTCTTCCGTTGAAGCTAAGACAGCCCTGCTAGCTGCATAATGCTCGTGACGGTCCCGAGACAAAACTTGCGTTGCAATTAAAGCTGAGGAGAGACCAAGCTCTTTTGCAGCAATTTCTTGTACTCTTGGATCAATATCCGCCCAATTACCTAGGGCTCCGGAGAGTTTGCAGACTTCTACTTCTTTTGATGCACTAATAAAGGCGTCAATGCCTCGATTTAGTTCATCATAATAATTTGCCCATTTCAATCCAAATGAAGTCACTTCAGCATGCCTGCCGTGAGTTCGTCCGATGCAAGGAGTCCTCTTGTATTCTAAGGCTTTATCTTTAACTTTCTCTCTTAGGGTATTGAGGTCTTCGAGGATGATTTCATTTGCTTTCTTGTAAAGACAAGATAAAGAGGTATCCACAACATCGGTTGAAGTCAAACCATAGTGAACCCACCGCTTTTCTTCACCTAATGTTTCTGAAATCTGACGGGTAAATGCAATGACATCGTGCTTAGTGATAGCTTCGATTTCACTAATTCTCTTGACATTGACATGGGCATTCTTGCGAATTAAATCGACATCTTCTTGAGGGACAACGCCGATTTCAGACCACCCTTGTAATGAGGCAAGCTCAACATTCAAATATTCATTGAATCTTGATTCGTCCGAAAACAATCCTTTCCTCTTTTTTGTAGTATATCGTTCAATCATTAGAAGATTTCCTTACGGATTATTGTTTGATTCTTATCAGGACCAACGGAAATCAAATCTAAAGATAAGCCAGTTAATTCCTCAATTCTGCGAATATAATTCTTGCAGTTCTCGGGAAGATCTTCATAGTTATTGATGGAAGAAATGTCTTCTGTCCAAGAAGGGAGTTCTTCATAGACTGGTGTGACCTCGTACAATTCCGGGAGAGAAGAAGGCCTGTAATCAATGTCCATACCATTAATCTGATACTTAGTACAGATTTTGATTGTCTTCACGACCGAAAGAACATCCGTAAGCATCAAAGCCGCATGCTTTGCACCAGTGATAGAGACAACGTACTTGAGCTGAGCAGCATCCAACCATCCAATACGACGTGCACGGCCAGTGACAGTTCCATATTCATGGCCTTTATCACGGATAATCTGTGCAATTTCAGGATCTTCGATTTCAGAAGGGAACGGACCAGCGCCGACACGGGTAGTATAGGCTTTAACAATTCCACAAATCTTTGCTACAGAACCGGCCGGAAGTCCAGTATTGGAAGGAATTGCATTTGCAAGAGGAGAAGATGAGGTTACAAACGGGAACGTTCCGTAAGTCAAGCAGAGCATTGCACCCTGGGCACCTTCAAAAAGAACTTTCTTGTTAGCATTCAAGGCCTTCTGAAGATAATTAGAGGTGTCGGTAAGACGTGGAAGAACTAAATCAGAATATTTATTCAGATATTCCCTGATTTCTTCAACGGTATAGGTTTTGGCACCATAGGCTTTCAATTCAAGATTTTTTAATGGAAGAATAGATTCCAGACGCTCTTTGACATACTCTGGATAAGCTAAATCACCAGCCCGTAGAGAAAGACGGGCTGCCTTGTCTTCGTAGCAAGGTCCGATTCCATTCTTAGTAGTTCCGATTTTGTTTTTTCCTAAAGCTTCTTCACGAGCTTTATCTAATTCAATATGGTAAGGAAGAAGAAGAGTAGCACGCTTTGAAATAATAAGATTGAAATCACTATGTCCGCTTGCAACAAGATTATCAATTTCTTTTGCTAAGCAAGATAAATCAATAACCATGCCATCTGCAAGCACATTAACAACAGAAGGATTTAGGATGCCGCTTGGAAGAAGACGAAGTGCGAAACGTTTTCCGTTATGCTGGATCGTATGGCCAGCATTATTTCCACCTTGGGATCGAACTACGATATCCGCCTTAGATGCAAAATAATCTGTAATCTTCCCTTTTCCTTCATCGCCCCACTGCCTACCTTGAATTGCTAAAGTCTCCATTTGAAAATCGCTCCTATTTTTATGTGTAATGAAGACCGTTCATTACTTATAGATTTTAGCACGAAACAAAGAGTATGGAAGAAGATTTTATATTTTATTCTCCAACTGGGAAATCAAGAAAAGAATGCTCATACGTCCGTTGAATGAAAAAGTATATTTATCTGGTTTAGAAAGCATTTCTTTGACTTTGCAAATAGGCAAAAATGAAAATTCTATGTCTTCAAAAGGCTCCCTGTCGGTTTTGGAAAAATCAATAACTTCACCTTTTACTAGTGCAAGCTTTTCATCGCTTAGACCAGTAGAAGAAGGAGAGGGCGGAATAAGAAGCTCGACATGGTCAATGATAGCACCTGTTTCTTCCTTGGATTCCCGTTTTGCGGCTTCTTGGATTGAATTATCACTTATCTCCATTAAACCGGCAGGGATTGAATAAAGGTAACCATTAACGGCTGGTCTGAACTGCTTCTCTAACAGGATATAGTATTGATTCTCTTCTTTGTTAAAAGAATATAACAAAATAAGAATGCCTTCCGGAGTTGAAAAATCATGGGTTAGTGCTAATAATTCATTTTTTTTGCGACGAGATGAAACGTAGTAATCATAAAGATGCTTTCCATCTTTCTTTTCGACTTCATAGTGCCTGATATAAAAATTAAGAAAAGGATGATCTGTCTCTTTTGAAACAGAAACCAGTTTCCACTTCATTCTGCAGACCTTTGCTTTCGCCCGACAATCAAATACATAGTCCTATTTGTAAGGAAAGCGGTTAAAGCACCGACAAAAACACCAAAGGAAACATCGCTAAGGAAGTGTGCACCATAAACCCTGCGTGAAAAGGCAATAACCAATGTCCTGACAAGGGCTAAAACAAACAATAAAGAACGTCCTCCCTTCCATTGCCATTTCAGCACCGGATAAATCAGAGGTAATAGCAATAGCTGTGCAGCCGTTGCAGAATGCCCGCTAGGCCAGGATTTGAAGGAGTCCCCGAGGGATTTAAAACCATGAAAATTGAATTGCCACCAAGAGTGAAATACAACACCATCCGTATTTAAATTAGAATCGACAAGAAAACGATAACGAGGACGACATGCAAGTACTTTAAGGAAAGACATAATCAAAAACTGCAAGAGCATAGAAACGAGAACAATTGCTCCAATTTGAACCAAATAAGCTGAATTGGAATCATTAATAATTGCAAAGAATATTGCAGTAAATGTAAGTGTGATAATAGAAGCAATAATATAGGCTGGAATCGTTTCAAGTCTCATTCCATAATCGTTATGTTTGTAAGTAAAAGAATCAGCAAGGAAATAGATACACACTAACAAAGAGAGGACCAAAATGCCAATTCCAAGGAACTTCATCCAACGTTTCTGATTTTTGAAGGTTCCTTTAAAAATCAGAACACCGCCAAGTGGAATCCTTGCATAAGCAATACTTTCCCCGTAAGTTTCGAAGAAAGCTCCAAACCCTGAATATGGATTATAGATTTTCTCAGCAATCTTTAAATCAAAGAAACTGCCAAATAGAATCCCTATGATACAGATTGCAGCAACTATAATCCTTTCAATGTTTTTTATTTGGTACCTGCTTTTTTTCATTTTATAACCTCTTATTTCAATATTTATGATAATATCATACTTGAAAAGAAACAAATTCTTTTTCAAGTTTGAGGAGGAGAATTTATGAAGCTAAATAGCAAAATATTAATTACGGTACTGACTCTCGCACCTTTGGCTCTTACTTCCTGTCAAGAAACTTCTGCTTCAACAGGCTCAAGCCAAGGCGGGGGATTGCATGTAATTAGTCTTCCTACCATTGATCCTGGCGTGAAAGGGAGCCCGTCCGAAAATAGTCAATCTTCTGTAGACACCCCGTCTGATGCTCGGAATGCTCTTATCGAAAGCACCTATCAAAGGCAAAGCAAAGATAAAATTAAGATTGGCTCTTCTGCGAATTCTTTCAAGTCTCAATTTGATGTGACTTTTTCAAATGGGACAGATGGCTCCTCTGATCAGAATGATGTTGGGAATGGTTCCACTAATGTCACAGGAAAAGCAAACAGGAGCAAAGGAATTACAGACACCCAGTTTATCAACCTGCAAAAGGATATTAATCAAATTCAAGGCAGCACTCTAAATTCAGGCTTCTTTGATATTACGGATGTTTTAGTAACTGAGACTAAGAAGAATACTACCTCTGCTTCAGAACCTCAAAAAAAGAAAGATTTCCATGATACTATTTCAAGGAACTCTTATGTCGATAGTGGTTATGCATATTTAGATTTGACAGGGATTGTTTCTGTTATTAAGAATTACACCTCTGTGGTTTTCCCAATGCAGAAAATAAAGACTTCCATTTCTTCTTATTCTTCATCTATCGAAAAAGAAACCCGTGAGGAAATCAGTGAAAAGCTAAGCGAGACTGAGAATAAATTATCAAAGGATATTACTTATTCCGTCCAAGGCTCTGAATATTCTTTGAATTATACTTTTGATAGGACGGACTTGGATCGCTTCAATCTCACTACTATTTTTGATTCAAGGAACAGGAAAATCAATCTAAAGTATACAAATTCTGAATTCCGTTCTTTGTCATTATCTGGCAGTAGGAAAAGGAACTACTCAAAAAAAGCAAGGAAGCTTATCATTGATAGCATGCCAGAATCAGATGAGAAAACGAAATTGAAGAAGACGTTTGAAGCAATACCTCTTGAAAAAGCAACTATTAGTCTTACAAACAGGAACTTCAACTATACTTTTGCTTATGATTCTGTTTCTCCTGTCGTTTTGAAGGATGTTGAGAAAGCAAGGTATCAGGAAATCAAAATAACTGGCACAGGAAATTAAACCGCTTTCAATGTTTTTTTAGCACTTTGAATTCATTTTGCTTATTTCTAGTCTATAATAAATTAAATCTTGTTCTACAAGAATGAAAGAATGGAGGAAAAACAATATGGCACGTCCGACAAAACGCAATCGTAAACATATCAAAAAAATCAATTATGTGAAGCATCCGCAGGGAGTCTTTATCAACCAGAAAGGCTTTGGCGAACTTGTTGAGAGGAAATTGAATCCGAATTCCTACTATGGAGTAAAGGAATATAGGTATTCTGGAAAACTTCACAATGGAGCAATTGAGTTTGTCTTTGGAGACAATCTCATGCTTCATGTTCCTGAACTTGCAGATTACGATCATGGTTATACCTTAGAAGGTATTTCTAATAAGCTCTTCAAATCTGAAAATGCTCTTTCTGTTTATAACGAAGCAGAAAAGCGTACCTTTGTCTATGTGAATCACAAGACCATCAGGTCTTTTGTCGGTGACCCCGATCAGGCATATTCCATCTATCTTCGTATCTATGACAATGTCTATGGAACAAACGACAACCGTTGGGTCGTCATTTACGCTGAAGAAGCAAAGTAGTTTCTCTCTTCTGTCTGTTCGAATTATGAAAGCCAGCAACCATACGTTGTTGGCTTTTTCTTAGAAAAGGAGAAAACAGTGGTGATAGTTATTGGTGGCAGGATCGGCCTTGGGAAAACAACAACATTGAAGATTATTTCAGACGAAAGGCATATACCTGTCTATTATGAATCCGTTGAAGATAATAAGATTCTTCCGCTTTTTTATTCTGCTACAAAAGAAGAAAAGGAAAAGTACCGGTACCCATTCTTGTTACAGCTTAATTTCCTTAAAACACGATTTCATTCGATTGTTTCCGCATTAAAGAACAACAATGCAGTTCTTGATCGCTCGATTTATGAAGACCATTATTTTGCTAAGAAAAACCATGATCTCGGTAATATCTCCAATCTTGAATTTGAGACCTATAATGGCATCTTAGATGAGAGGATGAATGTTCTGAACGAGAGGCCGAAAAAGTCACCGGATATTAGGATTTACCTTCATGGCACCTTTGAAACATGCCTCAGAAGAATTATGCAAAGAGGTCGGGTCTTTGAAATTGAACCTGAACTCGTGGATTATTATCGTTTCCTCTGGAAAGATTATGATTCCTGGATTAAAGAATCCTACCATGAATCTAGCATTATTGATGTCGATGTTGATAAAAAGGATATTCTGTTAAACCCTCAAGACCGGGCCTGGCTATTGGCAGAAATCGCTAAATTCAAGAAAGATTAGTTGCCCTTCAAGTAATAATTGAAGGAAAGGGATTTAAAAGCATCCCTTTCCTTTTTTAAATCCGGAAAAACGAAAGAGGCACGTCCTTTATTTTGTATTAGCGGATCAATGAAACGTTTCTTTGCATTGATTTTATAGGAAAAAGGATTGCCTTCTTTACAACGCGTGACTTTAGACAAGGATGTGAAAGAAATAAATGAGTCCTTGGTAGATGGGTTATCCATTAATTTTTGAATCACTTTATCTTCGCTTGTGTATAAGTCATCAAAGGAAAGGACTCTATTATTTATCGCTTTTTTGATGACATGAGCAAGATATTCCCTTCCGTAACGATCCTCATCCATCGTGTATATTTCCCCACATTTTAAAGAAAGCTCAGACCTAAGATAAGCCGTATTTTCTGTTCGAAATCCCCTCTCTACAAGATCGTCTTCGTTTTTTAAGATAACTAGATCATTTAAGATTTTTCGAATATCGTCCTTGGATCCAAAGCCAAAATTAAGAGTGTTGGATAATGTGTATTCTAATCGGTCAGCAGAAAGCTGAGGGGAATCATTATCTGCTAGCGGATAAAGATGGTAGTTTGAAACATCTTTAGTAGATAAACCTAAATTTTGCAATCCTGTCTGTATGATAGGACTGTTGTTTATAAAATGCTCTGTCTTTGATTCTGTTGCCTCTTGTTTTAGGTGATCACCTAAAAGAAAGTCGATGACATGTGCAAAAGCGGGGGTTGCGATATCGTGAAACAGTCCACTAAGAATGATCTTAGGATCTGTTGTAAATCGACTCAGAAGAAGACTAACTCCAACGGAATGATTGAATCTTGAATAATGGCTGAGGTCTTTAAACATCGGAAAAGAAGTATACTCCCTTCCACAATGCCTATTAACGCCCTTAAGTCGCTGCCTTTCTTTTGCTGAGAGGAAAGGGGAGAGAAATGCCGGGGAATTTTTTTGATAAATATCGAGCCTGTCTTTTATATCCATTGTAATTTTAAAATAAAAAAGAAAGGGCAGACATTTCTGCCTGCCCTTTAAGTAAACAAAGATTAATAGTTTGCTTTGCCTTCAGAACCGAAGAGCTTAATCTTCTCTTCGACCTTGGCACAGATAGCTTCATATCCCGGCTTGAGAAGCTTACGCGGATCATAACCTTTTTCAAGGTTGGATGCATCCGGAGTGGCTTTTCCAGCAGCACAATATTCCATGGTTGCCTTTGCGAAGACAAGCTGGCAATCCGTGTTGACATTGATCTTAGAGATACCTTCGCTGATAGCACGTTTGATCTGATCATCCGGAATACCAGTTCCACCATGTAAAACAAGCGGAATGTTGCCAGTAGCTTCGTTGATCTTGTTGAGAACATCGAAATGGAGACCTTTCCAATTTTCTGGATAGATGCCATGGATGTTTCCGATACCAGCAGCTAAGAAATCAACACCTAAATCAACAATCTTCTTGCATTCTTCTGGATCAGCAACTTCACCATCAGCAGTGATACCATCTTCAGTTCCACCGATTGCACCAACTTCAGCTTCAATGGATAAGCCATTGTCATGAGCAAGATTGACAAGCTCTTTAGTCTTGGCAACGTTCTCTTCAAACGGGAGAGAGGATCCATCGAACCTAATCGAAGAATATCCAGCAGCAACACATGCTTTGGCAGCTTCATAGTTACCATGGTCAAGATGAATGGCAACCGGAACCGTGATACCTAATTCCTTATCTAAAGTACGAACAAGATTGGCAACGACTTTGTAGCCACCCCTATATTTAGCGGCACCCATAGAGGAAGCGATAATAACCGGTGAATTGAGCTTCTGAGCGGTTAAAAGAATCGCCTTCGTCCATTCTAAGTTGTTGGTGTTGAAGTGACCGACAGCATAGTGGCCAGCTTTGGCAGCTTTAAGCCTACGTGTAGCATTAACAATCATTTGTGTAAACCTCGCTTTCGCAGGAATATTTTAGTTTGTTTTTTTATCTAATACAATGGTATTGATAACAAAAACGATTCGATATGCGTACTTATTGCGCATTTCAAAATAAACGGCAGGATATTATGCATTTATTCTTCTGTTGGAGAGTAACGTTGGATGATAGTACGGATTTTATTGTACGTTTCTTCTTTGTCATTCTCCGGGAACTCAACAAAATAACCTTGTTCATCGACTTCGCGAATAACGATATCTTCTCTATCAATTGTCCTGCGGATTTTCTTTTTCTTTTGAACGGAAGAAATGACAAAACCGGCAGAAACAAAATCATGAATACATTCGTCACTGCTTTCCCAGACTTGATTGAATTCCCCTTCCTTTAAAAGGATATTGATTGGACGGATGACTTTGGAATCTTTGCGGCATTTAGGAATGCCTTTATGGACTAGTGAAGCAGGATAATAAGTCTTGCCTTCGTCATGACTTACGGAACGGAGCCGGAGAATATTGTTCGAATTCCTGCTCTCGTTCGGAACAGAAAAATAAGTGTCTTTACGATAAGAAGTTCGATTAGCTATTCCAAGGTTCCTGATCTCTTTAATAGCTTCCGGACTATCCGTGTGTAGTTCTCGCTTTGTAGTATAAAGATTTCCTTGTCGAAGTTCCAAAAAGGACATTTCATTGTCTAGAATAACATCTGCGTTTTTTCGGGATGGAAGAATTGTTTCTTTATAGGATTTCAAAATATATTTGAAATAGATGGAAATCGTAAAAACGGATCCTGCTGAAGTGGCCTTTTCGTCTCGGATGACGCGGCGTAGAAACAGAGACTTTGGATTGCCATCAATGAAGTCTGTAATGTAATCGTAACCACTCAAGTTCAGGAGCATACCTTTGGAAAGAGCGTAGATGCCCTCTACTAAGATGACATCACACTGTTTTCCATCAATAACAGAATTATTCGGAATCTGCTCTGAAATAACTTTTGAGTACTTTTTCTCCAAAATAGTCCCGTTCTTATAGAGCTCTTTTACATCATTGGCTGCAGAAGCAAGATCATAAACGGTAGGCTCATCGAAATTAAGGACCTTCCATTCATCATAAAGACCTTGGAGAAATTTGTCTAAGATGGAAGGGTCGACAAGATCTTGGATACTTCTATGTATTTTCTGGATTTGTTCTGGCCTATATTTTTCATCAAATGGAACATCGTAGATAATCTTCTTGATTCGGCTACGGATTTCCGGCCTGTTTGGCAATTCTCCATGGAAGAGATTTTCGTTAACCTTATTTGGAATGATTCCGGATAGACCGAAATTATACTGGTCAAGAGAAATAATGACGGCATGATGGCCGTTCTGTTCCAAAAAAGACTTCAAAGTCTGGGCAGAGAAACTCTTTCCGGAAGAAGAGGCACCGCCTACTAGAACAATTGCTTTCGGATGTTTTTCAAGGGACTCTTCGACTAAATCTAAATTAGCGCAAGTCCATTTGTCCCTGTGATGAAATTTAAATTGCATAGATGCCTCCTACTTTCCAATCAGGGATATCCATTGCCTGAAGGAATTTGCTGTATTATAGAATAATCTTCCGATAGAGAAACTATTCGATTGGCCCAAGTTCAGGTCTTTAACAATAAAATCATTCCTTGTCGTAACATCAAATCGAACCATTAATTGGTTGATGAGTGTTAAAACCATCCTTAGTCCTATTATTAGAATACACATTTTTGCAAGGGAATAGGCGATTCCAAAGAGTCGCCCAATCAAACTTGTTCCAGTCTCACCAAATAGACCATTCCATAGTGGACGAAGTAGCAAGAAGGATAAAAGCATCACCGCAAGATAAAGAAGGATGAAACAGGCTAAGATCCTTGTCCTATAAGCAAAGGAAGAAGCAAGCGCTTTTGAGACAGTTCCTGAAATATCAACGACATGATTGATAGCAAACCCTTGGAAAAATGAGGGAACCTTGAGTTCCGACAGAGCGCTATGTAACTGCGTTGTCCTTTCCGATGGAGTCAAAGCAACTGGTTCGCCGAAGATGCCTGTATCTGACCTGGTCTTCCTGTAGGCGTTAGTCAGTGTGGTGCTACCTAGATTCGTTCCCATCAAAGCATGGGCTAAGGGGATTCCGGCAAGATAACCGAGGGCACAGCCTATGGTAGAAGCAAAGGAATAGAGGTGCTTGCGCGTGAAACCACGGAAAAACCCGATGAGGATGGAAAGGATAAGAAGTACAAGAACAACAATGTCAATGATACCCATAATTAATAATAGATGCTACGAGCAACTTCTTCTGCTTTTGCTTTGCCTTGGACTGCTTCAATAATGCAGAAAGCGAAGTCGATGACAGCAGCAGCACTACGACCTGTGATAATTTTGCCATCCCGAACTGCATATTTATCAATATAAGTTCCGCCGAAATCCTCGTTCCTGCTTGTAAAACAGGTGTAATTCTTTCCTTTGAGAAGGCCTAGATGACCAAGAATTGTAGGACCGGCACAAATTGCTGCAATAAATTTTCCTTGTTGGGCAAAAGAGAGAATCCTCTTTAAAAACTCAGGGTTCTTTTCTTCAGCAATGTATTCTGGTCCACCAGGGATGACAAGCATTCCAAATTCTGATAAATCAAGTTCTGATAAATTTTCAAGGTTATCAATATGGATATTGTATCGTCCCATTGCTTTTGTAGAAGAAATCGCAGCAAAAGTCACATCAAGATTGGCTCTGCGAAGAAGAGCAACGGTTCCTACTGCTTCTATATCTTCAAAACCATTTGTAACAACAACCAGAATTTTCATTTTCTGTTTTCCTCCTATATATCTTATAATACCATCATAGGAAACAGAAAAAGAAAAATGAACTCGATAAACGCTGAAATCAAAGACTTAAATGGATTCTTCTTCCCTTTTGAAGGGGACAAGCATTATGGAACGATTGTCATGCTTCCTTACCGGAAGGATACTTGGCGCAATGGCGCAAAACCGGCGAGGGAGGAATTCCTTACGGTTGTAAAGGCAATCAAAGACTATGAACGGGTTATTGTCGTGATTGATCCTTCTATCGACTATAAGATTGTGTCCAGGTTTGAAATGGATAATGTCTTTATTCTCCGCCTTCCCTATGATGATAGCTGGGCTAGAGATATTATGCCGGTATTTAGGAAGAATAATGAGAATCGGCTGGTCGGTATCGATTTTGGATTCAATGCCTGGGGTGGTAAAGTCGACGGACTTTATTATCCTTGGGAAAACGACAATTCAGTTGGAAAGAAAACGCTTCTTGATTTAAGGATACAAAGACATCCCGTGAAAGACTTTGTTCTCGAAGGCGGAAGCATCCATACAGATGGCCGAGGAACGCTTTTGACAACAGAGGAATGCCTCCTTTCAAAAGGACGTAACTCTTCATTAAGCAAGGAACAAATTGAGGAGAAACTGAAACAGACACTTAATAGGAAAAAAGTCATTTGGCTCCCTTATGGTGTTTTTGAAGATGAGACGAATGGGCATGTTGATAACAGGGCTTGTTTCTTATCCGAGGATACAATCGCACTTGCTTGGACCGATGATGAAAAAGATCCTAGGTATGAAAGATGCCGTGAGGACCTTGCTGTCCTTGAAAAAGAAACTGATTCTGAAGGCAATCCCTATCGAATCGTTAAACTTCTTCTTCCAAAGCCGATGTTCAGGACAGAGGAAGAAGCAGCTGGAATTGTAGCAGATGACACTGCTGTTTCCCGCTTAGAAGGCCGAAGACTGGCAGGAAGCTATGTTAATTTCTACAGGGGTGAAAATTATATTTTACTTCCTCAGTTCCATGATGAAAATGATTCTAAAGCAGTTGATATCTTAGAAGACTTCTATCAAGGAAAGAAAAAAATTATTCCAATTTATAGCAAGGAAATCCTTCTCGGTGGTGGCAATATCCATTGCATTACCAAGCAGATTCCTTATGGAGAGAATTATCCGATTTTCCCGGAGGACAAAGATTTATGAAAGTAACGTTGGCTGCTAGTCAAAGGTCATGTTCTAAAAATTACGACGAAAACATTAAAAAAGCAACGGAGCTGATTCGTCTTGCTAAAAAGAAAAATGCGGACAGGATACTTCTTCAAGAGCTTTTTGAACGAAATTATTTTTGCCAGATTGAAGACTATAATCGCTTTTCCTTTGCGGAAGAATACGACCATTCTCCAACCCTAGAATATTTCAGCAAACTTGCCAAGGAACTAGAGATTGTTCTTCCGATTTCCTTCTTTGAAAAGAAAGGAAACTGCTATTACAACTCCCTTTGCGTTATTGATAAAGACGGCAGCAGAAAAGGCTTGTACCGGAAAACACATATTCCTACTGGAGAATGTTATGAAGAAAAATTTTATTTCACTCCAGGCGATACTGGGTTTAAAGTCTTTGATACGAAGGCGGGCAGAATCGGCATTGGTATCTGCTGGGATCAATGGTTTCTTGAAACAGGCAGAGAACTGGCTTTAAAAGGCGCACAGTATCTGTGCTTTCCTACCGCAATCGGAAGTGAACCAGTCCTGCCAAAGGATAGTAGAGATCATTGGCGGAATGCTAGGATTGGTCAGTCGGCTTTAAACATCAGGCCGGTTATTGCATCCAATCGTATTGGAACGGAGACTGAGGAACATTCCTCTAGGACTTTCTATGGCTCTTCCTTTATCACGGATGAGACGGGTTGTCTGGTTGAACACTTTGATCGGACAGAAGAAGGAATCCTTACTCATTCTTTTGACTTGGATGCCATTGAGGCGAAACGTCGAGATTGGGGAATCTTTCGTGACCGGCGTCCTGAAAGGTACAAAGATATTAGGAAAAGGGACGCTTCTTCGGAGGATAAATAAATGAAATTAAGGTCTTTCAATGTTAACTCTATTAAGGCCTATTTAGCAAAAGGACTTCTTAGTCAATGGGAAGACGTTCATCCAGATATTTTAGGAATTGAAGAACTTAAATTAACCGAGAAAGAACATAAGGATTTCCCCTTCCAAAGGGAAGGATATGTTCCTTATTGGACCGTATCTAAGGTAAAAAAAGGATATGCTGGAACTGCTGTTCTGACGAAATCAGAACCCTTATCTGTTCATTATGGGCTGAAAGACGGAAAATACGATGATGAAGGAAGAGTTATAACGCTAGAATATCCAAACTTCTATTTTGTGGAGAGGTATGTTCCGAATTCTGGTGAGAATCCAACACCGAAAGAGAAACCCAAGCGTTTACCATATCGACTCGTTTTCGAGCAGGATCTTCGAGACTATCTTTCCGAGCTAAGGAAGAAAAAGCCGGTTATTGTCACGGGCGACTTGAATGTTGCACATAACGAGATTGATCTTAAGCATCCAGAAACGAATCATAATTCTTCCGGATTCACGGATGAGGAGCGAGAAGCATTTGGAAAGCTTCTTGATTTAGGGTTTGTTGATACATTCCGTGAACTTCATCCTACGGAAGAAAAGTATTCTTATTTTTCTTATCGTTTCCATGCCAGAGAGAAAAATGCTGGTTGGCGAATTGATTATAGGCTTGTCACAAAGGATATTTTCCCGCTTGTTCGATCCAGTGAGATTCTGACAGATGTTTATGGTTCAGACCACTGTCCTGTTGTGATGGATATTGATTTGTAAGCCGTTCCCTTTCTGAAATTATTGAAACGGAAAGGAAAATCCTTTAAGATATTAAAGAATTAAGGAAGTCAAAAACCATTTTGCTGTTTTATTGGTTCTTTTTGGCTTTTGTCTGCATTATAAGAATAAAGGACTCTTTAAGATGAACACTAATAATAAGCAAGAAGAAGTACGGTTCGACAAGGAAATTGGCAATTATCCGATCAAAGTAGTTGCTCTGGGCGGTTTGGATGAGAATGGAAAAAACTGCTATGTAATCGAAGTGAATAACGACGCATTTGTTATTGAATGCGGAATCAAGTATCCAAATAACAGGATTCCTGGGGTTGATCTGATTATACCGGATTTTACTTATCTTAAGGAAATCCAGTCCCGCATCCGTGCAATCATTATTACTCACGCCCATGACGACCAGTATGGCGCCCTCCCGTATCTTCTGAATCTAGTGAATGCTCCGGTTTATGCTAGCCAGACAACGATTACTTACATTAAGAATAAACTCGAAGATAAATCCCGAAAAATCAAAAGCGCTGATTTTATCCCGGTTCTTCCGAGTTCTGATGTTGTTATTTCAGGACATAAATTCCATCTCTTTGAGACAACACATAGTGTCGCTGAATCGTTTGGCTTTGCATTAGAAACCCCTCTTGGCAATATTGTTTATACTTCCGACTATATTTCTGATTATTCGGCAAGGAAGGGCTACACATTTGACTTACCTCGAATCGCTCGTATCAGTGAAGAATTTAAGACCTTCCTTTTAAGGACTGAATCCGAAAGTGCTGATAAACCCGGCAATGCTTCTCCAAATCACCGAATCACCGATAAGGTGAAGTCGGTCTTTGAAGATGCAACTGGTAAGATATTTGTCTCTCTTTATACACAGAACTTCTTCAATATTCAGGAAATCATTAACCTTTCTCGTAAGTACCGGAAGAAAATCTGTATTGCCAACAAATCCGATATTTCCCTCTTTGATGATAGGGCAAAGCAAGGCATGCTCAGGATTCCGGATTCTATGCGTGTGACTCCAGATCAGATTCCGTTCAGGCAGGACAGTGATGTTGTTGTACTTGTAACTGGAAGCGGTGAGGAGCTTTTCAATCTATCCAAAGACATTTGCTACAACGGCTTAGAAAACATCCGTGTCAATACGAAAGATAGCTGGATTAATGCTGCTCCTTCTGTCCCTGGAACAGAGGTTTTAGCAACGGATGCATCGGATACAATCTTCCGTACGGATTGCCATGTTCTTGCTCTTTCCCGCAAGGAATTAGCCTCTAGGCATGCTCAACAAGAGGATATCAAAATGAGGATTTCTTTATTCCGTCCTCACTACTATCTACCTGTCAAAGGCGAATTCCGCTTGCTTACTGCAAACGCTCAAATTGCTCTTAATAGGAACGTTGGATTAAATAACAAGAATATTTTTGTCTTTGACAATGGTATGGCATTAGCCTTTGATGACAGGGGACGTCTTATCCATAAGAACATTCTTCTGAAAACAGGTGATGTCCTTGTTGATGGTAATTCTGTTGGCGAAGTCAAAGAAACTGCTATCGAAGAACGTCAGAAAATGGCAGATGGCGGAATCATCATTCTTTCACTTGCCATTAGCAGGAAGAAACATAAGATTGTTTCTTCACCTGATGTTCAAAGGAAAGGATTCCTGTACAGGAAGGAATTTAATCCATTAAGGAATCAGATCTCTACTTTGTTCACTTCCCAAGTTCAAGCCTGGCTTAGCAATACGGAATCAAAACAGTCTAGGGAAGATAGGAATAAGAAAATTGCTGAAAAGAGGACCCGTTTCTTAAGGAAAGAAACCAAGAAGGAGCCGATGGTCAGGTGTGAACTGATCAACGTCGACTCTCTTCAGGCCTTTGACTCTCGTTAAAAACGAAAACAATGACCTAAAAAGCCACCTTTCAAGGGTGGCTTTTCTCTTTAGAATGAAACGTTATCTTTATTCGTTGTTATAGCAGAAAGGTTAATGGATTTCTTTGGATTAAAGGTAATACTTACCTTGTCTGCTATTTGGAAAGTGAGCTTTTCCGTCTTTTTGTTCTTCTTGTAATTACATTCTTGCCTTTTCGATTCAATATCTTCCACGGACGAAAGGAATGTTAATCCAAGCACTCGGACATTTGGATCCGTTATCCTTATTTGAGTCGTATGATAATTGCTTTTCGCATCCGGGTACCCGGAAAAAGTGTACTGAACACAGGGATAATCATCTGACATCTTGGAAATATCGTAATCGGAACCAAGATAGGATTCGATACCCATTCCTGGATTGAGTAGAATTAATTTTTGACTTTTAGAATCATCCCAGGGTTCTGCAATCCAATAAACCAGATCTGTTTCGGAGGGAACTCCATTTGACTCATAGTAATGACTTTTGCACCCTGTGCAAAGGCATACGAAAGTGCAAAAAATTACAGAGATAATTGTTTTATTTAACGATTTCGATGCCATGGGAAGTTCCGATGCGCGAAGCGCCCGCTTCAACCCTTTCTTTGGCAGTTTCTTTGTCTCGAATTCCGCCTGCGGCTTTGACACCCCTATCTGGGCCGACGGTTTTACGCCTTAAGCGAACATCTTCCGCTTTTGCACCCCATTTAGAGAAACCAGTGGATGTTTTAACAAAATCTGCACCAGCCTTCTTAGCAAGAAGACAAGCACGCTCTTTCTCTTCATCCGTTAAAAGACAGCATTCAATGATGACTTTGAGAAGACGTCCATGACATCCTTCCTTGATAGCTTTGATTTCGTCATAGATGTAGTCATTTTGTTTATCTTTCAATTTTCCAATATTGATTACCCTATCGACTTCTTCAGCGCCTTTGCTAACAGCGTCAGAGGCTTCGAAAACCTTGGCTTCGGTGGTCCTAGCTCCTAACGGGAAACCGATAACTGTGCATACTTTCGTATCCGAGCCTTTCAAAATAGAAGCACAGAGCGAAATCCAGCAAGGATTGACACAAACGGAAGCAAAATGATTTTCTTTTGCTTCTTCGCAGAGCTTTACGATTTTGTCCTGAGTAGCATCAGCAGCTAATAATGTGTGATCAATTAAACGATTGTATTCCATTTCTTTTATCCTCTGTTTTAAATTATATCAGAACAGCCAACACTTCAGAACATATTTTGGCTTTGCTATTGAAAAAACACCCTGAGACTAGTATAATTTTTAATCGCGGTTAAGCATGTTTTAATAGAGGAGTATATAAACCATGGCGAACATTAAATCTGAGAAAAAACGTATTCTCGTCCGTAAACGGAATCATGACATCAATGCTGCTTTCAAATCTTCTAGGCGTACTGCTATCAAGAAGGTTGACAAAGCTGTTGCAGCAAAGGATGCAGCTTTAGCTGCTAAGCTTCTTCCGGAAGCAGTTTCCTTAATTGACAAATCCGTCAAAAAAGGTATCCAGCATAAGAACACTGCTGCTCGTCAGAAATCCCGTCTGACCCTTGAGGTCAATGCTCTCGCAGCTGCTCCTGCAGTTGAAAGCAAGTAGTTCATTTATTAAATGAAAAAAAGAAGGCGACCAAGTGGTCGACTTCTTTTTTTTTTTTTTGGCTTTGGTTAGACGAGTCGATATTTTTGGGAGAAAGTTGCCAAGAAAACTTCTATTTTGACATCACCATCATCCCTATAGAGTTTCCTTTCCTTTTCCCTATCCGCCCTGTCAGAAAGGATTTTCAGAAGGGTATCATAACTGACAGATTCTGTATCTCGTAAAGTATAGAAAATACGGCCAGGCTTTACCGATAGTTCTCTTGCGATGGAGTCCTTTGTTTCGTGCTGTAAGGATAATGCTTTAACAAGGGCCATGAAACGAAACTGGGAAGCAAACACTGGAAGTAAGGAGAGAGGATTACTTCCTCCTTTCCGAAGATCATGATAGACTTTTAATGCTTTCCCTGTCTCTCCATGTAAGAGCGAAGTTACAATGGAAAAGACATCATTCTCTAATGGACGAGCGACTAGTTCTTTGACATCAACTGCCATGACATTGTCGGTATAGCAGAAAAGCTTGTCCAAGGTGTTATCCAAAAGAAGAAAATCGCCTTGGCAATACTGAATAACGAGTTTGATAGCGTCAGGCTGAATTTTCTTTTTCAGCTCAGACGCTTTTTGATTGACATAGATACTTAGGTCACTGTCCGTTGGAGAAAGACAGGAAATCAATTCAACTCCCTCGTTCCTTGCAGTTTTGTAGAGTTCGCCTTTTTTATCGACCAATCCAGGCACAATCCTGATTAGATCGGTATCGGGAGATGGATTCTTCCTATAATCCCTTAATCCTTTGTAATCTTGTGCTGAATCAGGAATAGGGTTCTTTTTCCCTTGAGTAGAAAGAAAAAAATAGCAATTTAAAACTACGACAGTCTTCTTCTCTCCAAAAAGAGATAAAGAAAGGCAATCAGAGAGAAACTCTCCGATTGGATCTTTGTACCCATCATATTTGATGAGAGATGCAAAAGCACTATCCGGGAGAGACTTTTTCAAGTCCTTTAAGGCTTTGTGCTGCACATAACCAGAATCCTGACCGTAGTATAGTTGAATCATGAATTATTCGGGAATCTTTTCAACAGGCAAATCTTTTTCATCGATTGCGGTTGCTTTTTCGATGACAACATCTTCGTACGGCTTATCGTTTGCATCTTTACGGACTTTAGCAATTTTATCAACGACTTCCATTCCTTCTACAACATGTCCGAAGGCTGCATATTGTCCATCAAGGAAATCATCATCTGCGTCACAGATGAAAAACTGGCTTCCTGCTGAATCCGGATCCCTAGCACGAGCCATAGAAACGACACCGCGCTTGTGAGAAAGGTGGTTCTCAACGCCGTTTGCCAGGAATTCTCCTTTGATTCCATATCCAGGGCCTCCGATACCGATTCCTTGCGGGTCTCCACCTTGAATCATGAAGTGGCGGATGACACGATGGAAAATCAATCCATCATAGAAACCTTTCTTGACAAGCTCGGTGAAATTAGCACAGGTATTCGGAGCTTCCTTGCGGTCTAGCTCGATTTTAATCGTACCATAATCTTTGATTTTTAATTCAATCATTTGTTTATCCTCTTATTTATTATATCGGTTTTCTTCTTATCTTTCCTTAGAAATAAGAAAAAGGCTTCCTTTTCAGGAAGCCTCAATTCGTTTGTTTACTTTTTGACGGAATCTTGGTTCTTGACTGCATTGATCTTAGCAGCAATCTTTTCCTGATCACCAAGATAGTAGTGTTTAATCGGCTTTAAGTCTTCATCGAGCTCGTAGACAAGCGGGACACCAGTCGGAATATTCAAACCGGCGATATCTGCATCAGAGATGTTATCAAGATATTTGACTAATGCACGGAGAGAGTTTCCATGTGCAGCAATCAGAACTTTTTTACCAGCTTTGATTTCTGGAACGATGACCTCGTTGTAATAAGGAACAACACGGGCAATTGTATCCTTTAAAGATTCGTGAAGCGGGAGAACCTTCGGATCAACGCCTTTGTATTGAACCTGGTTAGCCGGGTTACGCGGATCATCGGCTTCGAGCTCCGGCGGAGCAATATCAAAGCTACGACGCCACTGATGAACTTGCTCAGCACCATATTTTGCAGCAGTTTCGGCTTTATTGAGTCCTTGTAAGGCTCCGTAATGACGTTCGTTGAGGTGCCAGTCTTTGATAACCGGAATGTAATCTTCATCAACACCATCTAAGACATGCCATGCAGTATGGATAGCACGTTTAAGGTAGGAAGTATAGCAGACATCGAAAGAATATCCGCCTTCCTTTAACAGTTTTCCGCCGTTCTTGGCTTCTTCAACGCCTTTTTCGGAAAGCTCGACATCCGTCCAGCCGGTGAATAAGTTAAGCTTGTTCCACTCGGATTCGCCATGACGGATAAGCACTAATTTAATCATGATTTTCCTCCTAAGTACCGAAGAATATTATAATCGTTTCCTTATTTGAATGAAAGATAGGAAAGAAGAAGTCTAACCAATTAAGGGTTTGGGCGCGATACTAGAAGCTATGACTATAGAAATTATTAAGATGATGAGTGCGAAAATATTGAGAACTGTGCCGACAATTCCACAGATATACCCTGATTTGGCCTGGGCGTTTTCATTTTTTCGTTTAGAACCTAAACAGATAGCAATAATACCAAGAATTAAATTGGCAAAAATAATGGAGAGAATTCCACAAACAAGGGAACCGGTATCAGTGCCAGTAGCCTCGCTTTTCCCGCTTTCGCTCTCTCGAACATCGTATTGGGAATATGTAGCATGAATCGATTGGCTGTTTTCGCCATCTAACTTTGCACCACAATTGGAACAAAACTTATCATCTGGGTTGTTTGGTTGTCCACATTGCGGACAGAATTTTTGATTTTCCATTTTTATAACCTCTGTTTCTTATTTTATCAAATTCTATTTCTGAAATAATAATTATATATTCTGGAAATAGAGAGGCATTTGGAAAACACAATCTTGTATGTAAATACCATTGCCCATTTTGCGTTGATTTAGGTTTTCGCAGTGGTAAAATTATTCTGAATGATTACCAGGAAATCACGGAAGATAACTTTGCCTCAGCGTTAGACCTTGTTGACGCTGTGGAGGCTTCACTTCCTTATGTTTCTGATTCGAATGAAATTATCGGCTATTCTGCTTATCAGACGAAAAAAGGCATTCTGAAAAAATTTACCGATAATTTTTCTTCTATTTTAAAGAGCAAGATTAATGCATTCTACAATGCTATTCCAAAGAATGAAACGAAGTCAGACTCTGCTTTTGATTCATTCCGTGATCTTTACGATTCCTTTGCATTACTTGGCGGCCATTCGACAGAACTTCTCGAAGGAGATACGGATGACGGAATTGGATATGAAGAACGATTCAATATCTGCCTTTCTTCTTATCTTATCCATTACCTTCTTTCTTATAGGGATAGAAACTCGAATACCAATATACCGGAAACAGAAAATGTTGAGTTCAAGAAGGTTTATTTTGGCTACTATGACTTCAGCCAAGGAAAAAAGGTCGAGGGAATCCAAAGTTATCTAGATGGAGCAATTCAGGAAGTCGATCCATCGAATTGTGGTAAAATTTACCAGTACGATGCTTATCTGAAACTTATACATTCTTTGAATGGTAGTTCAGGAGATAGCGACTTGTGAAGAAAAATCAATTTGCTTTTACTATCAACCGCGACACACACCTTGTTGTCTCTATTAACGGCAACGAGCTGAAAAACCAGGAGAATTTCTTCTCCTTCTTTGAGCAGTTTCTCTCAAAAGAATTTTTCTGTATTTACGATGAAAAGTATAATCCTGAGCGTATCCTAGAGTTCATTAAAAACAGCAAGACAAACGATAGTATTCGATTCCAGAGCAACGAAAAATCAAATTATAGCTTTTCAGTACTGGAAGAAAATGGTGATTTTCTGACAATTGGCGTTCATCGGGAAGCAGAGAGCCGTGGAAATATCGACTTCCTTACGGGTGTCAATTCCCGAAGCTATCTGTTTTCTCATATTCAGGAAAAAAGGAATGAAGGAGGTAACCAGAACTCCTATCTTCTCAGGATCGACCTTGACAACTTTAAAGTCATCAATGATACCTATGGCCATATTGTCGGCGACAGGTGTTTGCAGACTAGGGCAGAAAAACTTCAAGCTATTTTCCGCAATGAGATTTTCGGGCGTTATGGTGGCGATGAGTTCCTTTGCTTACTGAGTGATTGCAGCAAAGAAAAACTCAGGGACTATATCAACAAAGTCTTACAAGTTCGTTTTCAATACGAGAAAAACGCCCTTAGCAAGCGTTTTGTTACCTGTTCGGTCGGCTGTTCTTTGCCTATTAACGATCGCAGTGATGTTTATGCGGTTATCCAAGAGGCAGATAATGCACTTTATCAGGCTAAGAGTAAAGGAAAGAACCGCGGAAACATTTATCTTTCCGATGATTATGTTAACGAACCGGAAAAGAGTTTCTTCAAAAAGAAATGGGGGAGAGAAAAAATCCGTTCCTCCAGTCTTTTCCGTGACGAAATAAGACATAAGAAAACAAAATATCTTTCCTTGCTCTGTGGCTTTGTTGCATTGTTTGCTGTTATCATCATGATTGTTGACTCTTCCTTTAGGGGAAAGAGTAATTCCCAGGCGATGGAAATTGCGGAGACACTTGCTGAGGAACAAAGCAAGAACATTTCCAAAGAAACAACAAGCCGTATTGATCTGTCCTTTGCTTCGCTTCAAAGCGGAAAAGTCAGGCTGGATAATGTCAACTATACCGGAAACAAGAGAATGTATATTGCAGATTGTCTCTCTGTTTTAGATAAATCGGGTTCCGTTCTTTCTCCTGGCATTTTACTCTCTAATGGTGATGTTTATTATTCTAATGGAAAGATTTTTAATATTTCCAATTCTTCTTTATGCAACACGCTGATTCTGAAAGAAACCAAAGCAGTCGATGTCGTTAGCTTCCTTAGTGAAGGTGACAAAATCGTGCTCGGTTATCCTTGCGATATCCAAAAAGGCAGCGACGAAGAAAGCGTCCATATCAAAGGCGTGCTTTCGATTTTCCGAAAGAAAAGGTTCTCCGAACTCATCTTTGGCGACTTCCTTAGTGGAAAAGCCTATCTTTCTCTTTTGAAATCCAATGGAAATAGGATTTGCGCTTCCGCACCTCAGGATTTCACCTATTTTGACGGATATCATAACTTAGTCAACCGATTCGATGATGATGGAGATGGAGATTATTATTCCCTTTTCCGCTCTTCCTTGAAATCCAAAGATAGCTCCATTCGCTACTTTGAACTGAAAAGGAAAGACAGTGAAGACTATCAAGCCTACTATTTCTATTTTGCAAGTCCTGCCATCCAAGAAGGAAATCTTTCGGATTGGCGAATCCTTATTGCCATTCCTTATAATCTGGTTCTGAATTACTTCTCTGGATTAAAGAAATATTCGAGGAGGAGCGTTAATATCCTCTCTGGTGTTTTTATCTTTGTTTTCCTCCTGTTCTTTATTTACACGACTCATATCAAAAGGAAGAACTTCAAGAGGACTTATACGGACCCTCTTACCAACACCATTAACGAATCCCGTTTCATCATTGATGCCACATCTCTTCTTTCAACTCCTCATAGCAACTACTATATCGCTTACCTTAACATCCAGAAATTCAAATATTTGAATGATCTCAGGGGTTCAAGGGAAGCTGAGAAAGTCCTTGTCGAGATTGCACGCCTAAGGGAAACGAAGCTGAAAGATGATGAACTCATCTCCCGTGAATTTGCTGATCGTTTCAGGGTGAGGGTAAAAGCCGAAAATGAGCAGCAGTGTTATGGCCGTATCAAATATATCCTTGATTACCTTACAAGCTCTTGCACTTTGGTTAAAGACTACTCCTTGCACTTGAATGCCGGTGTTTATCATTTAGCCAAACAGAACGAGCCAATCTGGCTTGCTGTTTCCAGAGCAAAACAGGTCTGCAGAGAAATCCGGGCTGATGAAACAAAGAACAATATCGAGTTCTTCAATAGGACTACGCTGGCAAGCAACGAACTTGAAATTTACATTGAACAGAGTCAGGAATCGGCTCTTTCCTTAGGAAAGTTCCTTGTGTACTACCAAGGTAAATACGACCTGAAAGAGAACCGGATTACTTCCTGTGAGGCTCTTGTAAGATGGAATGATGATCGCAAAGGATTTATTAATACCCAGACGTTCATCCAAATTTTCGAGAAAAACGGATTCATTCTTAAATTGGATCTCTATATCTTCGAATGTGTCCTTAAAGACATTAAAAAGAGAATACGTGCTAAGCAGGAAGTTATTCCTGTTTCCATCAATCTATCCCGACGTCATTTTGAAAACGAGAATTTCTTTGATGAATACGAGAAAAAAATCCAACAATATAATATTCCAGGAAAATACCTTGAATTCGAAATCACGGAATCCATCGTTTTGCGTAACCAGCATAACCTGAATGAAACCATTGATAAGATCCATTCCCTAGGTTGTAAGGTCTCCATTGATGACTTCGGAAGCGGATTCTCTAACCTTTCCAGGTTGAACCGAACGAATTACGATATCTTAAAGATGGATCGGAACCTGCTCTTTGGAAAGAACGGTTTCGATGATTATTCTAAGAATATCTTAAAAATGGTTGTTAGTCTAAATAAGAGTCTTGGAAAGAAAGTCGTCTGCGAAGGCGTCGAACACAAAGAAGAATCTGATTATCTTCGTTCCATTGGCTGCGATTTGATTCAAGGATATTATTATGCAAAGCCTCTGCCGAAAAACGAATTCTTCAAACTAGTCTTAACTTACGAGAATAAAAAAGACTAAAAATGAAACAAAGCTGTTCCTAGTCAACAAGGGAACAGCTTTTTGGTTGATAATAAGGAAAAAGGAAAAGAAAAAACCTCTGCTTAATAGCAGAGGTTTAGGTTCATGGTGACCTGGACGGGGTTCGGACCCGTGAATGCATCCTTGAAAGGGATGTGAGTTAACCACTTCTCCACCAGGCCGAAGGAAATGGCGCCAACTGTAGGATTCGAACCTACGACCTACCGGTTAACGGCCGGTTGCTCTACCGACTGAGCTAAGTTGGCACGGGTTCTAATATATCAAATCTTTTTTAGATTTGCAAGGGTTATTTGCGCTTCTTTTCAATCAGGTCCTTCACATCCTTGACGGTTTGGATATCCATCCTCTCATCTTGAGAGATTTCCGGAAGTCCGAATTCGTCTTCAATGTTGATCCTGAGCTCGGCTTTATCAAGAGAGTCAAGTCCTAAATCATCTAAGTCAGTTTCCGGAGTGACAGAATTGATGTCAAAGCTCTTTTTCTTAATCTGTTCGTTGAGCCTTTCCTTAAGTTTTGCATAGATGTCCATAGTTCTTTATCCTCCCTGTTTGGTAAGATGCCGTCAATCGGCGCACGAATACTATAATATATTCAATCCGAAATTGCTAACAAGTTTTTAACTAACTATAATATTAAATGATTTTATATTATGAATTATATAGCTTTTCCAATAGCTCTAAGTTATAGCTTCAGTAAAGAGGATTTCTTCCGGTTCGGAGGGCTTGCACTTCTTGTTGCTTTGATCGGCATTTCTCTTTTCGTTCTTATTTTAGCAAGGAAAGGCCATAACAGGAAAAAAGAGTCGGAGAGGCACGACTATAATGTCCGCTTATATCGCAGGAACAGGCTGACTAAGGAATTCTATTGTGTTGATAAGAAAGACCTTACCAATCAGAAAATTTTCACTCAAGAGGAATTTCTCCATCAGTTTACCCCTTCGGATAAGCTTCGAGTCAAAGCATGGATTGATTCTATTAGCCGTGGAGATTATGAAGAATATTTCTCTGCTGAGATTCGTCTTAACAAAGCAAATCGCACCTGTCCTACCATCAGGGAGGTTACGAGTATTAATCCGACCGCACACAGGATTCACTTTGAATCCTATCTTGTCCCGTATTCTAAGAACACCCATTTGGATAAGAGCACGTTTATCAATAAGTTCCGTGCAAATCATTACCTTATCAAGAAAGAGGAAGACGCAAGAAAATTCCTTGCTTCCTCTACCGAGGAAAGCATGGGTGCCCTCTTCGCTATCAAGATATTCTCCGATTCCGTCTTGACCAAAGAGGAAAATAAAAAGAAGAATGATGCTATCTATCGTTCCTTGACCCGCTTTCTGGGAAAGAACATGCGCTTGTTCAGGAACACCCCGGATGAATTTATCATTCTTGATAAGACCACATTCTCCAAATTCTCGGCGAGGAACCTTGCTTCGACTCTAGCAACTTCTCTTCAGCAGCAGGTCAATAGGGGACTGCCCACCCGGACTCTGACTGCCGGAATCGGTGCTTCCTTAGCTCAGGACCACAAAGGAAATTTCCGTATTGCTATTCAGCAGGCCTTGAAGATGTGTAGGGCGATTGGGGAAGGAAAGGCGAAAAAGCAGCGATTCCTCTTCTACGATTCCACTTTCTTTACAAACTACGAGACGCAGAAAGCGGAACAGAGGGAAGTCAAAAACAGGATCCGGAACAAGACATTCCGTCTCTATTACACGCCTTGCCTCGATCTCTCGTCCACGCAGACGGATAGGAGCAAGATCAAACCGACCTTCTATCTTGCCGAGTTCATCCCTTATGGAAGGAAGTACATCAAAGGCAGGGAAGACGTCTATGCCCATACGAAAGATAGGCCAGGCGCATCCATTGATCTCTTTGGCCGAATGAATGCTTTCTTTGAAAGGAATAGCAAGAGCTCCCAACAGAAAGCAAGCATTGTTCTCCAACTTCCTTATTCTCAGAGGAAGAATGCCGAAATCATCTTCTCTCACTCCAATGCAGACTATAAATTCATTTTCCTGCTATCCGAAGTCGATATTCTGAATTCCAGCGAAGAGATATATATCACGAGGAAAAACATCCGTGAGAGGAAAAAGAGGGGATTTATTCCAGCACTTTTGCTTGATGCTACCTCACCTGTCCTAAGAAGCCGTATACTAAAGCAGTTCGGATATTTCTTCGTTTCTCCTAAGTATGCATCCATCGATAGGAACGATAAGGGACATAGTGACCTAAGAACCATCCAGAACAACTATAAGGGATATTCGGTCCCCTTTGTCTATTACGGACTAAAGACAACGGAACAGGCAGAACTTGCAAGCCACTATGGAGCAAGATATCTCCTCTGCGATTCGCTTGCTCTGCCATCGAGTCGTTTAGAACCGTTTGATCCAAAGAAAGTCGGCTTCTTCATCGATGATGCCAAGAAGCTGGCACCGAAGCAGAACCTTCTTCTCAATCTCGGGAACAAAGAAGATTGAAACAAAAAAATACAAGGAGTAAACCAACATGGCTGACAAAAAAGTTAAGAGCATTACGTCAAAGAGCGAGAACATCGCAAAATGGTACACGGATGTCTGCACCAAAGCAGAATTAAGGGACTACGCCCAGGCGAAAGGATTTATTATCTATCGTCCGGATGGATATGCCCTCTGGGAAGGAATCCAGAGCTATTTTGACAAACGAATCAAACAGTTAGGAGTAAAGAACGTCTACCTTCCGAGCTTGATTCCTAGGAGTCTTTTAGAAAAAGAGGAAGACTTTGTCAAAGGATTCGCACCGGAATGTGCTGTTGTCACTCGTGGCGGAAGCAAGGACTTAAGTGAACCCTTTGTTGTCCGTCCGACCAGTGAAACACTTTTCTGCGATCATTTCAAAGACATCGTCCATTCCTATAACGATCTTCCTGTCAAATATAACCAGTGGTGTTCCGTTGTCCGCTGGGAAAAGACAACCCGTCCTTTCCTTCGTGGCAGTGAATTCCTCTGGCAGGAAGGACATACACTTCATGAAAGTGAAAACGAAGCACGCGAGTTTGCACTCTCCATTCTCCGGCTTTATAACGAAATGGGACGTGATTTGCTTGCTATTCCTTTTGTCAGGGGAAAGAAACCGGAAAGCGAGAAATTCGCTGGTGCCGTTGATACCTACACCATTGAGGCTTTAAGGCCGGATGGACAAGCTCTTCAGTGCGGAACTACCCATTACCTTGGACAGAATTTCTGCAAAGCCTACAATATCCGCTATCTCAATAAGGAAAACCAGATCTGCTATCCGCATTACACTTCCTGGGGAAGGTCGACCCGTCTTATCGGCGCTTTGATCAGGATCCACGGAGATGATGAAGGACTTGTTCTGCCTCCGATGATTGCTCCGACTCAGGTCAGGATTATTCCAATCCGTGCGGATAAAGATAAGCGGATTAGGGAGACTGCAAATCAGATTAAAGACGAATTAGCCAAGCAAGGTGTTCGTATTGAAATCGATAGTTCGGATAAGACTCCGGGTTGGAAGTTCAGCCAGTATGAGAGGAAAGGTATTCCGCTCCGTATCGAAATCGGGCCGAAAGATATTGAAAAAGGAACTCTTGCTTTATCCATCCGTTATTCTGGAGAAAAGAAATTCCTGGCGATTGAAGAAGCCGTCAAGGAGATTCCTCAGCTTCTCAAGGAAATCCAGGAAGGAAGGTACCAGAAGGCGCTTGCATTCCTGAACTCCCATATTCACGAAGTCCACAGCTATGAGGAAATCAAGCAGGTTGTGACTACTGGTGGCGGTTTTGCCAAGACAAGGACCAATAATCAGGATGAAGCCGAAGATGAGGCCAAGCTGAAAGCAGATTTCAATGCTACGCCACGTGTTATGCCTTTCAATCAAGAAGCCTTTGATGAAAAGGATGCCTTGACTGGAAACAAAGCAGACCATGTTGTCTATTTCGCTCGTGCCTATTAAGGAGGATTGATGATGAACGAATTCGATCAAAGAATCGCTTCGCTTCAGGAGCAGAGGAGAAAAGATGGGCTGAAAGCCTATATTATTCCTTCTACCGATCCGAATAGGTCTGAGGAGTGCTGCTCTCGTTTTGCTGCAGAGCGTTTCTATTTCTGCCCATTCAAAGGAAATGATGGCACTCTTCTTGTTACTTTAGATAACTATTATATTTATACCGATGGCCGTTACTGGACGGAAGCCGAGAGCGAAATAGAGTCCAGCCGTTGCAAGCTTGTCTATGCTGGCAAAGCAGGAGTTCCGTCTTTGAGCGATTTTGTCAAAGACAACGAACTTTATCCTCTTGGCTTAGATAGCTCTTTGTTCTCGTTAGGAGAACTCAATTCCTTCTTCCTAGATAGCCACCACGAAATCCGTCAGGTCTCTTATTCTTATAGGGTTAAGGATAGGCCCTCTTTCCCGAATGGGAAAATCTGGAAAGTCGATGAGAACCTTCTTTCGTTATCGAGAGAAGAACGGGTAGATGCTATCAGGAAGGCTGTCAACAAGAAAGGAGCGAAGGCCATTGTTGTTCCTAGGCTAGATGATATTGCCTATGTCCTTGGCTATCGTGGAAGTGATATTCCTTGCACTCCGGTCTTTTATTCCTATCTTTATATCGATGAAAACAAAGATATTCACTTGTTCATTGATGCCAATAAGCTTCCCGATAATTTCCACGAGGATAAGGTCCTAGTCCACTCCTATGACAGCTTTTCTTCCTTCCTCGATTCTGTGAAGGATGTTCCGACTCTTGTTGATCCGAATAAGACCAACGCCTTCATCTGCGCTAAACTCAAGAACAAAATCTTTGCACCTTCTCCGGTCTTTGCTCAGAAATCCGTCAAAGGACCATCCGAAATCAAAAACACGAAGGAAGTCCAGGCCATTGATGGCATTGCTGTCTTGAAGCTTAGGAAATACATCGATGAGACTGTTGATACAGGAAGACTCAATGAACTCAATTGTGCCGAATACATCGACAATGCAAGAAGAAGCAATCCGCGGTGCTTTGACTTGTCTTTCGGAACGATTGCTGCAACCGATTCGAATGCTGCTAGGATGCATTATGCTCCTTCCAAGGAAAAGTATTCTCCTCTGACAAGAGCAAATCAGCTCCTTTTGGTCGACTCCGGCGGACAGTATTATGGTGGCACTACCGACACAACCCGAACTTTCATCGTTTCGAAACATGTCAGCGAAGAGGTCAAACACGACTATACTTTGACCCTCAAGAGCCAGATTGCTCTGTCAACGACAGTGTTTGAAAAAGGCTGCACCGGCCATTCTATCGATATCCGTGCAAGAGAAATCAGGTGGAAAGAAGGAAGGGACTATAAATGCGGCACTGGACATGGTGTCGGTTATAGGTCCTGTGTCCACGAAGGCCCGATTGGATTCCGTTTCTATGACAATCCAGATCGTGGAGACAAAGCCGAATTACAGCTTGGCCATATTATCACGATTGAGCCAGGTGTCTATAAAGCCCATCATTATGGAATTCGTCTCGAAAACAATCTTCTTGTTGTTCCTGCATTTGAGACGGATGATGGTATTTTCTATAAATTCGAAACCATCACTTATGTTCCCTATGATCGTCGCGGAATCAATGTCGATAGGCTTGACCAGGATGAATTGGAATGGCTGAATAATTACCATCACAGGGTCTTTGAAAAACTTGCACCATATTGCCAGGGTGACCCGGACCTTCTTGCCTATCTTGTCCGTCAGACTGCTCCTTTGTATCGCTAAATGAACCGGGTTGTTCTATTTGAACCGGAGAAGCCGGCAAATGTCGGAAACATTATCCGAACCTGTGTTGCTTTTGATTTGAAGCTTACCATCATCGGAAACCTGACTTTTGAACTTTCTGACCGGTCCTTGAAACGGGCAGAAATGGATTATGCTATCGGTTTTGAAATTGAGCGTTTTGAGACGATTGAGGATTTCAGGAAAGTCCATGGCAACGAAGAAGGGTATTATGTTACCCGATACTCTAAGAACGTCTACTCCTCTTTTGACTTATCCGACAGTATTCATGACAAATGGTTCAGGTTCGGACGGGAGAGCACTGGTATTCCAAAACCAGTCCTAAAAGCTCATAGGGACAAAACTATGCGGATTCCAAGGGCTATCAATGCCAGAAGTCTTAATCTTTCCAATAGTGTGGCTCTTGTCTTAGCGGAAGCTCTTCGTCAGGAAGGCTTTCCCAATCTCGCAACGACGGAGACCATTAAAGGCGACGATTATCTTGAAAACTGGACAAAGGAAACCAAGAGGTAAATCTCTTTCTTTTCTTTCTTTGCTAAGCTATACTCTTAGTGTCTAAGAACATTATGCGCTTTTCCGACAAATCTTTTATCGGGAGCTTAGACGCTTATTCTGTGTTGAACGCCTACGAGAAGGAAAACCTTTTCTGTAGGAATCCTGACGAATAAGGGAGAGCACCCACTTATTCATGGGGAAAAACCCATCCATCTTAGATCAGGCAGGAGCAATCCTGCCTGCTTTTGTTTAAAAAACAAAATCAGAAGAGTAAAATAGAAATAGTTTTTAGGAGGAACAAATGAAATACGATCGAATTGCCTTAGCTTCGCTACGTGGTCTTGCTTTGGATGAAATCTCGAAAGCCAAAAGCGGCCATCCTGGAATGGCCCTGTCTGCTGCTTCGCTGCTTTATACGCTTTATACCCGGCACAGGAATGCGAATCCGGAAGATCCCAATTGGTTTAACCGGGATCGTTTTGTTTTGTCTGCCGGTCATGGTTCTGCTCTTCTTTATGCTTTGCTTCACTTGGCTGGGTATTCGATTCCGATCGAACAGCTTCGTCAATTCCGTCAATTAGGTTCGCTTACGCCTGGACATCCGGAAGTCGGACATACTCCTGGTGTGGATGCTACTAGCGGTCCGCTTGGCCAAGGTATTGCTCAGGCTGTCGGTAGGGCAGTGGCGGAAACCCATCTTGCTTCGATTTATCCAGATGGCGGAAAGCTTTGCAACCATTATACTTACTGTCTCACAGGGGATGGTTGCCTAGAAGAAGGTATCAGCCAGGAAGCTATTTCCTTAGCTGGTGTCTGGCATCTGAACAAGCTGATTCTTCTTTATGATAAGAATGATTGCACCTTAGATGGCCCGTTATCCAATTCCTCCATCGAGGATACGAAAGGCCGCTTCCTTGCGGCAGGCTGGAATGTTCTCGAAGTCAAAGACGGCAATGATATTGAAGAAATCGATCATGCCTTGATTCTGGCTAAGACAGCGAAGGAAAAACCGACGATTATCATTTGCCACACTGTTATCGGATATGGCTCTGAATTAGCTGGCAGCCATGTTTCCCATGGCAAGGCTTTTTCTGCTGAAATGGTTGTAAAGACCAAGGAAAACCTTGGTGTTAGTTTCCCTCCGTTTGAAGTTCCAGAAGAAGCTTATAGGGCATTCAAAGACACTTTCATTGCCCGTGGAAAGAAAGCTGAGGAAGAAGATAAGAAAGTTCTTCTTAACTATAAGGAACTCCATAAAGAAGAGTATGAGCGCTTCCTGGATTTGAAGGACAATAATGTTGCTCCATACCTCTTTACGGACGGACCAAAATACGAAGACGGCTTCAAAGATGCAACTCGTAATACTTCTCAGGCTCTCTTAAATATTGTTGCCGGCGAATTGAGCAATCTCTTCGGTGGAAGCGCAGATGTTGCCGATTCTGTTAAGACTCATGTCAAATCCTTTACGGACTATAGTAAGGATAACAGAAAAGGAGAGAATATCAATTTCGGTATTCGTGAATTTGCAATGGGTGCTATTCAGAATGGTATCCTTCTCCATGGTGGCTTACGCACGTATGTCGGATGTTTCTTGGTCTTTGCAGACTACAGGAAGCCTTCTATCCGTAGGGCTGCTAGGGAAAGAATTCCTGCTATTTATCTCTTCAGCCATGACTCCCTTGCTGTTGGTGAAGATGGACCGACCCACCAGCCTATTGAGCAGCTTGCTAGGCTCCGCGCCATTCCTCGTTTGAATCTCTTCCGTCCAGCGGATGCCATTGAAACAAGTGCTGCTTATCGTTCTGCTTTTGAAAGCGTGGATCATCCAACCGCGATTATCTTATCGCGTCAGGGTTTGTTCAATAATCCGCAGTCTTCCTTCCAAGGTTCCTTAATGGGTGGCTATGTTGTTTCTAAGGAAAAGGAGAAAGCAGTCCTAACGCTGATTGCCACAGGATCCGAGGTTAATTTAGCGGTTCAAGCTCAGGAACTTCTTTTAGCAGATGGGATTGATGTCCGTGTTGTCTCTATGCCTTGTACTGAGATTTTCAATAAACAGGATGCATCCTATCAGGATGAGGTCTTTGGCAATGATTATGACCATCGTGTTTTCATCGAAATGGGAAAACCGGATGGAAACTATCGTTATGCCAAGAACGTCTTTGGTGTCGATGACTTTGGTTCTTCCGCACCAGCCAATCAGGTCTTAGATTCTTACGGATTCACTCCGGAAAAGATTGCGGATCGTATTAAATCCCTTCTTGCCTAATATTCTTATCCTCTTTTGATTTCAAAGCCGGCTGAGTTGTACCGAACTCCTAATATTGGACTTTAAGTAGGACTATAGCACAACAAGGGGACAGGTTCAATGC
>ERZ1034669.108-NODE-108-length-38476-cov-27.606882_pt1 | contig 38476 bp, 37 predicted proteins | sample MGYA00520705_ERZ1034669 | MGnify/ENA primary metagenome ERZ1034669 (study PRJEB33766, sample SAMN09781766) | gut metagenome | biome: gut microbiome | host: Homo sapiens | place: Madagascar | study: EMG produced TPA metagenomics assembly of the PRJNA485056 data... | reverse complement strand
ATCTTGCAATCAAATCATCCACTGGATGACCATAGTTCGGGTCATCCAAGTGCTTATCTATTTCTGCGCAATGCTCCATCACCTGCTCCAGCGAACGCCCCATAGGATAGGAATCGGTATCGTAAGCCTCATCCCATGATACGGATGATACTGATAATGCTGATGATGCTGCCGAACGATAAGCAGGCGATGGCTCGCAGACCTTATCCCCTGCTATCTTCGATTCCTCGATATGATATTTCTTTTCCTCCATATTTTCTTTCGCTTTTAAAGTTCCACGTTACTTATGTAAAGATGATGCAAAGTTACGAAGAAAGATTGGAACTCGCAAGAAAATCTGCAAGAAAATGGCAGAGAGCACTGAAATTTAATGGATTATAAGGATAATTTCCTCACGCAAAAAGAAAAACAAAGCCAGCCTTCTCCTGCGAAAAGGCTGGCTTTCTTTATCATTATTACAGTAATTTCTATTGCTACTTGTTGAAATATTTCTTGCCACCCTGCTGGATAACCAAGCCCTTGGCATTCTTGCCTACCAGCATGCCAGCCATATTGAAGGTCTTGGCAGACTTCACCGCCTGCGTGCGGGCAAGCTCTGTGATACTTGTATCGGTCTTGTCAATCAAGTAGATGACATACTGATATAGACTATTACCCAGGTATTCCTCAGTACCAAAATAAGTCTTGCCATTAGCACGATAGATGGTAAATGTATCCCCGATGTAATCAACAGTTGACACAGAGAACAATTCCTTTCCGTCCTCATCCTTTATTACAAGACAAGGCTCATAGTACTTATCCTCTACATCTTTGACAAAAACGATTTTTCCATCCTCAATACCTGCAATAGGACATGCACTTATAGATCTCGTAGAATTTGTTGTGGCAGACACCTCTTTATAGGTTTTCACCAAATACTCATACTTATCATCATTATTAAACACATTCTGAGAAAGGTATTCATGAGAACCCTCATTGCAGTTTGCATCATAATCATGCACCTCTATCGCATGGACACTTTCTGCCCACTTATACTCATGGTTCTCCTGGGTTTCATCCACCTTCCAATCTAAACTAGAAGTATCAACCTCTACTATTTTTGTAAGATTTTTAACTCTATACAATTTGTTGTCGGAAGAATTATAATAAAAGTAACTTTCACTAACTGTTATAGGATCGAAACTAGAAACGATACGTAGCCAATCATCATCAAGATGGAAGGCGAAATTACCACTATCATCAGTAAAGAAATCCACTGTATATTTATCCATCATCTTGGCAATAGCAGCCTTAAATTCGGCCATCGTCGTAACTGGAATCAGAAAACCTTTATCCGTATCATAAACACCATAAACACTACCCCAATACTGTTCCTCATAACCTTTATCAAGAATCTGCTTGGTCTTAAAGTCGGCCAAAGCTTTCATTCGTACTACTTTATTCTTGAACTCCTTAGGTTCGTAGCTGAAAGTTTTCGCTACATTAAAGGAAGCATCATAAACCGTGAACTCTACCGGCTGGTTTTCATTGCGTTCAACTCCGATGGTTGAATAAGGAGTGATGACACCAGTGGTAGTGAGGCTCTTTGGGATAAAACCAAAACCATCGCCCTTCATCTTAGTCACTTCAGAAACCTGCGCACTGGCAGCCAAAGCCATGACTGCTAAAACTGAAGCAAGTAATGTTCTCTTCATAATTCTAAAATAGTTATAAGTCTGGATGTCCGGCAAACTTAGATTAAATTAATTGTTCTAAAATTCTAGATTGCAGCAAAAGCCAAGCGTAGGCATCTTTCGCCCTACCACTTTTCATCCAATTATTATTCGATGTTACCGGGCGACACTTTTGCTTATGCAGCAGTTATATGGGTTTATCAGCCCCCAGGGCCATATAGCTAGGTGCATCCTCATCCTCCGAAGTTCTGAGTGCAAACAATGCACTTTTTTATCTCCTTCTTGAAAAGGGCATCAGTTTTTATTTCCATTCTGCAATCATCTTTTCTATCTCAGCATCCAAAACGGAAATAGGCTCTCCATAATTTGGATCATCCAATTTATCCAAAATGCTCTCGCAATGCTCCATCACCTGCTCCAACGAGCGACCCATAGGATAGGAATCGGTATCGTAAGCCTCATCCCATGATACGGATGATACTGATAATGCTGATGATGCTGCCGAACGATAAGCAGGCGATGGCTCGCAGACCTTATCCCCTGCTATCTTCGATTCCTCGATATGATATTTCTTTTCCTCCATATTTCTTTCGCTTTTAAAGTTCCACGTTACTTATTGGTGCAAAAATACGAAGAAAGATTGGAACTCGCAAGAAAAGCTGAAAGAAAATGGCAGAGAATACTGAAATTTAAAGGATTATACGGATTATCTTCCCATGTAAAGACCAAGAAAGCCAGCCTTCTCCTGCGAAAAGGCTGGCTTTTTTATCATTATTACAGTAATAGATACTGCAAAAATCAGAGATAACAAAAAGAATCGCCACCTTTTTTATATTATCCCCCATTTTTTCTTGCGAAATCAAAATATTCGTCGTATCTTTGCAAAAAGATTCAGTTACAAAAAGAAGCATTATGGACAAGCAGATCAATGAATTCCTAGAGGTTCTGAAAGAATACCAAGAGCTGGGAATATCTGAGCAGATAGACTATCAGAAGTTCTATCTCTACTCTATCATCACCCACTCTACCGCCATCGAAGGCTCCACCGTGACCGAGATTGAGAACCAGCTTCTCTTCGACGAAGGTATCACGGCTAAAGGCAAACCGATGGTGGAACAACTCATGAACCTCGACCTGAAGAGAGCTTACGAGCAATCCATCAGATGGGCAAGAGAACACAAGCCATTCACCGTGGAAATGCTCAAGAACCTCTCCGCCCTGGTGATGAGGAATACGGGTAGCCACTACAGCACCTTGATGGGCGAATTCGACTCATCAAAGGGTGACCTGCGCCTTGTTGGCGTTACGGCAGGAGCAGGCGGCCGCTCCTATATGGACTACCGCAAAGTTCCGATGAAACTGGAAGAACTCTGCAACCACATCAACCAGCGGAGAGAAGCGCTCATCAAAAGCCCCAACGCCATAGATGCCTACCTGCTAAGTTTCGATGCCCACAACATTCTCGTTACTATTCACCCATGGGTGGATGGCAACGGCAGAATGTCGCGCCTCATCATGAATCACCTGCAGTTTGAATTCGGACTGGTGCCTGCTAAAATCATCAAAGAAGATAAGGCTCAGTATATCGAAGCCCTCAATGAATCGAGAGAAGAAGAGGCAATGGCGCCCTTCCAGATTTTCATGCTGAAAGAGCACACGCAAAACCTGAGAAACGAGATTCTTGAATACAGGAAATCTATGGAAGAAGATATTGCGATAGCTGATATCAAAGTGCAGATGGAAGGAGAAAACAAGATGGAAAAGGAGAAGCAGAAGGTGGACCAGAAAGGTGGACCAGAAAATAAAAAAGTGGACCAGAAAGGTGGACCAGAAACGAGAAATGCCATTTTGCAACTTATCGCCAGCAATGGGAACATCACTTCCAGAGAAATCGCTAGCACTCTGAATATCAACAGAAGTGCTATCTCCAAGCATCTCAAGAAGATGCAGGAAGATCATATCATCCGCAGAGAAGGCTCGCAGAAATCAGGCAAATGGGTTATTATATCATAATTCTAAAAGTTACGATTATGGCAAAACAATTAATAAAGTTCATGAATGAGCGCTTGCAACGAGAAATGGATAAGCTTTGGGAATCTGGCGAAATGAGCAATGAAAAGTTGCAGAAAATGCAGTCAGAACATTTGCGCACGGCTTATAAATAAACTGACAAATAGTTGATCTCCATTACCATTAAAATGCTATTTTTTCAAGCATAAATCAACCTTATCCTCGAAAAAGTGTATGATTTAACATTTGTTATCATCGAAAAAGTGTGCAATTTTCTTGTTTTTATCATCGAAAAAGTGTATCTTTGCAGCAGAAATATTTAAAATACAGATAGTTATGAAAAGAAAGATATACAAACAGCTCCTGAAATGGAAAAGAAATGTGGACAGAAAGCCCTTGATGTTACTAGGTGCCAGACAAGTAGGTAAGACTTGGATTATGCAACACTTTGGAGAAAAGGAATACAAAAACGTAGCATATATCAACTGTGACGAAGAGCCAAGAATGAAACAGCTCTTTGAGCTCGATTACAACATAGACAGAATCCTCATCACCATCCAAGCCATTACTGGCGTAAAGATTACTCCTGCTGACACCCTCATCATCATGGATGAAATACAGGAGGTTCCGAGAGGACTCCATAGTTTGAAGTACTTTTGCGAAAAAGCTCCCGAATACCATGTCATGGTAGCAGGTTCCCTCCTTGGGGTTACTCTGGGAAAGGGAGAATCGTTCCCTGTAGGGAAAGTAGATATGCTTACCATGTACCCCATGGATTACGAGGAATTTCTTGATGCAACCGGCAATGAAGGTTGGATAGAATTACTCCATTCCAAAGACTGGGGACTTATCGACATCATGAAACCCAAGATGACGGAATTGCTCCGGCAATATTACTTTGTGGGCGGAATGCCAGGAGTGGTAAGCAAATTCATCGAAAATACAGACTTACAGCAGGTTCGCACCCTGCAGCGTGACATTCTGGAAGCCTATCGCAGGGATATTTCCAAACATACTTCAGCTGCGGAATCAACAAGAATCCGGGAGGTACTGGATTCGCTCCCTTCCCAACTGGCACGTGAAAACAAGAAGTTCATCTATGGAGCTGTGCGCAAAGGTGGCAGAGCCAAGGATTTTGAACTGGCCATACAATGGTTGGTAGATGCCGGCATTGTATATAAGGTGAGCCGCATCAAGGAGCCTAAAATGCCCCTCAAGTTTTATGAAGACATGGATGTCTTTAAACTGTTCTTATTAGATTGTGGTCTTCTGGCATGCATGACGGATGCCTCAGCAGATCAGATGCTGATAGGCGACAATGTATTCACAGAGTTCAAAGGTGCATTTACAGAACAGTATGTGCTACAGCAACTATTGGCATTGGGACTAAAGCCCTATTACTGGAGCAATACCAAGACACCTTCGGAGATTGATTTCATCATTCAAGACAGTCAGAGGGTTATACCTATCGAAGTAAAGGCTGAGGAAAATGTACGTGCCCGTTCCCTGGCCCAGTTCATCAAAGACAACCCTGGGCTGAAAGGACTGCGCATCTCCATGAAAGGATACGTAGATCAAGACTGGATGGAAAACATCCCTCTCATAGCCATTGGCACGTATTTTGAAAAATAATATTGTAAGAATTAAAAAGCAGTTGTTGCCTCTTACCGCAACAACTGCTTTTTCTTTTACAATATCATCAGCTATTCTACTACAATACTTACTGTATTATAACAAAAGCATCCTTCTCCTTTCTACACCTCCTTAATCTCCAGCGTCACTTCGTTGCCTCGCCACACCGCCTTCTTGATGCGCTCGTAGAGGGTGGTGAAGAGCGACTGGCTCTTCAATACATAGCCGGGGGCATGAACCTCGCCCACCAGGATGCTGCCCCTGCCCATCGTAAACGGACCGTTGCCCGGCTGAATCATCGCACATGGCAGGGAGGTGAAGGCAGAAATATCGCCAAACTCATGAGAATGACGAGCCTTGCAGCAAAGCTCACACTGGGATGAATCCATCGGAACCAGGAACGGCATCTTGCGATGGTGATAGATGCACTTGCCTATGCACACACGATACTTTCCTGCCGGAAGACAATCTGCCTCACGCTCCACGGTGCCACAAACCTTCACAAGCTCAATCTCTTCGCCAGCAACCTCTTTCACAACTTTGAGTGTGCCCATGATGGTGCCACGCTCACGCAATAGACGATTCACATAAATTTCCATATCTACCTAAATTAAATTAAAAAGCAAATTAAAAAACATAATAAGCATAATAATAAAAAGCATAATTATCAGACACTTACGCTACTCTGAACCTTGGCTTTCGCCTCCTCAAGCGTCATCCCTTCACTACGACGGAGCTGGAGATAATACTCACTCAAATCCTTGCAACCTTCGGGCAACTGATGGTAAACCAAACTGGGCAATGCTTTCTTCAGCTCAAAGTAAAGACTCAATCCAGCTTCGTCCTGATCAGGGAAAATGTGAAGATTCCTTCCCGTAAGAAGAGCCTGAAAACTGCGGTCGAAAAGCGTGGCACTGGGGATGGCTATGGCATGAAAACCCAGGGTCAATGCTGTCCAGCAATCAGAGGGACCCTCGGTGATGAGCAGCGGTTCACCAGGAGGATAATCCTTCAATCGGTCGAGCCCATATATCATGCGATGACTGCCTGGTGCAAACTTGAATCGGGGAATCTCCTTCGGCTTTGCTTCATCAAGAAATACCTTATTCATATCGAATGATGATTCTGGCCTCTTCTTTCCCAGATAGCGGCTCTGCACGGAAACCAGTCTTCCCTCCTGGTCGAAATAGGGAAAGATGAGCGATGGTCCGTCAAACACTCCACGCCCCACTCTCGCCATGCATACGCTTTGCTCCGTGCTCACTATCTGGCAGACCTTCAATGCCTCCGGGCTGAGCAACCGCTCCTCGAAGAGGAATCTCCGTCCCGATTCCGAAAGATGCATCTGCCGGAACATCTGCTGGTAAAACTCCACATCTACGGATGCCTTGGCAACATAAACCGAAGATTGGCATCTGCCATTCTTTTCTCCACTACTGAAAGATTCTGCCAGATGTCCATGCGAGACATGGGTTTCTGCAAAATGCGCTCTCAGAGAAGCCAGTCTTCTGTCTGATGCCGTAACCGCCTTTTTCACATCTTTGCGATGAGTATCTCTGTGCTCATCGGCGATATACACATCAAAATGATCTGCCAGCCAGCGGCATGCCTCGCTGAATCCCAGGTTCAGTCGCTCTCTCACCAGCCCGATGGTATCGGCAGAGAATCCGCAACTATAGCAGTGGCAGGTGTTCTTCCTTACATTGAAGGCGAGACTCGGATGATGATCATCGTGGTGGATGCAGAGGGCTCGCTTGTTGCGGAGCCCCATGCCCAGAAGATCAGCCACCTGCAAGATGTCGAGCTCGCGAAGTTTCTGAATGTCATATTTTTGAATCATTGTTTATAATTTAATGATTAGACAATTAAATACTAACAAATGAATATATTCCCAATCATATTTTCACTTCTTACCAGTTTTTCTGAAGATATTCTTATCTTCACCTTTCTGATATTTCTCCACCCACCCCCATCTGCGCCAATTACAGATAATGTTGCGGACAGGAGTTCTCAGTCCCTTCTGCTTCAGAAATTCTTCTAAAAACTTACGTGAAAACTCCATCGGCAGTTCACTGAAATAATCTATAGTATGATAGGGTTCCCCATCTCCTTCTGCAGAAATGTCCTCAAAAGACTTTCCCCATCTTTGCAGCATGTTATTAAGGATTCTATCTGCACAAGATAGATAGGTCTGCTTAACCAGACGATGGATTTCCTTTTCATCCTTCTTCCCTTCAACCTGGTAAAGCATCTGCATAAGAGCCGCAATCCGAAATGCGGAAACAGAACTTCGCTTATAGAACACATCCATAGATTTAGACATAGTGCGCATCACTTCCTTTCGGCACTCATCACACCATTTCACTATAGTCTTGTCGAGCCAACTCATATCCAGTTCAATCTCTTTATGCATAGTTCCATCACTATTGTAACACAAGGCCATCAACTTCTCCAACGTCGTTTCCAAGCTGGCTTTCTGACTATCATTGAGGGCAGAAAACTGTGGCGGATTACTACCCAAATGACTATCCAAGGCACAGAATACAGTGCGGGTAACCGAGCCACCCTCTATAGCAGCCTTATTCATATAGCGTGACACAGCACTTCGGGTACCACAAAACACGAAAGAAAGCAAAGCATCTACCACCGCACTATAACTGGATTCGCTTACGTAATCCTGTCCATAGACACTACCTAAATCATAAGCAGTCTTGATAATCTGCGAAAGGTCAGAAAACTGCCGTTTTGCCGATTGCACTATGGCTGAGATTTCATCGGCAAACTCAAAGTGCGTCTTTGGTACCCCGAAGAGCTTTACGGAAGCATCACATCGTTTGATAAACATCGTAACGGACACCGTCTCCGGAAAAATGGTGACATCCGTCTTTGGTTCAGGCGGCAGTTTGCCATCCTTTTTACCCTGTCTGCGCTTCATCGCTGCATACTCCTGTTCCTTGGCTCTCATCTCCCGGTCTCGTTCTATGAAAGGACGCATCAAGGTTCTCATGATGTATCTGGCAAATGACTTTCCGCTCGACTGCTCACCCTCTACAATGACCTGCAAGACAATGGCAGAGCGTTCACCATCATTGTCATATACATATTGCAGGCGTACCCGGGTGAGATACACGCTGAGCATACTCGCAGCCACCACAAGCACCGGAAATTTGAGCTCGGCAGGAGCTGTCTGCATCCACTCTCTGATGCCTGAAGGATAATCCTTGTCTGCAATGAGCGAGTGAATAGGCATCGTAACCACATTGTTGATTCCGCCCTTGGTTGCCTGGGGCTTTGCCGCAGAATTTATCTGAGATGCCTCCTGCGGAATTTGAGATTTTTTCTCTGTCATAAATCGCTAATACGTTTTTATTTCTGCCGCAAAAGTAATAAAGAATTCGGGAACAAACAGCTTGTGACTTTTGTGAATATCACATCTTTCACAAGATCATACTAGCCCAAAACTGACTAATGGCTAGTATATAAAGGGAAATGAAAAAGGATAAAAAAAATCTTGTGAAAAACACGGATAACCGAATTTTTCACAAGATTCATATTTTCGCCAACATCAATTGCCGCAATCATGGAAAGCAGTTTTCTGCAATCATAGAAAACAGTTTTCTGCAATCATGGAAATGAATACAGAAATCCTCATCTAATATAATCTGGCTGGGGATGCTCTTGCTGATATCTTCTCATAAAACTCTTGACCAGGCACTCTTCATCGGTCTCAACCTCAGACTTGAGCATATTGCCGATGTGAGTAACCATAGTCCTTTCTGCCTTCACTTTGCATTCTATATGGCAATCATCCACAAGAAACCTATAATAAGGAGCTCCAGAATCAGAGAGTTCCATCTTCAAATCCTCCTTCCAGTACTTTCTAAAGGCTACCAGCATACGTACCACTTTGTTGCTTTTACTGGAATCCAACTTCTTTTCATTCAGTTTCCTTTCTTCTAGAAAAGCTAAAAATGCTTCCTTCCAATAAGTAGTAACCGCCAGGTCGGGCTTCTTGTTATCCCTCCTGCTGGCAAAAAGTACGATTTTGGCATTCGCTTTTTCTCTGCCATTTGCCGACACATTACTTTTAAGCCGTCCAAAATCATCAGTAAATGAAGCCATAGAACCACTGGTCATATAACTTATCACCCAGTTTTTCAACTTATCCTTGTGGTACTGATAATATTCATGATTGGTAATTCTGAGGTCCAGTTCTTCCCACTGAGGGTAACAATCATCCAGCAGAAAAGCAATTTTCAGTGTACACCGATAATAGAGTCTCGATCCCGGAACCTCATCATCAATCAATTTCCTAAGACATAAGTTGATCAGGCAAAGAGTGGTAACAGTCATCTCGTCGAGTACATAGTCTTCATTTCCATGACAACCCCCCGTCTTATTCATAATACGCTCACGAATATCCGTCCATGCCCCCTGAATTTTGAATTCCAGCTCCTCATCCTTCAAATGAGCAGAAATCATATCAAGCCATCCTACGATGATTTCAAACAAATCCAATGGCATCAATCGCAGAGTGCTTCTTGCACCCGCATATTTATTGCAAATCTGCCCCACGAGACCATAGAGTTCATTGTTGCCATATATCTCGCGGAGCTTCATTCGCTTCTCCAGGTCATCATTCTTCTGCATGGTCTATCTCTTCTATATCTTTCATATCCTGGTATATTTTTTCAAACCACTCCTGCAGCTTTCCCATACGCAGATCCTGGGGAGGCAACGGCATTTCCGATCCCTCCTCCATTTCGCCCACTATATAACCAGGCAGTGGATAACGTGCGGCTTCTACCTGCGAAGAAGACAGAACTTTGCCATTTTTAAACTTGGCACAGACTTCGAAGGAATTCTGCAAAGCCACATTCACGAATCTGCCAAAGATTCGTTCTGCCACATCTATATCCGCACAACGGTCTTCATCATATCCGAAATTCACCCCACTCTCACTCGCACCGATAGCCTTTCGGAGCTTGGCAATGCAACGCATGGCATGCCATGCTTCATCATTCTGCTCAAACACAGGTGCCATATCAGGATTCTTCACCCTAAGATACATATCCTTGATATCTCCACCACCTTGGCTGCATGCCATTCTCAATCTGCTCCAAAAATGCTTTGCCAGAAGCATAGGCTCGATGGAGATGGTATATTGAAAATCCGGATCTTCCTTAGCCTTTTCTATAAAAACCTGATTGAAATAGCTGGCTAATCCCTTACGAGAAACTTCGGGCGCGGCAAATCTGTCATTCTTCTGTATGGCAATGAAGATAGCATCTTCGCGACTGCAATCAAATAAGATATTAATGAATGGATAGTCGTTGTCGGTCTTCTTAACGTGGGTAGTTTCCTCATTAAGTGGAATCAGAGATTCACGCTCTACCTTGGTATAGGCAAGCCATTTCTGAGAATCCTTCACTGCAGTTTCATCAGGCTGCACGGGTTTGTGACTTCCTGTCTCATAATGGATACCGCTGTTGATAGCATCAAAAACACAACTCACCAACTTCTGAAGTTTTGCCTTAGAAAGCTTGACGGGTTTTAGCTCCTCCATATAAGGAGCAAAAGTCAACTTATATATGCTATAAGTCATAGCAGTTAAATCTGTTGCCATACTGGTTATATTTTTTTTGGTTTTACTATAAAACAGGAAAATACAGTCTTCCTCAAGAGCGAATAAGTATTCCCTTTTTTTCTTTACAAAAGTACTAATTTATTTTTAAATCACCAAGGAATTTGTACGATATTTGCTAAAAAAGAAATAATAGACATTTTCCATCACGTAATAATACCCAAATGTGAATGTGAATGTGAATTTAAAATGCAAAACACTGCAAAGGTTACTAATAAAAAAGAATTATGGAGTAAGATGGATATACTAGGCCTCGCGCGTACATTATTATATTGAGATTTTATACTTTATGCTTTCTCTATAGCAATATCCAATTACTATTTGAAATACATTTCAAATTCACATTCACATTCACATTTTCAACAGAATCTTAAGACTAAAGTTTCAATAATCTCCCCCTCCTCGCCCCTTTTCCTACGTCGCCACGTAGCAATTCCTGCGTCGCCACGTAATATTTCCTACGTCGGGACGTAGGAAAAACCAGCTGCAAGAACCGCTTCTTCACAACTGCCGGGACAAGCCGATTCAAATGCCGGGACAACTATTGCATTTCGGCCAAAAATGTTGTATCTTTGCATCGTCAATGAAAATCATTGATGGGGCTCGCTGACGAACAGGTGTATCATACCCCTGCCCAAGGAAGGCTGCCCCGATACAGAAACTAAATTATTCACTAAAAAAGAAAGGAAAAAAGAAATGAAAAAGGAAACTTGGAAGACGATTCTGCAAGTCATCGTCACGGTGCTCACTGCACTCTGTACTTCACTCGGAGTTACGAGTTGCATGCAGTACATGTAGAAACAGGGAAACTAAATTATTCACTAAAGTACAACGAGTTAGGAAACTAAATTATTCACTAAAAAAACTATTTGAATTATGGGTATCAAAGTAAAAGCTATCGAGCGCAACGTCGCTTTTGAGAAGGGTAAGCAGAAGTGGGCATACGTTATGCAGGCAGACCTCTACGGTCAGCTTACCCAGAGTAAGGTTATCGAGGAGGCTGCCGTGCGCAGCGGACTCGCCAAGCAGGTAATCAACGCTGCCTGGGGCGCCATCGGTGCGGTAATCACCGCATGGGCCACCGAGGGTCACTCTGTGGCAGTGCCGGGTCTCGGTTCACTCCGATTCGGTCTGAACTCTACCGCCGTGGAGGATGTGAACAAGGTGAGCTCTTCGCTCATCAACCGCCGCTACATCATCTTCGTGCCAAACTCCGAAATCAAGGAGGAGCTCGCCAAGACTAGCGTCAACATCACTTGCTACGACCGAAACGGTAAGGTGGTGAAGCAGGTGACTTCTTCTGACAAGAACGACACCGATGACGGCAATGGTGGTAACACTGGTGGCGGTGGTAACAGTGGTGGCGGTAGCGTCAGTGGCAATACCAGCCAGGGCGGTGAAAACGCTGGCGGCAGCGGTTCGCAGGGTACGGGTTCTGAGGGAAGCGACTCTACAGACGTTACCATTTAAACTGTGAAAACTCAGATCGGGCATCAAGCCCGACCTGAGTTTGCCATGAAAGATGAGGGTGTGTCAAAAGTCCAAGAGCTACTTGTTAAAGTATTTCTTGCCACCCTGCTGGATAACCAAGCCCTTGGCATTCTTGCCTACCAGCATGCCAGCCATATTAAAGGTCTTGGCAGACTTCACCGCCTGGGTGCGGGCAAGCTCTGTGATGCCGGTATCAGTCTTGTCGAGCAGATAGATAACATACTGTCCTAAACCATTGCCCTGGCTTTCATAATTACTGATAAAAGTCTTGCCGTTGGCACGATAGATGGTAAAATCATCCTTGTAACCACCATTTGGCACGGTGAACAGATCCTTTCCGTCCTCATCCTTTACTACAAGATAAGACTCATAGTACATATCCTGTACGTCCTTGGTTAGAACGATTTTTCCATTCTCAATACCATTTATACTTATTAAGCCAGGCTGGTATGAACCCGTTGGATCTGTTGGTTTAGATACCTCTCTATAGCTTTTCACCAGATACTCATACTTATCGTCATTGTTAAACACATTCTGAGAAAGATATACATCAGAACTCTCATTACAGTTTACATCATAATCATACACCTCTGTCTGATAGATACTCTCTGTAATCTTAATATCATCACTTTTACGGCTATCATCCTCCTTCCAAGCCAAATTAGAAGTATCAACCTCTACTAGCTTCAGGAGATTCTCTACCCTATAAAGTCTATTGTCTGAAGAATTATAATAATAGAAACTCTCTCTAACTCTGACACCATCATCTCCCCATCCGTCAATGTACAACTTATCACTTAACAAACGGAAGGCGAAATTGCCACTGTCATCAGTAAAGAAATCCACAGTTTCTCCACTCAGCATCTTGGCAATAGCAGCCTTGAATTCATCCATCGTCGTAACAGGAACCAGAAAACCTTTTTCATAATCGTAGACTCCAAAAACAGGTCTAAAAGATTCTTTCTCAGAACCTTTATCAAGAACCTCCTTGGTCTTGAAGTCGGCCAATGCCTTCATTGGCACACGTTTAGCCTTGAACACCTTAGGCTCGTAGCTGAAAGTTTTCGCTACATTAAAGGAAGCATCATAAACTGTGAACTCTGCAGTCTGGTTATCATTGCCATGATATTCAACTCCGATGGTTGAATAAGGGGTGATGACGCCAGTGGTAGTGAGGCTCTTTGGGATAAAACCAAAACCATCGCCCTTCACCTTGGTTACTTCTGAAACCTGTGCACTGGCAGCCAAAGCCATGACTGCGAAAGCTGAAGCAAGTAATGTTCTCTTCATAATTCTTAATAGTTACAAGTCTGGATGTCCGGCAAACTTAGATTAAAATTGATTGTTCATTGTTTCCAGTTTGCTGCAGAAGGCAAGCGCAGGCATCTTTCGCCCAGCTGCTTTTCATCAGATGATTATCAGATGATCTATCCGATTTATTATCCGATCATGCCGGGCGGCGCTTTTGCCGATGCAGCAGTCACATGAGGTCATTAAGTCCTATGGGGCATTCTGCCCTCTGAGTTCATTCATCCTCCAGCGGACTTCACTCCCCTCATAATGACGCTGCAAAAATAATCTTTTTTTTGATAACTGCCAAATTATTCTTCAGAAAATTGATGGCATCCTTCAAAAAAACGTAGAAGAAGACTTTCGTGTCCCCCATCCCCTTTTTATAAGTATATTCAAGTTTCGCAAGTAACCTCCGGTCCCCGAAGGGGGCCAACTTTCAATAACCGCTGGTGGAATGACCGAAGGTCATGGAACCTGCGGACAACCAATAGTAGGGAGAAAGCGTCCCCAAAGGGGGCGAACCACATCCAGTCTTGCTCCTGTTCGCCCCCTTCGGGGACGATAAGAGAGTATCTGTGACTATCCGCAGGTTCCATTCCCTTCGGTCATTCCACCCGCGGTTATTCACATTCGCCCCCTTCGGGGACGGTAGAATGCTACTTGCGAAACTTCAGTAAGTATATTCTTATCAATTTCTCCTTAAAAATAGTCATTATCAGAAAAACCTTTGGCTTAATTCAGTTTTTTTCTTACCTTTGCACCTGAATTAATTAACTTGAATTATAAAAGAGGGATAAGTCCTGCAGAGGCTCCCTGCATGAATAAAAGAAATACAATATGAGGAATTTTATACACAAGAAGAAAATCGCCCTGGGCACAGGCTTCTGCAGCATCGCATGCATGATGATGCTGGGAGCTTGCGACACCGTGTTCGACGTGCACCCCTACGACGTGAGGGTGAAGGGAGATACCGACTTGAATGCCAAGAATATAAGGAAGATAGAAGAGGCTGTGAAGAGCAAGGATACCATCCGGTTTGCCGTAATCAGCGACAGCCATCAATGGCTCGACGACCTGCAATCGGCGGTGAACGACATCAACCGGAGAAAAGACAGCATCGACTTCGTGATTCATTGCGGCGACATTTCAGACTTCGGTGCTACCAAGGAGATGATCTGGACTCGAGACAAGATGAAGAAACTCAAGATGCCATCGGTGGTGCTGCTGGGCAATCACGACTGTCTGGGAACCGGCAACCAGTCGTATGCGACAATCTTCGGCGACCCCGACTTCAGTTTCATCGCCGGAGGAGTGAAGTTCGTGTGCCTCAACACCAATGCCATCGAATACGACTACTCCCGTCCGGTGCCTAACTTCGACTTTATGGAGGCAGAGCGTTCTCGCGATTCGCTGAGTTTCAACCGCACCGTGGTGTGCATGCATGCGGCTCCCTATTCAGAGCAGTTTAACAACAACGTGGCTAAGGTGTTCAACTATTACATCCACCAGTTCCCTCAGCTGCAGTTCTGCCTGGATGGTCATGGTCATCACACGCAGACAGAGGATTTGTATGGCGACGGCACCCTGTTCTACATGGCTAGCAGCTGCCATTTCCATGAATATTATCTGTTTACCATCACTCCTAAAGGATACAAGTATGAGGTTATTGAGTTTTAAGAATATGAGAGATAAGATACTGAAAATAGGATTGTTATCCTGCCTGCTGACGGCAAGCGGGATGATGGAGGCAAAGACCGAAGACAGGATATCGGAGGGGATGATGGCTGATTCGGAAGATACGGATTCCCTGACTCGCTACGACAGGCGAATCCTCCGCTATCGCAAGCACTGGGATGTGCTGATGCCTACGCAGTCGGTGATTCAAACCTGCGGTAACATGGGTATCATCTCGGTGGGTATCGGCTGGGATTACGGAAAGAGGCGTCAGTGGGAAACGCATCTGCTCTTCGGCATCATCCCGAAATACGACTCGGATGCCGTGAAGTGTACGATTACGCTGAAGGAGAACTTCATTCCCTGGCGCAAGGATTGGGGCAAGGGATGGGAGTTTGAGCCACTGGAGTGCACGCTGTATCTGAACACGGTGCTGGGACATGATTTCTGGACGAAGCAGCCTACGAAATACGAGAGCGGCTACTATCCGTTTTCAACGAGGGTTCGCCCGAACGTTGGATTTGGCGAACGCTTCACCTATCATATCCCCAACAGCAGGCGCAAGCGTGTGAAGAGCATCACGATGTTCTATGAGTTGAGCACGAATGATATCTATTTCATGAGATTCTATCGTAACGGCAACGCCAACTTCTGGGAAGTGTTCGGGCTGTCGCTTGGAGCAAAGCTTCAGATTCTCTAGAGAGGGGGATGTTCTATTCCCGCCACATAAGAAAAGGTAATAACATCTTATTAATGAAGAAAAAAGAGAAGGAAAAAGATATGGAAACAGAGGAGATTATCAGCAAGTTGGAGGCGAAGGGCATCAAGCCCACCTCCAACCGGATTTTGGTGATGAAGGCCTTGGCGAGCGGAGAGAATCCGCAGAGTCTGAAGGACCTGGAGCAGAAGATGGTATCGATGGATAAGTCGAGCATCTTCCGAACCCTCACGTTATTTCTGGAGCATGATGCGGTTCATGCGTTCGAGGATGGCAGAGGGGTTTTGAACTATGAGTTGTGCGAGAAGGATGGTGCGTGTGATCATCATGATGGTCATATTCATTTTTATTGCGAATCGTGCCAACGTTCGTTTTGCATGGAGGATATTCATATCCCGAGTTTCGAGTTGCCTGAGGGTTTCTATCCCCACTCCATCTCGTTCGTCATCAAGGGGGAATGCCCTGAGTGCAGGAAGAAGCATCGCTGAAAGCAATGCTTATTCAAAAGAGAAAGCATCGCTGAAAGCAATGCTTGTTCTTTTTACAACACAAAAAAAGCTCCGAAGAAAAATGAATTTCTTCGGAGCTTTTCTATGTACACCCTTAGGGATTCGAACCCTAGACCCACTGATTAAGAGTCAGTTGCTCTACCAACTGAGCTAAGGGTGCATCTGTGAAGCAGTTGAGGTATTTCTCAAAAGCGGTTGCAAAGGTACTGCTTTTTTCTGAAACCACCAAATTTTTCAGCCACTTTTTTTTATTTTCTATCATTTTTCTTCTTTTTCATACATTTTTAAGAGAAAAAACGTACCTTTGCACCCACTTATACATTATTAATAATATGAACGGAATATATACAATCCTGCTCCTCGTGCTGAGCAACATCTTCATGACGCTGGCATGGTATGGACATCTGAAACTGCAGCAGACGGGCGTAAGCAGCCACTGGCCCCTCATCGGAGTCATCGCATTCAGTTGGGCCATCGCCTTCTTCGAATACTGCTGTCAGGTACCTGCCAACCGAATCGGATTCATCGATAATGGCGGTCCCTTCAATCTGGTTCAGCTCAAGGTGATTCAAGAGTGCGTGTCGCTCATCGTCTTCGCCATCATCGCCAACATCCTCTTCCAGGGACAGGGCTTGCATTGGAACCATGCTGCGGCATTCCTCTGCCTCATCGCTGCCGTCTATTTCGTCTTCATGAAATAATAAAGCTTTTGCCCTTACAGGGCGACAGGCTTGCGTCATGAATACCCAGGGCGATGCCCTGGGCTAGGAGCTTCTGCCCTTTCAGGGCGTTAACAACAAAGAAAGAAAAAAGAACAATTATAACAACATAAAAGAATAACCGACAATGGAAAAGAAATTACGTGTCGCTTCCCTCTGCGTGCAGGGAGGCTATGAACCAAAGAATGGAGAGCCGATAGAAGTGCCTATCATTCAGAGTACTACATTTAAATACGACAACTCTGAGGAGATGGCGATGCTCTTCGACCTGAAGAAGGAGGGATATTTCTATACCCGACTCCAGAACCCTACCAACGATGCCGTGGCTAAGAAAATAGCTCAGCTCGAAGGTGGCGTGGGTGCCGTTTTGACTTCTAGCGGACAGGCTGCCAACTTCTACGCTGTGTTCAACATCTGCGAGGCTGGCGACCACATCGTTACCTCTAACGAGATTTACGGTGGCACCTTCAACCTCTTCGGCGTTACCCTGAAGAAGCTGGGCATCGAGTGCACCTTCGTAAACCCTAATGCCAGCGAGGAGGAGATTCAGAAGGCTTTCCGCCCTAACACCAAGGTGGTGTTTGGCGAAACCATCAGCAACCCGGGCTGTGCGGTACTCGACATTGAAAAGTTTGCCCGCATCGCCCATAAGAACGGGGTGCCTCTCATCGTGGACAACACCTTTGCCACCCCTATCAACTGCCGTCCTTTTGAATGGGGAGCCGACATTGTGACCCACTCTACCACCAAGTATATGGATGGCACCGCATCGCAGGTAGGCGGCGTGGTTGTGGATAGCGGTAATTTCGACTGGATGGCGAATGCCGAGAAATTCCCTGGTCTCTGCACTCCGGACGAGAGTTACCACGGATTGACTTACGTGAAGGCCTTCGGAAAGATGGGTTACACCACCAAGATCGTGGCTCAGCTGATGCGCGACTTGGGTTCCATCCCAGCGCCTATGAACTCGTTTATCCTCAACCTGGGTCTTCAGAGTCTGCACTTGCGCATGCGCCAGCACTGTGAGAATGCGCAGAAGGTGGCTGAGTTCCTGCAGAACGACGAGCGCGTGGCTTGGGTTCACTATAGCGGACTGAAGGGAGATGAATATTATGATCTTGCCCAGAAGTATATGCCTCATGGCACCTGCGGCGTCATCGCCTTCGGATTGAAGGGCGACCGCGAGACTGCCATCAAGTTTATGGATTCACTGGATATGATCAACATCGTGACTCATGTGGCTGATGCCCGCACCTGCGTGCTCCACCCTGCGAGCCACACCCATCGCCAGCTTTCTGACGAGCAGTTGAAGGAGGCAGGCATTGCACCAGACTTGATTCGCCTTTCAGTGGGTATCGAGGATGTAGAGGATATCCTGGATGATATCAAGCAGGCGTTGGATAAAATCTAGAAAATCAGTATGATTTAGACAATGCCCGGCACGTTCCAAGTGGTGTTTGCATCCAGCACGCCCTGAAAGGGCGTGCCGGGAATTTACACCAATTTATAAATCTCGCTAGGCGTCTTCCGTCTCAGCACTTCAAGCTCGAAGTCCTTGCCGGCTATGATGCCTTTGCTTCTGAGAATCTGCTCCACGGTCTTTCTTGCCAACTCGGGATGATTGTTTTCCTCGCTGAGATGGCAGAGCCATACATGGCGGAGACCCGGAGAAGCATAATCGGCAAGCGCCTGTCCGCACGCCACATTGCTCAAGTGGCCGTTGGGACCCAGGATGCGATCCTTGAGATACTGCGGATACGGCCCCTTCAGGAGCATCTCCTCACTATGGTTCGCCTCTATCACCAGATAGTTGGAGCGACCGATGAAATCGTGCATCTCCTCGGTGATGTGGCCCACATCGGTGATGAGGCAGAACGCCACCCCCTCGCACTCCACGAAATAGCCCACGTTGTCAGTGCTGTCGTGGGGAACCCCGAACGGAGTAATCTTGAACTCGCCCACATTCAGCGGCACACTCTTCTCGATGATGTGCACAAGATTGGGCGCAATTTTCTTTCGGACGCAGTAGTTGCGCTCGATACCTACATGAACTTTACGGGTTGTATATACTGGCAGATGATAATCGGAGCTGAGGCTTCCCACCGACTTCACATGGTCGGCATGGTCGTGCGTGACGAAGATGTGGTGCACATCCTCAAATCGCAATCCATAGTTATGGAAATGCTTTTTCAGCGTTCTGATTCCCACTCCAACATCTATCAGTATCGAATCCGTCTCAGTGTAAAGATAGTAACTGTTGCCGCTACTTCCACTGCCAAAGGATATGAATCTAAGCATTTTTATTGTTATTTTACCTGCAAAGTTAACAAAAAAGATTCTTATTACAAAGTTTTTTATTATCTTTGTGCGCAAAATAAGCAAATAAATAGAATTTTTAAGAAATAGAAAACATGATGAAGAAACCGATATTAGGCATGGGAATCGCCGTAGCAGCCCTAGCAACAAGTCTTTACGGGCTTACGGGCTGCCAAAGTCACGAAGGCGACGATAATCAGTTGGAGGCAGATGTTGACTCGTTTGCCACCTACTACTTCAACTGGCATTTCCCGAAAACCCTGAAGTATTGCACCCGCAGTTCTGAACCCTGGCTGCGCTATGCTGCCAGCAACGTGCACAAGGCTGATGTGGAAAGGCTGAGGGCGAAGGAGGAGGATGCCACGGTGGAAATCAACGACATCACTTTCGGCGATGACGGGGTGAGTGCCACTGCCAGCATCACCGTGCGCAACTTCCTTCAGATGGACAGCATCGGGCAGGAAGCCCACCTCGTGGATGAGGCGGAGTTCCTGTTGCCGATGAGTATGGAGAATAATGCTTGGAAAATTAGAATGGTAAACCTACCGCGAAGTGGAAAGCGAAGTCGCGACTGAGCTTTGGATGAATGATCGCCCAATGCTCATCCCCACTCTCGTAGGCAGGATTGATCGCCTTCATACCCATGTCGAAACGCAGGATGAAGTAGTCGAAATTCAATCGGATACCCATACCATACGCCGCAGCTATCTGCTTATAGAACTTGTCTATCTTAAACTGACCGTTCGGCTGGTCGGCATAGTTGCGAAGCGTCCAGATGTTACCCGCATCCACAAACAAGGCACCCTCGAACTTCCAAAAGAGCGAGGTTCGATACTCGGCATTCAGGTCGAACTTCAGGTCACCCGTCTGGTTGATGAAGTCGATGCGCCCGTCATTGCCCTTGTATCCGCCAGGTCCCAGTTCTCTTACACCCCAACCTCTCACCGAGTTGGCTCCACCCGAGAAATATCGCTTCTCGAAAGGCAGCACGGTGCTGTTGCCGTAAGGATAAGCCACTCCCAGGTCGGCATGCAGTGCCAGAGCATTGCGGTCGTCGAAACGGATGAGGCGGGTATAGTCGAAATCAAACTTGGCATACTGTGCATAGGCGATGTTGAGAAAGGTGCGCTGCCCCTGCGCATTGATCTTGAATCCCAGTGTCTTGGAGAATCCGCTGAGCAGATTTCCGGCAGACTCCACATTGAGTCGGATGGCATCCACCCCATCACTATACGTGAGTCCGAATCCCATCTTCATGATGAAGAGGTCTTCGTAGTTATATCGCAGGATGGCGTTTCTATTGTCCACATCATCCAGATAATCGCGCTTGAAAGTCTCTGATATCCAAGGCATATACACATAGTTAAGGTCGAGCAGGTCGAATCGCCAGGCAAGATGATGACGGGGGTCTGTCCAGCGATAGCGCCATGCCGTGGAGAACACGCGGCGATGGAATTCCGGACGGTTCTGAAGGTCCCAGCTCACGGAGAGCTCGCTGTTGGCTGTCTGCCTCTTTCTGAAACTGCGCGAAAGGAAGGGTGCCATGAATCTCGGAAACACCACCTTTCCTTCTACGGAATACTCCTGATAGTTCTGGTCCTGATAGCCCTCCAGTCCGGTGATAGCCTCGTAGGCTCCACGCAACTGGATGCTCAACTGCTCGCTACCCCTGAAGAGGTTTCTGTTGGTATAGGTGAGCGAAGCCGCCGCACCCAAGTCGCCCGCCGTATTGGTTCCTTCCGGCTGGAAGGAGATGGTAGATGGCTTGTTGGTGCTGATTTGGATATGGCAGTCGAGAAGCCGGTTCATCGTACTGTCCGATGGAATCTCCGATGTACTAACCGATGCGCTATCAATTTCATTACCAGCCACTTCACTGAATCTGATATTGGTATACTTCACTGCCTGCAATCGGGCGAAGTTATTGTAGGTTCGCTGCAGGGCAGAGGTGCTGTAGGGCTTTCCCTCCTCCAGGGCAGTGGCATTGAGCAGCACACGATGGCGCAGATGGATGCGGTCGCTATCGTTGCTCTGATAACTGATGTTGCGAATCTCGTAACGGGGATGATCGGTTTCGGGTGCATTGCTGTTTGCCTTATACTTCAGCAGGTTCAGGGTCACGGCAATGTCTTTCTGTCCGGCGATGGTGTCGGCAGAAAACTGTATGAAGTCTTTATTGAAACGGAAGTATCCATCGTCGAGCAGTCGGTTGGCGATGCGTTTGCGCTCTGCATCCAGTGCATCCACGGTAAATCTCATGCCCGGCTTGATTTTCTGGTTTTCAGGATTATCGAGCTTCAGTATCTGCTCGATATTCTTATCCTCTATGTCATACTCCACCTTGCCGATATGGAATGGCTCTCCGGGATGCAACATATAGGTTACATCCACCTTTGGGGCCTTCTTCCGACTCTTGTTCGCAGGCTGGTTCTCCCTACCATTCGTACCCGTTTCATTTTCCGAACCATTTTCGGCGATGCTATCCGTCTTTTCCTGTCCGTGGATAGTAGTCTGCAGCGTTACTCCAGCATGCAGGAATCCCTGGTTCTGCATGGCAGTGAGCAGGTCGCGGCATGAAAGCTGTGCCTGCAGGGTATCATACACCACAGGTTTCTTGCTGAACGGGTTATGGAATAGCGAGAAGAGTTTAGGCTTCTCTTTCTGGCGCACATACTGTTTGAGCGCCCCTGCATCATACGCTGCAGAGTCGCTCTTCACTTCCACCTTATTTAATATATACTCCCCTTCCTGCACGTATTTGCTGGCCGAGCAGCCTGCAAGCATCACTGGCAGGGCGAGTATTGAAATCTTCTGTACTTTCAAAATTTTTATCTATTCTTTACTTTCGTATTGAAGTTTCGCAAGTGATTCAAGTACGGGCTGAAGGCCCAAAAGCTCCTAGCCCAGGGCAGCGCCCTGGGTATAATAGCAATCAACAAGGCGCCCTGTAAGGGCAAAAGCTTTGTAAATTGCCTGATTCTTTTGAAGCTTTTGCCCTTACAGGGCGACAAACTTGCGTCCATGATTACCCAGGGCGCTGCCCTGGGCTAGGAGCTTCTGCCCTTTCAGGGCGTGTGGAGCTCACTTGCGAAACTTGAGTTTCTTATAATCATCAGACAAATCATTTGGGCATTGAAAACCTACCTCCAAGGCCTTCACCTCAGGGGATATATAGAACTTGCCCTCATAGTATGTTTTATTATCTAAAGCAATTGTATTCATGTCGAAATTTCCTTACATCACAAAATCTGCCATCTGTTTAATTTCTTCATAAGAAGCACGAATTCTTTCTTTCTCTTCTTTTGAAGCTGGCTTCACGTTTTCTATATTTGCCAAGAATCTCTTGGCGTCATCCCCGTAAAGAATTGGGGTTTCTCTAATTGGTCGTGCCATAATCTTTCCTCCATACTTTATTTGTTATTTATTTGAATATTCAAACATATCAAGTCAGAATATCACCTTATCAAATGCAAAAGTATGCTTTTTTTATTAAACTACCAAAGGTTTTAAGAAAAATATTTTGTATTGTCTGCTTTTTATGTTATCTTTGCATCCATTAATGACAATAAACGACAATAAATGATTAGCAAGAATAAGATCAAATACATTCGTTCGCTCGAACTGAAGAAGAATAGAAACAAGGAGGGAAAGTTCGTGGCTGAAGGGTTCAAGGTGGTGGATGACCTGCTCGCCCTGCAACCTGCCGACCTCATTGTGGCCACCAGCGAATGGCTGAAGGGAAAGCATCTGGCAGCCCAGACAGAGGTGATTGAAGTGACCGAGGAAGAACTGAAGAAGGTGAGCTTCCTGCAGCATCCGCAGCAGGTGCTGGCTGTGTTCAAGCAGGCGCAAGATGGTGATTTCTCCATCAACACCCAAGAACTGAGCCTCGCCCTGGATGGCGTGCAGGACCCGGGAAACCTGGGCACCATTATCCGCATTGCCGACTGGTTTGGCATCACCCACATCTATTGCAGTCAGGACACAGCCGACGTTTATAACCCCAAGGTGGTGCAGGCCACCATGGGCAGCATAGCCAGAGTAAAGGTGGAATACGGCAACCTGCTGGGACTTGTGGAATCTTTGCCGGCAGATGTACCCGTATACGGAACCCTGCTCGATGGCGACAACATCTATCAGCAGCAGCTGGAAAACCGGGGACTCATCGTGATGGGAAACGAGGGAAAAGGCATCTCGCCAGCCCTTGCCAAGAAGGTGAACCGCAGACTGCTCATCCCTAACTTCCCGGAAGGAAGAGCCACTGCCGACAGTCTGAATGTGGCCATCGCCACCGCCATCACCTGCTCTGAATTCAGAAGAAACTTTTAAATAGCAAGAAATAGTAAGTAGTATAAAATCATTATAGCTATGAAAGTAAATGAATTATTTAAGCAGCGCAGCATAACTGCTTGTATGCGAGCATCCTACTACGCCATGACGGCCGATCCGAAATCGTTCGTCAAGCAAACATGGATTACTCAGGTGCCCTTCGCCATATTGCTGGCTATCGTGCTCTACTTTCTCCTCCCCAACAAGTCGCTTCACGACTGGGGAGAAATGAATCCGATGGCTTCGTTCATCCTGCAAACCATCATTTACGCAGCCACCCTGGTGATGGCAGTGGTATCGTTCTGGCATCTGCTGCCACGCAAGCAACTCTCTGCCAACAAAGGCGAGAAGCGTAAAAAGGGACAGTGGATGCTCCGCATCCTTCGCCATCTGGGAGGTTTCCTCATGACCTGTTTTCTGGGCATCATGATTGTGTGCATCGCTACCTTCATCGCAGCCCTGCCATCCATCATCCTCATCATCGCCCAGCTCTACTCGCAGCTGGGAGCACTGGAAGGCGATCCACTCGGTGTGCCGGGCTATTTCACCCCACTCCTCTTCGTGGTCTTCATCATCACCTTCCTGCTCATCCTCTACGCCCTGAGCTGGCTCGGCATCTCGCTGGCCTACCAATATGGTTCGTACCAGGTGATTGATGCAGAGAGAAAGAAGCAGAAGGAAAGCGAAAAGATGGGATTGCAGCAGATGGCAACCGCAGAAATAGAAAAATATTAATCATATTAACATATTTATTTTAAAAAGAGACATGAAACAGACTAGATTACTCTTCATCGACCGCGATGGAACTCTGATTCAGGAACCAGAGGATGAGCAGATTGACAGCTTCGAGAAGCTGGTATTTACCAAGGGCGTATTCCGCAACCTTGCCTTCATTGCCCAGCACACCGACTACGAGTTGGTGATGGTGAGCAACCAGGACGGCTTGGGCACCGACTCCTTCCCGGAAGACACCTTCTGGCCTGTACACAACTTCATCATCCAGACCCTGGAGAGCGAGGGCATCCACTTCAGCAAGCAGCATATCGACCGCCACTTCCCAGAAGATAACTCGCCAATGCGCAAACCAGGCACAGGCATGCTGACTGAATACATCGGCAACCCAGCATACGACCTGGCAAACAGTTATGTAATCGGCGACCGTGAGACGGATGCCCAGCTTGCCGAAAACCTGGGTTGCAAGAGTCTGATTCTCGGAAAGGATGGTATGGACTGGGACAAGATAGCCGAGATTCTCTTTGCCGGCGACCGCATTGCCGAGGTGAAGCGCACCACCAAGGAGACGGATATCTACATCAAGGTAAATCTCGATGGCAGCGGCAAATGCGATATTTCAACCGGTCTTGGTTTCTTCGACCACATGCTGGAGCAGATAGGCAAGCACGGCATGATGGACCTCACCATCCACACCAAAGGCGACCTTTATGTGGATGAGCATCACACCATTGAAGATACGGGTATTGCCCTAGGCGAATGCCTGCTACAGGCGCTGGGCGACAAGCGTGGCATCGAAAGATATGGTTACTCTCTGCCGATGGATGATTGTCTCTGTCAGGTGGCATTGGATTTCGGTGGCCGTCCATGGTTGATTTGGGATGCCGAGTTCCACAGAGAGAAGGTGGGCGAAATGCCAACCGAGATGTTCAAGCATTTCTTCAAGAGTCTGAGTGATGCGGCAAAGATGAACCTCAACATCAAGGCTGAGGGTGAGAACGAGCATCACAAGATAGAAGGCATCTTCAAGGCACTTGCCCGCTCGCTGAAAATGGCGGTGAAGAGAGACATCTATCACTTCGAGCTTCCTAGCTCTAAGGGAATGCTGTAAGGAGTTTATAGTTAAGAGTTTATAGTTAAGAGTTTATAGTTAAGAGTTTATAGTTAAGAGTTTATAGTTTATAGATGACTGTTGCTATAAACTATAAACTCTTAACTGTAAACTATTATTAAAACTTTGTCATGAACTCCACTACAATCTTATCTTTTTCTGAAGTCTTGGCAATGCCACCTTTGCGATAGAAATATTTCTCGTAGTTGATACGGATATCCGAGATGAATGGCTTGGCAAGGCTCAGGGTTACACCGCCCGTAACACGATGGCGCTTGTAATCGTTGATCTTCAAGGCACCAAGCTCTGTATCAGAACCGCCATATCGGGTACCATCGCTGTGGTCGCTCATGAAATCATATCTTGCCAAAGGCGAAACCTTCCTGATGAGGCTCTTAGGATTAGCCACCGGAATATCATAGCATACGAATCCATCGAAAGCATGCACATCGTGGAAGGCATCCTTGCTGTAATGCTTGTAAAGATACTCAGCCTCAGCAATGAAACCACCCTTGTGGAAGGTGATACCGCCATCATACATCGTTACCGTAACATCAGATGGTTTGATCTTCTGGGTACTCAACACCAGGTTCACATTCGGAAAGAGGAACTGAGCCTTGGCAGAATAGTTAACGCCCTTGGTCCAGTAATCCTTCTGGTTGGTCAAGCCCGAACCGTTGAAGATACCAGCATTCACCACGATAGGGAAACCTACATTCCAGGTGTATCCGATTTCAGCACCCACATCGCGCACGTTACCCACCTGCTTGGCGATGAACGAACGGTTGGCGAAGTACTGCTGATGAGGAGAACGGTGAGCATCGATGGTGAATGGCACACGCTCCTGACCGATGGTGAACTGCAGGGTCTTCCAAGGCTTGATGCGTGTATAGGCATCGAGCATCTTGATTTTACCCTCGTCGCAGAGGTCGATTTCCGCCTTGTAGCTTACTTGAGGTGTTACATTGCCAGCCACGTTGATACGAGCCGTGCGTACCTCGAATCGTCCCTCCCCCTCTTCGGTCTGGTACTCATACTTGGAGCGGATGGTTCCACCAATGGTCATGGTCTTAGTGAATTCCCCGATGCCCTTCTCTACAGAGCTGCTTCCTGAATTCTGGGCATTCATTCCCATCGACACCATCGTGAGTGCCATCAACAAATACGTTTTCTTCTTCATTTCTTACCTTATTATATATATACACGTAAATCTGATTCTTTTTACTTTCGGCTGCAAAGTTAAGGAGAAGATGTTTCTACCGTAAAACATAAGTGTTACAAAGTTGTTACATCGCTGATTTTCAGCACAGGTAACACCATTGTAACATCCATATCACGGTTGTAACACTATCGTCACAAACACGTAACTTGATTTTCTCCCCCGTTTGAAAATATCGCCGTACCTTTGCACCTAGAAAAAACAACATTAACATTATATTTAGGATGAAGGAAAACAAGAAAGCAATCTTGGATATTCTTAAGAAGAAATCTAAGAAAGACGGTAAATTTGAGAACTTGGTCCTCAATCTCGCTTTGCAGAAAATTGACAGCGACAGTTTTGAATTCGATGGCGATGCAGTTTACACCAACGACATGAAGCGCCTGGTTTATTGCATGAGCCAGGAGGCTAGCTTTGCCATTCCAGAGGGAGTGGAGATTATCGGCGAGATGGCGTTCCGCGGCAAGAAGACCCTCAAGAACATCATCATCGCCAACAGCGTGAAGGAAATTGAGCACGATGCTTTCTACGATTGTGATGAATTGGACAACGTTTATGTGCCTGCGGGCGTAAAGGTGGTTAAGAGCTACGCCTTTGCAGAGTGCGACAAGTTGAAGAAGATTACCTTTGCAGGTACTCCTAACAAGCTGAGCCGTCATGCCTTTGATGACTGCGACCAGTTGCACGACATCATCGTGCCTGTAGGCAGCTGCAAGTTCTTCCGCAAGGAACTCCACTTTATCGATGGAGACACCGACTATTTGGTTTTAGAGGATTCCAAGAAGAAGGCTGAAAAGAAAGCTGAAAAGAAAGACAAGAAGGCTGAAAAGAAAGCTGAAAAAGTAAAATAACTCACGAAACTTTCGAATGTGGTTCAAGAACGGGCTGAAAGCCCAAAAGCTCCTAGCCCAGGGCAACGCCCTGGGGATAATAGCAGTCAACAAGGCGCCCTGTAAGGGCAAAAGCTTTGTTTATTGCTTGGTCCTTTGAAAGCTTTTGCCCTTACAGGGCGCAGGATTACGTCCATGAAATACCCAGGGCGATGCCCTGGGCTAGGAGCTTCTGCCCTTTCAGGGCGTGTGGGGGCGTACATACGAAAGTTCAATAACTCAAAAAAAATAGACTAAGGGAAATCATGACTAAAGAAGATATGATGAAGAAAGCTTATGTAGAACGCGACATCAGTTGGATGTACTTCAACCATCGCATTCTGCAGGAGGCAGAGAAAGAGTATGTGCCATTGTTGGAGCGCCTCTCTTTCCTCGGTATTTACTCCAACAACCTCGACGAGTTCTTCCGCGTCCGCGTAGCATCGCTCAACCGTATGCTCGACCAGAAACTCGACAAGGATACCGAACAGCAGATTAAGAAATCTCTTAAAACGATCAATAAGCTCAATGAATCTTATTCGAAAGAATACACTGAAGCGGTGGATACAGTTTTCCGCGAACTTGAAGTACACAAGGTTCGCCTGCTCACCGAAGACCAGCTCAACGACGAGCAGAAGGAGTTCCTTACGCAGTTCTTCTACGACAAGCTCAATGGTTCTGTCAACCCTATCTGGCTCAACGAGATAGACGACCTCTCTACACTGGAGGACAACCGTATCTACCTCGCCGTAGAAAAGGCTGAGGATGACAAGAAGAAGAAATATGCCGTAGTAAAGGTACCGGATAGAGTCTATGGACGCTGGGTAAAGGTGCTGGCAAGCGATGGTTTCGACAACATCATGTATCTGGACGATGTAATCAGATACTGTCTGCCACTGGTATTCCTCGGTTTCAAGAAGAGCACCTACCGTGCCTTCAGTTTCAAGTTTACCAAGGATGCCGAGATGGAGATGGACAACGATGCCGACTTCGGAACCATGGAGAAGATTGCCCTGGGTGTAAACAGCCGTAAGAAGGGTGAAGCCGTGCGCGTAATCTACGACCAGGAGATGCCGAAGGAACTTCAGAAGAAGTTGCGTGAGCGTCTGAACACCAAGGAGTTGGATGCTTCACTGGCTGGTGGAAGATACCAGAACCACAAGGATCTGATGTCATTCCCTGATTGCGGTCACAAGGAACTGAAATACGAGAAGTGGGCTCCAATCATGAAGCCGGAGTTCCTCTCCAACGAGAGCATCCTCGACCAGATTCGTGAGAAAGACCGCTTCATCCACGTACCCTATCATAGCTTCAACGGCTACATCCGTGTGCTCCGTGAGGCAGCTACCAAGCCAGAGGTAAAGGCCATCAAGACCACCCTCTATCGTCTGGCAAAGGATTCAAAGGTAGTGAAGGCACTCATCACCGCTGCCCGCAACGGCAAGAAGGTAACTGCCGTAGTAGAGCTTCTGGCACGTTTCGACGAGGAGAGCAACATCAAGTGGAGCAAGCGCATGCAGGAAGAGGGCGTAAACGTGATCTTCGGTGTAGAAGGACTGAAGATTCACTCCAAGCTGCTCTATATCGAGTCAAAGAAGGGCAACATCGCCTGCGTAGGAACCGGAAACTTCCACGAGGGCAATGCCAAGATCTATACCGACTATCTGATGATGACCGCCCGTACTAAGCTGGTAAACGAGGTGGCTAAGGTATTCGATTTCATCGACCGCCCATTCTCACCATTCCGCTTCAACGAGCTCCTCGTATCGCCAAACTCCATGAAGAGCCGCATCCTGCGCATGCTCGACACCGAGATTAAGAATGCCAACGAGGGCAAGGAGGCTTGGGTGAAGATGAAGATCAACCACATCACCGATACCGATATGGTAACCAAGCTCTATCAGGCTTCAAAGGCTGGCGTGAAGATAGACATCGTAATCCGCGGCAACTGTTCGCTGGTGCCAGGCATCGCCAAGCTCAGCGACAACATCCGCTGCGTGGGCATCATCGACCGCTATCTGGAGCACAGCCGCATCCTCATCTTCGCCAACGGAGGCAAGCCAAGATACTTCATCGGTTCTGCCGACTGGATGCCTAGAAACCTCATCAACCGCATCGAGGTGCTCACCCCGGTATATGACGAGGATATGCAGGCAGACCTGCTCCGCACCATCTCTTACGGTATGAGGGATACGATGAACGGCAGAGTAGTAGATGGCAAGGGCGGCAACGAGTTTGTGGAAGGCGAGCCATTCCGCAGTCAGGAAGAACTTTATAAAGCCTACTGCGAAGAGCAGGAGGTAAACGAATAAAAAAATAGCAAATGTCAGCAATGAATTTAGCATCCATTGATATCGGCTCCAACGGAGCCCGACTCCTCATCAAGCGCTTCGATCCCGAGGCAATCCGAGAGGAAGACCGCATCAAGAAACTCATGTTCATCCGCATCCCACTGCGATTGGGTAAGGATGTTTTCACCCTGGGAAAGGTTTCCAAGGAGCGTGAGAAGATGATGCTCCACATGATGAAGGGCTTCAAGCAATTCATGAAACTCAATGACGTAGAGGCTTTTCGCGCCTGTGCCACTTCTGCCATGCGCGATGCCGAGAACGGCAAGAAGGTGCTCAAGAAGATAGAGAAGCAAACCGGCATCAAACTCGAGATCATCAAGGGTCAGGAGGAGGCACAGCTCCTCTACAACAACCTGGTAGAGAAAACAGACTCCAACGAGGGCAGCTTTGCCTACATTGATGTGGGCGGTGGTTCTACGGAGGTGAGCATCATCCACGATGGTGTACTCGCCGAGAGCTATTCCTACAATATGGGTACCCTGAGAATGCTGAGCGGCAAGGTGACTGCCGATACCGAAAAGCTCTTCAAGGAGAACCTGACGAGATATGCCGAGCAATACGGCGACATCAGGATCATCGGTTCGGGTGGCAACATCAACAAGTTGAACAAGCTGGCACGCCACAGCAAGCAGGACGCCAAGAACCTGACGCTTGCCGAGCTGAAGCGTCTCTACTCAATGATGCAGCCTCTGAGCATCGAGGAGCGCGAAATCTCTTTCTCTCTGAAAGAAGACCGTGCCGACGTCATCATTCCTGCCGCCGAGATTTTCCTCAAGGCATGCGAATACCTGAAGTGTGAAAGCATCATGGTGCCCAACATCTCGCTCGCCGACTCCATCGTGGATGGACTCTATGAGAAGATGATGACAAAAACAGAAGAATAAACCTCTTCATCCACAAATAAAATAAAAGATATGTCTATATCTCAAATTTTTATGCTATCTTTGCACGGAAATGTGCGAAGGTAGCATTTTTTTGTTTACCTTCCGCCTCTTCTTGCGTCATACACATAAAAAGAAACAAATGGAAGAAACAGAATTTGAACATATCGCCCAGGAAATGCGCCCCAGGTTGACGGCACATTGTCAACGCTATCTCTCGGCTGACCCCCTTGCCGAAGAAGCCGATGACATCGTGCAGGAAACCCTGGTGAAGCTCTGGAAGATGCGCGAAAAGCTCTCTGAATACCAGAGCATCGAGGCCTTAGGTATGACGATAGCCAAGAATCTCTGCATCGACCATCTGAGACGCAACAAAGCCCAGACTGCATCGCTGGAACAGATGAAGCATCCTGCAGAAATCTGTACGGCAACCGAACGTACCGACCAGACCATCATCGGCGAAGATACGCAAAGGCGACTCAACAAAGCGATGGACAGGCTTCCAGATACGCAGAGAAGAATGCTGCTATTGAGGAGCGAGGGAAAGAGCCTCGATGAGATTGCCGAAATCTGCGGAGCCAACAAGACGAGCACCAAGACGATGATTTCTGCAGCAAGAAGATCATTGCTGAAAATGATGAAGTCATAAAAGGCAGGAAATGAAGAAAAACGAATTCTAAAAAAGGAACTCTAAAAAGGAAAGAAATGAAGAAACTAGAAGATATAACCTATCGCCACGAGCTGATAGAGCGCTACCTCGATGCTGATACCAGCGTGGAGGAAGAACAGGCATTGGCTGATTTCTATCGCCATTGCAAGAATAAGGATTTAACGGATGAGGATCTCGACATCAGAAACCTGATGCTGGGAATGGAGAACTATACTCCAAATATTCATCAGGTGGAAGAGAAGAAGCACGAAACAAGATGGGTACGCCTCTCTGCGATACTTCTCGCTACGGCAATGCTGGCAGGACTCATCTTCCTGCTCTTCCCTATCAAGGATTATTTCTCATCCTCTTCCGAACAACAACCTGGTTTCACCAACCTGGTTCCTACAGAGCAGGTGGTTCGCTCGCAGCCATCTTCAGAAGATGGAAACGGGAATCTAAACGCATACGAAAAGATGGAACGTGCCGACTCTCTCTTCCTGGCTGCAACCCAGGATATCGTGCCCCCGCAGGAAATGAAGGCAAGCAAGATGGCCCTTGCCAAAAGAAAGAATATCGCAGAAAGAAGCGAGAAACATGCAGAGAAGACTGCAGAAAATACAGAAGAGACCTCTTCTGAAGCAGAAAGAAGCATTCATGAAGATTTCAATCAGATTTATGAAGTAGCCTCTGCCGCCCTGCCTTCTGCCGAGCAGCTGACCATCAACCGCCAAGGCGATAACATCGTTATCTCAACCCTGGACAACGAAGGCAACATGCAGCATTACACCATCAATATCAAAGAAACACAAGATGGTAGTTATCAGCTGCTTCCACTGGCACAGTTAAACGATTTATAAAACTCTCTACGCTTATGAAAAAGTATATTTTCACCATTGCATTTGCCCTGCTGGGCATAACCAGCAGTATGGCATCCAAGGCAGATACCCTGCGTATCTACACCATCGACGGCGAGCGCATTCCAAACTTCACCGGCAAGGAGCTTATCGGTAAAACTATCAAGAATTACCGCATAAACACCACCGTCTTGCCGGCACCCAAAAGCGATGTGATAGAGGTTCATGCCATCACCACTACCACACCTCCTGCCACCAAGCCAGCCCCTCACTATCTGATCAAGGGCAGAGAGCAGGAACTGACTGAAGAGGAATTCAACAAGATTTCTCCCAGCAAGATCAAAGCCATCGATGTTTTGAAAGAGGGCAGCAAAGCCATTCAGGCAGGAGGTCTGAAAGACGATGGCAGAAGCTACATCATCGTTACTCTGGAGAAATAACAGACAAAACGTATCCCTTTTTCTTCAGCGACTCAATCTTAACGGTCACATCATGCTGAAGAGCATGGCGAAGATACGTCATCTGCACATTCACAGCCAGGGAGTTGGCATAGCTTACGGTACCCCACACCGCCTCCTGTATCATCTCCTTGCTTACTACATTGCCGATATTCTTCGCCAGCAGACGGAGGATGTCGGCTTGTCGGCTGGTGATGAGCACACGAGAGGAACGGGTGCGAAGCTCATTGTTGTTATAGCAGAAGGTGGTTTCTCCGAAATGATACACCTCCTCTTCTATCGTCTCACTCTCATTCATAGAGAACCGCTCCTCTATTCTTGCCAGCAACTCTTCCGGATAGAAGGGTTTGGCAAGATAATCGTTTGCCTTCAGGGAGAAACCTTTCAGTCGATCGTTCTTCTCCGTACGGTCGGTGAGAAAGAAGATAAGCACCTTCGGGTCGATGGTTCTGATGCGTTCTGCCACCTCATAGCCATCCATCTCCGGCATATTGATGTCGAGCAATACCAGGTCGGGCTTCACTTCCGGGAACTGCTCCCATGCCTTCTTGCCATTGCCGGCATAAGTCACATCGTAGCCATGCTGCTGCAGGAAACTCTTCAGCAACATGGAATACTTCAAGTCATCGTCTGCAAATAATATCTTGATCATTTTTTCTGTTGTTTATAGCGTTAAACCGGATGCATCAGGAGTGCTGCGGGATGACAATCGAAATCCTGGTTCCCTTGCCCACTTCGCTCTGCATCATTTTTCTGCCCCCATGGGCCTTCACAATCATATCCACAAAACTCAAACCCAAGCCGATGCCTGGCTGCATCATATCCGGGTAAGCATTGCTGCGATAGAACTTCGTCCAGACTCTCTGCTGCTCGTCGGGCGAAATTCCGATACCATTATCTGATACAGAAATCATGACTTCCTCCTTCTCGGTATCTCGGCAGGCAACATGGATATTGACGATATCGCCGGAATACTTCACCGAGTTCTCCATCAGATTACTGACCACATTCAGAAGCTGGTCTCTATCTCCCATCATCCTATCGGAAGTGCGCTGGTAATCGAACGAAACATTCACCTCCTTCTGCTTATTCTTTCGATAAACTGCCACTAGATTCTGCAAGGCGGCATGGATATCGAAAGAAGTTATCTGGAGCGGGATATGTTCCTCTGCCCTGATTACTTCCCGGAGTTTGGCGAGATAGGCGGTCAAGTTATCGCTCTCCTCTCTAACCGTCTCCATGATGAGGGCATTCTCATCCTTCTCATCAGTCTTTTGAGCAGAGAATACGGACACACACATCTTCAGTGTCTGCACGGGGCGCTTCAACTCGTGAATCATCGTATGCACGAAGTCGCTTCGCATCTTATCCACCTTCTTCTGCAGGAGCATCACCTTGATGAGATAAGCTATGCTCAGGAGAAGCATGATGGTAACCAGCAGACTTCCTATCATCTGCCACATCATTCCCTTCAGGATGGGCAGCATCGGCACCTGCATCCTCATCTGCATCGACTGATACTGGATAGGATTGAAAGGCACTTCTACCAGCATTTCGTGATGAAACAAGGTAGGAGGCTCTAGGATTCTTGTCTGCCACAGACGATGCTTTCCCGTCTTCATCTCTGCCCCGATGAAATCATTGCCCAGTTTCTTACTGATGAAACGGTCAAAATGCGCCTTGTCAAAGCGGGTAAGCTGGTAAGTGATGTAAGTATTCAGGCAATCAAAAGAATTGTTGGAATCCGTCTCACGCAAATCGAAAGTATCTCTCTTCTCCATCACGTTGCCGAATCTCGGCTTGCTATACACCACTCCACCAATGATTGTATCCGTATCCAGCGGAGAGCAAATCGTAGTACAGGGACGCTTGAAGTCAGAAAAATATGCCGTAACGACATAACCGATATGTGATTTTTCTTTTACCGCTGCTCCGATATTTGTCTGATAAGTGACTATTGCCTGTTCCGCCTTTTCGGCATTTTTCTTCCCCATCTCTCCCATCGAATAGGTTACACTATTGTAGAGCCAATAGGTCTGCAAGCCTATCAGCAGGAAAGAGGAAAGGATGGCGAGCAGCCAGACTTGTTTGATTCTTCTATTCATATCATTTTTTCTTTTTTCTGTGCAAAGGTACGAAGATTTCATTATATATAATAAGGTGAAGCAAGATTATTTTGCCAGCGTAATGTTTCAGTAATGATTATTTGCGATTTTGAGCCCGAAAAGCTGTTCCTTTGCAGATGAAAACAAAAAACAAGGAAGAATATGAAGAAAGAAACAGTTTTATGGGCGATGTTAGCCACCACCACCTGTGCAACAGCACAAAACGGGAAATTCCCGACATCCGGAATTTGCGCAGACTCGGTACAGACGGAAAAAGATTCGATCAAAGCTAACCAAGAAGCTGAGATCAAAGCAGACAAGGAAGCCGAGATTCAAGCCGTAACCGTAACAGGTCATCGCCCGATGTATAAGATGAGGAACGATGCCTTAGTTACCCGTGTTCGCAACACTCCTTTGGCAAAGGAGCCAACGCTGGAAGATGTATTGAAGCACATCCCCGGCATGAAACAAACCGCCGATGGAACTCTGGAAGTAAACGGACTGGGAGCACCCATCATCTATCTCAATGACAAAAAGGCGACTTCTGCCGAACTCGCTCATCTCGATGTGAAGCTGATAGATGAAATAGAACTCATTACCACTCCTGGTGCAAAATATGATGCAACGACGGGAGCCGTACTGAGAATCCTGACGAGAAGAACAGACGAGGGTATATTCGGCAAGATGCAGGTGTATGATAAGTTGAGCGAGGTGAACACCAACCACGAGGAATTGACTCTGGGTTGGGTAACGAAGAAAATTTCGCTCACAGGATTTTACGGTTACACAGACAACCGTTACAATGTGCATCAGCCACAGGAAGCGCTCGTAAGAGCCAAAGATGGCGAATATCTCTTCGGAGCCGACCGCCATGGCAAGAACAAGGCAAATTATAACGCTACGGAACTCAACTTCGACTGGTTAATCAGCAAGCAGCACGAAGTGGGAATACAATGGGAAGGGCTTTGGCTGAATGGCGGCAGAAGCGAGAAACAGCAGCAGTACTATCGCTATCCTAACCCAGCAGGAGAAGATACAAATAGCGAGATGAAGCTTTCTGATGCGGATGGCGAGATGAAGTATTTTGATGCGGAGAGCCAGCAATGGGGACACCAGCGCAGTCACCACTTCAACCTCTTCCATCTGGCTAAATGGTCGAAGCATTTCTCATCACAGATTTATCTGGACTATGCAAGGAACAAGAATTCTGACAGACAGCCTATCACGGAGAAAGAAGGTAGCGAGATGCAGGAAACCCTCAACCGCTCTAATTCCAACTACGATATCTATAGTGGAAGAATCGAAGTTAAGCAACTCATCTCTGATAAACATTCCATCAACTATGGTGGCGAATGGAGTCTGATGGAAGGCAAGGGAAAAACCGAAAGTTCTGCCGATATGCTTGGAACTACGGAATACAAAAACCACGATACCAAGACGGCTGCTTACCTGCAATATCAGGGTAAAGCTGGCAGATGGAGCTGGTGGGCAGGCATCCGATACGAGCATCTCACATCCCGATACACCAATCTGTCGGAGGAATCTCCCAACAATATGGAGCGCCATTACGACCAGTGGTTTCCATCGTTCGGTATCACTCTCAACGAACCATCGTGGCATCACTCGCTCAGTTTCCGAACTACCACCGCCCGACCTTCTTTCAGTCAGCTCAGTGGGAACATCTACTATATCTCGCGCTTTCAATATCAGATCAGCAATCCGAAACTGCAGCCTGTCAACACCTATCGTCTGACCTACTCGGTACAGTGGAAAGATTTCATGGGAATGCTGAGATATACCCGTATCGACCACTCCATCATGTACGTGCATGAAGTGCCGGAGGACAAGCCCGTAAGATACGTGAGTACATTCATGAACTTCAACAAGATGCAGAAATACATGGCATATCTCAACTGGGGACACGTCTTCGGCTGCTGGCGTCCGAATGTCAATGCAAGCATCACTTACCAGCGCTTCTCCGTAAATGATCATGGAGAGCTAATCAGTTACAACGGAGCAACTTGGAATGCATCGTTTGATAATTACTTCACGCTACCAAACGACTATCAGCTGTCGCTCTCCTACAGTTTTGACAACGGAGGACAAGTGGGCAAAACGAAGTTCAGCCCCACTCAGAACTGGAGTCTTGGTGCCAACAAATCGTGGATGGACGGCAGATTACAGGTTGCCTTCAGTGCCAACGACCTCTTCCATCAGCAGCTCTTCAAGGAGCGAACCCACGAGCATGCCGTTGACTTCTCCCAGACTGAGGATTACAAGCTATGGAGCTACAAGTTGACCGTAACCTGGAAATTCAACAAGCGCAAGGGAAGATACAACGGCATGAACAGTGCGGAAGATGAATTGAACCGACTATAGCCGGACAAGACTCTCTTATCTTAATGATCTTTATAATTTCAAGTATCCGGGTTATCCCACACCCAGCAGTTCTACTTCGAATATCAGGGTAGAACCGCCTGGGATGCCCGGCTGCGAGAACTTGCCGTAGCCCATCTCGGCAGGGATGTAAAGTTCCCACTGGTCGCCCACGTGCATCTGCTGCATGGCAACAATCCAGCCATCTATCAGGTCGCTCAATCGCATGGCGAACGGCGTACCGCCACGGCTGGAATCAAACTTCTTGCCATTGATGGTCCAACCGGTGTAATGAGCCGTCACGATGCTGCGTCGGCTAGGCTGTGCTCCCTTCGGGTCGCCCTGCTTCAACACCTTATAATATATACCACGAGGCAGCGCCATAACGCCCTCCTCCTTTGCCTTTTCCTCCAGCCAACGCTTGTTGGCCTCAACATATTCTCTTTTTGCCATAAATCTATTTGATACTTGATATACTATGATTTTTGCGCAAAGTTACAAAAATCTATCGTATCTGCAAAAGAAAAAGGGGAACTTTTCTTCTTTTATCAAAGAAAAGCAGTACCTTTGCACCCTAATCATCAAAAAATACGATATGCCACAGACACTACATATTGCAATTATTGGTGGGGGTGCCGCAGGATTCTTTGCTGCGATAGAGGCCAAGCGCAACTTCCCTCACGCCGACATCACGATTTTCGAAAAGAATTCGAAGGTTCTCGCCAAGGTGGAAATCACGGGAGGAGGAAGATGTAATCTTACCAATTCCTTTGAGGAGATTTCCGACCTGAAACAGGCGTACCCTCGCGGACATAAACTGATGAAGCGACTCTTCAAGAGATTCGACTACCAGCATGCCT